>Ga0224495_10001120_pt1 | contig 19554 bp, 21 predicted proteins | sample SF_Jul11_sed_USG_FD_168128 | JGI IMG/M metagenome (GOLD analysis project Ga0224495, IMG submission 168128) | Sediment microbial communities from San Francisco Bay, California, United States - SF_Jul11_sed_USGS_4_1 | ecosystem: Environmental > Aquatic > Marine > Sediment | place: USA: California... | reverse complement strand
GATGGTGACAATGCCGAATCCATAATGGCGATTGCAACTGTCTACTATACCGGCCAGTGGGAAAAATACTGGAAAACAGAGCGAAAGGCTGCATAGCATGCCACCAAATAAACTCGCTCACCTGTGCGCTGTGCGGGGTTTTTCATAAAATGCTTGTGGCGGGGCGGGATCTGTGATATAAGCTCGTTTTAGAAAAATCGGACTTTATTAAGGAGACAGTGCTAATGTTATCGGCGATTGAGCAGAATGATACGGTGGTTTTTGATCTGATTCGGCAGGAACAGGCGCGGCAGAGTATTTCGATCCGGATGATCCCTTCGGAGAACTATGTGTCCAAGGCGGTCATGCAGGCCACGGGAAGCTGCCTGACGAATAAATATGCCGAGGGCTACCCCGGCAAGCGGTACTATGAGGGCCAGCAGATGACCGATCAGATTGAGAATCTCGCGCGGGATCGGGCCAGGGCACTGTTCGGCGCCGAGGCGGCCAATGTCCAGCCGCATTCGGGGTCGCCGGCGAATTTAGCAACCTATTGCGCCCTGGCGGAACCGGGTTCGACGATCATGGGGCTCGCGCTGCCGCACGGCGGGCACCTGACCCACGGCTGGAAGGTCAGCTATACCGGAAAATTTTTCAACTCCGTGCAGTATGAGCTGAATCCGGAAACGGGGCGGATGGATTACGATGCGATTGCCAAATTAGCCAAAGAGCACAAACCGAAGATACTGATCTCCGGCTCCAGCGCCTATCCGCGGGCGATTGATTTTACCAGGTTTGCCGAAATCGCTGAAAGCGTGGGGGCGTACCATGTTTCTGACATGGCACATATCGCCGGACTGGTAGCGGGCAAGCAGCACATGAGCCCGATTCCCTATTCGGATGTTGTTACGACGACCACGCATAAGACGCTTCGCGGGCCGCGCGGCGGGATGATCCTGTGCAAGGAAGAGCATCTGAAAGCGATCAATAAGGCGGTGTTCCCCGGCTTTCAGGGCGGCCCGCACATGCATACGATCTCGGCATTGGCGATCGCACTGGGCGAGGCGGCGGCGCCGGAGTTTGCGGACTACGCGGCGCAGATCGTTGCCAATGCCAAGCGGCTGGCGGATAAGCTGATGGGGTATGGGTTTGATCTGGTTTCCGGCGGGACGGACAATCACCTGATCCTGATCGACCTGCGCAACAAGAACCTGACCGGCAAGCCGGTGGCCAAGGCGCTGGATGCGGCACATATCGTGATGAACTACAATTCGGTGCCGGGCGATACCGCCGGGCCGTTCAATCCGAGCGGGCTGCGGATGGGAACGCCCGCGATCACGACACGCGGGATGAAAGAGGACCAGATGGACCTGATCGCCGGCTGGATCAATACGATTTCCGAAAATGTTGATAATGAGGATGTCATCGCCAAGGTGGGCACCGAAGTCGAAGAACTCTGTGCTCAGTTCCCGCTGCCGGAGAGTTTCATCCAGCCGCCGCAGCCGTAACAATATTTCGATGGTACCACAGGCGGGTTTTTAGATAGCCCGCCTTTTTCATGCCATGGAACAAGGCGGTATTATTCGACTGTGCTGTCTTCATTCGCAGAGACGGCGGCCGGGGTGCTTATTTGAGGATGAATGCTTTTTAATATCTTGCGAAAATGAAATCCGTAGATTGAAAAGCGGATGGCCAGCGGCAGTCGACGCGGCTTCTTAAGCGACCAGAGCAGCAGCATCCAATAGTGAAATTTTCCCTTCTCAGCCAAACCGATGCGCCACGTTGATCTGACAAAAGCTTTGATGCCCGAATAACGCACTTTGGGCAATACTGCCTCGCTGAAATTGTAGTTTTCAAGAAAGGTCTTAATGCGTTTGCAGTAATATTTTTGGGAATAAATGGTATTGAGTACTTTCTGATATCCATCCAGAAGCTTGTGCATATCCATCTTGGGAATGAAATTCATGCTGCAGTCCATGTTGTTCCCGGTGGGCAGTTGTGTCAAGCGGTTCTCCTGCATGAGTTTCTTGTAGAGAACGGTCCCTCGCGGAGCATTGAGCAGTCCCACCATGGCGGTCACGATCCCACTGTCCTGGATCAGCTTTATCATACTGTCAAACACGCCCGGCTTGTCGCTGTCAAACCCAACGATAAAGCCGGCCTGGACCTGCAGTCCAAACTGCTGTATCTTTTTGACGGCCGCAACAATGTCACGCCCGGTGTTTTGCGTTTTGTTGCATTCGGTCAGACTAGTCTCATCCGGTGATTCAATCCCGACAAAAACACAATCAAAGCCCGCTCGAACCATCAATGACATCAGTTCCTCGTCATCGGTCAGATTGATCGAGGCCTGCGTATTAAAACAGAAAGGATGATTGTTCCGGTCCATCCACTGGATCATCGCCGGGAGGAGTTCTTTTTTCAGAACGGACTTTTTCCCGATGAAATTGTCATCGACAAAAAATAATTCTCCCCTCCATCCGGCAGTGTAAAGCCGGTCCAGTTCTGCAAGTATCTGCTCGGTTGTTTTGGTGCGCAGGGCATGTCCGAAGAGCCGTGTGACATCACAGAAATCACAATTAAACGGACATCCCCGGGAATACTGAATCCCCATCAGGGCGTATTTTTTCATGTTGATCAAATCCCACTGCGGGATGGGCGTCTCTTTCAGGTCGGGTGTTTCTCGCGTCGTATAAAAGGGTTCGGGGTGTCCTGATTTCAGGTCTTTCAAAAAGGCGTGCAGCGTGATTTCCGCTTCTTTCAGAACGAGGTGGTCAATGTTCGAATAGGCCTCGGGGAACGCGGTGAACAGCGGGCCTCCGGCGACGATCTTTACGTTCAGTTTCTTGCACCGCTCGATAATTTGATCGACGGACTTTTTCTGGATGACCATGCCCGTCAGAAAGACCATGTCTGCCCATTTCAGGTGCCGGTCCCGCAGGCGGGTCGTGTTCAGGTCGATCAGCTTTTTCTCAAACGATTCCGGCAGCATCGCCGCAACCGTCAGGAGTCCCAACGGCGGCAGCAGGGCTTTTTTGGAGACAAAATTCAAGGCATATTTCAAGCTCCAGAACGTATCCGGGACTTTCGGGTTGATCAGTAAGATTTTCACTTTGTTCTCTTGTGTCCGCCATCAATGGCGACATGATTCATTTCACCGCGGAAATCGCTATTTGCAGACGTGTCTGTACGGCTTGTTTTTTTCTTTGGAGGACGCTTGTTCCTGATGGACGCGGCAGTACGTTTGGTGATTGTAGATACTCAGCAGGCGATCGCAGTCGGGGAAATCGCATCGTCTGCCTGCGGCGGATGTTTTCAGTTCTTTTGTCATGGGCATTCCTTTCGCGGGAACTTCCCGCACCGGTCTCAGACGGACGGACAATTCCGAACCGCCGGAGCCAGAGTTTTCAATCGACAGTATACCACGGATTTGGCCAAACCGTCCAAACATTCCGCGGAGGGCAGGACGATAACGGTTTTTTTGTCTTTTTCAGGAGTTTTTGGGTAGAATATAAAACGGCCTTTTCAGGTATCAAAGCGTGCTTTGAGGCGATATTGGGCTCGTTTTGAATGAATGCAAAACTTTATTTTATTTTTTTCGTGTACTCGGTATGCTTATGGTCGATAATGGTCATAGTTTAAGAAGTCTATTTTTCATCTCTCAGAAATATTCTTCCCAACTTTAATCAGACCGAGAGATACAGTTAAACGGCCCAAAAAAGGCCAAGGAGTAGTACAGTATGAGCACAGGTACAGTCAAATGGTTCAATGCAAGTAAAGGTTTTGGTTTCATCACTCCGGAAGATGGCGGCGACGATCTGTTCGTTCACCATTCGGAGATCAAAACAGAGGGCTATGCCACCCTGAATGAAAACCAGAAAGTCAACTTTGAAGTCGGCGAAGGCAAAAAAGGCCCTTGTGCAAACAATGTGGTTCCTGCCTAAGTTATACAACACGCTTAGAATCGAAAGGCCCTGCTTCGGCAGGGCCTTTTTTTATGGCCGGCATGGCAGTAGAGTTTGACTGGACAAACACAGGGGGAATCGTATAATATCACGCTATGATGACGGAACAGAAACTGAAAATCGCGGTAATCGGGTTAACGGAGCAGTCCTTGGGACTGATGGAGACCGCGGTCGAAAGCGGGCATTATGCGATTGCCGCGGTCGGGGACGAACGGCAGAACCGTGCGGACAGTCTGGCACGCAAATACGAATGTCCGGCGTTTACGGATTACCGGCAATTGATCATTCAGACCGACGCGGACTTTTTACTGTTTGGCACCCCGGTTCATCAGTGCATCGAGTTTATTCGGTTGGGAATGCAGGAAAAATTTCACGTCCTTAAGCCGTGTCCGCCGGCATTGAATTTTTCTCAGTTGGCGGAATTGTACCGGCTTGCCAAAAAAGAAAAGGTTCTGTTTTTGACAATGCAAAAGGGACGGTTCGGACTGCCCTTCGAACATGTTCATAACTATCTTGCCGAGTCGAATCGCCAGAAGGAACAGTCGTGGCACCTGATTTCGGCGGTGTGCCATGTTCCGATGGGCGAATTGGAACCGGAGATGCGCTGGCTGAGCGACCCCAACATGGCCGGCGGCGGGGTGCTTTTGCAGGACTGCTACGACCTGATCGATGAACTACTGTTGTGTTTTGGCCTGCCGCAAAAAGTCTATGCCTTGGCGATCAACCAGGCCCCGGACCGTCAGCAGCGGATGAGTTTGACCGAGGACACCGCCATTGTCACCATGCAGTTTACCGATGCGCTGATTGCGTATATCTGCACCAGCCGGACGCTGGGCCCGGCGAGGCGGCATCTTCGGGTTCACGGAAAACAGCAGCACCTGACGGCAACGGAGCAGGAAGTGGTGCTGTATGACAACCATGGCAACCTGTTGGAGCAGAAGGCCTATCAGGACGATGATCTGCCGAGCCAAAAACGTATGCTGGAGAATCTTGCGAAGAGTTTTATCGATCCTGCGGCGTGCTCGCTGTATCCCTATTACGGATTCGATTTAAATACGTTTGCGGTGATCGAGGCGGCGTATTTGTCGGCCCGTACGGGCATGGCCGAGGATCCGTCCCGTATCCTGAAACTGGCGGAAATCAATATTACCGAGCTGCTTTAGTCGATAATTATTCATCTTGTAAAAAACCTTTGAAAACATGGGTCAGCTTTACTATAAAGAACCCTTTTATTGTTTTGGCGGATTATGAAAACGGATGATTCTTGTTCTGGTTGCGGCCAAAAAGACACCTGTCGGCAGGCCTACGAGAAAATGGGCAGGGCCGAAGGGCCGAATGTCGCCTGGAAGGCGGTTGTTGCGTTTTTGGTTCCGGTAGGGGGTTTCATCGGCGTTCTTGCCGGCTCTCAGCAATTCCTGCGGGACAGATTTAAAGAAAACATGTTAATTCTGGTCAGTTTCATACAGGCCTTGTGTATAACATTGTTAGTTGTATTTGTGATTCGGGCACTTCGCGGTCCGATCAAGAAAGAACACTGTGATAAAAGGTAAGTTTCATGGCGGAAATTCGCGGTAAATTTACATTTCCGGGTGGTACGCACCCGCCCGAAAATAAACATTTTAGTGAAAACAGATCTATCGAGCCGGTGTCGGTGCCCAAGCAGGTAGCGGTTCTTCTGAGTCAGCATCTTGGAGCCGTTTGCGTTCCAACGGTTGCCAAAAAAGAGGCCGTTCTGGCCGGTCAGATGATTGGCAAATCCGACGCTTTTGTTTCGGCTGCGATCCATTCGCCGGTGAACGGGACAGTTAAGGATATTACGTTGCTGCCCCATCCGGTGATCGGACGGACAATGGGCATTGTAATCGATGTGGATGCGGAAAACAACGAAATCAAACAGCCGGTGAACGGGCAATTCGACAAGACCTTCAACCCGGAAAACTATACGGTTGAGCAAATCTGCAGGGCGGTGAAGGAAGGCGGCATTGTGGGCATGGGTGGGGCCGGTTTCCCCACGCGGGTCAAGATCGAGCCGAATCCTGCGATGCCGAAAGAGATTCTGCTGATTAATGCCTGCGAGTGCGAGCCGTTTATTACCTGCGATTATCGTGTGATGCTGGAGTGGACATGGCAGTTTCTGGCCGGCGTTCGACTGGCGGCACGGGCGGCGGGATGTGAAAAAATCCGCATTGGCATCGAGGACAATAAACCAGAGGCAATCGAGGTCCTCACAAATGCCGTCAAAGAGCTTGGCGGCAAGGAAGATATTCGGGTTGTTCCGGTCAAGACCAAATATCCGCAGGGCGGCGAGCGACAACTCATTCAGTCCGTTCTCGGCAAAACAGTTCCGACCGGCAGTATTCCTCCGACGATTGGTGTATGTGTGCTGAATGTGGGGACCTGTGCGGCGATTGCCGAGGCGGTGGCGACCGGCAATTCGTTGACGCATCGAGTCGTTACGGTTGCGGGGTGTGCGATTGCCAAACCCGGAAACTACTACGTTCCGATTGGAATGCGAGTGGAAGATTTGATTGCCTATTGCGGCGGCCTGACCGAAACGGCAGCCAAAGTTGTTATGGGCGGGCCGATGATGGGCTTTGCGATTGCGGATCTTTCCACACCTCTGACGAAAACAAGCGGAGCGTTAACGTTCCTGACCAAGGCCGCTGTGACGCGAGCGAAACATGAAAAACAGCAAACACCCTGCATTCGGTGCGGGCGATGTTTAACGGTTTGTCCGGAGCATCTGAACCCCACCCGGATTGCTCACGCCGTGAAGTATTTCAGAATGGACATCGCACAGGATTATTATCTGTCGGCGTGTATTGAGTGCGGCTGCTGCAGTTATGTCTGCCCGGCGAATATCGAGATTACCGGATATATTAAGACGGGCAAGCTTTTGCAGGCACGAGCGAAGCGACGATTGGGATGATCCGTCAACAGTTATCAGTAACCCGTTAACAGTGAATTGCTAAGGAATATTATTCGATGTTAAGTAAAATAACAGTTTCACCGGCGCCGCACATCAGTCAGAAGCTTTCGACACAGCGCGTGATGGGCGATGTCATCATCGGACTTCTGCCCGCGATGGCGGCGGCGATCTGGTTTTTCCGGCTGCAGGCGGCCCTGGTCATCCTGACCTGCGTCACCGCTTGTATGGCGAGCGAATGGATTTGCGGTGTCATCCGTAAAAAAGAAAACTCTCTGTGGGATTTAAGCGCTGTTGTTGCCGGTTTGATCCTGGCTTTTTCGCTGCCGCCGGCGATTCCGCTGTGGGCGGCCGTCATCGGTAGTGCATTTGCGATTGTCATTTGCAAGATGCTGTTCGGCGGACTTGGGGCCAACATATTTAACCCGGCGATGGCGGCCCGGGCGTTTTTGACGGCGTCTTTCGGAATGCTGATGACGACATGGACGGTTCCGGCAACCGTCGATTCCGCAATGCCCCACATCAGCGCCACAAACACCGCAACCGTGACACAGGCAACGCCGCTGGCGTGGGCCAAATCCGCCATCAAAGGCAAAGCCGAAGTGACGGAAGCCAACGGCCTGCTCAAAAATACTTTCTGGGGCAATGTCGGCGGATGTTTGGGTGAAACCAGTTCGTTGGCTCTGCTGATCGGCGGGGTGTACCTGCTGATACGGCGCACCATTACGTTTCATATTCCGGCGGCGGTTCTGATTGCCGCGGGTGTGTTCGCGGCCGTCTTTTATTTCGTCAACCCGGACAAATACAGCGACCCGCTGCTTCATCTGTTCGGCGGAGGGATGCTCATCTGTGCGTTCTTTATCGCCACTGACCCGGTAACCGCCCCGCTGAGCATCAAAGGGATGTGGATCTTCGGCGCCGGTGCGGGTGCGTTGATCATGCTGATCCGTCTGGCGGGTGAGTATCCCGAAGGTGTAATGTATGCGATTTTGATTATGAATGCTGTGACTCCTTTAATTGACCGGGCATGCAAACTGGTGCCTGCGGGAGGGAAGCCCCATGTCCAATAATGAAACAAAAAATCCCATTCTGTTTTTTATGCAGGAAAGCTGGCTGCTGTTGGTTTCGGCAATTCTCTTTGGATGCCTGCTGGCGTGTCTCAGCGCCGCCTGGCAGCCGAAGATCATTCAGAATGAAATTGATAAATTCAATGCACTGGCCGGCGGATTGCTCAGCGAGGCAAAAGGATTTCAGAACGCCGGCGAATCGATTTCGGTCGATATCGGAAAAGGCAAAACCTACAGTGTTAGGGTCAAAAAAGGAACCGATGCTGCGGGCAATCTCGTTGGTTGGGCGTTTGTGTGCGAGGGCAGCGGTTTTGCCGACAAGATCAAGCTGGTGGTTGCAACGGATGCCGCCTTCGAAAAGCTGGCCGGCTTCGGCGTCTTGAGCAGCAACGAAACACCGGGATTCGGAGACAAAATTACCATTAAGGACGGATTCTACCAGAGCCAGTTCAAAGGCGCTCCCGTAACGGAGCTGGAACTGACCAAGGTCGGCGATGCCGAAACGATTGACAGCCGGATTGTCGCTATCAGCGGCGCGACCGTGACCAGCGAGGCCGTCGTGAAAACGTTTAATACGTTCCTGCTGCCGATCAAGGAAGCGATGGCCGAGCAGGGGCTGCTGTAAGTTAAAATTGAAAATCAAAAATGTAAAATTATAGGTCGAAATTCAAAGTTATTGGTAACGCAGCAATTTTGCACTTTGAATTATGGTTTTGGGTTCTGGATTTTACGTTTTAAGTTTTCACGAGAATGATAAACTGAATATAAGTAAGGGACTAAACAAGATGTCCAAGGATGTTTCTTTAGGAAAAACGTTTTTCGCCGGGATTTGGGACAGCAACCCCGTGTTGCGGCTGTTGTTGGGAATGTGTCCGACACTGGCGGTGACGGCCGCGGTCAAGCCGGCGCTGACGATGGGGCTGAGCGTGGTCTTTGTGCTGCTGTTCTCGAATATCGTTGTCAGCTTATTGCGGCATCAACTCAAGCCGCATCTGCGGATCCTGATGTTTACACTGACCATCGCCACGGCGGTGACAATTGCGGATTTGTATCTGAAGGCGTTTATGCCGGAGATGAGTGCCAGTTTAGGGCCGTATATTCCGCTGATTATCGTTAACTGCATCATCATCGGCCGAGCCGAGGCCTGTGCGAGTAAGAACGGGCTGATCGTCAGCATTATAGACGCTTTGGGGATGGGAGCCGGATTTACGATTACTCTGTGTGTGCTGGCGGCGATTCGCGAAGTGCTGGCGACGGGTAATATCTTTGAAATTACGGTCATGCCAGGTTCGTTCACGCCGTGGGCGGCCATGGGAATGCCGGTCGGTGCGTTTATTACACTGGGCCTGATCCTGGGTGCGGTAAACATTATTTCAAAAAAAACGGCATAACGGTTTTGAACCACTAATGGACACGAATAAACACTAATCAGTTTTAACGAAAACGTTGATATATTATTCGAGGATGTTCGCCCGCCGTGCCGACGCCCGTCGCGGCAGGTGTTAATTCGTGGTTCTTAAATAAATTTGAATTAGAAAGATTGGAAATGGATACACTTCAAACATTGCTGTTGGGTTTTATCGGGATCGTGCTCGTTAATAACCTTGTGCTGACGAAGTTTCTGGGCATTTGCCCGTTTCTGGGTGTCTCCGGCCGACTTGATATGGCGTTTGGGATGGGACTGGCGGTGACGTTTGTGGTGACGCTGGCCGGAACGCTGACGTGGATCATCGACCACGTGTTCCTGATCGGGACCTCGCTGGAGGTGATGCGGTATTTGTGCTTTATTCTGGTCATCGCCGGGGCGGTGCAGCTGGTGGAGATGTATTTACGGAAATTTTTCCCGGCGTTGTATGAAAGTTTCGGGATTTTCCTGCCGCTGATCACGACCAACTGCGCGATTTTAGGGTTGTGTTTGTTCGTGAACCTGTGGGGCATCGATAACCTGCTGGAAGCGGTGGTGCTGAGTGTGGGCGCGGGAATCGGCTTTACATTGGCCATTTGCATTATGGCCGGGATTCGCGAGAATCTGGAACTGGCGGATGTGCCGGAGTGTTTGCAGGGCGCACCGATTACGCTGATTACGGCCGGTGTACTGACCCTGGCATTCATGGGCTTCGCCGGCATGATACGTTAAGAATACAAGTATACAGGTATGTAAGTATATAAGGATATTGAAATGGTATTGGCTTCTGTAATGGAACTTGTTAATAACGCCTGGCCGGCGGCGCTGTTGGCGCTGGGGCTGGGTTCCCTGTTTGCACTGATTTTGTTGATTGCCAGCATTAAGCTGCGGGTTGTTGTGGACCCGAAGATCGATGCAGTGCATAAGGCCCTGCCGAACATTGACTGCGGTGCGTGCGGGTTTGCCGGATGTGCGTCCTATGCCAAAGCTGTTGTGACCAATCCGGAACTGCTGGGTAAATGTGCCCCCGGCGGCAGCGATACCTCTAACGCCATCGCGGGAATTTTAAATCTGCAAATGTCCGGCAGCGGCGCCCCGATGCGTCCTGTCATTCATTGCCGGGCGTGCGAACAGGACAAAACCTATTTCGCCGACTATGACGGCATCATCGGCTGCACCAGCGCCAACGCCCAGCCGAATGTGCAGGCGTGTGCGTTTGGCTGTCTGGGCTATGGCGGGTGTGTCCGCAGATGCAGGTTTGATGCGCTGCATATTATCGATGGGCTGGCGGTTATCGATTATGAAAAATGTACCGGCTGCGGGGCATGTGCCAGGGGGTGTCCGCGGGAACTGATCGAGATGGTTCCGTTTACACAGGATATTATGATGACCGTGGCCTGCAACAGCAAAGAAGGCGGCAAGAATACGCGGACCTTCTGCAAGGTCGGATGCATCGGCTGCGGCTTGTGCAGCAAGCAGTGTGATTTGTTCACGACAGAAAATAACCTGGCCCGGCTGGACTTTGCCAGATACGAACCGTCCGAAGCGGCCCAAACGGCCATGGACAAATGCCCCACCGGCAATATTGTTTTCCGCGGTAAAAATGCCCCGGCCCCCAGAGAAGCCGGACAAAAACCCGCCGCATCTGCAAAATAATAAACCACGGATAAGCTATGTAACCGGAGCCTCCGGTATCGATTATAATGCGGGGTTGTAGAAACGCCCCAATTTTTAGTCGTGGTCGCAAAACGCCACACTACATGATCAGCAATCACCACATTCGCCCCGGCATGTAAAAACCGCTGTGCGATGCACAAACCAATACCCCCCCGCCGGTGACAATGGCCGTTTTATTCGTAAAATCAATTTTCATCAACAACTCCTTTAATCAGACCGAATTCGTGTTTGAACATAGTCCATAATATGACACGATACCTGATTAATCTGTTCTGTCTTCGGCAGCAAATCAATAATCGTTTCCAAGTAACCGCGGTCGTGGATCTGTTTGATCGACCAGTCAAAATAGACATCGTACACCCAGCCGATTTGCAGCAGTTTGGCGTCATTGACAGTCCTTATCTTATGGTAATCAATCAGCCGCCGATTGAGCAGCGCATCGATGATCTCCGGGCTGCATTCCGGCGTGTCGGGAAACTCCAACTCCCACAGAAACTTTTCCGGTTCCTCGGCAAGAATGCGGTAATTGGCTGCCAGCAGGTCAAAAATGTCGATTTTATCGGCGTCCCGAATCATCTTTGCAAAGTGCATCGTCCGCTCATCCAACAGCGGCAATTCTCTGGCTCCGTGAAACTCGATGGCATTTTCGATAACAACGCGCTCATCGTCCGGCAACTCGGCCAATACATCATGTTCAGCCAGTACCCTTAACGCCAGCAGACAGTGGTTCTCGCTGATCGTATCTTTATAGGTACGATACTGCTTAAATTGCGGAAACCGCCCCACATCGTGAAACAGCGCAATCACTTCGGCCAGCAGGACATCCGAACCCTTCATCTCTAACGCCCCTGCCAATTGGCGCATCTCATTGCAGACCCGATGCGTATGACATTCCTTTAACAGGATGTTCCGGTTCAGAAAATCGTCGCCGGCCGTGTAAAAGGTCGCGGCATATTCAGTGAACCACGTCTTAAATGTCGAAAGCTGTTCTTTTTTCATCATGTTCCTATCAGGTGCAATTTAAACGGGCTTATCATACCACAGCATCAGAAAGTGTCCAGAAAGCATTCTTAAACAATATTTTTCTTGAAAAATATCGGGCAAAATCACCTTGCCCGCGGTATAAAGAACGTATCTTTTTTTCGAAGTCAACGTCAATAAGAAAGGAGTAACGATGCCTACAATAAAAGAGGTCATTGTCCGAAAACCCTCTGAAAAGGAAGACCAAACCTGCCGAACATGGCCCGTTTGGACCTGCGGTACCAGCGAATTTGAATGGGAGTACACCCAGACAGAAAAATGCCTCATACTTGAGGGTTGCGTCACTGTCTGCGACAATCCCGATTCCGGCCAATCCGTATCCTTCGGCCCCGGCGACTATGTCCAGTTTCCAAACGGGCTCAAATGCGTCTGGAAAGTAACCCAGCCCGTCAAAAAGCACTATGATTTTGAATGAACTAAAACATTTCACAGGTGGCGAAAACTGTTTTGAGAAGTCAACAACAAGGAGATAAGATGTTATTTGTAAAACACTTACAAGATATCACAGGCAAGCATAGCTGTGTTGGCATATTGTTAATTTTGCTTGCGGCCCCCCTGCTGGCGGGCCTGTCTTACGCTCAAAGTTCCCAAACCTACGAAAAATCCGTCATTATGATAATCGCGGTCACCCAGGAATATGATTTTTCAACCCCTTGGAAAAAAGGGCCCATGGGCCGCGGTTCGGGGTCCGGTTTTATCATCGACGGCAACCGGATTCTGACTAACGCCCATAATGTGGCCAATCAGCGATATATTGAGGTCAAAAAACAAAATCTGGCCAAACGGTACCCCGCACAGGTGCAGTTTGTCGGCCATGACTGCGATCTGGCATTGTTAACTGTCATTGACCCGGAGTTTTACAAGGATACTGAACCGCTCTCATTCGGCCCCCTGCCGCAGATAAATTCGACCGTGCATACCTGCGGATTTCCGATGGGCGGCCGGCAGATATCCATCACTGAAGGCGTCGTATCCCGTTTAGAGACAAGCGTTTACAGTCACAGCCAGGCCTCTCAGCACCTGGTTGTGCAAACCGATGCCGCCATCAACCCCGGCAACTCCGGCGGCCCCGTTTTTCAGGACGGCAAAGTCGTCGGCGTCGCCTTTCAGGGCCTGACATCCGGCGACAATATCGGCTATATGATTCCCACAACAGTGATCGCTCACTTCCTAAAAGACATCGAAGACGGCCGCTACGATGGATTCGGTAAATTCGGAATCTCGCTTTACCCCGGATTGCACAACCCCTACTATAAGAAACACTTAAAAATTCCGGACGAAGAAGACGGTGTCGTTATCATCGATGTCCTTCTGAACAGTACCTCGTATGGAAAGCTTCGGACAGGCGATGTTTTAACGAAAATCGATGATTTTAATATAGACAACGATGGCCGGATACTGATTGATGGGCTGTCGCTCGAGCTGTCGGAGATCATGGACCGCAAACAGATCGGCCAGTCAGCGGCGCTTACTTTCTATCGAGACGGCGAAAAACAACAACAAGATTTACCTATCGCGGCCAACAACCCGGTTCTGCCCTGGAACAGGCAATACGACACCAAACCCGACTATCGTGTTTTTGCGGGGCTGACGTTTGTTCAATTAAACAGAAACTTCCTTGAGACATGGGGAAACAGTTGGATCGCGGATATTCCGTTTTCCCTGCGATACCTCTTTATTGAATCCAATCAGCTCAACAAAAATCCCGACAGAAAAGAATATGTCGTTCTGTCCGAGATTCTCCCCGACGAGGTGAACGCCTACCTGAGAGGATTCAAGAATCAACCCATAGATAGCTTTAACGGCATGACTATCAATAAGTTAGAAGATCTTGACCGGGCCTTTCAAGAAGACGAAAACGGCTTTTGGGTGGTCAAGTTCATCGAAAATGACACGCCGATGGTCATCGATGCTTCAAAAGCACGAATGAATCAAGGCCTCATTTTACAAAAATACCAAGTTCCCACGGAGACCCAGGAAAATGAAAAACAATATTTGTTTTAAACGTATATTCTATGTGTTCATCCTTTCAGTGGCTTTGAACTGTTTCGCGGAAACAGCCGATCTCACCGAACCCATGAAGGAATCATTGGTGTATCTGGATATTTCCACGACCACCTACGATCAGTCCCAGCCATGGAAACAAACGCCTGTTTCGAAAGACAGCGGCTTCGGATGCGCCGTCGGCCCTTACGAAGTTCTGACAACCGCCGAAAACGTGAGGGACATAAGCTTCTTGCAGGCAAGGACTTATGGCAGCAACGCATACATTCCCGCAACCGTCAAAACCGTTGACTATGAGCTTAATCTCTGCTTAGTGGAATTAGATAAAAATGCCATGGATGCCCCCTTAACCCCCCTGTCGTTCAGCGTTTCTTACCCCAAAAGCAAACAGCTTACAACCTACTGGCTTTCCTCCGACAACCACTTGACGACGGCACGGTCCACGCTGGACCGCGCGGAAATGCAGAACTCGGACATTTCATTTGTGAAAAATCTGACGTATTTTGCGACCAACGTCTCGCGTCCTTTCGGTGACGGCGAAGTGTGTTGTGACGAAAGCGATGTTATTGGAATGGCCTGCTGGGGGACCGATTCGGATTCGGGCATCATTCCTTCCGAAACCATCAATAACTTTTTAAGCCATTGCAAGAAGAAGACTTACAGTGGTTTCGCCGCACCCGGCTTTAAGACGTATTCACTGCTAAACCCGACAATGAGAGCATATCTTAAGATGCCAGCCGAAATTAAGAACGGCGTTTATGTCAGCACGGTTTATTCCATTGGCACCGGCAGCGAGGAATTGAGGCAGGGCGATGTGATCCTGTCGATCAACGGCTGGCAGCTCAATTCCTATGGTCGATATGAACACCCGGACTACAAATTTATTTCGTTTGAGCACATCCTGTCAAAAACGCCCGCCGGAGACAAGATACCATTCGAAATCTTTCGTGACGGGAAGAAAATAAAAATCGATGTTATTGCTAAAGTCATTGAGTCCGATAATATGCTCGTTCCGTACTATGGATATGGGAAACAGCCGGAATTTATTGTCGCTGGCGGGTTTGTCCTGCAAAAGCTGACGCGTGATTATCTGGCGATGCGCGGCAGCGATTGGAGTCGTATGGCCCCCCCCCACCTTTACCGTTATTACAGCGAAATGTCGTTTATGCCATCCGACAAAAGAAAGGACATTGTGATTTTGAGCTATGTCCTGCCGATCGAAATGAACCTGGGCTATCATCAATTATCCGGCCTCGTCGTCGATTCAATTAACGGTACTAAAATATCGACGCTCGTAGATGTTGGTAATATCATAAAAGCGCAGGATGATTCCAAGAATATTGAAATCAGCTTCGAGATGGATAACCCGGATGTAATCATCCCCAGGCAGCAACTGAATACGGCAAACAGGCAGGTTTCTCAGCTTTACGGTATTCAACAGATGGCGAACATCAACAACTAATACCCTTTAGGGTAGTAAAATTCCGCGAGGACAGCTCTAAAGGCGTTTGAAATAGAGACATAGCCGCGCAGGGAACGCAGTTTTTTAGTAGAACTGGTATAACTGGCATTCAGCGACAACTTTCAGGGACTGTTTCACGTGAAACAATCCCTTTTTTTATCTCCCCCCGCCTGAGGTGTTTCACGTGAAACATTTTTTTGGGGTTTTATAGTTTTTCTTTATTTTTTATCATCCTGTTTGTATAAACAATACGATGATATAAAGGAAGCTATCTTATTACTTGTACGGAGGCAAAAATGTCAGAAACAAAAAAAGCAAAGAAACCTCACCTCGGACGCGGCTTGGAAGCGCTTCTTGGATCCATGTCAAACCCAATCTCCCATTCTGAAGAAATCAATGACGAAACGCGGTTTCCGAAGGACGAAGCATTTGAATCGTCCCGGAACGAGCTTCCGGTAGGCCGTATTCGGCCCAATCCCTATCAGCCGAGAACGGAATGGGATTCCGAACAGCTTCGCATCCTCAGCGAGTCGATCAGGGAAAACGGGATTATTCAGCCGATTATTGTCCGAAAAGACACCGACGGGTATGAAATCATCGCAGGGGAGCGGCGATTCAGAGCGGCATGCATGGCGGGTCTGGAATCTGTCCCGGTGCTGGAACGAGAGGCGACGGACGACGAGATGCTGGAGTTGGCGCTGGTGGAAAATATCCATCGTTCCGATTTGAATCCGATCGAAAGGGCAAAGGCGTACCAGAGATTCATCAGCAGCTTTAATCTGACTCAAACGGATGCGGCAAAACGCCTTGGGGAAGACCGCACGGTTATTGCTAACCATATTAGGTTACTGGACTTACCTGAAGAAATCAAGTCTATGTTATCGGACGGGCAACTCGGCATGGGGCACGCCAGGGCGATTCTGGCACTGCCTTCGGATGACCTGCGAAAGAAGTTGGCCAACCGTGCACTGGCAGGGCGGCTCAGTGTGCGAGAAGTCGAACGACTGGTGCGAAAGCATCTTGAAAAACGGCCGGAAGCCGATACCCTAAAGAAACAAAAAGAGGCCCATATTGTCGACTTGGAGAAGCGATTACAATCACTTCTCGGAACAAAGGTCAATATTATGCCCAATAAACGCGGCCACCGTGGGCGCATTATCATTGATTATTACTCCATTGATGAATTTGATCGGCTGACAGAGCGAATGGGTCTGGCCGCCGAAGAAATGTCATAGCGTTCGGCAGGGGGGTTCGTTGCGGCCAGGGATTGTAAGAAACAGACGCATTGTGTCAATTCTCGATAAAATTGTATTCATCTGTTGGCATATGGTGTCGATTCTGCTAAACTCTCGCACGGTTTTGATATGATGTCATTCTTTATATGAGGTTACGATGCTGCATTCAAGTCCGTTTGAACAGGTTCATCGCCAGTTAGGCGCCCGTTTTGATACTTATGACGGCTGGTCGCTTCCGGCCGATTTCGGGGACGCCGCCGCTGAAGCCGCCGCACTGGAAAGCCATTGCGTCGCCGTGGATCTCTGCAGTTTCGGACGAATCCTGGTCCACGGCTCTTTTGTCAAGGATGCCCTGAACAAGGTGTTCACGGAAAAAAGCGGCAATATCAATACTGATAGTTGGGTCTGGGCAAGAACAAGGACACTTAACCAACAGGATGCCGTATGCAGAATCGTGCGTACAAACGGCGATTTTCTCTTGCTCACTCAGCCATCAGAATCGCAGGCCGTCTGCGACACAGTTAATTCCATTTCCGGCGGGAGGATTGAAGCGTCTGACATTACCCACAAAACCGCCATGCTGGGCCTGTACGGGCCGCGGGCGTTTGATTCCATGCACGACGTGCTGCCGTTTGACATAGACTATCTCGATCCCGGCGACGCGGCGAAGATGTCATTAATGATGCTGTCGTTCACCCTGATCCGCGGGAGCTGGCTGGCAGGGGAGGGTTTAGAGTTGATCTGCCCGGTTGCGGCCGGGCCGCTGGCTGCGGGAGCCGTCGCCAAATACCGCCACAAACACAATATCACCCCCGCCGGCATGACCTGCCTCCAGGCCGCCATGACAAAAATGACACCCCCGCTATAATATTTATTGTTCAGGGCTGTTTATAGTTTTGGGCCTGAAATGACGATAATGGTGGTATGGAAATTTTATTTGAGCAGATTGATTTTCATGCGTTTTTCCCCTTGGTCACGGCGGTGGTTCTGGGCGGGCTGATCGGGCTGGAGCGGGAAATTCATCAAAAGCCGGCCGGCTTGCGGACGAATATCCTGATTTGCATGGGTTCGGCAACGTTAATATTGATTGCCAACAGGATGTCTGCCGGACCGGATACCATTGCCCGCATGTCAGCGGGAATCGTGGCCGGGATTGGTTTTATCGGCGGCGGTGCGGTTCTTCGTGAGCATGCTAATGTTTACGGCATTACGACCGCGGCGACGATCTGGGTCGTAACAAGTATCGGCATTGCCTGCGGGATGATGCTTTATGATATCGCTGTGGCGGTGACACTTCTCTCGTTGCTTGTTCTGACGGTTTTGAACCCACTGGACAGAAGAATCCATAAGACCCGGAACAAAGCAGAAGACAAGCACACTGATCACGATTGAAAATTCCCGTTTCTATTCTTATTGAAAGCCCTACGGGCTTTAAAGGGATTGCTCAAGACAGGCCTTTCGACGAGCTCAAGACAGGCGGTTTTTGAAATCTTCGTAGGTAAACTGCCGCTGGAGTTTGTATTCATCTTTGTCCGGGTCGTAGAGGACAATATCCGGCAGGTTGATGCCGTTGAACATGGTGTTTTTGACCATGGTGTAGTGGGCCATGTCGCCGAAGAGGAGTTTGTCGCCGATGTTCAGCGGTTTGTCGAAAGAGTAATCGCCGATGACATCCCCGGCTAAGCACGTCGGTCCGGCGAGCCGATAGGTGTGTTGCTTTTCATTGGGTTGGCCGCCGCCGGTAATGTGGCCGGAGCATCCTGCTCCGGAAATGATCACAGGGCGATACGGCATTTCCAGCACGTCCGGCATATGGGCCGAACAGGAGGTATCCAGAATCGCGATGTCCATGGCGTTGTGGACGATGTCCAGTACGCTGGTGACGAGAACGCCTGTGTTGAGGGCGATGGCCTCGCCGGGTTCGAGGTAAATCGTATTGAGGTTGGGATAACGTTTGGCAAACCCGGTAATTAAATCACAGAGCAGGTCAACATCGTAATCGGGTCGAGTAATGTGGTGGCCACCGCCAAAGTTGATCCAGTCCATCTGTTTGATAAATTCGCCGAATTGTTTTTCGACCACGGGCAGGGTTCGCTGCAGCGAATCAGCGTTGAGTTCGCAGAGCGTGTGAAAATGCAGACCAGTGATGCCGTCCAGTGCATCCGCGTCGAACTGGTCGATGGGGATGCCCAGTCGTGAACCGGGGGCGCAGGGGTCGTAGATTTTGGTTTTGACCTCCGAGTGCATGGGGTTGATACGCAGGCCGCACTCGATTTTGCGCGGTGCGTTTTGGGTTTTTGCTTTGAATCGCTGCCACTGTGTGAATGAATTAAAGACGATGTGGTCGACGATTTGGATGTATTCATCCATGTCATCGTCGCGGTAGGCAGGGGCACAAAGATGTACTTCACCGGGAAAGTTCTCGGCGCCGAGTTTGGCCTCATGTAGGGAGCTGGCTGCGCTTCCGACCAGGTACTGACTGCACAGGTCATACGTACTCCAGGCGGCATAGCCCTTCTGGGCCAGAAGGATTTTGCATTTTGTTCGATCCTGAACGCTTTTAAGAATCTCAAGATTCTTTTTCAGCAGCCCCAGATCGATCAAGTAACAGGGCGTGGTCAATTTGTTTAAATCGTAGTCCAACCCAAACCCTCATAAACGAACAAGTCCCTGTTATGAGGCCATCCGTCAAGTGGTAATTTGTTTTTTTGTTCTTTTACATTTTAGTTAGCTTTCGCACTTTTGAAAAGTACAAAATCGGCTTTTACGGCACCAAAAAGGGGGTTTTGAATT
>Ga0224495_10001119_pt1 | contig 19561 bp, 19 predicted proteins | sample SF_Jul11_sed_USG_FD_168128 | JGI IMG/M metagenome (GOLD analysis project Ga0224495, IMG submission 168128) | Sediment microbial communities from San Francisco Bay, California, United States - SF_Jul11_sed_USGS_4_1 | ecosystem: Environmental > Aquatic > Marine > Sediment | place: USA: California... | reverse complement strand
CTTTTTCCCTTCCAGAGCCGCGAAATCATTATGGCTCACGGGTGCGCGAGACCTGAGACTGTCCGCCCATACTCCTGCCGAGGCGAGCGGGTAATGACTTTCATAGGTCGCCGCGCAGAACTTCAGCACCTCTTTCGACCAACGGTAGAGACTGATGGTTTCTTCGTCTTCGTGGAAAAAGTGAAGGTACCCGCCCGCGCTCCTGGTCAGCCGCACACCCGCTTCCAGGGCGAACTCGGCAATGACGTCTTCCGGATCGTCCGCCATGCGGTTGAGCTGATAGAGTGCCTCGAAGCGCTCTTCGTTGAGGCGGATTTCCTCACGCTCGGCGATGAGCTGTTGTTCCCGGTCATGCAGTTCACGGGAAGCCGTGTTCAGCGACGTTTGCAGGACAGACAGCTCCTCGCTGGGGCTCTTGCCGCCTATCTGTTCACCCCTCACCGAGCTCAACCTTCTCGCGAATGCCGAGAGACGGCCTATCTCGTTCACGGGCTTCCGTACGACCAGTGACAGGAGAAGGATACCCAAAGGAACCCATACGGAAAGAAGCAGTACGGTAAACGTCCAGATTGCATGGCGCAACTCAGTCACGGCTTCGAGTCCATAGGAGAGCCGGACCCACCCGATGAGATTGTAGGTTGCGACCGGATGCCAGACCATGAGTTCCTCGCCGTGCTCCGAGATCGCGGGAACAGGCGACGCAGGCAGGGCTTCAATGCGCGGTTTCGTAACCTCAACCGCCCGATCGTCCTCGCGGACCGCCTCGGCCACAACCATTCCGTCGGGCTCGTAAACCGTGATCCTTCTGACGTTCGGGAGTTCAGCCACGCGCACCAGGAAAGCGCCGAGGCTGGCGTAATCCCTGATGATCAGGTAATGGGCCGAACTTTCTGCGAGGCCCCGGGCCACTACCCCTGCGTTCGTGCGAATTACCTGCCGGGTGACCGTCACCTGCTTCCTGCTCGCGATCCAGCCATAGGACACGATCGTGGCAACGAGGATCAACGACAGGAGCAGCACAAACTGAAAAAAGAGCCTTTTCGGGAGAAACGCCATCAATTGACCGGGCCAAAGTACCGCTCGATGTTCATCTTTTCGAGCGCCCCGTAGTCGCGCTCATAGTCGGCCCGGACCGGCGAGTCAAGCAGAATCTCTCTCATGATCAAAAGTGCCTCACTGTCAGATACCATCCTTACTACCGCATCTGCCACGGAATCCCGGACCTTCTCCGGCACACGGGGATGGGCAACCAGGGCAGGGGGAGCGATCTTTTTCGTGTTATAGATGACCCGGACCTGGTCGAGCAGATCCTGCGGCAGCCTATCAATGCTCGCGTCCAGTGCGCCGCCTGCGTCAGCTTTGGACAAGATAACGTACTTCAGCATGTTGGCGGCTGTCCCCGAATAAACCACTTCAGTGGAAACATGCAGTTCCTCGCGCAGTTCATGGTCAAGCAATGTGCGGCAGAGGTTCTTTTCACCCACCAGGGCCACTGTCTTGCCCTCCAGGTCCTGGACCGTTTTGATCGGCGAGTCCTTGCGGACCACGAACGCTCCGGACACAAGCTTGCTGTTCCGCACCAATGGAATATAATTCTGAGCCCTCTTCGCGGCAACCGCCTGCACGGAATGGAGAAAAACAAAGTCGGGTATGCCGTGATAGATGTCATTTTCGAATTTGTCCATGGTTTCGTAAAGCTTCAGCTCAAGCTCCAGCCCGGTCTCGCGACCGACCCGCTCCACAAAGGGCGCCCATTTGGCGTGTGTGGTGACCGGAGGCACCAGCGGGATCACGGCGATCGTATATCGCGGTGCTTCCGCAGCCAGAACAGGGGAAATCGCCAACAGGATAAAACCGGTGAGGAGAAGACAGAACCTCTCATAACATAGCCTGAAACTATTCATAATGCACCTCCTGATAGTTTGGCAGCCTATATTTTTAATTATAACCCATTTTATTAATTATAAAATAAACAAAAATGAATCGCCAAGGGGCTTGTGTAAGAAGACTGTGCCCCTCGTGAAAGAACGGGAAATGGTACAACGAAAGAAACATCAACAAAAGAAGAAGCGTTGAAAATACTGAATAACCGATAGGTGCGAGACCGGGCATTGGGCGCTGCTGAACAGGTTGACAGCTGAAGTTCTTCATTAGAGAATTGAATTATGAAGTATGTATTCGGCTACGGCATAAAACTTGCGATATTTTATTTGGACATTATCACTGCCCTGGGATTCACCGTATGGGTGGCATATTTGGCAGTTCCGATACTTCTGTCCAAGGCGCCCCGCAGACAGTTGATTATCTCAACCGCTGTTACTACCATATTATTAATATCGGGAATATTTATTTCCCCGTCGGGGTTGCACATAGAGCTTGTAGTTCTCAACAGGACCATTATGATTACTGGTTTATGGATGCTTCTCCATCATCTTTTACGGATGAAAATAGAGGAGCAAGAGCAGAGAAAACTATACGCTCAACTGGAGGCATCGACACGTGAGATAAAGCTCTTAAGAGGGGTACTCCCGATATGTTCCGTATGCAAAAAGATACGAAACCACGAGGGGGAATGGGAGCAACTGGAATTATATATAAGAGACCGCTCCGAGGCTGAATTCTCCCACAGTTATTGTCCGGAATGCGCGGAAAAAGCTCGTAAGGGTCTATAAGCCGCCTGCAGAATTTTACACTCTGATGAAAATTTCCGGCTTACAGCTGCTTCGGCTTCTGTGCCATGTTCGTGACAATATCAAGCTCTGTCAGTCCGCCCCTGCGGTCAGCGTGAAACGCGCCGCTGATGACAATCGATAATGCTGTTGAAAAAAGTCGCGAAAGAATTATACTATCGCCATTCATTTTTATTGATAAAATGAAAGATGCAGCGAAAAATCGCAAAGAAATACAGGAAAGGAAAGAGCAACATCAAAAAAGACAAGCCGGCTGAATCCGGATTTTTTCAGCAGGCTTGCAGCTCTGAACAGTATCGACCATGACGGATGCAATCGCTTTATTATCACTCCTCATCGGATTGGAGTTGGTTCTCGGGGTTGACAACATCCTTGTCATCTCCATATTTATCGAAAGGCTGCCGGACGCGCAAAAAAACAGGGCACGCGTACTGGGCCTGGCTGTTGCCATGATCGCACGGATTCTGATGCTTTTCATCCTGCTGAAACTCGCCAACCTGACAAACAACATTATCTTTACCTTCTCGATACGGGACATCATACTTCTCGCGGGCGGGCTATTTCTATTATGGAAGGCGGTAACGGAAATCCATCTTACAATTGAATTGACTGAAGAACAGCATTCCTCCCCTGCCGGCGGATACAAGACTTTTTTCGGCGTTATTTCACAGATTGTGCTGCTGGACATCGTTTTTTCGATAGACTCCGTTATAACGGCCATAGGCCTGACTGACCAGATCTGGATAATCATAACGTCTGTCATCGTATCCTTTGTGGCGATTCTCATTTTTTCAAGGCCGATCGGGGCCTTTATCATGCAGCGCCCGTCACTGAAAATACTGGCTCTCTCTTTCCTCATAACGATCGGAATTACTATTTTCATGGAAGGCATGCACAAAGAAGTTCCTAAGGCATATATATACCTGCCTATGGGGTTTGCGCTCTTTGTGGAAATATTGCAGCTGCGGTACGAACATAACAGGAAAAAGAAGGCGTTACTTGCCGGTGCACAAGAAAATAACCCGACGTAACAGTACAGGCAAAGCCAGCTGCGCGCCGCCCTCCCCCATTTCCGCGGCTCACCCAGTTGCTATTCCTGGCTGCAGGCCATACATATGAACCAAAGACCCGCTGATTTTTTCCCTCGCGGATCAAAATGGCTGGCAATGCTCCTCATTGCCACGCTGCTTAACGGCGGCTGCGCATCGATGCCAAAACCACCCTCGCCGGAAACGCGTGAACAACTGGGACGCATATACATAATGGCGCTGCCGTCCTCTCCTCGAGGCGAGTTCCATACCTTCGCGAGGGGCTGGGTGGCAGGAACGGCGAAGGGCGGCACGATTGCTTCATTGGAAGGGCTGCTGTACGGTTTATCAGAGGGCGCAAGGAGTTCCGGCGGCGGTGGTCCCTATGCGGCGGCGGCAACTGCGATTGCGACCCTCATATTCACTATGGTGGGGGCAGCCGTTGGCGGGGTTGCCGGAGCAGTCCAGGCCGTGCCGTCAAAGACCGCGCAGCAGATCGAGCAGCAGATAAACAACGTTCTGAAAGAGATGGATCTCAGCAGCGGTCTGGCTGATGCGATCTATGCCGTCAGCATGTCCCGTCCTGAATTCAGGCAGTACGGCATTACAAAGGGAGTTTCTGGGAAACCCGCCGCAAAAGAATCATACGAAGCCCTGGCCGGCAGAGGATTCGACACCGTTGCGGAGATACGCGTTACAGAAGCGGGCTTTCAGGGGGGTGAGGGCAAACGGCCATACATACGCTTCTATATGAATGCCGATATTCAGCTGGTGGACACGAAGACCTCTGAAAAACGCTATGGACGCGATTTTCACTATGTAAGCCAGGAGCTTCCTTACGATGAGTGGTTTGCAGACGGTTCCCGTGAACTGGCGCGCGGGTTCGGGCAGGCACAGGCGGCTCTGGCCGAACGCGTTATTGACGAGTTGTTCCTCGTGACGAGCTTTCCCTTCGCAACCGGGCTCTGGGCCTTTCCCGGCCAGCCTGAATATGGCGCCTGCTGGTTCTACCCGCTCTACCCGAAGCAGAAGTATACTTCACTTTGGTATTCCATCCGCCATAATGCACCCGGGATACATCTGCTTTATACGGATGTGGATTCCGCGCAGCCCCTCCTTCAGTGGGAGCCTTTTCCGCGGCCGCGCGATCTGACACCGGAAAATGAATCATTGCTTCGCCGGATCAGCGACGTGTCATATGATCTGAAAATATGGGAGGCTCCCCGTGATTTTCCGGAACGGCTCGTCTACGACCGCATCGGCATTACCGCTTCCAGTCACAGGCTTGAGTATCCCCTGAAACCGCATTCCAGGTACTTCTGGACCATTCGGGCGAGGTACAGCATTTCCGGCAGGCCGCAGGTCACACGCTGGGCGTTCTCCCTGATTCCGGGCAACGCGGAGGGTATGCCTCCTGGCGGCTCTTGCGACCTGGATGAGATACCCGCCACCAATTATTTCCGCTTTCAGACACCATAACAGCAGGTGATATGTGTGGCATCAAAATACCCCTTGTCTTTTTCCCTTTTCGTGCATTCATTGACCAGGGGACTGCGATACCTTTTTATCCTTAGTGGCATAGATGCATTTTTTTTTGGGTTGACCCCTCCATGGCCTCCTGACGGACTCCTCCCGGGAGAGGAGCGGGCAAACTCCTGCCAAAAGCATCCCCATGGATGAAACGTCTCCGGTTTTTGCCCGGGTGGCGGCACGCACAGGAGATTTGGAGTTATATGGTACAATTATTTTCAGATTCAACAGACAGGAGAACCTTAATGGACTGGAAGTGTCCTGTGTGCAGTTCGCTCAATAAAGACCATCTCGTCAGATGCGCGTGCGGACATGAAATGAAGGCCGACAACAGGGAAAATAATATTTTGCCCCCTGCTTCTGAAACGCATGAAAAGCAGGATCACCCCGGTCCGGGCCAGCCGGGTGAACTGGCTCTCGTGTTCACCGGTTCCGGCCGGGAGTACTTCCGGGTATGGGTCGTGAATCTGTGTCTGACGCTCCTCACCTTGGGCATCTTTTCGGCCTGGGCGAAGGTCCGCAAGAAGCGCTACTTTTACTCCAACACCACGCTGGACGGGACGCCCTTACAGTATCTGGGAGAGCCTGTTCCGATCCTGAAAGGCCGGGTGATTGCGGCAACGGCTTTTATGATCTATTACCTGGCGAGCCATTTTTTCTCTTCGTTGATGCCGTTCGTGCTGGCGGCGGGAACAGTCCTTGCGCCGTGGGTGATAGTACGTTCAACAGCGTTCAACGCCCGCTACTCGGCCTTCCGCAATATGACCTTCCGTTTTGACGGAAAATATACCGGCGCGCTGAAAGCCATCTACGCGTGGGGGCTCATCCCCGCCATCGTCGCCGGATGGATTTTTAATTGGTATGGAAAATATCCGGCAGCAGCCGTCCTGTTCGGTGTCTTTGGCCTCACTTTTCCATGGTGGATACGGCGACTGAAAAACTTCATCGTCGGTTTTACTTCATATGGAAACAAGAGAGGGGAGTTTTCGGCCACCGGCGGACAGTTCTTTAAGGTGTATTTTTCTGCCGGACTGATCTTCATTGCCATTATTTTTGTCACCTCAATCGCGGCAACCGCAACATACGCATTTTTAAAGAATCCTCAGATTTTGTTTCTGTTCTCCATGGTGCCGATTTACCTCGGCTATGTCATGGCGTACGCGTACGTTCAGGCGCACAGCAGCAACCTTGTCTGGAACAGCACACGGCTCGGGCCGCTGCGCTTTGCATCCACGCTGTCCGCCTGCGGGTTGACCAAACTCTATATAGCGAACGCAGTCGCCATTATCGCCTCCGCAGGGCTTCTTATACCCTGGGCGGTAATGCGCACCCTGAAATACAGAGTGGATAACCTCCGTGTGCTTCAGGAAGGCGGACTCACCGCTTTCCAGGGCTCCGAAACGAGTGCCGTGCAGGCGGCTGGGGCTGAAATGGGGGACTTCTTCAACATGGATCTTTCGCTTTGAGCGACGGGGCATTTACACTTCATGGAATTTACTATGACGGACGTCATCCTGTCGGGGCGCAGGCAGAACTGCTTTTCACAGGCCGGGAAGCAGCACTCACCGCGGCTGACTTCTCCGGGAGGTATTACGCGCGCCGCCTGCTGGTATCGCCCCGGATAGGCCGGGCAGACCGCTTCATCAATCTGCCCGACGGCGGACAATTTCAATGTGCCGACCACCCTTTTCTGGCCTCTCTGCCCCAGGAAAGCAGGTCCGAAGGCCCTGTAGCCTGGCTGGAGGAGCGATGGGGAGTTGCACTGGCCGGTGTGGCTGTCATAGCAGCAATACTGCTGTCCGGATATTTTTACGGGCTGCCGGCAGCGGCTGAACATTTAGCCGCCAAAATACCGATTGAAACCGAACAGGCATTGGGGCGCGAGGCATTGGCCTGGATGGACAGCAACAAATGGTTCAGGCAAACGAGCCTTGACAAGGACAGGCAAAAAAAGATCCGCGAGGGGTTTGAAGGGCTTATCAGCAATTTGCCGTTGAGGGCCTCTTATCGTCTGGAATTCCGCGATTCGCATTTCACCGGCCCCAATGCTTTTGCCCTGCCCGGGGGTTCCATCGTTATCACGGACGATATGGTCAAAGCAGCGGTATCCAGGGAAGAAGTGCTGGCTGTTCTGGCTCACGAAATTGGACACGTGGAACTCCACCATACAATGAGGAGCGTGCTGCAGAACTCCGCGGTTGCTGTCGCAGTTGCAACGGTCACTGCCGACGCGGCATCACTCAGTGCTGCCGTAGCCGGCCTGCCGGCATTGCTGGCACAGACAAAATATTCCCGGGAGTTCGAGGCCGAAGCTGACGATTATGCATTCAGGCTTCTCAGGCAAAGAAATTATCCACCTGCCGCCTTTGCTTCTCTCATGGAAAGGCTCGAAAAGAAATATGAGAAAGGGCAGCACGCGCTTGACTTCATCTCAACGCATCCCAGCACGGCGGAGCGTGTAAAACGGGCCCGCGCCTCTGAGCCAACGCGTTGAGACTATTGGAAAAACGCCATAAGGCCTTTGCTACAGCCATATGTTTTTTTTGAGAAAGAGGCTATGTATGGCGTCAAAAGGCCCCGCTTGCTTTTCCCTTTTTCATCATTCTTATTGACCCCAGCCCGTCATCCTGATACCCTCTTAACAGAAAGCGTTTGCAAGACTTTATTGCGTACTATTTCTCTTTAGGGCCGTGTTTCAGTTTCATGGTGTTTTCTGTTGAGCACTTCGCTCGATTGACAAAAGCAGGATGCTTTATTTATGATTTTTTCTCACACGCTGGAGGTCATCATTGTATTTTCAGGATCTGATTTTATCTCTGCAGAATTTCTGGGCCAAAAAAGGCTGCGTTCTGCTTCAGCCGTATGATATAGAGGTCGGGGCAGGCACCTTCCACCCCGCCACCTTCCTGCGCGTCCTCGGGCCGGAACCCTGGAAGGCAGCCTATATCGAGCCATCCAGAAGACCGACTGACGGCAGGTACGGAGAAAACCCCAACCGCCTCCAGCATTATTATCAGTACCAGGTAATCATAAAGCCTTCGCCGGAGGACAGTCAGGAACTCTACCTTGAAAGCCTTTCTTCACTCGGCATAGACCCTACAAGGCACGATATCAGGTTTGTGGAGGACGACTGGGAATCCCCTACCCTCGGGGCATGGGGGCTCGGATGGGAGGTCTGGCTTGACGGCATGGAGGTCACGCAGTTCACCTATTTTCAGCAGGTGGGGGGAATCGATCTCAAACCGGTGACGCTGGAGTTGACGTATGGCCTTGAGAGGATTGCGATGTACATTCAGGGGGTCGAAAACGTGTATGAGCTGAAATGGAACAAAGACCTGCTGTACGGGGATATTCACCATATGACCGAGGTGGAAGGGTCAAAATATAATTTCGACCATTCGAACGCGGAGTTGCTGGCACGTCACTTTGACGACTGCGAGAAGGAATCGATCAGGATGAACAAGGCAGGGCTCGTTATCCCTTCCTACGAATTCTGCCTGAAATGTTCCCACCTGTTCAATCTCCTCGAAGCCCGCGGGGCGATATCGGTAACAGAGAGAACAAAATATATCGCGCGGGTAAGAAACCTCGCGAAACTCGCGGCGGAGGCATATTACCGGCAGCGTGAAGAGCTGGGGTTCCCGCTTTTGAGGGAGCAATAATGAGCGGCAAACAGTCAGCCAGCCGTCAAAACCGTGAACCGGAGCCCGGAAGTTCTTTCCTTGTCGAAATCGGCACCGAAGAGATCCCCGCGAGATTTTTGCCTTCGGCCATCTCGAACCTGAAAGAGATAGCCGCAAAGACGCTCGACGAGTACAGGGTCGGATACGGGGATATAAAGGCCTACGCCACGCCGAGAAGGCTCGCGCTGATAGCAGGCGGAGTTGAGGCGGTCCAGAAGGATATCTCAAAAGAAATCTTCGGACCTTCAAAGAAAGTCGCCTTCGATGAGCAGGGCAACCCCTCAAAGGCGGCGACCGGATTCGCGCAGTCCGTCGGAGTCGATGTCTCTGACCTGAAAGTGAAGATGAAGGGCAAGGCGGAATATATCGCCGCGGTTATTGAGGAAAAAGGCGTGGAGACGAAAACAATACTCCCCGAGATTGCGAAGAAGATCATCCTTTCCCTGCATTTCCCGAAATCAATGCGGTGGGGCAACGGCAGCCTTCACTTTGCCCGGCCGATAAGCTGGATACTGGCCCTGTTCAACAATGAATCCGTTCAGTTCGAACTCGACGCAATCAGGAGCGGCAATATGACAAGGGGACACAGGTTCCTCTCCCCTGCGTCATTTCAGATAAAAAGCATCGACTTATATATGCGCCAGCTCGAAAACAATTTCGTTGTCCTTGATCAGGAAAAAAGAAAGAACAGCATCCGGAAAAATATCGCGGCGCTTTTTGACGACCCTGTTCTTCAGCCTATCATAGACGAGGAATTGTTGGAAATGGTCACCTATATCGTCGAATATCCTGTGCCGGTCCTCTGCAGCTTCAGGGCAGAATACCTCAGACTCCCGAAAGAACTCCTTATCACGGTCATGAAGGATCATCAGAAATATTTCGGGGTGCAGGACAGCACCGGCAATCTTGTAAACCATTTCATCGTCATAAGCAATACAAAGTCCGAAAACGCAGAGACCGTAAGAATAGGAGCCGAACGTGTCATAAAGGCACGTTTTGACGACGCGAAGTTCTATTATCATGAAGATACCGCAAAACGCCTCGAAGAAAGGGTCGACAGCCTGAAGGTAGTGACCTTCCATGACAAACTCGGAAGCCTTTATGAAAAAACAGAGCGCATCATGTCCATTGCGGACTTTCTCGCGGAAAAAATATCGCCCTCCCTGAAGGACACGGTGTCGAGGGCCGCACGGCTGTCAAAAACCGATCTGATCACAGGGGTGGTAAGAGAATTTCCGGAACTGCAGGGCATAATGGGGAAATATTACGCGACGCATGACGGGGAAGACAGCGAAGTCGCCGCCGCGATCGAGGAGCAGTACCTGCCCAAGAATTACGGAGACAGGGTGCCGAAGACGGATACCGGCGCGATCGTGAGCCTGGCAGACAGGATCGACAATATCTCTTCATTCTTCTCCATCGGCCTTATTCCTACCGGCTCCGAGGATCCTTTTGCCTTGCGGAGACAGGCGATGGGCATTATTTCGATCATCCTCGAGAAGGGCTATGCCCTCACTCTCACGGAAATATTCGGCCATGCGCTGACAAATCTGCGGAATATTCACCCTGCGGAAAAGACCTTCGAAAATATTACCGGCTTCATGGAGCAGAGAATGGAATTTATTCTGTCATCCATGGGCCATGAGCCGGATCTCATAAAGTCCGTAATTTCGCTCTCCTCCGTCCTGCCGCCGAAACTCATCACCGCACGACTGGATGCGTTACGGAAATTCAGGAAAGACAAGGTCTTCCCGGACTTCCTTCTGGCAGTAAAGCGGGTGAACAATATCACTCCCAAAACACCGCTCCCTTCCGTGAACCCAGGGCTGTTCATCCAGGAAGAAGAAAAGAATCTTCACTCCGCCTACGTTTCCCTCCGGGATGAATATATTCCTCTTACTGAAAGTGAGCAGTTCTTTGAAGGACTCCAGATATTTTCCCGGATAACACCCCATATCAACAGCTTCTTCGACAAGGTCATGGTAATGGACAAGCAGGAAGAAATAAAGACAAACAGGCTGGCCCTTTTAAAAGAGATATGGGAGTCCGTTTCCCTGATGGCGGACTTTTCGAAAATTCAGTAAAATTTCCTCCCGTATTATTGACAATTTCCGCTGTGTTTATTTATTCTATCTAATTCCCAAAATATGAAAAAGGAAGGTTAAAAGCGAAGAATGAAGACCCAGTTTGCAAAAAAAGGTGATATTGACCGCAAGTGGTACGTAGTCGACGCCAAGGATGCAGTCCTTGGTAAGCTCGCCACAAAAGTGGCCACTTATCTGAGAGGCAAGAACAAACCTGTCTTCACCCCGAATGTGGACACAGGTGATTTCATAATTGTCATTAATGCCGACAAGGTCAGACTCACCGGAAACAAAGTAAATGACAAGGTGTATTATCACCATTCCGGTTATATCGGGGGCATTAAGGCGCAGACAGCAAAAGAACTGCTCGAAAAAAAGCCCGAAACAATCATCGAAAAGGCCGTGTGGGGAATGCTCCCGAAAAACAGGCTGGGCAGGACAATGATAAAGAAACTAAAAGTATACAGGGGAGCTGAACACCCGCACCAGGCCCAGACCCCTGAAAATTTACAGTAAAGGAGTATCAATGGCTGAAATTAAATATAATGCTGTAGGCAGAAGAAAGTCTTCGATCGCAAGAGTCGATGTCGCTCCGGGAAGCGGCAAGATAATTGTCAACACCAAACCTGTAGACACCTATTTCCCGAGAGAAACCCTGCGCATGATAATCAGGCAGCCGATTGAACTCATCGGGGCAACTGGCAAGCATGACATATCGGTAAAAGTGGACGGCGGCGGTCTGACCGGCCAGGCGGGAGCCATAAGGCTCGGCATTGCAAGAGCCCTTGTGAAGATGGACGCCGACCTGAAAGGCAAACTTAAAAAAGAAGGGTTTCTCACAAGAGATCCGAGAGAGACGGAAAGAAAGAAATACGGTCTCAAGGGCGCGAGGAAACGCTTCCAGTTCTCGAAGAGATAATTCGCAGCGTGGAGCGGAAGCTCTCAATATATATCGGATATGGGGCTCGTTCTTGAAACGAGCCTTTTCTTTTCTTTAAAAAGGGGATTATGAACACGGCGAAGAATAATGAACAGCTGAAGGTGGCAATATGCGGCGGCAGCGGATACACCGGCGTAGAACTTCTGCGCATTCTCTCCGGCCATCCGCTGGTAAAAATAACCGCGGTAACTTCTGAAAAATCGGCAGGGAAAAAAGTAAGCGCCCTCTTTCCGCACCTGCAGAAATACCAGAACCTCTCGTATGAACCGATGAATAAAATTGCACTCCTGAAAAAAGCGGACCTTTTCTTTCTCGCGCTTCCTCACGGGGCCTCTCAGGAGGCGGTCAACTTCTTTTTCGAAAATGACAAGCCGGTCATTGACCTTTCCGCCGATTACCGGCTCTCTGATCCGAAGGTATACCAGGAGTGGTACGGTCTGCCGCATAAGTACCCGAATACCCTGAAGAAGGCAGTTTTCGGACTTCCGGAAATAAACAGGAGCAGGATTAAAAAGGCAAAACTCGTCGCAAATCCCGGCTGTTATCCGACCAGCGCGATACTTGCCTTGCTCCCGGCGGTCAAAAACAAGCTCATCGATCTCTCTTCCGTCATCATCGATTCCAAATCCGGCACCAGCGGCGCAGGCAGAAAGGCGGATGTGGCGGTTTCATTCTGCGAGGTGAACGAGGGCTTCAAGGCCTACGGGATCGGGACGCACAGGCATACCCCTGAAATCGAACAGGAACTCTCTCTTGCATCAGGCAAAAAGATACGGGTGAACTTCACCCCTCATCTGCTTCCCGTTGACAGAGGCATCCTTACGACTGTTTACGCGAAGATCTCCCAAAAAGCGGATACCGCTTCAGTCCTGCAGGTGTACAAAAAGCTCTATAAAAACGAACCGTTTGTCGAAGTACTGGATGAAGGGATATTCCCGAATATAAAGAATGTCAGGGGAACAAATTTCTGCCACATCGGGATGAAGGTTGTGCCCCGTACCAATACTCTGATCATAGTATCCGCCATCGACAACCTTGTCAAAGGCGCCTCCGGTCAGGCGGTGCATAACATGAATATCATGATGGGGCTCAGAGAAACAACAGGGCTCGAGTCCGTCGCCCTTTTTCCATAGACTATCCGGATTATCCGCGGTCCGATACCGCAATCCATATGGCAATACCCGGAAGAAAAACCTCATTTCAGCAACAGGAAGATTGCCTTGTGGGGATCATCTCCGACACCCACGGGCTTCTCAGGCCTGAGGCGGTCAGTGCCCTTGCCGGAGTATCAATGATCATACATGCCGGTGATATCGGCACGCCTGCGGTGATTACGTCACTGGAAAACTTAGCCCCTGTCGTCGCTGTCCGCGGCAATACCGACAGAGACGGATGGGCCCGGAGACTGGCGTTCACTGAGGTCGTGCAGACTGGCGGGGTTTTCCTTTACGTGCTTCACGACCTTGGCAGGCTTGACCTGAACCCCGCTGTATCGGGATTTCGTGCTGTCATAAGCGGGCACACTCACGAACCTGCAATAGAAGACAGAAACGGCATACTTTACATCAACCCGGGGAGTGCCGGACCGAAGCGTTTTACCCTGCCGGTATCAGTCGCCCTGCTTCGCGTACAGAATAATTCCCTGAAGGCGGAACTGGTTACGTTGGCGGTTTAGAATCATCGCTGCCTCCGGAGAATGCCGTGACCGCATTTCCGACAACCTTTTTTTCTACCGATCAGCTGATTTTCTCATTTCTTCAGGGAAGATTATGTCCAGGCCCAAAAAGAGCCTGAGTATATTTACCCATGTGCCGGGCTCCCAGCTGATCTCTTCCTTTTGATATTTCTTCGGTGTTTCTTCCGCTGTCGCAGGCCTCCGGTCAACTTTATTGATAATTGTATTTACAAGAAGCATCTGGACAGTAACAGCCGCAATCCAAACCATACAAATGCCTATCAGTATGCTCCAGGATCGTTCAGCACCATGAGAAATAAAAGAGTATACAAGATAAGCAAGGGCCAGCAAATCTGTCAACGCTATCGCGATCCGAAAGGGTGCATAGACGGCTGTTTTTCGATATGGTCCTTTGAGAAAAATATCCTTATCCCATTTGCTTCTGTATTCTTCCCATAATGGAATTCTCGCCAGATTAAGAGCTTCATAAATCTCTGCCGACCAGCGATGGTCTTTAAAATATGCTTCCAATTCATTACAATACTCTCCCGCCCTTTGTATCTGCAGTTCTCCGGCCAGGAGCAAATACATAAATCCGCATGAAATGAACCCGAAGCCCAAAAGAATAAGCGTGGACAGAAAAATGTGGACATTGAACACATACACCGTAAAAGTCAGGCCAACAGTCAGAAGAGCCAATCCAAATTTTGTTACATCCCGCTGGAGCCGCATACCTTCCGTTCTTTCGTTTCGGGCGAGTTCACAGGCCTTTAAATACAGGGAAAACTCGCTTTCAAACGCCTTGCTCCTGGTGGCATCAACAGCAGATTGGGAATAGATCTGATTTAAGCGCTCCTTCAACTCGGCAATCTTATTTTTTAACATGATATTCTCATTCTCAATCATTTCATTTTACCTGCTTTCAATGTGAGGCGTTCTCTATGTTCACCTCTTTAAAAATCCGATGCGCCCCTTGGAGATATGGGCTGTGAAGTGAAATATTCTTATTAAAATGTAAGCAATCGGGACAATTAATGCAACAACTTGTTTTTTGAACAATTTCAGTGAATACCCGGCGGAGGAGACCTCAGATGTAATATTTATCAAAACTGCGTATTTCCCATGCATGAATGACTATCGCCCTGCCACGAGGAAAAAATTGTTTTAAAAAAAAGTACCCGCAGTCTCTGAAACTGTATGCCTTCTATCAACGAGAGTCTGCAACTGATCTAATTTTCAACCCCTCTGCTGCGGAGGGTATGCGGCACTTGCTTCTCTATACTTGCAAAGAGTATTGAACTTTGTGATTCAGGTCACTTTAATTCAGCAGGATAAATGATATAACTGAATCAAGCCCAAGCATCTCCTCCTTTTTCTTCCCTAAGCCCCGAAAGGGGCTACTTTCTTTTCATCCGTCCGTACTACTTCCCGGCAGGCCGCACTATCACCGAAAGTCCTCATCATCAGGGATTGCATCCGGACCTGCTCGCTTGCAGAATCTGTTATAATGGTGCAGATTCTGAAACCGGTGAGAAAAAAGGGTATGCTACAGATGAGAAAACTACTTCTTTTTACTTATGTCGCGTTAGGCAGCTTTTTCATCCTGACGCCCCCGGCTCATTCTTCCGAATGGCTGCAAGTCGAATCATCAATAGCCGGAGAAAGAAATTATATCGACCTTGACAGCATCAGATATGACAAGACCACTGTAACTTTCTGGACCCGGAACATAGATAAAAAAGGAGAAATGATAAAAATGAGTTTTTCCATGAATTGTGAAAACGGTACAGGGGCTATCAGAGATATTATCATATACGGTTCAAACGAAACTGTGGTAAAGTCCTATTCATTCAAAGATGAAAAACTCCAGTGGGGAAGAATTACCGCACATTCGTTCATGTACGGGTTTCATAAATTGCTCTGTAAAGAGAAATTTACAAAATAACAGAACAGTTACGCGGCATCCCTTCAAAAGAGTCACTTACCAAAGAGAAGCATTCGGTGCCTGCAAGGGAGCATGAACCAGCAAGGCAACTTCATGTGAATTCCAATCCTATCTCATAGGTATTATCATATAATTTATTAATCCACCGGATTGTTCCTTTTTGGCTGGACTGAAAGCCCGTGAGACTGCTTATGACAATTATCTCCTGTCCTTCATTGAGCAGATTGTTAAATACGTAAAGGCGCAACCCGGAAGAACTTATATTGACGGTAAATCCCCTGAAGATTTTGTCAAGGGTGTCGGGATTCAGGATATATTTGATCAGGTGAAAATATGCCCTGCGGGGATGCGCTCTTTTTTCGATACGATTTAATGCCATATTTTCAATACCTTATAAACGGGCTGGTAATTGAACAACTCTATTATCAACTCTACTTTTTTTCAGCAGCTTAGTCAAGCGGGCACATTTTTTCCCTGAAATTCATACCTTACGCCCAAAAAAGCAAGTACACACCGGTAATATCATTGCAATTTTTTTTTTAGACCATTATCTTATACCATGTCAAAATTAACAAAGAGCAAAGGGCCGAAAGGCTTCCTTTTTTCGACTGCCGGGGCAGCAATCAAAAAACCCGGAAGAAAAGATATCGCGCTCATCATTTCAGAGGCCGACGCGAACATCGCCGGCACCTTCACCACAAACACCGTAAAAGCCGCGCCGGTAAAGATCTGCATGAATAAAATCAAGTCAGGCAAAGGACGCGTAATCGTCGTGAACAGCGGGAACGCAAACGCCTGCACCGGAGCGCAGGGGACAAAGGACGCGAATGAAATCATCTCCCATATCTCAAAGCAGCTCAAGATAAGCGCCGCCCTGATCTACCCCTGTTCTACAGGCGTTATCGGGACACCGATGCCGATGGAGCGAATACTCCCCTCCCTTCCTGCTTTAACAAAGAATGTAGGGAACTTTTCCCTTGAAGACGTTGCCGGGGCGATAATGACGACCGATACCTTTCCAAAAATCGTCATAAAAAAGATTAAGGTCGGAAACGTTACGGGAACAATTTCGGGGATCTGCAAGGGAGCCGGCATGATCGCCCCGAATATGGCGACCATGCTCTGCTACATTCTCACCGATATCGCGGTCGAACAAAAGACTTTGAACAAAGTTTTGAAGAATGCGGTCAATAAATCTTTCAACCGGATAACCATCGACGGCGATATGTCGACGAATGACACTGTCCTCATGATGGCAAACGGGCTGCTCGGCAACACCCCTGTCACTGCGAAATCGGAATCGCTTCCCGCCTTCCAAAAAGCACTTGATGATCTCGCCTATGGACTCGCAAAACTCGTCGTAAAAGACGGCGAGGGTGCGACAAAACTCGTTGAAGTGTATGTGAAGGGCACCCGGAACGAGCGGGACGCGGCCAGGGCGGCCCTGTCGATCGCCAATTCAAGCCTTGTCAAGACGGCCATATACGGCAATGACGCGAACTGGGGAAGGATAATGGCAGCACTCGGTTATTCCGGTGTTGCGTTCAGGGAAGAAAAGACCGATATTTACTTCAACAACATCAAGGTGGTGAAGGGCGGTCTCGCGAACAATAAAGACAGGGAAGCGACAGAGGCCCTGAAGGCAAAAAACATAAAGATAACCGTAAATCTCCACGCCGGGACTGCATCGTCAAAAGTGCTCACCTGCGACCTGACTGAAGAGTATATCCGCATAAATGCCGAATACCGCACTTAACTCTTGATTCCGTCTGCCTTTATGCTATCCTGATTACAGCATGTCCGAACTACGACTGAATCTGATAACGCGGGAATGGGTGATCATAGCGACCGAGCGCGCCAGGAGACCGGAAGAGTTCAGGAAAATAAAGAACAAAAAAAATCTCCCTGAATATCTCGATTCCTGTCCTTTCTGTCCGGGCAATGAACAGAGGACTCCTGATGAGATCATGCGTATCCCCTACGGTGACAGCTGGAAGTTAAGGGTCACTCCGAACAAATTTGCCGCGCTGTCTCCGGAACTGAAACGGGAGAGAAAAAACGAGGGTGACAGGCATATTATCACCGGTTTCGGAAAACACGAGGTTATCATCGAATCGCCTACCCACAACATGTTCATGGCCGACATGACGCTTGACGACATCGCAAGCATCATCAGGACCTACAGGGAGAGGTTTGATGCGATCTATGAGGACCCCGGGATCGAGCATGTCATCATCTTTAAAAACTATGGTGAAGGGGCCGGCACATCGCTGACACATCCTCATTCACAGATCATCGGAACGCCGGTGACACCGCTGCAGGTGCGGCACAGGATCGAAGAGGGCATACGCTATTTCGACAACACGGGAGGGTGCCTCATGTGTTCCTGTCTTGATGATGAACTCTCTGACGGGCGAAGGATCATTCTCAATACCGAGCACTTTGTCACCCTCGTACCCTTTGCGGCTCTTTCTCCCTTTCACACATGGATATTTCCGAAACGCCACTGCGCCACGTTCAGCAGCATACTCGAAGAGGAAGTCTATGATCTTGCCTACAACCTCAAAACAATACTCGGAAAATTTTATGCGGGCCTCGACGATCCTGACTTTAATTACATCATTCGTTCGGAAAACCCCAAAGAATGCAACTCCGAGTATTTCCACTGGTATATCAGCATCGTGCCCCGCATCACCCAGGTGGCAGGGTTTGAACTCGGGTCAGGCATGTACATCAACACCTCGATTCCGGAAGAAAGCGCGGATTTCCTGAGAAAAATAAGTATGTGAACGGCTTTTTCATCCTATCCTGAAGCTGTCAAAAATGTCATACACGGCTTTCACGGCCGGGGAATCCGCAGGCAGTTCGATAATAGCCTTCCCCTGGAGATCGTTCTCGAACACCAGCCTGTCCTGGGGCACAAGTCCCGCAACCTCGAGCCCGAGTTCTTTCGCAAACCCTTTGAGTTCAGGCCCTTCCTCTCCCGCAACCCGGTTGATCACCAGGGCGTGTCTGTCGATTTCAAGGTCAAGCTCCTTCACCAGCCCGGCTATCCTCTGCGCCGTTCTTATCCCCCGCACCGTTGGATCACTTACGATTATAAGAAGGTCGACTTTGTGAGTGGTCCTCCTGCTGAGATGCTCCATTCCGGCCTCGTTGTCGATCACGACATATGCATATGTCTCGGAGAGTTTATCCGTATACTTTCTGATAATATTATTTGCGGCGCAGTAGCATCCGGGTCCCTCCGGCCTTCCCATGACCATCAGGTCAAAACCCTTCGCCTCGATTATCGACTGCTGGACCTGATAATCAAAAAGCTGCTCCATCGACATCCCGCCCGGCCGTTCGCCGCCGCTCCGTATTCTCTGGAGAGACTCTTCCCTGAGATGTCCGATCGTCGCATGCACTTCAACGCCCAATGCCTCATGCAGACAAGCATTGCTGTCAGCGTCAACAGCAAGCACAGGCTTTTTCGTCCTCTCCATAAGATATCTTACCGCAAGTCCCGCGATACTGGTCTTGCCTGTGCCGCCCTTCCCCGCCAATGCTAAAACAAATGCCATAAGCCCGACCTCTCTTTACACGTGCAGATTACACTGAAACGAAGCAGCATGGCTCCTGTTTCAGTTTCCTTTATTAAGTATAACAAAACGTCCATTGTAATTTTCCGGAAAATGAGAGATAATGTGACACCAAACGGCATTATCGAGGATATTACCGTGAACTATGTTTCAGCATTTTTTTTGAGAACCGTATGCGTTCCCGCACTGACCCTGCTTGTTTCTGCCGGCTTGACCGTTCATGTACGCCCGGCAGAGGCCAAAAACAATTCTTCCGGATATGCCGGGTCGATCGCCTGCAAGACCTGCCACGAGAAAGAATACAACAGCTTTCTTCAATACTCAAAAAAGGCGAAGTCATTCGAGAGCATCGAGAAAATGAGAAAGGGTCTGACGGAAGAAGAGATAAAAAAATGTTATTTT
>Ga0224495_10001118_pt1 | contig 19561 bp, 26 predicted proteins | sample SF_Jul11_sed_USG_FD_168128 | JGI IMG/M metagenome (GOLD analysis project Ga0224495, IMG submission 168128) | Sediment microbial communities from San Francisco Bay, California, United States - SF_Jul11_sed_USGS_4_1 | ecosystem: Environmental > Aquatic > Marine > Sediment | place: USA: California... | reverse complement strand
CGCAGAGAGCTTGCTCGGTTTTATCATTACAAGCGACATAAGCTATTGGCTCCACTAAGGGTTAAAGAACGAAAATGAAATTGGACAGTAAAATTAGACAGGATTAACAGGAAACATTTATATGAAAAGTTATTTTTTAGAATATTGTCGGTTGGTTTTCAAAAAGATAAAATTGTATCTATGGTTTCGTTCTAAAGGCCTTCCACAAGCTTCTGTTCTAAAGAATTCTTCTTTATTTAAGGTAAATCCAAGGATGGGCGATCCTGAAAAATTTCGTCAACAAATGCTGCAATTTATTAAACCAACGCGAGAGCTGGTTTTGCAGGACGGTACAGGTGAGGCTTTACCCACTACTAAAATAGCGGGGGAGCCTTGGTGGCCGGAAGGAGTGGAGCGACCTAAATGCAAAGATGGTCATTTAATGCATTTTATCGCTCAAATCCTTCTCTCTGATGTACCTTTACCGGATATGCCAAAAGATGCGTTACTTTCTTTCCATTATTGTGAAGAATGTGCTGAATGTGGTAATATGCCATGGGGCTATGCAGACGACAGGAGAGATGGTTATGATCTTAGGATCTTTTATGATATCAATCAAAAGCGATCAGATAACTTAGGAATGGTTGTAAATTCACATATGAATTCTTATAACATTTCCTTGCGAGATGTTGAGGAGGTTCCCAATCACGAAGATGATGCCAATATTCAATTTTCAGATTTGCCCGATGATTATCCACAGGGCAAGGATGATTTTGATGAAAATGTCTATCCTGGTTTGAAACACGTTCATAAATCAAAGGTAGGTGGTTGGCCATCTTGGGTTCAATATCCTGAGTGGCCTACAAATGAAAAAGGAGATAAGCAATCTTTTCTTGGTCAATTCGACTGGTGGACTTTCGATGGTTATCCTTGGTGTGCAGGCGGGTATGCATATCTATTTCTCAGCAAAGATGAGAGTGCAAAATTAAAAGCAGAATTGTTAATCCAAACAACATAGGAACAAACGTAGATTGAAATAAGCCCGTTAGGGCGAAAGTGAGTTAGCCGGGGGCGTGAGCCCCCGGTAGTAGGTTGTTTGATGCGTTTAGCCCGAAAAGGGCGAAAGAAACTTGGTTTTGATCTGTCGCCCCGTCGGGGCTTTCCAAAGTGTGAGTAACATATACCGGAGGCTCACGTCTCCGGCTAATAACCTTTCGGGCCTTTGGCCCTAAAAATGCTACTTAATCTCCGACTTATTGATTTCGAGGATTTCGAATTCCAGGTCGCCGCGGGGGACGGTGGCGGTGAAGGTGTCGCCCACGACACGGTCGAGCATGGCTTCACCGACGGGTGAATGAATCGAGATGCTGTCATCGGTCAGATCCGCGTCATACGGCCCCAGCAGTTGAAAACCCATCTTCGCATCGTTTTCGAGGTTCCGCAATGTCACCACCGTGCCAAACTGTGCTTTATCGGGCACCACCTCGGTACAGTCGATCGGCTTCGAATAGTTCAGCTTGCCGCGGATCTCCCCCATCCGGCCCTCGACAAAGCCCAGGTTCTGCCGGCCGTAAATATACTCGGCATTTTCACTTAAATCACCTTGTGCCCGCGCTTCTTCAACGCGTTTTCGCAGGTCGACAGCTTCTTTTTCCAGCTTGACCAATTCGGCTTCCAGTTTTTCTCGTCCCGTCTGTGAAATCGGCATAATATCGTGCATTTTCAGAAACTCTCCACACATCAATTGATTCGTTCATGTTCCCAAAGCCGGCACTATACCAAAATATGCCGCCGCGGTAAAGTCCTTTTGTCGTTGCAACGCGGATAAAAGCGGTTATGATGCGGTATTATGGAAATTCAGATAAAAAGTAACGATATTACAATGAGGGCCGAACTGGACGAGACCCCGACCGGGGCCGCGATCGCGGCGGCATTGCCGATCGATGGCACCGTCAATCGCTGGGGCGGGGAGGTCTATTTCAGCATTCCCGTATCCGTCGGGCTCGAAGCCGACAGCCGGGATATCCTCGAACCGGGAGAACTGGGCTACTGGCCCACAGGTAATGCATTCTATATCTTCTTCGGGGCCACCCCTGCCTCGCAGGGCGACGAATGCCGTGCCGCGTCAAACGTGAACGTTTTTGGAAGGATTCTCAGCAATCTCGAGCCGCTCTGGAATATCAAAAACGGTGCACAAATCCGGATTCAGGCCGTATAACAGCTTGTTGGCCGTATTCACAATGGAATTTCAGGGAAAGGGAGATTGCTATGAAAAAGCGAAAAGTTATACTGTTTTCGGTACCTTTTATTTTTGTCCTGTTGGGTTTGCCGGTATTGTTATATTCCTGTGCCACTGTGGGAATCGAGAAAGTTCAATACGCTGTTCTTGAAAAAGACCGTGCCATCGAGGTTCGGGAATACAAGCCGTACCTCGTTGCTGAGACGCGTGTCGATTCGGACTTCAAAGACGCCGGTGATGTCGCGTTCCGCCGGCTGTTCAACTATATCTCCGGGGCCAATCAAACCAAAGAGTCTATCGCCATGACGGCGCCCGTCGAACAGCAGGCCGCATCCGAAAAAATCGCCATGACCGCACCCGTGACCCAGCAGGCATCCGGAGATAAATACGCGGTCAGTTTTGTCATGCCCGCCAAGTACACGCTGGACACGCTGCCCGCACCGACCGATGAGGCGGTGGCAATCAAAGAGATTCCGGGCTACAAAGCCGCCGTCATCCGCTATTCAGGAACGTGGAGTCAGAAACGGTATGAAGCGAAAAAAGCCCTGCTGGAAGATTACATGAAAGAAAATGGATTAACGGCTGCCGGCGAGCCGATCTGGGCACGGTATGACCCCCCGTTCCAGCTCTGGTTCCTCCGCCGCAATGAAGTGGTCATCCCCATCGAATAAAAAACTGGCCCGGCGGTTTGTCCTTCCGAGCCTGTTGTGTCTGCTTTCCGCCAAAGCCGGCTTAGAAGTTAACACCCAATCCGAACATGTATTTCACGTCGGTATTGCCTTTACCCTCAGCAGGGGTCGCGTCATAATCGAACAGGATCTTCAAATTGGTGAACAGGTGATCGTTGATCCTGGCCCGCAGTTCGGTTGAGGTCGAAGTCAGGAAGTAATCGCCAAAGTCCTCAATGTCGGGATAATAGGTCAGATTATGCACCAATGAAAAGACCTTGTTGAACTGCTGGTCGTAGATGTATCCAAGCCGCAGCGATAATTTGGAATCGCTGCTGTCTGAGGTCGCGTATTTTTCATACACTTCTGCAACGCCAAACTCTGCCGAGAAGTTCTGCGTTGGCTTTTTGATCAATCGGTAGCCGCCTCCGGCGCCGATGATGATGCGGCGGTCTAGGTTGGCGATATCATCTGACTCATATCTCCCCTCGCCGAAGAGATATTTCTTCTCGCCAAAGAAATAGTCATATTTGCCCAGAACTATCCACCAATCTTCCGTGGTAATGTCCTGATCCCCGCTTTTTTCCTTCCGTTTGGCAATATTGCCGCTCAAGGTGATCAGGTCCTGCGCTGTCCGCTTTGACAAATTGCCGCTGAAAGCATACGCTTCGCTGTTCGTGTTCCCGTTGGTGTAGGTCATTGCCGCCGACAGGTCCCCTTTCCATCGGGGCGCTTCCGGTTTTGGCGGGTTAATCGCCGTTACATTCCCCAATCTCAGCACCTTTGAATCGATCACATCGCTGCCGGCGATCTTGATTGTCCCCTCGGCGTCCTGTTCCACCGGTTGCGTGACAACGGTTCCGTCCTTCAGATGCAGCTGGAGCGGTTTTTCGCTGCTGATCGTCTTAACATTGACCATCGAAATTTCGACCGTGCCGGCCATGGCCGTATTGACCGTGATTGTGCCGTCCGTCATCTTTGTGATGGTACCGGTCAGACGGTCTCCATTCTTGAGAACCACCTGTCCGCCCGGAGTTGACACTGAAATAATTAAAACCGCCCCAAGAATTACTAAGGGAGAAAATCCATTTTTCATCGTACACTTCCTGCTCGCTGTTAACACACCATTCTTCTATCTATATCTCGTCACAGCGGCGGATTATCTTTAACTTTCTGACGAAAGGATTTCGAGCAAAAGACAGATCCATAATAGATGTGATTTTTTGCTTTTGTAGATGGCGATTTATTTCAAGAACAGTACCACCGCGCCGGTCATCAGGACGGCGGCGACCAAACGCTGGACAATGATGCGCATGGACGGTTTCGGTTCCAGTGCTTCAAAGCCGATGTGGGCGATTACAAAACCCAGTACGATCGAAAGCATACCGCGGGTCGACTGAAGGATATTACCGAAGACCACGCCGACCAGCCCAAAGCAGGAGAACAGGCAGATCATTGCCAAAAACCAACTGATTGCAAACGGTACCGCATACAGCCAAGTGTCTCGCGTGGAATGTTTGGGATTGAGGGCCACCACAACAGCACCGAAAATGCCGCAAACGATATATGAAAGCGCGGTCGCGAGAACCGCTCCCCGCAGAATCCCCAAGAAAGCGAAATGGTCCACCAAGACTTTAATACACAAATCCGACAGGCAATAACTCAGGCACGCCAGCAGGCCCGGCAGGATAAACCGGCCCTCCAATCGCTTGCCGGAATGCGACAACAGCAGCACCGCTGCAGTTGTCAGGATAACCGCGACCCATTTCGACGTATTAAGGTGTTGGTTCAAAAAGACCACGCTGATCATCGCAAGGATAAAGACTTTCAGGCCCAGCAGGGGGGACACACGGGACGGCTCGGAATGGATGATTGCGGCGAACAAAAAAAACTGCCCGAGCAGATAAAATCCCGACGTGCCCAGCAAACTTAATCCATAGGACGATAGCGGCGGCATCGATTCCGGCCACAACCATCCCGCCAGCGGGATCGAGATCAATCCCATCAGGATATGCGAAAGCGCCAGCAGGGCGATGATGTTGTCGTCGTGCCGGTTGTTAAACCGCCGGATGCAGATGTACGACAGCGACTGAAAAAAAGCCGCTCCTAATCCAAGTCCAATTCCTAACAATACCGTATTGCCCATAAATCGATACACTTTCTTGTTTGATTATTTCATGCAAGGTGTTTCCGCTCCGCGAGTTGACCATTGTATCAGGTCGGGTGCCAATCGCCGAAGATGTTTTTTGTCTGATTTTGGATTTCCTGTTGCAATATGTTGTCAATGAGGATAAATGGGTTATTGTTATGATAGAGTTTGACCCTAAAAGTGTAGCGATCGCGTTCGGTTTGACACTGTTTGCCGGGTTGGCCACGGGTATCGGCAGTGCGCTGGCGTTTTTTACCAAACGAACCAATACTTCGTTCCTGTCAGTGGCATTGGGTTTCTCGGCCGGCGTGATGATCTACGTCTCAATGATCGAGATCTTCTGGAAAGCCAAAGATGCTTTGTGCACTGAATGGGGCGAGAAAGGTGGATACTGGGCCACGACTGCCGCATTCTTTGCCGGTATTGCCGTCATCGCCCTGATCGATAAACTGGTACCATCGTTTGAGAATCCACACGAAATTCATGAATCCGGCGAGATGGAAGATACCAGCAAGGCCGATGAGTTCAAAAAACTGCACCGCATGGGTTTGTTCACTGCACTGGCGATTGCCATCCACAACTTTCCCGAAGGATTGGCAACATTTGCGGCCGCCCTGAAAGACCCTGGCTTGGGCGTAGCCATCGCTGTCGCCATTGCGATCCATAACATCCCTGAGGGTATTGCCGTTTCAGTGCCGATCTATTACGCCACTGGCAGCCGAAAGAAGGCGTTTTTCTATTCATTTCTTTCGGGCCTCTCCGAACCGGTAGGGGCCTTGATCGGCTTCTTTGTGCTATGGCAGTTTATGAACAACATTACGTTTGGGTTGCTGTTTGCGTCGGTGGCGGGCATCATGGTGTATATCTCGCTGGACGAACTGCTGCCCAGTGCCGAAAAATATGGCCAGCACCACCTGTGCATCTACGGCCTGATCTCCGGCATGGCTGTCATGGCAATCAGCCTGCTTTTATTTGTATAGCTGGGAATATTACCATGCAGGATTTCATAGAGCATTGAAAGGAGATGTTTATGCTGTCGCATCCGATTACATTTCTGGTTGGATATCTGGTCGTTACATTCATCATTGCTTTCGCAGGATTGGGGCCGCTCACGGTGTTTGTAATGGTACTGTTCCGCCGGAGGATGGAAAAACCTTTTGTTAATGGCGTCTATCTGGGCAGCGCGATAGCCGCTTGGGGATTTATGATCCTGCATTATCTGCTGTACCTGCGCGGCTATGGGATCAGCGACTGGTCCACGTTACTTGGCGACGTTTTTTACCCTGCGCAGTACTTTTGATGTAATACGGACACATTTTAACCTGTATTAAAGCAGGGCGACACACACAATTTTATGTGAAAAAATATCAAAATCCGTGATTTTACCGGGCAGAACAAAAAAAGTATTTTTTTAAAAAACATCTTGCCGTTTATCTCGTAAAGGGTTATATTCAAAGAGGCTTGGAGCGTCTCTGAAATTTCGCAATATTCTGGCTTGGCTGTTCGTCTGTTGAGGTGGCCGGAATATGCTATGAAATATAAATCTTCTCATCACCCTCCTCCGAAGCCAGGTTGGTCCGAAGCCAATCTGGCTTTTTTATGCGCCCTGGTGACCTGCCAATTCAAGCAGACCGGAAATCGCAAGGTCGCGGGCCAATGAGTCCCTGTTCTCAAATCGTATCGCACGCATCCCAGCCGCACGGGCCCCGTCGACGTTGGCCTGCAGGTCATCGATAAAGAGACATTGCGGCGGGGGTGTCCGGACATTTTCTGACGCGGCGAGATAAATCGCTGCATCCGGTTTCATCACACCCACTTCGAAGCTAAGTGTCGGTTTTTTAATTCGGTTGATCCAGGGCCAGGTGGTTCGAATGTAATTCCAGTGCAGCGGGTCCGTGTCAGACAGAAGCCCGATGGTCGCTTTTTTGGAGACTCTTCCCACCAGCTCCTCCATGCCGTCCATGGTCCAAAACATATCGCACCAGAGGTCTTTGAATGTTTCAAAATCCAGATCGAGGCGATACCTCTCACAAGTCCGGCGAAAAAATTCTTCCGGTGTTGTCTGGCCGCGATTAAACGACACCATGATCGGATTGCGGAGAAAATGACGCTCCGGCTCCCCGATCTCATCAGGGTTGAGATTGACATACAGTTTTTCCTTCAATGGAGCGCTGTCCATGTTAACAAGCACCCCCCCCCCCAAGTCAAAGATGACCGCTCGAATATCCGGTTGTGTGCCTGTATCTGTCATATCCGGATTTTCAGCGTTCTTCGATCGCCGATTTGGCCTTTTGGGTGTCGAGAAAGTTCTCAATCGCTTTTTCGCGGGCCTGCTGTTTCAGGTCGCGGACGATGACCTCCCGGACCTGTTCGAGCGGACACGGGATCGACGGACGTTTTTCATAGACCTTGGCGATATGCAGGCCGAATTCACTTTGGAAGGTACCGCTGCATTGGCCCGGTTCGAGATTAAACACCACCGCTTCAAACGCCGGCACCATCTGGCCGCGGGCAAAAAAGCCCAGATCGCCGGCATTGTCGGGACAGTCGGAGTTCTGCGAGGCCAACTCTTCGAAGGCCGCCCCGCTGTTGAGTTGCCCGAGGATCTGTTCCATGTCCTTCTGCAGATCCTCCGGCGACGTCTCCCGGGACGGGTGCTTGACAATATGTGCCGCGTGGACCATCTCCGGGACGGTAAAGCGGTCGATGTTCTGGTCGTAGTACTTGCGGATCGCCTTGTCGGTCGACTCGGAAATGTCGCCGGTGATTTTCTGTATGAGTTGTTCCTTCCGATACTGATCGGCAATCTCGGCACGCAGCTTCGCCTGTTCCTCGGCGCCTGCTGACATCCGCTGATGGACGGGACCGGTTTCGTTTTCCTGGGCCAGCAGATGGTCAAGGGCTTGCCCGATCACCGCATCGTCAATGTCGGCGAACTGTTTTTGGGCCTCCTGTCGAAAGAGCACCGCCTCGATCACGTTTTCACGCGACCACTCGACCAGTTGACGTTCACGGGCATCCTCGTCAATGTCCCCAAAAGCTTGTTCATAGCTGGGACGAAGACGCCGGATTTCATCGTCAATCAGAGCACGTTCAACCTGTTCACCGTTCACATACAAGGTCATCGTAAAATCCTTAAAAGAAAAGCACGTTCAAGGAGTATACCAAAAAGACGGCGCATAAAAAAAGAAAACATCAGGAAACTTTGGGCTCCCTGATGTTTTCCGGAGGGGAGAAAACTCTTGCATAATTTTATTCGGCTAAGCCGATTGAGTCTCTTTAACAAAACTTTGATCTTTTGTCCAATAAAAAATACGCACTTTTTATCGGACAGTTCATTTTTATTTCAAGACCGATCAGCCAAGGGGCTCATTTTAGCCATTAATCAGCATATTACCCTATTTGGGTAATTGAGTCAAGTCTTTTATCCAAAAAAAGATACATGTTTTTTGGTGGGTATTTAAAAATATTTTTTTTCAGTAGTTTTACTTAAGCCAGCGGGCTAATTTCAGGCGGTATGGACCCGGAAACACTAAAACTTGCAAAAATACTTTATAACAGCAAATTGTTATTATTTCCCTTGAATCCCGTTTCGGGTCCTGTTATAGTACCACGCTCTTAACGAGAATGGTTATCATTTTGGAAGTATAGTGATCGCGATTGAAAATTCCCGTTGGATCGCGGCTATGTAGGGCTGCGACCGTGAGTTACGACTTTGCCAGCGGAAATTTACTACCCTGAAGGGTATATATGAAAGACGTAACAGAAAAATTGAAAGAATACATCCGCCGCAAAAACCTGCGATGGACCGGACAGAGGCAGACAATCGTTGAGCAACTGCTCAGAACCCGGCAGCATTTAACGACAGACGAGTTGTTCAGAAAAGTGCAAAAGCAGGATCCATCGATTGGCTACGCGACCGTTGCACGGACGCTACACTTTCTCGTCGATGCCGGTTTTTGTGATCAGGTCGATATTTCTGACGGTTCAATGCGTTACGAGGTCGTCTGGGGACATGAGCACCACGACCATTTAATCTGCAGCGTGTGCGGAAAATTTATCGAAATATTCAGTCCCGAACTCGAAAAAATACAGGCCAAACTTGTTCGGCAGCATGGGTTCATTGAGACCACGCACAAACTTCAGATATTTGGAACCTGTATCGACTGTCAAAAAAACCTTTGCCGAACTGAAAACAAACCCTTAGCGAAATGACTTTGCCGTAATACCATAAGAAAACGTGAGCACAGGACAATAATGATAACGGTTATCATTATCAAATAGTAAAGCAAAATGAGAAAGGAAAAAAACCACATGAATTCCAAAGCAGCAAAGTATGGGTTGATCGGCGCATTCATTCTTTCGGCGATGAGCGCAGTTTCCCTGGCGGACCGCCGCAGCTATGTCTGGACTTACGAGTACCAAACCATGCCCCAAGGTGCCGCCGAAGTTGAATATTATCTCACGCACAAAATCAGTGACTGGCACAAGTATGACGACAAGAACACGTGGGATCACTACGTTGAACTCGAATACGGCTTGACGGACCATTGGGATGTGGCGGTTTATCAAACCTGGAACCAGACAAATACAGAAAGCCGCGATACCTGCGATTACACCGGTTCCAAGCTTCGCACCCGCTATCGCATTGGCGAAAAAAACCAGCTCCCAATCGATATCCTGCTGTATGCCGAGTACATCCTGGGGGACGGAAACAAAGACTCTGATAAATTCGAAGGGAAATTAATCCTGGCTAAGGATTTCGGTAAGTGGAACCTTGCCTACAACCAGATTTATGAAAAGGAAACGAAGAACGGTGATGAAACCGAACACGGTTACGCAACCGGCCTCAGCTATGAATTTTCACCGGTCTGGAAACTTGGCATTGAATCGGCGGGCAACTACACCGAGGATAAATACTATCTGGGACCGACCGTTTCATGGGCGTCCGAGAAATACTGGGTTAACCTCGGCATCCTCCGAGGTCTGAATGACCAAAGTGATGATCTTCGGTTTCGGTTCATCGTAGGAATTCCTTTTTAATGCGTACATCCTCAACAAAAAACGGTATATCCTTTTTATGCCTGATGATGAGTTCGGTCGGGGTGTGGCTGCTGTATGTGCTTCTAAGCGGCTGCAGTGCCCCGGCCGAACGGCCTCCGCTCGATCCCGGACAAGCATTGTACAGCGCCAAATGTGCCTCATGCCATCGACTGCTGCCGGCGCAGGATTATACGGCTGACGTCTGGCAGGAGTATGTTGTTAAGTACGGCAAGCAGGCCACTGAGCAGCAGCGGCAGGAAATTCTGCGGTATCTCCAGCAAAATGCCAGGCCCGCGCAATAACACAAAAAAGCTTCATCACGGCATTCATGACAGGCGTTATCTATATACTCGCTGTCGTCAATGCCCTCTAATGTGTCTTTATTAAGAGAATCACCGCTTTTATTTTTAATCCTTCCTAAACCGAATTCGAACTTCAGCGTATAAATTAAGTGCGACAAGCTTTATTTCAGGAGGAAAAATTATGAATATACACATGCACAAACCTGATTGGTACAAGTTGGGCGTCCGATTTGACCACCTGATTCATGATCCGCGTTTTTGGGTCGGGATTGCTTTGGCCGTTTTGCTTGGGCTGATGGCGCTGGGGGTGATTTTTGGAACTCCTGGCGGCGGGACTACGAGACCGCATTATTTTCCGGTTTATCCCTATGGGCCTATGCCATAGCGCGGTATGTGAATTGATCCGGAAAGAGACAGGTAAAATCATATAACCCTGACAATTTGGAGGGCAACGACCATGACAGTCTTAGAGTACCTCAGAGCGGAACACTGTAATTACAGGGTCACTGAACACAAGCCGGTGTATACTGCTGAGCAATTAGCCACAGCGGAGCATATTTCACCCCGCAACGTCGCCAAACCGGTCATTGTTCGGGCCGATGGACGCTATTATATCTGCGTATTGCCGGCGGACCGGCGAATCGACATTTACGCGATCCAGAAGCATCTGAAGGCCAAAAATGTCCGCCTGGCAAGCGAACACGAGATGGAATACCTCTTCGGCGACAGCGAAATCGGGGCCGAACCGCCCTTTGGCAATCTGTATGACCTGCCGACCCTGATGGATAAATCGCTTGCCAAAGACACCGAGATCGTCTTTCAGGCCGGCAGCCATGACCGAGCTGTTTGGATCAGCACGGAAGAATATAAAAAGCTCACCTGTCCGGATATTTTTAGGTTCAGCTACCCTGCGGCTCTGGACGAAATTGAGTCCATGCCGTTCGACCCGTTCTTCTACGATCCCTTTGCAGTGTAGTGAAAACGCCGGCAGGAAAAGTTTAGGGAATCGCTTTCAGCCAGCGGGTCAGCGTCGTGTAAAACGGGCTCTGAGCGGTTTTTTCCAGCCAGGGGTAATGACCACAGTGCGGCCACGAAACGTATTCCAATTGAGGCAGAAACGGCTTTAAACTGTCGTGTATCATCGTCCCCGGATGGGAGTCGTCGTCGCCGTGCAGCATCAGCACCGGACAGCGGATCGCCGCCAACGCGGCCGGGTACACGCCTTCGCTTTGCAGCCGTACAATATCGGCCCAGGTCTGTTCGTGGGCCCTGGCGTCGCATCCGTGCAGATGATTTTTAACATCGATTAAATCCACGGAATCCAACTGCTGGTACAGTCCGCCCAAAACGGCTAATCGCGTATTCGGATTCGGATATTTCCGGGGCAGCTGTTCCAATCGTTTGCGAAAGGGCTCATTCATCCGCCGTTGCCGGATGATCTCTATCTGCTTGCGCGAGGCAGCGTCGAATGTGCCGCAACCGACAAGAACAATGGCTTTTGCCGCGCCGGGATGCTCCGCGGCCCACGCCAGCGCCAGCATCGCACCCCACGAATGCCCGACGAGGATCGGTTTGTCGTCGCCGCAGTATGTTTCGGTCACGTCCTGCAGATCCTGCACATGCCGCGCCACCGTCAGAGGCTCAGCGCTGCTGCCGCGCTGAAACGGTTCCAGTACACGAAACTGCCCGGCCAACTCCATCGCCACCGGTTTCATATACCCCGGCGCCCCCGGCCCGCCATGCAGCACTATCACAAACGGTCCGCTGTCGCCATAATGCCGAACTTTGATTGGTTGTGTATCGTTTCCCATCAACCCTTAAACCCAAATTCAATTTTGCCTGTTGCGGCGAAGTGATACAACAGCCCCCATGCCTTGCCGGCGATCTTCCTGCGGGAGCCCAGCAGGGCGCGGATATCCGCAACATCGTACAACAGCACTTCGATCTGCTCATGTGTTTCATTCAAGGCCGTTGAGGGTGTTCCGCTTGCGGTCACCAGTACCATACAGCACGACTCATCGCTCATGCCCGCCGACGAATATATCGGCGGCGAGATATGATGAATGGTTTCAACCTCCAGCCCCGTCTCTTCCTTTAACTCCCGCCGAACGGTCGATTCGATGGTTTCGCCGTCATCGATCAGTCCCGCCGGAAAGCCGTATTCGGCGTCATCAATTGTAATCCGGAACTCCTTTGTCATTACCAGCCGGTTGCCCTCCGGCGTGGCCACGATCGCCGCGATGTACACCGCGTCCGGTTCACCGGCCTGTTCAATGGGCCGCTCCTTGCGTGAACACATCAGCCAGTGATGCGCCGAACCGTCCTTTGCCATGTAAGCGACATCGTACAGATTCAGCCACGGCTGATCCGTCAGTTTGGTGATATTATTTTTGCTCATGATAGGGAATTATAAACAAATTCAGAAATTTGTCCATGCAGAGATCCTGCGTAGCTTTAGCGAAGCAGGATGGAGCTGGCGGGAATCGAACCCGCATCACCGCATTGCGAACGCGGTGTACTCCCATTATACGACAGCCCCGAATGACTCTCTATCATGCCCTCACAGAAAACACAAATCAACCCCGAACTTACAATCAACCGCCGGACGCCGCGAGCATGTCTTTATATTCGGACTGAAAGCGATCGGCATGTGACTTTTCCTCTGCGGCCAGTTCCTCAAACAAATCCGCCAGCTCTTTGCGCTCACACATCTGTCCCAGCGTGCGGTACAGCATCCGTGCGGAGTTCTCTTTTTTGATGGCGTACCGAACCGCCTCCTCAAACGTGACCTCCGGCGAAATCGGCATTGCGTTCAGATAGCCGCTGTTTCGAAGGGTATCGACATCCGGCTCGATCAGCTCATATTCAAAGCGTTTCAGTTCGCGCAGCTTCTTTTCGTGCAGAGCTTCTTCCTGGATGAGCGTTTTGTAAAAAAGAAGTACCTTGGAATCTTTGACCTCGTCTGACAGCTTGGTGTAAAACTGCTGGGCGGCTTTTTCCTGCAGGATCGCAAAATCCAGCACGTCTTCAAATGTATGAAATTCCATCATGCCGCGGTCCCCTTTCAAAATTAATTCATTTGAACAGGAGGTATTGTACCCGATAGGAAACATATTGCAAGAAAGAAAAATCAGGACAGGGCCCGTTGGTAATCAGAGCCGCAACAGTAATGGAGCGGGCACCGCCGCATCCGGAACGATAAAAACACTCCTTATCAGGATGGGCTCTAAAGCCCCAGTTCTTTGAGCTGTCTCAGGGTGCTGGTCAGAACGTGATAAATCCCCATGCACAACCCAACAGTGATGGCCAGCATGATAGCCGTCAGGATGATTTTGACTGCCAAACTGTACCGCCGATTGGTCCATACCAGCGGGACTGCGAACGGCCCGACCGTCAAAAACGCCAGCACCAAAGCACCGTTGGATTGATGCCACTTCTTTTTCGGTGCCGCAGACCCACCCGCCGAAACCGGCCCCCGGCCGTCGAGGAATTCATTGCAGTAACGGCACTTAATGGCCTCCGGTTGGATCAATTCCGCACAAAAAGGGCATTTTTTCAGGTTTTGGATGGGACGATTGTCCACGTTTTTCAGTTCATAGAGCGACTGCATCGGCATCTCCGGACAATAAAACTCGGTTTCTTTCTGTGTTATCGTCCAGTTGCCGCGGCCGGTTCACAAAAAAACCACGGTCCGTTACGCCGGTACCCTTGCCGGCCGTTTTTTTCAGGACCATGGCAGTCAGTTCATAAAAAAAGCCGCAAGGGGAGGAGGGCCTTGCGGCTGTAATTATAGATAAGGTGAGGTTATCTTCCCACTCCTCTCCAATATCTACAACATCATATTACAATAAACCCGGTCCAATTGTCAAGAAAATCCGCGGAAGCTTTCGCAAAAATCAAAAAAAATTTCCTTCGCTCCGGTCCCAAGACTCAGGTCTGGGCCGGGCGTTCGCCATTTCGCCATTTGGTACAAAAAGCGCAGGTTCGTCCCAATGTACGGAGGGCCTCTTGCGGGGGCAAAAGGCCTTGAAAAACTGGGAACGCGGGCTGAGTTTACCCCGGACTTGATCCGGGGCCCGCAAGCAGAAAACGGAAAGGACGAACCATGGCATACGAGTTGAGCATTTTCGAGGACGCCTCGCTGAACGCGGGATTTATTCAGTGGCTCATTGAACAGCAGTGGCCGGTCACCAGCCGGCACTTTAACCGCCTCTGGGATTACTATGCCAACCCGGCGACCGAGACCCTGCTGACCAGTCCCGACGGCGTGGCTGACTCCAGCCGCGGCTACGTTCAGGCACAGGAAATCGGTCTGCCCGTCCGCATTACCGGCAAAGTCTTTGCCAACGGAGCCGACCCCGCCGCCGGTAAATCCGTCGCCGATATTCAGCGCAAGGAAGTCGTTATCGAAAACGACATCGCTTGGCGCATTAATGCCATGGTCGATTTTCTTTTCGGAAAACCCATCACGATACAAAGCACCGCCGCCGATGCCAATCGTCGCAGAAACATACAGGCGATTCTTCAAGCTGTGTTCGATGCCAACGGCGGTGCAGTCTTCTTCCAGGATCTGGCGGTGCTCGGCAGTGTGTACGGCTTCGTCGATTGCATTGTACGACCCGGCGGGTCATTGATTGAGCGTCTTGTCAACGGCACCTCTCTCGGCACATCCACCATCACACCTGCTCTCTCTTTAGATTCTGTTCTGCGCTCGGCCAGTGAGATCACGCTGGAATTGATCGACGCGCCCCGGGCACTGCCGGTCCTGGAAGAAACCGATTATAAACGCATTCGCGCCTACGTGCAGCACTTCCATCAGGTGCGCAACGAGGTCGCCGATGACGGTTCATTCATAACCCGGCTCTTTGGCGGGTCCGCCGGCGGCACACGACGAAAAACCGTAGCCGTCACTGAAATCCTGTCTGCGAATGCATGGCAGCGCTATGAAGACGGCATACTGGCGGCCGAAGGAGCCAACCCGCTGGGGCGGGTCCCTGTGATCCATATCCAGAACCTGCCCCAGCCGGGCTTTTATGAGGGCCTCGGCGATGTCGCCCAGCTCATGCCCCTGCAGGACGAACTGAACACCCGCCTGTCCGACCGTGCCAGCCGCATCACGATGCAGTCGTTCAAGATGTATCTGGCCAAAGGCATCGACGGCATGCCCGACAAGCCCGTCTCTCCGGGGCGGATGTGGTGCACGGATAATCTCGACGCAACCATCGAGGCCTTCGGCGGTGACGCCGCCAGTCCCAGCGAGGACCTGCACATCGCCGAGATTCGCGAAGCACTGGACAAGGTCTCCGGCGTAACCCCTGTTGTTGCGGGCGTCCTGAAAAACAAACTCGGCAACCTCTCCAGCGCCGTCGCATTGAAAATGACGTTCATGGGAATGCTGAGCAAAACCTATCGAAAACAATTGACCTATGGACAGGGCATCAAAGATATCTGCAAAATGACATTGGAACTGCTGGACAAAGCCAACATCTTCAAAACCGACCTCAACGAACGCGATATCGAAGTGATCTTCCCCAATCCGATTGAGGAAACAATTGAATAACAAAAGCGTGGAACGGCAGTGACACGATAACCCCTGCAAAGGGGGAGTACCCCGAAGGGGGGAGTGGGTTTGAAACCCTCAGGCCTAACGCCTCAAGCCGCAGGCCTGTTCTTTGACAAGTAAATAGAGATGATATTAAAGGTAGCTCAGGCATCCTGCCTGAGTCTTAGAATCACTATGGACCTGAGCCTGCCAGTCTCGGAAGGAATCCATAAATAACGGGCAATAAATAGACAAAGAAAGTATTACCGATAATGGCCGGAATTGTAAAAAACAGCAGTATATATCTTTTAGACTTCAAGATACGAATAGTTGCAATAACCGAGAGACTAAAAACAACCCCAGTACAAACTATATGATAAATCCAGAGATGTGTTCCGGAAAACCATGAATCACAAATTATTTCTGAAAAGAAAAAGAGAAGGTAGAAGTTCGCAGGTACCATACAAAGTGAAAAAATCGCAAAGTTGATGAGATGCCTATTTGTTTGTGAAGTTGTATTTGTTTCGGGAACCATACGAAAATTATAGCTTATGGGCAGGTGTTAGCAAGTTATTTTTGATTATTCCCATTTTTCTCGTCTGATAATATCGTCTGTGGGATTCCAAAAGCCGCCTCGCCGGCAATTGACCGGTGCATTTTTATTCCTTATATTTTATAGGAGGGCACGTATATTTCGGGGTGTTTTATGAACACGACAAAAGACTTTTGGAAACATATTGAGAACGGCCGGATCTACGCGATTAAGTGTAGTTGTTTCGGTGAGATTCTCGGCGCGTGCGGCCCGCTGGACCCGGACAACCTGCCCGATCTGGACGCGGTTGAGTGGGGCAAAGACACCCTCATCTGGGTCGAGACGACCATGGCCGAAAACAAACTACGCCGTTTCAATCCCGAACCGGTCAAGAATCAGGCCAAATCGCCGCTTATGACAAAATAGCGGAGTGAAGACGCAGATATCATTACCGCGGCAGAAGGATTCCGCATTTTTGTTTATTATCCCCTGACCCCCTCTCAGCCTCCATCGTATAAACCGCATACAATTAATAATGTGGTTTATCTCTGCATCCGGACGGGTTATGATGAAAACGGCCATTGACCATTATCGAGAGGCGACAAAGATGGACAATGTCGAAATATGGCGGCTTTTGAAAGAGCGTGCGCTGGATTCGACTGCCGAGGGCGTCGTCATTTCCGACTGTAACCAACCCGACATGCCGATTATTTACGTCAATAATGCGTTTACCGCGATGACCGGGTACAGCTGGGACGAAGTCGTCGGCAAAAACTGCCGCATTCTGCAGGGTCTCGATAGCGACCCCGCCGCCGCGCAGGACATTCGCAAAGCCATCAAAGCACAACAGCCCTGTAAGGTTGAGATTCTCAATTATCGCAAGGACGGCACACAATTCTGGAACCGCCTGTCGATTACACCGGTCCGTGATGATCAGGGTCGAACCACCCACTTCATCGGCATCCAAACCGATATCACCCGCCGCCGCGAAGCGGAGGATGCGCTGCGCAGCGCCAATGCTCAACTCAAGCGGGATCTGCAGGTCGCCGCACAGGTCCAGCAGTCACAACTGCCGAAACAATTGCCCGAGACGGACACGTATCGATTTGCCTGGCGCTTTAAGCCGTGCCAGGAACTGGCCGGCGACACGCTGAATATCAGTGCGCTGGACGACCACCGCATTGCGATGTATGTGCTGGATGTCAGCGGTCATGGTGTGCAGGCGGCGCTGCAGTCGTTTTCACTCTCACAGGACTTGCGCCCGCGGGACGGCGGGCCCGATCTTGGCGCGCCAAGCCAATTGCTGGAGCGGCTCAACATGAAGTATCCGATGAATATGGATACGGGAATGTACTTTACAATCTTGTATGGTGTGCTGGACGTTTTAAGCGGTGATTTTACGTTTGCCGCCGCGGGGCATCCGGGGCCGGTACTGATCCGCTGTAACGGCCAACCCGAAATGATTGCCGCCAGTGCCTATCCGGTCGGGGTTTCACCGAAACCCGACTACCAGGACCAAACCCTGAAACTGGCTCCCGGCGACAAACTCATCCTGTACACCGATGGTGTGGTCGAGGCGCTCAGTTCGCGCGATATCACTTTTGGCGAAGGACGCTTCTTGAAAGCACTTTCAAAAACAGCGGACAAACCCATTGAAGAATGCCTGGATAAAGTGATGAAATCCCTCGAAAGCTGGGCCTGCCACGTCAACCTCCGCGACGACCTCTCTCTGATCGGCATCGAAGCATATATGTAAGAGTTCAAGCTTTAGCTTGTTGTGTTTATTCCTTGCCGGCCCACTGCATTGCACGGGTGATCAGCGCCGCCGCGAACATAATCGAGGCCCCCGTGAAAATACTGCTTGCGTCCTTGCCGAATGCATCAACACCGCTGGTGATCACCAGCAGGGCGGACAGGAACATCACAGCCATTACAATCAGGTCAGCTCGATCTTTCTTCTCCATGAGTTACTCCTTAAAATATATCCGTTAATCCATTTTTTTTATTATCGGGCGTAAGGGGGAAAATTCTTTAACAATACTCAAACAGAAAACAAAAGCGAAAAAGACCAAAAAGCTCTCCCCCTGCCAAGGGGCAGTACCGCGAAGCGGAGAGGGGGTTTTACAAGCCCACAGGGCTTGAACAATGATAGCCCCGGGTGCAGGGAGCAAAGCGACCGAAACCCGGGGTTCGTGTCACACAGATCGTACGACCCTGAAGGGGTCGAATCAATCCGCAACTTTTATTTCAGAAAGGAGTACCACATGAGCGAAGAAACGATCAGCCCTCAGGAAGAAAAGGGCATGGTGGACACCGTCCACGCGGAATCGAACGAGAACAACTCTCAGTCTTCAGGCCCCGGTCCTCAGGAAGAGAATCCTCAGGCCTCAAACCCCACGCCTCACGCCTCAGAAAAAACAAGGGGCGTTCGTCCGCCGCGGGGCGATGTTTCGCAAATCCTGCACGGTGCGGCGAAGAAGGCCGCACGGTCCAACAGCCGCAGCGATGTGCACGAGTACATGCGGCTTCGACGAAACTATGTTTAATTTCCTATTGCCAATTGCCTATTTCCAATTTAGGCAACAATAGGAAATCGGAAATTTGAAATTGGAAATATTATCAGGAAAGGAGTACACATGAGTTTTACAGGAAAAGCAACATACAGTGCGGGAGCAGCCTTGCCGGAGCTGGCCGAGGATGTGTCGGATGTCATCGGGATCGTCTCGCCGTTTGAGACGCCGCTGCTGGATGTGCTGGGCGATTCGCTGCGGGCGGCGACCAGCACCCATCACGAGTGGCTGGAGGACACGCTCCTGCCGAACAAGGACACGATCAATGACGGCTCGATCATCGACGGCGAAACCGAAACCGCGTTCGATGCGGCCAACGGCGACCGCTTCCGTGCGGGCGACCAGATTCAGATCACCGCCTCGAAAGAGCTGATGCTCGTGACGGATGTATCGGGCAATACGCTCACCGTGATCCGCGGCTGATATGGAACGACCTTTGTCAAGTTATCATTTTGTTATTTTTACATTTTCTTGAAAACACTTCCAGGTGCAGGCGGCTTCGACGATGAATCAGTCTGATATTCGTGGATTATCCCG
>Ga0224495_10001117_pt1 | contig 19564 bp, 18 predicted proteins | sample SF_Jul11_sed_USG_FD_168128 | JGI IMG/M metagenome (GOLD analysis project Ga0224495, IMG submission 168128) | Sediment microbial communities from San Francisco Bay, California, United States - SF_Jul11_sed_USGS_4_1 | ecosystem: Environmental > Aquatic > Marine > Sediment | place: USA: California... | reverse complement strand
CGCGATATCATCAACGAGAGGAGATTGGCGGTCGGCGAAGTTGTCGACCTTGCCACCCAGGCTGGTGAAGGGCTGGCAAAGGCTCATGATTCCGGCATAATCCACAGAGATATAAAGCCATCCAATATTATCGTCGATGGTGACGGACGATTGAAGATTCTGGATTTCGGTCTGGCGTCCGTGAGCAGCACGGAAGAACTGACGGCGAGCGGCTACGCTCTGGGAACGGTGGGCTACATCTCTCCCGAGCAGATACGCGGCGAAAAGGCTGACGAGCGCAGCGACATTTTCTCGTTCGGGGTGGTGCTCTACCAGATGCTTACCGGCCGGCAGCCGTTTCGGAGGGATACCGACGTGGCGACGATGAACGCTGTGTTGACCGACAGCCAGGAGCCTGTCAGTCGCTCCAGGGGTGATGTTCCTGCGGAGTTGCAGCGAGTTGTGGACAAGTCGCTGGAAAAAGACCGCCGACTGCGATACCAGCACGTTGACGAACTCCTGGCCGACCTCCGTCGACTGGAATCCGAACCTGTTCGGGGATTGACGGCGCGGCGCTGGTGGCGCCGGTACCGCAAGTTTTCAGTTCCGGCAGTGCTGGTTTTGGCGGCAGTATGTGCAGCGGCCACTCCGGCATGCCGCAAGCAGGTGCTGCGATGGCTGGGTTTTCGGACGGTACCTTACGAGAAGCATCTGGCGGTGTTGCCTTTTGCCAACCTGGGGAAGGCCGCAGGTGATCAGGCTTTCTGTGATGGGCTGATGGAAACGGTGAGCAGCAAACTGACTCAGTTGGAGCAGTTTCAGGGTTCGCTGCACGTAGTTCCGGCCAGCGAGGTGCGGGCACGTGAGATTGCCAGTGCCCGCTCCGCGCGGCACGCGTTTGGCGTGACGCTGGCGGTAACCGGCAGTGTCCAGCGGCAGGGTGATTATGTACGTATGACCCTTAACCTGGTTGATGCCACCACCGAGCGCCAGTTACGTTCGAGCGTGCTTGATAACCGGTCCGGTGATGTTTCGGCGCTACAGGACTCAACGGTGGTAGAGCTGGCCGGGATGCTGGAGATGGAATTGCGGCCGCTGCAGCGCCGGGCTCTAGCCGAGGGCGGAACGTCGTTCCCGAAAGCCTACGACCGGTATGTTCGGGCGCGCGGCCACCTGCAGGATTACCAGCGGATGACCAGTGTCGACCTGGCGATCGAGCTGCTCGACAGCGCGATCGCGGAGGACCCGGCGTATGCTCTGGCCCACGCCGCACTGGGCGAAGCCTATTGGCGCAAGCACCGGCTCAGCCAGGAACCGATATGGATAGACCGGGCGGTTGAAAGCAGCCAGCGAGCCATTGAGTTGAATAACCAAATGGCGCCGGTGTTTGTCACTCTCGGTTTGATTCACAAAGGCACCGGCCGATACGAAGAAGCCGTCGGTGATTTCAAGAGAGCTCTGCTGATTGACTCGACAAATCACGAGACCCATCGGGAACTGGCCACAGCCTATGAAGCTCTCAACCGGCTGGGCCAGGCCGAGGCTACATACCGGAAGGCAATTGAACTGAAGCCGGACTTTTGGGCCGGGCCATTTGACCTGGCCCTGTTCTATTTCTATAACGGGCGTAACCAGGAAGCCCTCAGATTTCTGCGGAAGGCCGAAGAATTGGCTCCCGAGGCGGTCTATCCTTACAATGACCTGGGGGCGGTCTACCTCTATCTGGGTCGCCTTGATGATTCCCGGAGACTACTGGAAAACTCGATCGAAATCGAACCGAATTACGCTGCATACTCCAACCTGGGGGCGCTGAACGTCTTTGAGAAGCGCCATGTCGAAGCGGCTCGGATGTACGAGGAGGCTCTGAAACTGGACGACCATGATTACCGGGTGTGGATAAACCTGGCGGGAGCTTATCAGGCAATTCCGGGCCAGCGGGAGAAGATGCTGGCCACGTACCGGCGGGCGATAGAGTTGGCCGAAAGGCAAAGACAGGTCAACCCGCGCGATGCCTGGGTGCTCTCTCACCTCGCCGACAGCCATGCCGCGGTGGGAGATACGATGCAGGCGTTGACATTCGCGGCACAGGCCCTGGCCGCGGCGCCGGAAAACGTTGAAGTCACTCTCCGTATCGGCCTGGTTTACGAGACATTGGGCAGGCGGGACCTGGCCCTGGACGCTGTCCATGCAGCCCTGGATCGCGGCGCTTCTTTGGCACAGATAAAGAGTACGGAAGGATTCGAAAACCTGTTGAAAGATCGGCGCTTTCGGTCTGAGGGGAAGGGCCGGCCGGCTGACACTGACCCGGTCGATCAGGGCATCTGAGAGGATCGTCCGCCATCGGGGACAAATGTGATATATCACTGAACCCACATAAATGTGGTCGAATTCACTGGCTTTATAGAAGGAGGCGCTTGAATGCAACTGTCAAGTGTAAAAACTGTGACCATCGCGTTCGACGGCACTGCGTGCACTGTCAGTCCGCCCGAGTTGATGGTCAAGAAAAGTGACGAGGTTTTTTTCGACAACCAGACGCCCGCAGAAATCTCGGTTTTGTGTTCCGAGGACAAGATATTCGGCTTGCCGGGTCAGTTCGCGGTCGGTGCGGAGGGCAAAGAACCACATGTCGTTGGGGACTGTCCGCCGGGCTGGTATCCGTACGCGGTGTATTGCCGTTGTATCGAGGGTTATGCCCGGGCCGCGTCCATGCCGATAATAATTGTCACCCGGGACTGAGCGGCAAGCTGTCGGAACCGGGAAGTCAGTCATGACGCCGGCCTGGTTTCGATGGCCGGCCTGCAGGGCTGTCCTGCAAAAAAAGCAATCTTTTGCTTGTGTACGAGGACAATCGATTCTATATTAAAGGCCGGACGCAAAGTCATTGTCAGGCCTCAGAAGCAGCATAGCAGAAAGGGCAGCCGATGCTCGTCAAAAGTCTGTTAGACACCAAATCGAAGCAAATCGTGACCGCCGTGCCGTCCATGTCGATCGATGACGCCATGGGCATTATGATCAACAAGAAGATTGGATGTTTGCCGGTGACCGATGCCGAAGACAGGCTAATCGGTATCCTCAGCGACACGGATATTTTTCGCAAGATCTATGAGATGAAAGGCGGCTATGACTCGCTGAAGGTCAAGGATGTCATGACGACGGATCTTATCGTGGGCCTTCCCAGCGATGACATTGACTATATCGCCGGGCTCATGGAGAAGAACTGGATCCAGCACGTGCCGATAGTTGAAGGCGATAAGGTCGTCGGACTGATCTCGTCGCGTGACATCATCAAGACCCAGGCGGAGAGCCGCCAAGTGGAGAACCGGTATCTTCTGGATATGCTGGAAAAGCGGGACAAGTCCGGGGATACCTGATTAGCCATTCCCGATGGTCTCGCGGGTTGGTTCGGAGGGCATGATTGAGCCGTCGGAAGCACCCACGGGTCGGCCGTTCGCTACGGCACCTGGTGCAGCCTCGGGAGTTTTGCCCGCCCGATGTACCTGTAGCTGACCGAGGTGAAATTTGGAAACGCAGGCCAAGCGCAAAATAGATTTTTCCTTTCGCGACAAGCTGGATTCAGCTGTCGAAGGATTCCGTCACAATTACTGCTATCAATGCGGCGCGTGTGTTGCCGACTGCCCGGCCGGGAATTACTCGGAGAGTTTCAATCCCAGGTTGATTCTCTTGAAAGCCCTCCTGGGATTCGAGGACGAACTGATAAGCGCTGATTCCGAAATCTGGAACTGTACCAACTGCTATACGTGCTCGGAGAGGTGCCCTCAGGACGTACGTCCGGTGGACGTCATTATAGCCCTCAAGAACCTCTGTGTCCGGGCAGGCAAGGCTCCGGAACTGGTCGTGAATGTTTCCGACAGTGTCCTTCAGTCGGGTATCACCACCCGCGTGACATCGCTCGCAGAGAAGCGCCGGCAGGAGTTGGGGTTACCGCCAATTAAGGCATACCCTGTTGATGAGCTTATAAAGATTGTCGGGAAGGGCTGATATGAAGTACATCCCGTTTTTCGGCTGCATGATGACCATAAAGTACCCCTGGTTTGAGTCGGCGGTGCGACGCACTCTGGCCAATGTCGGTGTGGAGTTGGTCGATATTGACGGGTTTACCTGTTGCCCGGACCCTATTTACTTTCAGGCCCGCGACAAGATGGAATGGTATACAATTGCGGCCCGAAATCTGTCTTTGGCCGAGCAGGCCGGTCTTGACATCGTCACCACGTGTTCGGGCTGTACGGCCACTCTATCCGAAGTAAACCTGGTTTTGAAGGAAGATGCCGACCTGCGGGCGAATATAAACAAGCGGCTTGCCGAAGTCGGCCGTGAGTACCGGGGCACTATTAATGTACGTCACGCGGTAACAGTCCTGCGTGATGATGTCGGTCTGGATAAAGTCCGAGAGACCGTCAAACACCCGCTGAATGGCCTGAAGGTAGCCGTCCACTATGGCTGTCATCTGCTTAAGCCCTCGCGGGTTATGCGAGTGGACGACCCGGATCGGCCGGTGATACTGGATAACCTGCTGAGAGTGGTCGGGGCCGAACCCATTCGTCATGAAATGACACTTCTATGTTGCGGCCGAGCGTGTATGTCGGATTCCATTCCGGATGACATGGTGACGGACATACTGGAGACCATCAAGCGTCACGACGCCGACTGCATGGGGCTGATATGCCCGACCTGTTTTGACAAGTTCGATACAGGCCAGGTCCTGTTGGAGAGAAAGTTGCAGAAGTCTTTCCAGGTGCCCATAGTTTACTTCTTCCAGCTTCTGGGCATAGCGCAGGGGCTGGATCCCAAAGACGTCGGTCTGCACCGGCATAAGGTCAAAGTCGATCGGATTCTGGACATGGCAATGGCCTGAAGAAGATATCGCCGCAAAAGACTTTCCGAGAGATTTTTCCCGTCAGATTACCGCTGTCAACCAGAGCGTGGCGGCAGCAGATTCATGAGGTCAGGCATAGAGGCTGTTCACGAGGCCGTCGATCACTTTCGCCGCCTGCGCCGTCCGTTCGAGAAAATCCGCAAAGAGCCGGTCGGCGGCCTCGTTGGCGGTGCCGTAACCGAAGCTCTCGGCGACCGGGAGCAGATACTGCCGCTCAATCACGTTATGGGCGGCGACCTTCAGGCGGTATATATCCCGCAGATTCTTGACGAAATTTAGATGGTCCTCTACGTAGGTGAAGTCACCGGCATGCCCGGGCTCCACGGTGGTAAGGTGTCTCAGGAAGTTCCGGGAAAGGGGCTCGCGCACGCGGTGCTTGGTCTTATACATGAGCAGCAACATCTCGATATCGCGCAGGCCGCCGTGGCATTCCTTGATGTCGATTTTATGTTCCTGGTCGGGGCGCGTATGCCGGGATTTCATTTCGCCTTTCAGGTACTCGATGTACTCGTGGCCGCGCGCAAAAATGAGAGGTTCTATGACCTCCTTTTGCAGTTTGGCTTCAAGTTTGCTGGTTCCGACAAGCATTCTTGAGCTGAGTATTTGAGACTGGTCTACGAACAGGTCCTCACTGCTGCGTTCCAGGTAGTCGGCCAGCTGGTCAATGCTTATCACGTAGCTCGAGAAGTGGTCGGCAAAACGGTGGTGCGGCAGGATACCGCGCTTGAGAATATGCGAGTTCATCTTGGCTACAATCTGGTTGCAGTAGTTGATCTCGTCAGAGTCAGCGGAGTCGAGGATCACGAACATGTCATAATCGTCATCAAAGCCCTGCTCGCGGGCGTGACCGCCGGTCGCATAGAGGGCAAAGACATCGTGAGTGTGCATCGAGTAACCAAGTGACAGGTGCACGTCCTGCAGGCAGAATTCGTAGAGCGACAAAGTATAGTTGTCGCTGAACTCGATGAACTCGGCGTCGGTCCGTTCGCACCCGGCGCCGGCCATGGCCAGAAGGCTAACCCTGACAAACTCGAGGTCATAGTAGTCGCCCAGCCGTTCGATCCGGTCGCGCAACGATGTCAGAGATGTCAGGTCGCTGTAGAAGCCGTCGGTGATTTCCTTCAGCCTGTCATTGTTGTGAAGGTTCTTGATAAAGACGGGATACTTATTCAGAATGGGGTGGAAGTGTCGCTTGAAAAAGTGGCTGCTTTGGTAGTGTATATTCGACAGGGCCAGCAGTTGCTTGTGCACGGGCAGATACTCGGGAAGAGCCGGCATGCGGCGGGCTAATTCGAAAAACTCGGCCAGCAGCTCCCACTTGATAAGGGCCAGGAAGCTGTTCAAAATCCCGGGGTAGGCGTTGGCAATCAGCGTCAGGGAGTTGGAGGCCCCGGGCAGGCGGCTCAGGTTTTCGATGAACAACTCGCTGAGAATATCAAAGACTTTTTTGGCGTTGTCATTTCTGGCCTTTCGGCCCACCTCCACGACAAATTTGAGTATCGAAGCCGCATCGTATTTGATTCCCGAGATATAGCCCTGGGCGACCTTCATCTGCAGCCGATCCGGCAGTTGCAGGAAACTGTTGACGAATTCGTCGTAGAAAACATTGTCTTCATCGCCAAGTTCGCGGAGAAAATCATCCCAGTACGTGATGCCGGCCGAGAAGGTCGACGCCCGGATAAAATCGACGGCCAGGTTGCCTTTGTACCCGGGCTTCTTGTGAATATCACCGGAAAATATCGGCGTGTATATGCTTACCTGGCGCAGGTGACCTCTGAGGTCACTCGTGAGGACATCGATGGCATCGATGCTTTTTTCAAGGAATTCGTAGTAGATGACAAGCATGAAGTCTTTGGCTGAGACGACCCCTTTCTTTTCAAAGCCGATCATCTCGGCAATTCTGGCCACCATGCGTTCGATGGACTCCTCGCCAAGGCAGATGTCCTCATCCTGGGCGACCATGATCTGATACAGGTGCCGGAAAAGCTCAAAAAAGCTCAGCGTCCGTTCCAGATCGTCGTACTGGGACAGGCGCTGAGGATTTTTCTCCTTGAGTTCATCGATGATATCCCAGGCATTGACCATTTCAATGCCGTGAACCAGCTTGAGGGCGGTCAACAGGCCCTTGATGGGGCGCAGGGCATCTTCTTTGGGGTTTATGGTATCGGAAGGTTTGAGGCGGCTCAGAAGCGAGTGGATTTCTCCCAGGATACCGCGCAGATAACCCTCATGATAGCGGTTTTCTTTCTGTTTCGGGTCATAGTAGAAGCGGCTGGTTACCCGGCTTTTGAATCTCTCGAAAAGAGGATAACTGCCGATGATGGGGGCCGCACCGAGCATTTCGGTGACGATAACGAAGTCGTAGCGGTCCTCGTCAAGCATTTCCTCGTACTGCTCGATGGTAGTTGTCAGGCTGTTTTCGCTTACGTGCTCGGAGAGGTGAAAATGAAGCCGGGAGGCTTTCTTGAACATCTGGTTAGACAGTCGGCTTATGGCCAGGTTGAGAACGGCTGAGTCCTCCGGTCGGCTGTTGATTATTCCCAGGTCGATATCATCCTGGTCGGCTCTGGTGCCGACGCCGAGTACGACGAACTCCGGCCGTCCGGTTCTTCCAAGGAACAGGTCCAGCAGGCGCTCCATGTAACACCGGGTCAAATAGCGGAACATGCGCCCGGCCTCAAGCATCAGCTTTTTGCCGGTTTTGGACCGTTGTTCACTGGTGGCCAGCTCCAGCTTGACGATATCGACCATGCGCAGGTTCATGTGCAGGAACTGGAGGGCAAAATAACAGCCGAGGAAATCCAGCCTGTCGTCGTCGTTTTCGACGGCACCGATGATGGTGTCCATCTCGCCGGGTATTTCCGACGAATAGTTCCACAGGTGCACACGGTCGCGGATACCTTTCTGCTCCAGGAAGCTGGTCAGCTTCTCGAGGTGGGTGGAGACAATATGAAGATATTTTCGGTTGTAATTGCCCAGTGTGGCGGTTTTTTCCGTCAGGCGCGTCAGGTGATCTTTCATCAGAATCAGTCCTTCAGTTCCGCTTAACCGGGCCGGCGGCCGAGTTCCAATCGGGAGCAATATATTGCTCAATGTCTTTCGCGACGCCGACAGGGAAAAAGGAAGTCCGCCGCCGGTCGACCGCAACCGTCCTCAGCGCATCAACTGCACGGCGGCCCTGGAACCCGCCTCGTAAGCCTTCAGGTAGATATCCTCGGACATCTTTGGCACCCGGGCCAGAATAGCCTGCTGGATGGATTGCTTGCCGATAATCTTGTTGACCTCGCTGACAAACCCGAGGGCGACAATGTTCACCATGGCGGGTTTGCCGCACTCTTTTTCGGCGATCTCCATAAAGGGTACGGAATAGACTTTGCGCCCCCGGACCTGTTCGCAAATCCTGACGTGGTGATCGGCCACGATGGTGCCGTCTTTTCCCAGGTCGCCGATGTGATTGTCGTAGGCCTCCTGTGTCAGGACGACCAGAAGGTCAATGGTATGGGCTTTGGGATAGTCAATGGCCTCGTCGGAGATGACGATTTCGGCCCGGCTGGCGTTTCCGCGGGCTTCCGGGCCATAGGAACAACTCTCGGCGGCGTTTTTGTTGTCATAGATGGCGGCGGCTTCGGCGAGGATTCTGGCGGCCTGTATCAGACCGTGCCCGCCGGCACCACTTAGGCGAATGCTATACCTGAAAGACATTTTCTCCCGCTACAGGCCTGGGACGACCAGCCACAGTTCTGCCCTTGTTCTGCAAGAATATAATCAGATTGAAAGCCGGTGGCAACCCCGAAAGCTTCTGGTCGTCCTCATTCGAAGGAGACGATTGCGGCAGCGTTTTTTTGCGTTCCCGCAACGAAATCGATCAAAATAATGTAGTGGATGGCCTTCTCCATGTATTTCTTGCTGGACTTTTTGCTCGTCATTACATACCTTGGCTGAGAACAGCGCATATTATCCGATTGTAAGGGTATTGTTTATCAGCAGCGGTTCGACTTCTCCTAATACGGAAAAACAGCCCGATTGAAGGACCGGTTGAATGGTTTTGTAAGTAGTCGGCAGCACCGTTGGTTTCACATGGACTGTGTGGAGCATATAAGCCGGGAGATGGAACACAACATCACACACATATTATTCATTGGCAGGCCAGGCGCCAACTGTCAAACCTGGGCCCAAAGTGGAGGCCTTTTATGAAGTACTGGAGAACGCCGTTAGACATCGATAAGCTTAAAATCCCCAGAGGTGAGCTTCACATCATCAAGGAACGCTGCAAGGGATGTGGATTCTGCGTGGAATACTGCCCCAAAGGTGTTCTTGAACTTTCGGAGGAATTCAACTCAAAGGGCTATCATCCACCGGTGGCCGTTAAGCCTGAAGAGTGTGTTAACTGTGATCTATGTGAGGTACTCTGTCCGGACTTCGCGATCTACTGCTTAAGGGTGGAGACAGGGGAAAAGGAGGTGGCCAGTTGAAAGCAGATCCCAAGAATGTGCTTACCGGTTCGCATTACCTTGACGGCAATCATGCCTGCGCGGAAGGGGCGATAGCCGCCGGCTGCAAGTTCTTTGCCGGTTATCCCATCACACCGTCGACTGAAATTGCCGAGAGGGTTTCTCGCCGGTTTCCGCTCATCGGCGGCGTGTTCATTCAGATGGAGGATGAGTTGGCCAGTATGGCCGCCATTCTGGGTGCATCCTCGGGCGGCGCCAAGTCCATGAGCTGTACCTCCGGTCCCGGTTTCTCGCTGATGATGGAGAATTTTGGGCTGGGCATGATGCTGGAGACACCGTGTGTCCTGGTCAACGTCCAGAGAGGCGGCCCGTCGACAGGTTTGCCAACCTTGCCGGGCCAGGCCGACATGATGCAGGCCCGCTGGGGTTCACACGGCGACTACGAGGTTATCGCCCTTGCCCCCGATTCGCCCCAGGAGACGTTTGAACTGGCGGTTCATGCCTTTAACCTGTCCGAGAAGTACCGGATGCCGGTGCTGATTATGACGGACGAGTGTGTGGGCCACATGACGGAGAAGGTCGTCATACCCCCGGCGGACGAGATCGAGTTGACAGAACGCCGTTATACTGATAAGAAACCCGGCGAGGCCTGGCCTTATGAAGAGGGTGAGGATGGTATAGCGCCGCTGCTGCCGGTCGGCAAAGGATACAAGTTTCACATAACCGGCCTGACCCATGATCACCGGGGATACCCGATCATCAACGCTGAGGCCCAGCACCAGAATGTCCGTCACCTTATAGACAAGGTCACCAGGCACGCGGACGACATTATCTGGCTTCAGGAAGACCAGGTCGACGGTGCTGAGATAGTCGTGATGGCTTACGGCATTTCTTCCCGCGTCGTCCAGCCGGCCATCGCCAGGGCCCGCAAGGAGGGCCTCAAGGTGGGCCTGGTGAAGATGGTGACGGTGTGGCCGTTCTGCGAGAAGCGCGTGCGGGAACTGGCCGCGAAGGTAAAAGCCCTGATCATGGTCGAGATGAATTTCGGCCAGGTATTCCGGGAGATGGATCGCTGCAGCGCCGGGAAGTGCCGCACCTATCTGGTCGGGCACGCCGGCGGGACAGTTCACAATCCGGAAGATATTTACAAAACCATAAAGGAAGCCGCAAAATGAGTGTAAGAGTCAACCAGGTTGCCGAGGAACAGCATCCGATGGAGAAGCTTCTCCGGATGGATCGTATTCCTCATATATGGTGTCCAACGTGCGGTTTGGGTACCACCGTGACGGCCCTGGCCACTGCCCTCGACCAGCTCGACCTCGATCTGGACCATGTGGCGATCGTCTCCGGCATAGGCTGCACCGGCCGCGTGGCGGGATACACGAAACTCGATTCGTTTCATACGACTCACGGCCGGGCAATTCCCTTTGCCGTGGGGCTTCACATCGCCCGTCCCGACCTGAAAGTGATCGTGTTTTCCGGCGACGGTGACCTGATTTCCATCGGAGGCAACCATTTCATCCATACCGCCAGGCGCAACGTCGACTTGACCGTTATTTGCGTGAACAACTTCATTTATGCCATGACGGGGGGGCAGGTGGCCCCGACCACGCCGATCACGGCCCGGTCGGCGACGTCACCCTACGGCAACTATGAGCATCCGTTCAACCTGCCGCTTCTGGCGGCCTCATCCGGGGCGGTCTACGTGGCCCGCTGGACGGCACTGCACATCCGCCGCCTGACAGCCGCCATAAAGGAGGCGATAACCAAGCCGGGCTTCTCGTTTGTCGAGGTGATAGCGCCCTGTTCGACCCTCTATGCCCGGTTGAACAAGCTGGGCAGCGGTCTTGACCTGATGAAGTTCTACCATGACCACAGTGTTATCAGGCACGGCGCCGACCTGACAGAAATTGACATTGATTACCAGGCCAACCTGGTGGTGGGCAAGTTCGTCGATATCGAGAAACCCACCTATCTGGACTGCCTGAACGAAGGGAACAAGCGGGCTTTTGGTGACAAGTACAAAGCCTACGGAGTTGATCATGGCAATGAATGAAATTAGAATCACCGGCTTCGGCGGTCAGGGCGTGATCTTGTGCGGTTACATAATCGGTAAGGCCGCGTCGCTTTTCAACAACCAGCACGCCACCCTGACGCAGAGTTTCGGACCCGAAGCGCGGGGCAGTGCCTGCAGCGCCCAGGTGGTCGTCTCCGACGATAGGGTGCTCTATCCTTACGTCACGGCGCCGCGGCTGATGCTGGCTATGTCCAACGACGGCTACATGACTCACAAGGACACGATGGCCAAAGAGAGTATTCTCGTTTATGAAGAGGACCTGGTGCGACCGGTCGATACCGGTGCGAAAGTGAAGAAATTCGGCATCCCGGCAACCCGCATCGCCGAGGAGCTGGGGCGCAAGATTGTGCTGAATATCGTGATGCTGGGATTCTTCGGGGCGGTCACCGATGTGCTGCCCGGAGAAGCCCTGCGGAAGGCGGTGGAAACATCGGTCCCTTCGGGCACTGAGCAGCTAAACCTCAAGGCCTTTGACAAGGGATTCGAGTATGGTAAGCAATTGCGAGAAAAGGCTGAAGTTAAAGCCTGAGAAAACATGGCCCTGCTAAGGTCTGCTTCTGGAGGAAAAGGCTATGGCCCCACGGGCAGGTAAGGAAAACGGGGTTTTAGTAATAGGTGGGGGCATCACCGGAATTCAAGCAGCGCTCGACCTGGCTTCGTCGCGAGTAAAAGTATATCTCGTGGAAAAGACACCGTCCCTGGGTGGAAGGATGGCACAGCTTGACAAGACCTTCCCCACCATGGACTGCGCCATATGAATTCTCGGACCCCGTATGATGGATGCCGGTCGGCATCCCAACATTGAAGTACTGACGAACTCGGAGCTGGTTGAGCTGCGCGGTACCGCCGGCAATTTCCGGGCTACCGTAAGAAAGCACCCGCGTTATGTCAGGGCGGAGTTGTGTACCGGTTGCGGTCTCTGCGTGGACGACTGCCCGGTGGTGGTGCCCAACGAGTTCGAAGTCGGGATGGGCGCTCGCAAGGCCATCTATTCGCCGTTCGCCCAGGCGGTGCCGAACACGCACATTATCGACCGCGAGCACTGTCTCAACGACGATTTTATAGTCTGCGAGAACTGCACCAACGCCTGTGAGCGCCACGCCATAGACTTCGACGACGCCGGCGAAGAGCTGGTACTTGATGTGGGCGCAGTAATCGTGGCAACCGGTTTTGACGTTTACGACGCCTCGGCTATCCCCAGCTACGGCTACGGTCTGTATCACAACGTGCTGACGAACATGGAGCTGGAGCGGGTTCTCAATGCCACCGGTCCGACGCGATCGCACATAGTCCGGCCGTCCGACCACAAAACACCCAAAAAGATAGCTTTCATTCAGTGCGTCGGCTCACGGGGCGAGGGCGGCGAGGCCGGATGCCAATACTGCTCTCGTTTCTGCTGCATGAATGCCGTCAAGGACTGCCTCCTGGTTAAGATGCATGAGCCGGGCATTGAGGAACTGCTGGTATTCTACATTGATATGCGGGCCGCCGGAAAAGGCTTCGAAGAATTCTATCAGCGGGCTCGCCAGATGCCCGAGTTGAAGTTTGTTCGCGGCAGGCCGTCCAAGATACTCGAAGACCCGCAGACACATGACCCGATCATATTTGTCGAGGACGGTGAAACAGGCGAAGTCAGTCAGATCAGGGTCGACCTGGCCGTCCTTTCGGCGGGGGCCGTCGCCTCGGAGTCGAACCGGAAACTGGCCGAGTTGCTGGGTCTGAAACTTGACGAGAACGGCTTTTTCGAGATTGAAACCACGTATGGTTCGCCGTTGCATACGGCCCGGGAAGGGGTATACCTCTGCGGCTGCGCGGCCGGGGTGAACGATATTTCTGATTCGGTGGCGCAGGGTTCAGGGGCCGCGGCTGAGGCTGAAAAGTATGCCGGACGACTGCCGGAGGAAGAGGCCCTGCGGGAGATAAAGGAAATCGATTGCTCCGGGCCGCCGCGTGTCGGCGTGTTTCTCTGTCACTGCGGCATCAACATCGCCGGGGTTCTGGATATAGAGGCGCTGAAGGAAAGCGCCGCGTCTATTCCCGACGTGGTTTTTGTCGAGAACAATCTTTTCCTGTGCTCCGATGAGGGGCAGAGTATGGTTCAGGAGAAGATACGGGAGCATCGACTGAACCGGGTGGTGGCTGCCGCCTGCACTCCGCGCACCCACGAGCCCATATTCCAGGAAAGTTGCCAGCAGGTGGGGCTCAATCCCTATCTTTTCGAGATGGTCAACGTACGCGACCAGTGCTCCTGGGTTCACACGGGTGTTCCGGAGACGGCCACCCGCAAGGCCAAGGATATGATACGCATGGGCGTGGCCAAGGCCCGGCATCTGCAGCCTCTGCAGAGAAAAAGCATTCCGGTGAACCAGAGCGTGCTCGTAATCGGTGGCGGCGTGGCCGGTATGTGCGCTGCCCTGGAGCTTGAAGCCCAGGGAATGAAAGTCTATCTGCTCGAAAAAGAAGGACGGTTGGGCGGGCTTCTGAATAACCTCACCCGGGTGTATCCGGCGAACCTGTCGGCGTTTGAACTGGCCCGCGCCATGGTGCAGAAAATCGAGGCCAGTCGCGTGGAGGCGATGGCGTCCACGGAGGTGAATTCAATTACCGGCTACGTGGGGAATTTTGAAGTTTCCACCACCAACGGCAATTTCAAGGTGGGGGCGATCATCATAGCCACCGGGGCCGGTATCTTCAAGCCGGAGAAAGAATACGGCCATGACCGGTATGAGAACGTCATTACCAACCAGGAATTGGAAAATATTCTCCACGACACCAAGGGTAAAATCCAGATCGAGGGCAAGACGCCCGAGACGGTGGCTTTCGTGCAGTGTGTCGGTTCGCGCGATCCCGAGAAAAACTCCGCCTGTTCCCGTTTCTGTTGTTCCACCACGGTAAAGCAGGCCATCCGTCTGCGGGAAAGCGGCGTCAATGTGGTGGTTTTCCACCGTGATATGCGCACGGTGGGCGCCAGGGCGGAAGAGCATTACCGGCGGGCGCGCGAGTTGGGTGTTAAGTTCATCCGCTATACCCCCGAAAGACCACCCCAGGTGCTTGGCAACGGCAAGCGGGCCGAAAAGGTGGATATTCTCGAACTGGCTCTCGAGCAGACGCTCGAAGTCGACGTCGACTACGTGGTTCTGGCGGCCGGCATGGTTCCCAATGAAGAAAGCACCGCCCGCCTGCACGAGATTCTCAAAGTGCCCCGTGGGACAGACGGTTTCTTCATGGAGCGCCATGCCAAGCTCGGTCCGGTGGAGAGCACCACCGAGGGTGTTTTCCTGGCCGGCTGCGTCAGCGGGCCCAAGGATATCGCCGATGCCATTGCGCAGGGGGGAGCGGCGGCGGCTAAAGCCGCCGCGATCATATCCCACGACACCGTCGCGCTGGAGCCGACCACCTGCGTGGTCGACCAGGCGCTCTGCCGGGCCTGCGGACGGTGCGTTGAACTCTGCGAATATCACGCCCCCGGCCTGGAGGAAATCGCTTCGGGGCTGCGGGCGGCCCAGATAAACCAGGCGCTGTGCAAAGGCTGCGGGACTTGTGCCAGCTGGTGTCCCACCGGAGCCATCGCCGCCCTGCACTTCACGGATCGGCAAATAGAGGCCATGATGGAAGCATTGCTAATAGGTGAAGCATAAAGTATGGCTGAAGAAACTCTCAAGACAAAGAAGAAAACCACGAAGAAGAGGGCTGCCCCGGAGGGGTTTGTCCCCAACATAGTGGCTTTTGCCTGCAACTGGTGCAGCTATGCGGGCGCGGATACAGCCGGCGTCAACCGCATGCAACACTCGCCCAACTTCCGCGTCATTCGCACGATGTGTTCCGGCCGGGTCACGCCCGGGTTTGTGCTGAAGGCGCTGAAGCTGGGGGCTGACGGTGTTCTGGTATCGGGCTGTCACTTCGGCGATTGCCATTACATCTTCGGCAACCACGAGGCCGTCAAACAGTTTGAAAAAACCAAGGCGCTGGTAAAGACGCTGGGCCTTGATGAAAAACGGATCCGTCTGGAATGGGTTTCGGCGGCGGAAGGCAACCGCTGGGCGGAACTCATCGATGAATTCGTCGGCCAGATCACGGCCTTGGGCCCCAGTCCGTTAAACCATAAACCGAAATCCGGGAAATAGGCACCTATGGATGCAGCCATTGATAAACTGAAAAAGAGTCGGGCCTTCTTGTGTTTAGAATGCGGCAAGTGCACGGCCGTCTGTCCCATCTCAAGGTTTAACAACAGTTATTCACCTCGTCGTCTGGTGGCTGCCGGGCTGTTCTACGGTGGGGAAGAGTTGCTTTCAGACCGCCTGCTCTGGTCGTGCCTGACCTGTCAGCTCTGCTCGCAGCGCTGCCCGGTGGATGTCAAGTATTCGGAATATATGCGCGACGTGCGGGCGGCCGCTTATGCTACAGGACAATGGGGCAATCCCTCGCATGGCGGCGCCCTGCTGCATATCATGGAAATGGTGGCGGAGCCAAAACTCCGCCAGAGGCGCACCGATTGGATCGGCGATGATCTCAAGGTTAAGAAAAAAGGCGACGTGTTGTATTTTGTGGGCTGCCTGCCTTATTACGAGGATCTGTTTGCCAAGGATTTCGATTTTTCCCCGCTCTCGATAGCGCGCGACACCGTGAAAATCCTTAATCGCCTCGGCATCGAGCCGGTCGTTCTGGAAAACGAGCGCTGCTGCGGTCATGATCTGTACTGGCTGGGCCAGTTGGAAAAGTTCGACGAGTTGGGCCGGCTGAATATGAAGGAAATCGAAGCGGCGGGCGCCAAGACGGTGGTAACAGCCTGTCCGGAGTGCGCCCTCGCCCTCAAGAGGCTGTACCGGGAACGACTGGGTGAGGTCGGCTTCGAGGTAAAGCATATCGCCGAACTGGTTGACCAGAGAAAGGATGACCTGGGTTTCAAGGAGCTGCCGGCCGACGTGACCTACCAGGATCCCTGCCGGCTGGGCCGGTACCAGGGCATATATGATGAGCCGCGCCGGGCGCTTTCGTCTATTCCGGGGGTCAAGTTGCGCGAAATGCCGCGCAACCGCCGCGGGGCGATATGCTGCGGCACGACCAACTGGATGAACTGCGACGCGACTTCCAAGCAGATTCAACGAAGTCGGCTGTCCGAGGCCAAGGCGACGGGGGCGACGACTCTGGTGACGGCGTGCCCGAAATGCCAGATTCATTTCCGGTGCGCCGGTTGTGGTGAAGAATCAGAGAGGATCGATATAAATGTGACCGATTTCGTGAACATTGTAGCTTCGGCGCTTGAAGGCTGAGGCCGTAGATACGCCAGTGGTGGGAGAATTACTATGGCAACTGAGTTGACTAAACCCGGGAACCTGCGCATCGGAGTGTTTGTCTGCGAATGCGGACTTAACATCGCCGGTACCGTCGACTGCGCCGCGGTCAGCGAGTACGCCAGGACTCTCGACGATGTGACGGCAGTCGTCCAGAACAAATACACCTGTGCCGACCCCGGGCAAAACGAGATTAAGAAGGCTATCGCGGAGCACAATCTGAACCGGGTAGTGGTGGCCTCTTGCACCCCTAAGATCCACGAGCCTACTTTTCGACAGTGCGTCGCCGACGCGGGCCTGAATCCTTACCTGTTCGAGATGGTCAACATCCGCGAGCATTGCAGCTGGGTGCACCAGAACGAAAAGGAAAAAGCCACCGAAAAGGCCAAAGACCTGGTGCGGGCCGGTGTGGCCAGGGCCCGTATGCTGGAGGCGCAGACGGAAGCCGAGGTGCCGATTACCAAAGCCGCCCTGATAGTCGGTGGCGGCGTAGCCGGCATCCAGGCGGCGCTCGATCTGGCCGACGGCGGCCACCAGGTGTATCTGGTCGAGAAGGAACCTACCATCGGCGGGATTATGGCGGCCCTTGACAAGACCTACCCGACGATGGACTGTTCCATATGAATACTCGGACCGAAGATGATGGATGTCGGTCGACATCCCCGGATAAATCTGATGACCTTCAGCGAAGTCGAGTCGGTTACCGGCTTCGTGGGCAATTTTCAGGTCACGGTTCGTAAGAAGGCCCGCTACGTAAATCCCGATGAATGCACGGCCTGTGCCGAATGCGCCAAGGTCTGCCCGGTCGCGGTGCCCGACGAGTACCAGCAGGGATTCTCGTCGCGCAAGGCGATTTACCTGCCGTTTCCCCAGGCGGTGCCGTCCTCCTACATTCTGGAGATGGACAACTGCCTGGGCAACAACCCGATTGCCTGCGGCAAGTGCGCCGAGGCTTGCGAAAAACACTGTATTGACTACGACGACCAGGACAAACTGGTCAATTTCGAGGTGGGCGTAATAATCGCCGCCACCGGCATGGACGTTTATGATCCCACCGACTACGACGAGTACGGCTATACGCGGTTCGAGAACGTGATAACGAGCATGGAATTTGAGCGGCTGATTTGCGCCGGCGGCCCCACCGAAGGGCATTTCATACGGCCCAGTGACCGCAAGATCCCCCAGAGGATCGGGTTCATTCAATGTGTCGGTTCGCGGTCGCGGGATGGCCGCGGGAATCCCTATTGCAGTAATATCTGCTGCATGAATACCGTCAAAGACACGCTGCTGTTGTGTGACCACTACCCCGGTGTCGAGGCCAAAGTCTTTTACATGGACATGCGCTCGTTCGGCAAAGGCTTCGAAGACCTCTACATGCGCAGCCGGGAGGAAGGGGTCAAGTACATCAGGGGCATCCCCGGTGAGGTGGTGGAGAATCCCGAGAGCCGCAACCTCGTGCTGACGGTCGAGAACACCACGACCGGGAAGCTGGAACAGCACGAACTGGAGATGCTGGTTCTTTCGCAGGGAGTGATCCCCCGCCGGGACGGCGAGGGCATCAGGAAGCTGCTGACGCTGTCGACGACCTCGGACGGCTTTATCATGGAGTCACATCCCAAGTTGAAGCCGGTGGACGCTCCCACCCGCGGCGTTTATATCGCCGGCTGTGTGGAATCACCCAAGGATGTGAAGGATAGTGTTACGCAGGCCAGCGCGGCGGCGGCCAGGGCCAGTATCCTGCTGAACGCCGGCAAAACCCGCATCGAGGCGATAACCTCGCAGGTCGACGCCGACCTCTGCAATTATTGCGGCATCTGCGCGAAGGTCTGCCCCTACAATGCCATCATGGCGCCCGACCGCAAGGAGAAAAAGGCACCGGTGATAATCCAGGCGGCCTGCGCCGGGTGCGGTGCTTGCGCCGCCGAATGTCCGCAGGATGCCATCGCCATGCGGCATTTTAAAGATGAGCAGATTATGGCCCAGATCGAAGGTGTTCTTGCCGAGCACCCGCACAAGCACCTTTTGACCTTTGCCTGCAACTGGTGCAGTTATGCCGGGGGCGATATGGCCGGTACGGCCAGGCTGCAGTATCCCACGACGTGCCGCCTGATTCGCACGATGTGTTCCGGCCGAGTCGACGAGAAGTTTGTTATACACGCCTTCCGGCTGGGAGCGCCGATGGTGCTGGTGTCGGGCTGCCACTTCGCCGACTGCCATTATATCAACGCCGTACACTGGACGCAGAAACGGATGGATCGGCTGTGGAACCGACTGGATAAGCTCGGCATTCGCCCCGATCGACTTCAGCTCGAGTGGATATCCGCTGCCGAGGGACAGAAATTCGCCAGGGTGATGCGTGAACTGGAGGACAGAGTAAAGGCTGTGACCTCGGAAGAAATTGAGCATACCATGAAAGTTTTGGCCGACGAAGAGGCCAAGGTTCAAAAAAGAAAAGAGAAGCCGGCCGTGGAGGTGACTGTCCAATGACCGCCAAGGAAGTCCGGTTCAAATGCCTGATGTGCGGGCATGAGTACACCGGCATGTACGACCACGACAACGTGACGGAGCGCAGTTGCCCCAAATGCCGCTCGAACAGCGTGCGGCGTCTGCCTGACCGGAAACCCGCCGAGAAAAAGTGACGGCGGAATGCCGCCGGCCCGATATCAGCCAGTATCGGGGCGGTGAGTAGTGAAAATCAGGCAGATCATCTACGGAACCACCTGCGGGTCCGCGCTGACCGACCGCAGCGGGCAGATGCCACGTGCTCCGAACTTAAGGCCTGTTTCCTGCTTGCCCCGGCTAGCCCGTCAGATCCTCGTAAAAGAACTGAAACGGCTGCAGCACGCCGTATCCCCGGGCGTTGTCATGATAA
>Ga0224495_10001116_pt1 | contig 19582 bp, 19 predicted proteins | sample SF_Jul11_sed_USG_FD_168128 | JGI IMG/M metagenome (GOLD analysis project Ga0224495, IMG submission 168128) | Sediment microbial communities from San Francisco Bay, California, United States - SF_Jul11_sed_USGS_4_1 | ecosystem: Environmental > Aquatic > Marine > Sediment | place: USA: California... | reverse complement strand
CATTAAAACTGGGGAGGTTTCATGAGCGACTGATGCGAATTGAAGATGAATATGGCAGAATAAAACGCAAATAGTGTTACCTATGTCCCAAGACTAAAGTGTTACCTATGTCCCGGACCGCTCATTTTATCGATGCTCAATGAACGCGCACAAATACTGCTAAAGACACTGGTGGAACGCTACATCAGCGAGGGCCAGCCGGTCGGCTCACGCACGCTGCAACAATATTCCGGCCTGGAAGTCAGTCCGGCGACCATACGCAATGTGATGGCCGACCTGGAGGAGATCGGTCTGGTCAGCAGCCCGCATACTTCTGCAGGCCGCATTCCGACTGGAATGGCTTATAGACTATTCATAGACACCATGCTGGTCACTAAACCTCTGGACAGTGTGCGTGTGCAGCAGTTGGAAAACCAGCTTCAGCCAGACAATCCTTCCCGACTGATAGCGCAGGCATCGAATATTCTCTCCGAGTTGACAAGGTTCACCGGCGTAGTCGCCTCGGCAAAACGCAATGTAATCACCGTACGACAGATCGAATTCCTGCGACTGGGCGAAAAGCGTGTACTGCTGATCATCGTTATGCCGGATGGTGAAGTTGAAAATCGTATTTTGCTAACGGATCGTGACTATTCCCAGTCAAAACTTACCGAGGCGGGAAATTTTCTAAATCAGAATTATGTCGGCTGCAGTTTCTCGCAGATACGCGACAGGCTGCGCGGTGAATTACAACAGTTGCATCAGGACATGAGTGCATTGATGGCAGCCGCACTCGCGGCAGGAGATGCCGCAGAAGCAAAGAAATCGGAGGATTATGTCATTAGCGGTGAGCACAATTTGCTGCATGTACAGGATTTTTCCACCGACATGAACCGGTTGCGCAGTCTGTTCGCCTTGTTCGAACAAAAGACTGAACTGTTGCAACTGCTTGATGCAAGCCGCCGGGGACAAGGCATCCACATTTTCGTCGGCAGCGAATCCGGATTGGCATCGCTTGACGAATGCAGTGTGATCACTGCACCTTATTCCGCAGACGGAAGGGTAGTCGGTACACTCGCCGTGGTCGGACCGAAACGCATGGACTATGAACGCGTCATTCCCATTGTGGACATCACCGCGCGATTGCTCGGAAACGCGCTTTCCCAATACTAGATTTCAGCACTTAACCAGCAAGGAATACACGAATGGCTTATCAAATCGAACCAAGCTTCACCCACGGTACTCCGGTCAAGACTGGCGTAATGCTGATCAATCTTGGCACACCCGATGCTCCCACCGCAAAAGCGGTGCGACCCTACCTGAAAGAATTTCTCGGCGATCCACGTGTGGTGGAAATTCCAAAACCGATCTGGTGGCTGATTCTGAACGGAATCATCCTCAGGGTACGCCCGAAGAAATCTGCTGCAAAATACGCCACCATTTGGACCAAAGAAGGCTCTCCATTGCGGATTCATACCGAAAAACAGGCAGCTTTGTTGCAAGGCTATCTCGGCGAACGCAGCAAAGCTCCCTTGGTAGTCGATTACGCGATGCGCTACGGAAACCCATCCATTCCCAGTGTTCTGCGCAAACTCAAGGAACAGCATTGCCAGCGCATCCTGATCGTGCCGATGTATCCGCAATATGCTGCCAGCAGTACCGCCACCGCTTTCGATATTGTGTTCGAAGAATTGCGCCAAATTCGCAACACCCCAGCGTTGCGAACCATCAGGAATTATCATGATCATCCCGGTTATATCAAAGCGCTGGCGAACAACATCAACGAGTACTGGATGAAGAACGGACGGCCGGATAAGCTCGTGATGAGCTTCCACGGTGTTCCACGCTATACGCTGGAAAAAGGGGATCCTTACCATTGCGAATGCCACAAGACAGGACGCCTGCTTGCGCAGCAACTGGGCCTGAAGCCGGAGCAATACCAGATCAGCTTCCAGTCGCGTTTCGGCAAAGCCGAATGGATCAAGCCGTACACCACTGCCACGCTTTTGGAACTGGGCAAGCTACAGACAAAGCGTGTGGACGTAGTCTGTCCGGGCTTCGTCGCCGACTGCCTGGAGACACTTGAGGAAATCGCGCAGGAAGGAAAAGAAGACTTTCAGCATGCCGGCGGCGGCGAATACCACTACATTCCCTGTCTCAACGAACGCAACGACTGGCTGCATGCGCTGACCGACCTGGTTATGGAAAACCTGCAAGGCTGGCTCGTTGAACCAAATGCCGAGGAACTCGAGCAGGGTAAGCTGCGTGCGCTTGCGATGGGAGCGGAAAGATAGACCGAGTCTGACTCGTGTCCCGTCTGACTGCAGATGTTAATCGTCATGGAGCCGCGTTGAAGAGTCTTCCGCAGGCTCGCCAGTATCAGGGTCTATCCAGTCCGAGATTCCTATTTCCGCTTCCGCATCCTCAAGGGATTCACCCACCTCGAAATCGGTTTCGCTGTCGCCATGGAGCTGCATGTCCTGCACTGCCTCAAACAGGGTAGGAAAGGGTCCGAAGTATTTTTCAGTGAGCATGTCGTCCTGCCAGTAGAAGCCGTCCGGTCGCTCAATCACCCTCGCTTGGTCATAGTCAGGTGGTATCGGTTCGTGCTTGGTAGTCATGATAATCCTCCGGCTAATACATATTATTAATTTTACGACAGCTTGACACCCATCGCGTCAGAGCTTGATGAAATGCTCACGGTAATGTTTCATCTCGCCAATGGACTCGTAGATATCGGCCAGCGCCTCATGCTTGCCGTGTTTCTTGATCCCTTGGGCAATGTCAGGCTTCCAGCGCTTGGCGAGTTCCTTGAGGGTGCTCACGTCGAGATTGCGGTAATGAAAATAATCCTCGAGTTTGGGCATCCAGCGAGCCAGGAAACGCCGGTCCTGGCAGATGGAATTGCCACACATTGGCGAAGTACGGGTAGGCACATATTCCCTCAGAAATTCAACCAACTCGGCCTCAACCATCGACTCATCAAGTGTGGAAGCCCTTACCTTTTCTATCAAGCCGGATTTACTGTGGGTGGATTTGTTCCACGCGTCCATGCCATCCAGCACACTGTCTGGCTGATGTAGCACCAGCACAGGAGCTTCGGCCACAGTCTGCAGATCGTTGTCGGTAATCACCAGCGCGACTTCGATCACGCGGTCTGTATCCGGATTCAAACCGGTCATTTCCATGTCTATCCAGATAAGGTGATTTTGATTTTGTGCCATAATTCACATGCCTAAATTGAACGCCCAGACACGTATTGTGTCACAAGCACGCTGCCAGAACAGCTTCAATATAGACCTACTTTAAAGGCCGCCTAATGACTGCTGCACAATTTACCCTTATTTTCCTCGCCTCTGTGGCACTTACCACATTCGCAAAATTGTGGCTGGCGCGCAGGCATCTTACGTTTATCGCCGCTCATCGCAACTCCGTTCCAGAAGCTTTCCGTGAGAAAATTGAGCTTGAGGCCCACCAGAAAGCTGCTGATTACACCTCCGCCAAAACCCGCTTTGCCATGTTCAGCATACTTTTCGACGCCGTACTTTTGCTGGCTTTCACATTGGCTGGTGGTATACAGTTCATGGCAGATATCAGCCGTAACTGGTTCGTCGCTCCGCTAGTGCAGGGCATGTTTACAATTGTTGCAGTTCTGCTTCTGTCGTCGCTATTGGAGGTCCCGTTCAGCCTCTATCGCACTTTCGCCATCGAAGCGCGTTTTGGCTTCAATAAAACAACCTTGTTGCTGTACCTTACTGACGCACTGAAAAGCCTGTTGATTGGCACCATGCTGGGTTTGCCGCTACTGTTCGGTGTGCTGTGGTTGATGGAGCGGATGGGTGAATTCTGGTGGCTGCATGTGTGGCTGGTATGGATTGTGTTCAACCTGCTCATTCTCTTCATATACCCGTCTTTCATTGCACCGTTATTCAACAAATTCACTCCTTTGCAGGATGAGGCGATGAAAACGCGCATAGAAGCCTTGCTCTCTCGCTGCGGATTTACCGCTCAGGGCTTGTTCGTGATGGATGGGTCGAGAAGAAGCTCTCACGGCAATGCCTATTTCACCGGCTTCGGTAAAACCAAACGCATCGTGTTTTTTGACACGCTATTGGAACGTTTGAGCGGCGATGAAATCGAGGCGGTACTGGCCCATGAATTGGGTCATTTCAAACGCCGTCACGTATTAAAACGCGTCGCGGCAACCTTCGCCATGAGTCTGGGGTTCTTGTGGCTACTCGGCCAATTGATGCAAACTGGCTGGTTCTACCAAGGACTGGGGGTAACCACGCCTTCCAATGCTCTCGCGCTGCTGCTGTTTTTCATGATAATGCCGTTAATCAGTTTTCTTTTGAATCCCCTGCTTTCGGCATATTCGCGCAAACATGAGTTTGAGGCGGATAGCTACGCCGCAGGGAATACTGCCGCTACAGATCTGGTCAGCGCCTTGGTAAAGATGTATCAGGACAATGCCGCCACGCTTACCCCAGATCCGCTTTATTCCAGGTTTTACGATTCGCACCCGCCGGCAGCGGTGCGCATCGCACAATTGCAAACTCTATAAGGAGAACACCATGAAAGTGATATACATTCTTGCATTTCTATTCGCTGCAACAGTCGCATCTGCCAACCCCTTTCCGAATGGCGATGCGCAGGCCGGCCAAGAATTATTCGAGAAACATAATTGCAACAGTTGCCATAATTCAATGATGGGTGGGGACGGCAATAAAATCTTCACCCGCATCGATCGCAAAAGAAACAGCCCGGAAGGTTTGATCGAGCAGATCAGCATGTGCAGTGGCAATGTCAACACTCACTTCACCCAGCAGGAAATACAGGATCTGGCTGCTTATCTGAACATCTTTTACAAATTCAAGTGAAGCAGGCATGGATAAATTACGCGACTTGACCAACCGAAGATGCAAACCCTGCAAATCCGGCATGCCGCCTCTGGCCCAATCTGACATCGACAGTCTTTTGCAGCAACTTGATGGCTGGCAGCAATACGACCACCTGATCAGCAAAACCTTTCACTTCAAGGACTACTTCCAGACCATCGCATTCGTGAATATGGTCGCCTGGATATCCCATCGCGAGGACCACCATCCCGAACTGGCCGTCAACTACAACAGTTGCCAAGTGGAATATACGACCCATTCCTTGCACGGATTATCGGAAAACGACTTCATCTGCGCGGCCAAGGTGGATGCACTATCCGGAAACTCTGATTGAGCGAGCTTCTCGACGCGCAGGTCATCGCAGCCTTCGGACGCCAATATCTGGTGCGTCTTGCTGACGGAAGCGAGATGAGCTGTTTGACGCGCGGCAAAAAGAGCGAAGTCGCGTGTGGCGATAACGTCAAAGTAAGGCGCACCGACCAACCTTCGACTTTACTGCGATCAACTACCTCAAGCATGCGCCTTCCGGATGCTCAAGGCGTCATCGAGCATATTGAGGCGCGAAATTCGCTGCTGTACCGTTCCGATGCCCACCGGGAAAAGATTATCGCTGCAAATATCACGCAGATCATCGTAGTGGTCGCAGCAGAACCTTCATTCAACGATGAACTGCTGGCACGCTGTCTGGTTGCAGCTTATGACCAGAGGATCGAGGCTCTGATCGTGTTGAACAAGTGTGATCTGATCGAGGCTGCAGCGGAAGCACGCAAGCGGCTCGCTCCCTATTCCGCCATCGGTTACCGAGTGCTGGAACTTTGTGCCATTCAGGATGTATCAGCACTGCGCCCTTTCCTGGCCGGCCACAGCAGCGTGCTGGTCGGGCAGTCAGGCATGGGAAAATCTACCCTGATCAACGCATTACTGCCTGGCGCGCAAGCCGCCACCCGAGAAATCTCGAGCGCGCTTGATTCCGGCAAGCACACCACCACACATGCGCGGCTTTATCGCATCGTTAACAACGCGGCTGCGGCACGTTACCGCGAAGCGGCCGATTGCACTCGCAAGGAGTATTCCGGCAGGTTCCAGGAAGTTTCGCTGCCCCCCTCCCGCAGCGGGAACAGCCCCCAGACACCGCTCCCGCTCCAGATGGCCCCGCCACTCTGTGTCGGGGTATCCACCCTGATCGACTGCCCCGGTGTGCAGGCGTTTGGCTTGCACCACTTGAGTTTCGGCAGGATAGAACAGGGATTCGTCGAATTCGCAAAATATCTCGGCCAATGCCGCTTCCATGACTGCCATCACCTGCACGAACCGGGCTGCGCGCTGCGCAGTGCGGCCGTAGCGGGGGAAATCGATGCGCGCAGACTGGAGTTGTTTCAGCACATTACAGCTGTGCACCATTGATTACCTGAAATTTCCGGCCCTGATCCGGAAATGCTCCAGGCCACAACAAAGCAAAATGGCCGTCCATCGGACGGCCATTTTGTGTATCACAGTAGTTTACTTGTTGTGACAGGTGAGGCAGACAGCACTGCCATCCCTGTTTTGCTTGCGCAGGAAAGTGTCGTTAAACGGGGTGCCGGGTCCAGCCCTAGGTACGCCATGAGGATCGTGGCAGGATGCACACTCGACCCTGCCTTCGTAGGTGCGTATCTCTTGCTTATCCATTTTGCCGTTCGCGACAGATTCGAAATAAGTCGATGAGCCCTGTACGCCAGCCGGGGTGTTCCAGTCAGTGCCAGGTCCGTTTGTTGCCGGGAAGGTAACCCCGATCGGGTGGTCGTTCCTCAGGTCCGTACCGATATTGAAGAGAGTGAAATTAACGAAGGTTCCAGCTCCCGTATTTGATCCGGTAGGCGAGTGACAAGTCAAGCAACCTTTACCGCCTACAGCACAGTAATACGTACCAGCAATAAGAGTACAGCCCGGTCCAGGACCTGTGCCAACGACTACGCCGCCAGCACCATCCCCGGTACCCAACACGCCGTTTGTGCTGTCCAGACCCATGTGCTGAGTTGCCTCAACATGGCCGGGCTTGGCAACCCAGCTATTAAGGAAGGTGATAGCGGCGGCGGATGATGAGTCGGTTGACTGAGCGACACGCCCCATCCCCGAGCCAGGCATATTGATGATCGAATCGATGGCTGTCTGGCCATCGTGGCAGGACAAGCAGGTCAGCGACGCAGAACCCGGCTGCTGCAAATTCTGTGACAGGGAGGTCGTCCCGAGGTCGGCGTAGGTTTTGTAAGTGGTTGGCTTGATAGTGCGGTTCCACAGCGGTGCTTTCAAACCATTTGCCTGGTTAGCTCCGTGCGGTGTATGGCAGTAGACACATACTTCGCCATAATCGTTGCGGTAAGCGTCCATGGCCGCCGTGATAGTCGGCGCTGAACTTTGAGACAAATTATGGCGGGTGTTAATGATGCTGCCGGTATTCGTGAACCGGTTATTCGCTATACCCGGGCCGCCCGTTCCGTTTGTAGGAGTCGAGTCCCCTGCAGCCAGAGCTGACGGCATCACCACGATGGCGGAAATAGCAGAAGCCACAAATAAATTATTAAATTTTTTCAGTGCAATTAATGTTCTCATGTTTAGCTTCTCTAAAATGTTTAGCAGCCGTTGGGAAATATTACTTTTAATCCACAATTTCGGGTTTGCAGTATCAACCCGAAACTCTTCAAACTTCACGGCTATAGAAGCACGGAACGTGCCAAATGTTAAGTTATTTATTTGATTCATTATTTCTGTATGCAATCCATGCAAATATTCCCAGAATGGGGAAGAAATGCATCAAAACTTCCTAGGTTTGGGATTTTGCATAACCTTAGTATTTAACTCAAGCAAAGAAGAAATGACTCCGTAATTTGAAAGAAAAGGACATCATTTTTTGTTCTCCTTCAGCATCTGCTGGCCCTCGCTTTCAGTCAGGCGCCGCAAGACTTCCACCTTGTTAAACAATTGATCAACTACATATATGCTTCCGGTTTCATCGACGGCGACGCCGCTCAGCATGCCATACCGACCTGGATTGCTTTCCAGGCTTCCCTCGCCGATAGCCAGCAACAACTGGCCTTCCGGATTGAAAATCTGGATATTATTGAAGCTGGCATCGGTGACGTAAATATTCCCGTCGTCGTCGACGGCGATGCCGCGCGGCCGCCCAAAATTGCCAAATTCCTTGCCCACATTACCGAAGCTGCGCAGGAATTTGCCGTCCCTGTCAAATGCCTGAACACGGAAATTTCCCGAATCCAGAACATATAGTGTCCCGTCCGGCGCAACTGTGCCCTGCAATGGAACATTGAACTGGCCTTCGTCTTTGCCGCGAGTGCCGATTATCTGTAGCTTTTTTCCTGCCTTGTCATAAACGATGACTCTATGCTGGTCGCTTTCATTGTAGGATCGATCGATGACATAGATCCTCTCGCCATCGCGGGTCACCGCAACGCCGGTCGGCCGGTCCAGATCTTCAGGGCTTCCCACCGTGCGCAAGAGAAGCCCATAACCATCGTATACAAATACCATGCGTTTTTTGGAATCGGCGACATAAACCCTCATTCCTTGATCAAGAGCAATGCCTGCCGGTTTTTCCAGGTTGCCGGGCTCGCGTATGCCAAAACGGAAGATTCTGCGGCGACGAAGATCAAACGATACGATGGTACCCGTGCCGGCATCTGCCACGTAGATCATCCCATCCCTGGCCACGGCTGCTGAAGGTTTATCCATGACCGGCTTGTCGGACACTGCCTGTCTGCCGGTGAGCAATTCGCGCAACTTGAGCTCGTCGGTAACGATCTCAATATCAGCTTGGGATCTAAGCGTAGTCACGTAGGCGAAACGTGGCTGGTCTGGCGGCTGCGGCCAACTCAAAGGACCGTCGAATGGCTTTTTTTCCTCAACAGTACCGCAAGCTGACAGCAGCAATGCGAATACCGGCAATACCAAATATAAGTTTCGGGACATGTGGATGAGTTACCTATGACAAGATGAACCGAAGAAGTGGTCAAATCCAGAATACAATTCCGTTGGAGCAGGATTATAACGATTCCTGCCAAAATTCGCGACGGTAATGCCGAACCCGGGAATGTCAGGTAACCGCCTGATCACCCGCTATCCCAGCAAGTTCGACAGTGTCAACAGCAGCAACAGAACCAGCCAAAACACCACCGAACGCCACACCAACCCCACCGCGCTTGGCAAGAAGGCGATATCGACTTCATTTTCGACACCCAGTTCCGGCCTGTCAAGCAACAATCCGCCTTGTGGTATCGGCATGCCCAGACGCACGCCCAAGGCGCCTGCACCGCTGGATAGCAGGATTCCTGTTTCGGCATCTGGCCAGCTTGTCGCCTGGGTCCTCCAGCAATAGATCGTATCTTCGAAGTTGCCGACGATGGCGAAAGTCATCGCGCTCAGACGAACTGGCAGCCAATCCAGAAAGTAAAACGCCATGCGCGAGAATTTTCCAAACTCGCCCCGACCCCACTGTCCGTCAACCGAACTTTCTTTCTCCTCCTGCCCGGACCAGTGGTCCGAGTATTCCTCCGCCAAATGCCAGCGCAAGAACTGCCCGAGACGGTACAACAGCGCCCCCGCCGCCCCGCCCAAGCCGACGGCGCTGAACAACACGAACCAGACGACCACACCGAACACATAGCGATGCGATGCGATCAAAGCCTGCTCGATAGCAAGGCGAGCCACTTCCTCGGTGTTCAATTCTTGCGAGGAAATTCCGCGCCAAGCGGACAACAGTCTCCGCGCCTCATCCAACCTACCCTCGCGCAATGCCTGATGTATATCAGTAAAATAGTGGCTGAACTGGCGAAATCCCATCGTGAGATACAGCACCAGCACGTTGAAAGCCCAGGCAAATACCGGACTCACCCTGCAAAGCAACTGGTACACTACGATCACACCTGCCAACAAGGGCAACACTGCCAGCAACCAGGCAATCATGCCATGCTGCCGTTGACCCGCATTGAAGCGCTGCCGGAAAAAATTAACGTAACCGGACAACAAACCAGACAAGAATTTGCGCGAGGAAAGAGGGAATACTTGCTCCAGCAACAGTGCTGTAATCAGGGCGAACAGACTCATGGCATCAGGAAAATATCAACGTCGTGTGACGCTCAACATAGCACACAACCCGAGACATCTCTAATATTCCGGGATCGTCATCCTGAATCCCCTCCCTGCAACCGAATAAAGCGAAGCCAGTCTGCCGCCATTTATCGCCCGTTGACAGGGCTTGTATCGGGGATCACTGCATGAGTCGCGCCTGTTTGTACCTTCAGGCAATCATTCCCGCAGCAACTGTATTGTTGGTCGTCTCATCGATCACGATGAAACTGCCTGTGGCACGGTCGGTGGCGTAGCTGTCGAATGCCAGCGGTTGCTGCACTTTGATCGCCACGCGCGCGATATCGTTCATGTTAAGCGTGGTGGTGACGTGCTGCTCCAGCGTGTTCACATCCACGCGATAGTCGATGCATGAGAACAAACACTTTGCGGTGCGCGTGGTATGTTTGACAAGGTACTTGCGGTTCTTGTCCAGTGGGGTTTCTGACAGCCAGCACAGCATGGCCTGGAATTCTTTTGCAACCCGAGGTTTCGCGCCGCCGTTCACGAACATGTCGCCGCGCGAAATATCGATCTCGTCTTCCAGCGTCAGCGTGACCGATTGCGGGGCGTAGGCGCGCTGTAAATTTCCATCGTAAGTGACAATCTCTTTCACCTTGCTGCTGCGCCCAGAAGGCAACACCTTGATCTCGTCGCCGACCGCGATCTCGCCCGCTTCGATGCGCCCCATGAATCCCCTGAAATCGTGAAATTCCTCGGTTTGCGGGCGGCATACCCATTGCACCGGATATCGGAAGTCGGTGGTGTTCACGTCGTGATCGATCACGATGTTTTCCAGCAGATTCATCAGCGTGGTCCCCTGGTACCAGTCCAGATTTCCGCCGCGTTCCACCAGCATGTCACCCTTCAAAGCCGAAAGCGGAATGCAGGTAATGTCGGTCAGGCCCAGTTGCGCGGCGAATTTAAGATACTCGGCACATATCTCGCTGAAACGTGCCTCGGAATAATCCACCATGTCCATCTTGTTGACCGCCAGCACGATATGCGGAATGCCCACCAAGCTCGCCAGATAAGTATGGCGGCGCGTCTGCACCAGCACCCCTTTGCGCGCATCGACCAGGATGATCACCAGGTTGGCGGTACTGGCGGCAGTCACCATGTTGCGGGTGTATTGCTCGTGGCCGGGCGTGTCGCCGATGATGAACTTGCGCCTGGGCGTGGCGAAGTAGCGGTAGGCCACATCGATCGTGATGCCCTGCTCGCGCTCGGCTTGCAGGCCGTCGGTCAACAGCGACAGATCGACTTCAGTCATGCCGCGTTTCTCGCTGGTCCGGGAAATGGCCGAGAACTGGTCCTCAAATATGGATTTGGAGTCGTGCAGCAGTCGGCCGATCAGCGTGCTTTTGCCGTCGTCCACACTGCCTGCAGTTATGAAACGCAATAGTTGTATGGCATTGCCCATGATTAGAAGTACCCCTCTTTTTTTCTCAGTTCCATCGAAGCATCCGAAGTCTGGTCGTCCATGCGCGTCGCACCACGTTCGGTGATTCGCGTTATTGCCGTCTCTTCGATGATCTCGTGCGCGTTCCTGGCATTGGACTCTACAGGGCAGGTACAGGTGATATCTCCCACGGTGCGGAAGCGCACGGTTTTCCTGACCACCTCTTCGCCTGGTAGCGGCTGCACCAGTTCGCTCACCGGCGTGATGCCGCCGGGGCGCTGGATCACATCGCGCTCGTGCGCGAAATAGATATTGGGTATCTCCAACTTCTCGCGGGCTATGTATTGCCAGACGTCCATTTCCGTCCAATTGCTGATCGGGAACACGCGGATATTCTCACCGGAATGCACGCGGGTGTTGTAGATGTCCCACAACTCGGGGCGCTGGTTCTTCGGATCCCATTGGCCGAACTCGTCGCGAAACGAGAAGATACGCTCCTTGGCACGCGATTTTTCCTCGTCTCGCCTTGCGCCACCCATGCATGCATCGAAACCGAATTCGGCGATGGTCTCCAGCAGTGTCACCGACTGGAACGCATTGCGGCTTTGCAGTGCATTTTTAAGCACAACAGTTCCCTTCCTGATGGAATCTTCCAGAGAACGTACGATCAACCGCTCGCCCAGTTCCGCGGCGCGTTTGTCGCGGAATGCGATCACTTCCGGAAAATTGTGCTCGGTGTCGATGTGCACCAGCGGAAACGGAAACTTCGCAGGACGGAACGCTTTTTCCGCCAAACGCAACATTACGATGGAGTCCTTGCCTCCTGAAAACAGCAGCGCTGAATTTCTGCACTCCGCCGCAACCTCGCGCATGATGTGTATGGATTCGCTTTCCAGTGCGTCCAAATGGGAAAAAGTGTGTGCAGTCATTCTGATTGTCTCGGCCAGTTCCATAATGTTTCCCTTTTCGCTCAATTTCTTACTACAGCTGATCAGCGTATTTACACAATTTACTTCTGAGCATTGTCAATATCGATTGATATTTCCCGTACAACTCCGCATCCATGAGCCATTTGCGGAATATGGCTTGCATGCAGCCCGCATTCCTTGTTCTCGGGGCGTTCCCACCACCACCTGCCTGCTCGGATATCTTCGCCGGGCGAAATAGAGCGGGTGCAGGGAGCGCAGCCCAGGCTGGGATAGAACCGGTCGTGCAACTTGTTATAGGGAACATCGTGCTGGCGGATATACGCCCACACTTCCTTATTGGTCCAGTCCAGCAGCGGGTTGTATTTCCGCAACCCAAAATCCGCATCATATGCAGAGACTTCCAGTGATCCGCGCGTGACCGCCTGGTCGCGGCGCATCCCGGTGATCCAGGCCCCTTTTCCCGCCAACGCACGGCGCAACGGTTCGACCTTGCGCACGTAACAACACTCCTTGCGATTCTCGACGCTGTCGTAGAATCCGTTTATACCGCGCCGCGCGACATACTCCTCGACCCGCACGCTTTCCGGAAAGTACACCTGCAGTGGAACCGCATAATGCCTGCGAACTTCCTGCATCAGATCGTAAGTTTCTTGAGGCAGCCGCCCGGTATCCAGGCTGAATATCGAAATATCCAGTCGATGTTTGGCGATCAGATCGATCAACACCATGTCTTCCGCACCAAAGCTGTTGGCGAAGCAAACCGGAGAATAACTGCGCTGTGCCTGCTGCAGCACTGCCACTACCCCATCGATTTTTTGCTGCATGCGAATCTCCTACACCATTAAGCCGGCAGAGGCTTCGGTCAGATCGAGCTGAGCATCCTGCCGCATCGCGAATGCCGCCACCTTTATTGTCCAGTCGTCCACTTCAGCGCTGATGATCGCCAGTTCATCGTGGCTTAATTCACCCATTTTCGCCAAAGCAGCGGCTGCATGGGCTAGACCTTCGGCGATCTCACCCGGCAGCAATTGCCGCAACTGATCGGCCAACTTTTCCAGATCGTCCAGACGGTCACCACCCAGCAATTGCACAATTCCCGAACCAAGCAAGCGCAAAATCGATTCGTTGCACTGGGCGGCCTCGTCATATTTGCGCTGGAAAACCAGCGCGTTGCGGTATTCACGCTCGTGTGCTGCCTCGAAGAAATTCGCGCCGATCATCACCTGCGACGCCCCGGCGCATTCACCACCGCCCAGTTGCAGAACTCGGAAATCCGCTGCTTCGCCGTAATCCTGCATTACCGTATGCAAGTCCTCGGCCTTCACCACACCCAGATCGGCCAGCAATTGCTTGAAATAATCCGGCTGCTGCACGCGCACCCAGTCGAAAAAATTCGCCTCCCCGCTTTCCAGATGGGCTTGCTGCACGCGGGCAATCGCCTGTTTGACACGAGCCACCGGCAATGACGGGCCCTTGATTGCGAGCGCGCCGCCTGTTCCGTTGCCGCCTCCTGTACCATCACCACCAAAGTACATCTGGTAATGCGGCACCAGCTTGCCGTGCATACGTTTGCCTTCTCCGTAGATGCCAATGTCGCCGGTCTCCGGTTGGGCGCAGCCGTTGTGGCAACCGGAAACGCGGACGCGCAGATCCGCTTTGCCGCCGCTTAATTGGGGCGCGAGTACGGTGCTGGCGGTGATCCCTAACCGGCAAGTCGAAGTGCCAGGGCAGGACACCACATTATCGCCGGTGACCGGCTCTTTCAGTCCCAGACTGGCCAGGCCGCCGCGCAGATCGGACAGCTTGTCTTGCGGCACATTAAGGATGATCAGGTTCTGGTCCTGCGTGGTATGCACCTCATCCAGACCATTTGCGCGCAATAACGCTGCAATGCCGTGCAGTTGGGGCGATGACGCCTCGCCTATCGGCAGCACAACCGGCAGCACGAACAGGCCCGCCTGGCGCTGGGCAAACAACTGGCGCGGTGCACCCGATCCGGGAACCTGCTGGCCGCTCTGCTCGCGCCATTCGCCAATGGGATAAGGTTGGTCGGCAAGTGCCTGTTTGGTGCGCTCGAATTCCTCGCGATACCGTTCCAAGAATCCGTCTGCGCCAAACCGCTCGACAAGGAACTTGATGCGCGATTTGGCACGCTTGGAACGATCCGAGTATTTGTTGTGCAGCGTCACCAGCGCCTCCAACGAGAACAGCAATTCGCGCTCTGGAATGAATTCCTCGATTACGATAGCCTCGCGCGGCTTGTGCCCCAGTCCGCCGCCGGCCTTGACCATGAAACCGTGGCGGCCGTTTTTCTTGACGGCGATCACGCCCGCATCGTGAAGCAGCGACTGGGCGCAATCAGCCTCGCAGGCGGAAAAACTGATCTTGAACTTGCGCGGCATCTGCTGATTCAAAGGATTGCGCAGGAAATGCTGGGTGGCTCCGTCGATATGCGCCGCCACGTCCACATGCTCCTTGGGGCATACGCCGGACAATGCGCACGCGGACATGTTGCGCACGGTGTTGCCGCACGCTTCGCGCGATGTCATGTTGACATGGGCCAGACGGCGCATCGCACTGGGCATTTTTGCCAGGGGAATATAATGTATTTGTATCGACTGGCGCGTGGTCACATGGGCAATACCGTGTTGCGAATACGTTTCCGCAACGTCGGCGATCGCATCTATCTGGTCTGCGTTCAAACGACCACCCGGAATCTTGATGCGCAGCATGTTCACGCCATCCTGTCGCTGGCCATATACACCTTGCTGCAGCCGTACGGCTGTAAAGCGATCGTGGTCGATGCGTCCCTCGATGAAGGCCTGAATCGCTTGTTCGAGGCGGTCGATCTCTTCCAGATCGGACAAATCCTGCGTGTTGATGCTCATTGCATTTCTCCTGACAAGTACAAAACGACTCCGAATTAATAAATCGCCATCCGGGTCCCGATGATCAGCAACATGGTAGCCAGCAACGGCCGAAGTATCCCCTCCGGCAGTTTGCTACTCAGGTGGCTACCGATATAGATGCCGGGCAGCGAGCCCAGCAGCAAACTGCCCAGCAGCACGATGTCCACCGTTCCCAGGGACAAATGTCCCATCCCGGCCACTGCGGTCAGCGGCACCGCATGCACGATGTCGGTGCCCACCACCTTTACCGCAGGCATGCGCGGGTACAGGAACAACAGCGCGACCGTGCCCAGCACGCCCGCACCCACCGATGAGATCGTCACCAGCGTCCCGACGACAACGCCGGTGACGATCGTCGCAACGGGAAGATGGCGATGATGCAATCCGTAATCCGTACCGTCCCTACGTTGCGCGAATTTTCTAATCCTGCCCTTCAACAATAGCGCGGTAGCCGTCAGTAGCAGTGCCACGCTCAGGACGCTGGTCACCAGTCCGCCCAAAGTCCTCTCATCCAATTCCAGATATTTCAGCAGCGCGATCGTGACCACTGCGGCAGGCAGGCTGCCCAGGCTGAGCAAGCCCACCACCTTCCAATCCACGGTGCCGCGCTGCCCGTGCACCCAGCCACCCAGTGTCTTGGTCAAAGAGGCATACAGCAGGTCGGTACCGACCGCAGTAGCCGGAGCAACGCCGAACAGCAGCACCAGCAGCGGCGTCATCAGGGATCCACCGCCTACTCCGGTCACGCCAACGATCAGTCCGACCAGTAAGCCCGACAATGTGCACATGCCATCCATAGCGTCACCACCAACTGGAATTCATGGTGCAGATTCTAGGCTGGACGCCTTATATCCCCAAATACTTTTATGTTAGTATGTTATAACTAATAACCATATTGGAAAGGCCGCCATGAATCTGCAACAACTGCGTTTCCTCAACGAGATTGTGCGCCAGGGACTGAATATCTCCGAAGCCGCCGGTGTGCTTTACACATCGCAACCCGGTATCAGCAAGCAGATAAGATTGCTGGAAGATGAATTGGGTATCGAGATCTTCGTACGCAACGGCAAGCGCATAGTCGCGATTACCGAGCCGGGCAAGGAGGTACTGGCCATCTCGCAGCGCATGCTTCGCGACGCGGGGAACCTCAAGCAGGTCGCAGAAGAATTCCACTCGCACAACAGCGGCAGCCTTACTATCGCCACCACACACACCCAGGCGCGATACGCTTTGCCCCCCACGGTCAAGCAGTTCATCAAGCGCTATCCCGGGGTGAAGCTGGGTTTGCACCAGGGCAGCCCGACGCAGATCGCGGAACAGGTATTGAGCGGCGAGGCCGACATCGGCATTGCGACCGAAAGCCTTGCGCTTTACGACGAGCTCGTCACCCTGCCCTGCTATGAATGGAATCACTGCGTGATCGCGCCACTGCACCACCCCTTGCTGGCAGAGAAAAAACTGACGCTGGCAAAGATCGCCCAACACCCCATCATCACCTACGATTTCGCATTTGCCGGACGCAACAAGATCAATGCCGCTTTCGAGGCCGCCAATATCCAGCCCATCATCGCGCTGACCGCAATCGATGCGGACGTGATCAAGACTTATGTGGAATTGGGGCTGGGCATCGGCATACTGGCAAAGATGGCTTTCATCCCGGAGCGCGATAAGCATTTGCGCATGATGGATGCCGCGCACCTGTTCAAGCCAAGCACCACGCGTATCGCGCTGCGCCAGAACGAATACTTGCGCGGCTATACCTACGACTTCATCGAGTTGTTCGCCCCGCACTTGGACCGCGAAACCGTTGCCAAGGCGATGCATGTTTCGCCATAGACTGAACCAAGCTCAACCAAGTCATGCCTTCAGAATTGCCAATTCGCCGTTTGACAAGAATGCTCGCCTGCGTAATGACGACCTGCACTCTGAGCATTGCTCCGTTATCGCAGGCAGAGAGCACGGCAATCCCTGCGGATTTCCCGGAAGCTTATTACCGCCAAGCGAGGGAACTGGGTAATGAAATACTGAGTGTGGATTCAACCCAGTCTCTCGTGGTCATCGAAGTGCACCGCGCCGGCCCGCTAGCATGGCTGGGACACGACCACGTAGTCGCCAGTCACAATTTGCGCGGTTACGTCTCGATTGCGGAAGGACAAGCCGATCTATTCGTTCCCCTCGAACAGCTTGTCGTTGATGAACCGGAATTGCGCACTGATGCAGGATTCAACACTCAACCATCAAAGGAAGACATCGAAGCGACATATCTCAATATGCAAAACGCTCTAGAAAGCGGGCATTTTCCTTTCGCCTTGATCCACATCACCCGGACAAGCGCCGATCGTCCGCAAATGGAGGTGTCAATCACACTGCACGGAATAAAGCGAACCTACGAAGTTCAGGCGCATATCGAATTCGTACCGAACGGTGTTGCCATTAACGGATGGATGTCACTCAATCAAGCCGATTTTGGTATCACTCCGCTTTCCGTGATGGGTGGCGCGATCCAAGTTCAGGATAAACTGGATTTACGTTTCCATATTCTCGCGCAAAACAATTAAGCGCCCAGTGCGATAGGTTAGAACCGTCGCCAGCCCGATAATTTCCTCTGTCCTCAAACCTGCTGCAGGTTTGCATTCTGTAATTTATCGTTGAATATCGGCCGCATGCCGCTCGATCACGCCATCGATGAAGCGGCGCAAGAAGCCCTCGGTCTGCGCGCTGTGGAAACGGTCGATCTCAACGCCGTGGCTGTAGGCGACCACCGTGGGAAAGCCGCGAACTTTGTGCCGTCCGGCGATCTTCATGTTCTCGTCGGCATCGACGATGCCCAGCAGGAACCGGCCGTTGTAATCAAACACCAGTTTGTGCAGCAGCGGTGCCAACACCCGGCACGGTGCACACCAATCCGCGCTTATATCCACCAATACCGGCATTTCATACGAACGCGCCACAACAAGTTGTTCGAAGTCTGCTTCTTCGACGTTGTATGAATAGTCACTCAAGGGAATCACTCCAAATGTTTCAACTGCACAACTTCACCTTTATTGTATCGTCCGCTTGGCAAAGTCCTTAAGGCGGAAGCCAAGCAGCCACAACATGGCGAAATATACCACCACGCCCAGCAGCACCAGCCACGTCAAATGTGCGATGCGTCCCCAGCCGTGGATGGTGAGCCAGTGCTGTTCGCTGCCCATGCCGAACCAGAGCGTCAGACCGAGCGCGAGCAAAGCGATGAACAGCTTGGCAAAGTACGTGCCCCAGCCGGGTTCGGGCCGATAGATATCACGCTTGCGCAGAAAGTGGTACAGGATTGCGGAATTGAAACAGGCAGCCAGGCCGATCGAAAGTGCCAGCCCGGCATGGCGCAGTTCCAGAACGAACACAAACAGTGCATTCATCGCCTGCGTGGCGATCAGCGTGAAGATGGCGATCTTGACCGGAGTCCTTATGTCTTGGCGCGCGTAGAAACCCGGCGCGAGTATTTTTACCAGAATGATGCCGACCAGACCGATGCTGTAGCAGACCAGTGCCTCGCGTGTCATCAGCACATCCCGCATCGCGAACTCGCCGTGCTGGAAGAAGGTGGAGAGCAGAGGCACGGCGATCATGCCCAGCGCGAGTGCGGCTGGCAGCGTGAGCATGAAGGTGAGGCGCAACCCCCAGTCCAGAAGCCTGGAATATTCGTCCGGACTGTTATCGGCATAATGTTTGGAAAGCGAGGGCAGAAGGATGGTGCCAAGCGCCACTCCCAGCATGCCGGAGGGGAATTCCATCAGGCGGTCGGCGTAATACAACCAGGATACACTGCCCACTGCGAGGAAAGAGGCGAAGATGGTGTTGATGATCAGGCTGATCTGCGCGATGGAGACGCCGAACACTGCCGGCCCCATCTGTTTGATGATGCGCCAAACACCCGGGTCTTTCAGGTTCAGGCTCCAGCGTGGCAACATGCCGATCTTTTTCAGGAACGGCACCTGAAATGCAAGCTGAACGATACCCGCAACGAACACCGCCCAGGCCAGCGCCATGATCGGTGGATCGCAATATGGCGCAAGCCACAGCGCAGCGCCAATAAAGCAAATGTTGAGCAGGATAGGCGCTGCTGCCGGTACCCAGAACTTGTTGTAAGTGTTCAGGATACCCGCTGCCACCGCGACCAGAGAAATGAAAAAGATATAGGGTGTGGTAATCCGCAACAACTGCACGGTGAGCGTAAATTTATCCGGCTCCTTTGCGAAACCCGGTGCGCTGATATACACCAGTATCGGCGCAGCGATGATGCCTATTAACGTGACGAAGAGCAATATTATCGCCATCAGGGTGACAACGTGATCGACAAGCAGCTTG
>Ga0224495_10001115_pt1 | contig 19591 bp, 18 predicted proteins | sample SF_Jul11_sed_USG_FD_168128 | JGI IMG/M metagenome (GOLD analysis project Ga0224495, IMG submission 168128) | Sediment microbial communities from San Francisco Bay, California, United States - SF_Jul11_sed_USGS_4_1 | ecosystem: Environmental > Aquatic > Marine > Sediment | place: USA: California... | reverse complement strand
TTCGGGGATGCCGCAGGGTGAATTCCATGAAGGGGTGATTTCCGATGAGACGGGCTGGCCTGTTTTACGGACTTTTGGCTGGCTGGCAATCCTCCTGATGGGTGAAAATCACCGGGAGGCGCACGGGGTTGGTTTGTTGCAACCGCACACAAGACCGCTTGTGGGGGCTTACCAGAAACAGATCCCCATTCGGGAGGTTGATAGCCCACCCGAATGGTCCAAGGGTTTGGCCAGGGCCGCCCCCCTACTTGCTCATGGAGGAAATCCCTTCCTGAACGCTGGGGAAAATATCCAGAATTTTGTTCAGCCGGGTGATGGTGAATATCTCTTCGTTTTTCTTGCTGAGGTTGCACAACCCGAACCTGCTGTCCCGTTGCTGCATGGTTTTATAAATAGAAACGATCAACCCAATGCCGGAGGAATCTATAAAGTTGACCTTTTCAAAATTGAACAGGATGCCTTTGATGGCCGTGTCTTCCAGGTGGGGTTTTAAGTAGGTTTTGGCCTCGTTGACGCCATCCAGGGCGATGTTGCCTTCAATGGATACCACGCAAATGTTGTTTTCCATGCGGTGTGTCAGAACCATTATTCCTCCGGATATTGCGGATGGGGTTGATGGAGAGACCCGAGGGTGGAGACAGTTGGAGCTGTCCGGGCCGGTAATATGAATATACGTCAATAACGCAAATTAAGCCCTATGCCAAGGAATATCCTGGATTGCCTCAGCCGGGATTGGTTTTGGAGCCATGATAATGGCTGAAACGATTGAAAGCAAGAAAACTTGTTCCCGGCGGGACCTGCCGGACGGTGGGAGGGGGTCCGGCTTTTACCCCTTGAGACCTCTGCATAACTGCCAAACGCTCCTGTTTTGATAAAAAAGCGGGGTTTGGGGCCTCTGTCCACCGTTTTTAGCACCGCCATCCGCCTTGCGGCGGCTTAAGGGGGCTTCAACGGCTTTCTTTTGGGGCCGCAGGCCTCCCCTTAAGATTCCATCCGGGCAGTCATGGTTTGGTTCCATTGGGTGATCCCTTCCAGCGCCCTCCGGGCGTACAAGGGCTTTTTATCGTTCTTTTTGGTTCCCTCAGGGAGAGGCTCCAGCAGACCGAATGAGGAGTTGATGGGCTGAAACCTGTCCGGCGGGGTATGAAGGATGTATGCCAGCAGGGCGCCGGTCATGGTGCAGGCGGGCGGTGGCGGGGGCAGGAGTGGGGTGCCATCCGACGGCGGGTTGGTTTCCCCCGTTGGCTGATCCCGCCACAGCAATGCCGCCCGGCGGCCCGCATACAACCCCATGGCGGCCGATTCCATATACCCTTCCACCCCGGCCACCTGACCGGCAAAATGAATCCGCGGCCGGCTTTTCAGGGCCAGATTTTCGTCCAGCAATCCGGGAGAGTTGATGAAGGTGTTGCGGTGCATGGATCCCAACCGAGCAAACTCCGCCTGTTCCAATCCTGGAATGGTTCTAAACACCCTTTGTTGCTCCGGCCAGGTCATTTTGGTTTGAAATCCCACCATGCTGTACAGGGAGCCATCCAGGTTTTCCTGCCGCAGTTGAACCACCGCGAAAGGGCGTTTTTTGGTACGGGGGTCCGTAAAACCCACCGGCTTCATGGGGCCGTAGGCCAGGGTAAGCGGACCCCGTTGGGCCATGGCTTCAATGGGCAGGCATCCCTCAAACAGGCGCTCGGTTTCAAAATGGTGGAAGGCCACCTTTTCTGCATCCAGCAAAAGTTGCACAAATGCCCGGTATTCTTTTTCATTCATCGGGCAATTCAGGTAGTCCGCATCCCCCTTGCCATATCGGGCAGCCTGGAAAACGATTTCCCGGTTGATGGAATCCGCGGCAATCACCGGGGCGATGGCATCATAAAAATACAAAAACTCACTTCCCACCAGTTTTTGAACGGCCCCGGTCAAAGCGGGGGAGGTGAGGGGTCCGCTGGCCACAATCACCCGTGAGTGGTGTTGCAGCAGTTCCTCCAGGCCGGATACCTCCCCCTCAAAAAAAGTCACCAGGGGATGGCTTTTCAGCTTATGGGTGATGTGGGCGGAAAACAGTTGTCGGTCCACTGCCAGGGCTTGGCCCGCAGGCACCCGCGCCATCCGGGCAGCCTCCAGCACCAGAGAGTTTTGCAGGTCCATTTCGGCTTTCAGCAGACCATGGGCGTTTTGATCACTGGTGGATTTAAACGAGTTGGAACACACCAGTTCGGCAAACCCCCCGGAGGTATGAGCCTCAGTCAGCTTATGGGGCCGCATTTCAAACAGCGAAACCGGAACATTCCGGCTGGCCAGCTGCCAGACAGCTTCGCTGCCCGCCAGACCGGCTCCGACTATCGCAACGGGTTTGTTCATCTCTATCCAAAAGAAAGGGAAACATTCATTTCATAAAAATTATAGAGGGGAGCAGGCTCTTCCACGCCCCCCTTTTACGGTCTTTGAAAATAAAAAACAGAGTTCAGGGGATGTTTTCCCAAGCAAGGGTAAGGGGTTTGATGCAAATGGGCAACGGGCGGCCATATGAAACCCTGGATGGCTTGCCCCCGGACATGTGAAGGTGTATCCAGGTGGGCATGGAAAACTCTTTATTGAACAGTCTGAACTATCCGGTGTTGACCGTGGACAGGCAGATGAAAGTCCGGCTGGCCAACCTGGCCGCCGGAAACTTTTGGCGGCTGTCTCCCGCCGGGTTGAGGGGAAAATCCGCCCAAAAATTGTTTGGACCGGGCAGCAAGGTGGCGTACCTGATCCTTCAGGCCATTGAGGGGGAGGTCCCGGCAACTTTGGACGGCTGGATTTTTCCTCAAGCGGACGGGGATTCACCTCTGATTCTCCATGTGCAGGTGGACCCGCTGCTGGTGGCGGATCAACCGGTGGACCAGGCTGTGGTCAGTTTTTGGGATCAGTCCCAGGCGGAATATCTGGCTGCCGCCGGGCGGGACAGGCAATTGTCTGAATCCATCGGGGTGATGGTGGGGCGGCTGGCCCACGAACTGCAAAATCCTTTAAGCGGCATCAAAGGGGCCACCCAGTTGTTGGCCCGTCAGGTGGAATCGGACCCGGAAACCCGGGAATACCCCACGGTGATCCTAAAAGAATTGGAACGGCTGGAAAGACTGGTAAAAAACCTGTTGCAACAAGGGGGGGAGCCTCCGCTTTCCAAAAGTTTGTTCAACCTTCATGAATTGTTGGATACGGTGGTTTGGTTTGTCGCCAATGGAAACCCCGGGGTGACGATTTCCCGATTGTATGATCCCACTCTTCCGGAAATCCTGGGGGACAGGGACAGGCTGCATCAGGTGTTTTTAAACCTGATTCAAAACGGGGTGGATGCCTGCCTGCCCCAGGGAGAGGTGACCGTGGAAACCCGCATCATGGGCAACTGGCAGTTGGATGAAAAACCCCACCAACCGGCCCCGGCATACTTTTTGGTGGAGGTAAAGGACAACGGGCCGGGGGTAAAGCCGGAAAACATCCCCCGCCTGTTCACCCCTTTTTTTACCACCAGGAAAAAAGGCAACGGATTGGGGTTGTCCCTGTCCAATCTGATTGTCCGCTCCCACCATGGATTCATCCGCCATACTTCCCCAAAAGCAGGTGGAACGGTGTTTCTGGTGTATCTTCCCCATCAGGAAAAACCTGAGTGACATAAAAAAAACATCGGGCAGACAAATCAACGATTAAAAATTAACCCTAAAAAAAACATAAACATAGACTATCATAAAACCGGGATTGGGAGATTTTTTCTGAACCGGATGTGTAATAAAACCAATACTTAGCCCCCAAAGGCATTGACTTTGCTAGGACTATTTGGTATTAACAATTCATCAGAACCCATAGTACCTCCATGGACAGGATGAATAGGTGCCTTTGGACAAGGGCAGGGTGATCCGGCAACGCCAGGATGACGCAGAATTATGCCGTGCTGAATCCGGTGCATCGAAAGAGCAAGAGTGATTCAACCGATTTGAAACTGTTTTTAATCAAATGTTTGGGTGAAAAAGGGGAATAGCCATATTCCGGTGGATATTCAATGGATTCATTTTGATTTTTGCGGGGTGCCAGATGGTGTTTAAACGGATATTGGGGATTCGTCCGGTTTTGGCCGCGGCTTTGGGGCTGATGATTCTATCCGCACCGATGGCGTTTGCTGATTCCATCCCGGCTCAATTTTACTCAGCCCATCTTGCGGAAAGAGACGTGAAAACCGGTTCCGTTTCCGGCATTGTTTCGTTTCCCTCCGAATACAGCCAACGATCCACCACATTTGAACTCTCCGGAAAAACCTTTGTCACCACCCCGGATGGGAGGTTTACCGTGGAGAGAATTCCTCCGGGCAAATACCTGTTTTCGGTGAATGTCCGCGGATATGATCCCTACCAGACCACCATTTCCATCGTGGCCGGGCGGAACAAGGGTCTTAAAGGGATAACCCTGCGCATGGCCCGGTCAAAAGTGGCGGGCAGGCTGGTCCATCCGGATGGCACTTCCGCTCAGGGGATTACAGTCATGCTTTCTCCCAACGGCGGGACCGCTATCACAGACAAAGACGGCGTGTTTCAGTTTATGGGTGTGCCTACAGGAAATCACACCCTCCAGATATCAGACAGCCGGTATATGGCGACAAGCCGGATGATTGTGACCGTTAAGCCCGCCAAACATTTGAATTTGGGAGTGATTTCGGTCATCCGCCGGGCCTCCAGAGAAGAACCCACCACTGCGGTTTTGGAGAATTGATCCCACCTGGACGGTTTGTCTGATTTTGAGGCCTCTGCACAACTCGTTTTTTCCCATCCCCCTGCCCCCTTCCCAAAGGGAAGGGGGTTGATATGATTGGGGGCCTGCGGCCCCCAATCACCCGCGTTTTTATCAAAACGGGATCTTTTGGCAGTTATGCAGAGGTCTCATTTTATTCCTCCCCGGACCGGTCAACCGGTTTTCATGTTTTCCCCCTGTTCTTCCGCCTCTTTTCAGCTTAAGCTTAGGCCTAAAAAACCCTGTCTGTTGGTTCCACGTTCCCCACTGAAGAGGGGCTTCCATGCCGAATCCTCCCTTACCGCTATCTGCGCGACTTTCGCATCTATCCAGGATGGAGTTGCTGGCCACTGTGGATGAAATGCGGCGGATGGACCGTCACGCAATCAAAACCATGGGAATTCCAGCCAGGCTGTTGATGGAAAACGCGGCCGGTGCTGTGGCCCATGGGGTGGAATCCTGGCTGCCTCAAGCCGGTTCAGAGGCAAAAGTGGTGGTGTGTTGCGGGGTGGGGAACAATGGGGGGGATGGCTTTGCCGTGGCCCGGTTGTTGAAAAACCGGGGCATGGATGTGAGTGTGGTGGTGGCCGGGGTGCCCAAAGGCAAAGATAGTCTGGCCAACATGGAGGTTTGGAGCCGGTTTGGGCCCACCCTGGACTGCCGAAACAACTGGCAGGAGGTGGAAAGTGTTCTGGGGCAGGCCCACGGGGTGGTGGACGCCTTGTTTGGCACAGGGCTGGCCCGAAACCTGGATGGGGTGTGGGCCAGACTGGCGGAGGCCGTCAACCGCTCTCCCGCCGGGGTGAAGGTGGCGGTGGATATTCCATCGGGGGTTGACGCGGATACGGGCAAGGTATGGGGTGCGGCAGTGCGCTGCACCCACACGATATGTCTGCAACTGGCCAAGCCGGGCTGTTACCAGCACCCTGGAGCCGGATATGCCGGTGAGGTTCACATTGCTGATATCTCCATCCCGCTTCATTGGGATAAAAACGCCCCCTCTCTGTGGCGCATCACCCCGGAGTTCGTCAGGGAGGTTCTCCCCAGCCGGGGGGCGGCCGCCCATAAAGGGAGTTTTGGCCATTTGCTGACGGTCTGCGGCTCTGCCGGGATGGGAGGGGCGGCCTGGTTGGCGGCTTATGCGGGATTAAAGGCGGGGGCCGGTCTGGTGACGGCGGCGGTTCCTTTGGGGTTGAGAGACCGCTTTTTAGAGCAGGCTCCCGAATTGATGACTTTTTCCACCCCCGGGGTGGAGATGGATTTTTTTGAACCGCAACAGGTGAAACCCCTTTTGGATATGACATCCAACCGAACCGCGGCGGTTCTTGGCTGCGGGCTGGGCCGTCAAAAAGCCACCGTGGAGTTTACCTCCCGGATGGTTCAGGGGCTGAAAATGGCTTTGGTCCTAGATGCGGACGGATTGTATCAGTTGGACCCCAACCTGTTGAAAAAACGGAAATATCCAACCATTCTCACTCCCCATCCGGGAGAGTTGGCCGCCCTGACCGGGTTGGATGTGGAACTGATCCAGCAAAACCGGGCCAGGGTGGCCTGTAAACTGGCAAAAGAATGGGGGGTGGTTTTGGTGTTGAAAGGGGCGGGTACCGTTGTGGCTTCTCCCCATGGGGGGGGATTTATCAACACCACCGGGGATTCCGGGCTGGCCACAGCCGGCACGGGGGATGTTTTGACCGGGGTGATCGGGGGGCTTCTGGCCCAGGGTGTGGACCCCTTGGACGCCGCTTTGGCGGGGGTCCATCTGCACGGGATGTCCAGAGACTGCCAAAAACAAGAAATCACGGACGCTTTTTTTAGCGCCCGTGATTTGCTGGGGGGGATCAACACTGCCTTGAAGCAACTGGGTGCGGTTTAACGTTTGGAGTACTGGAACCGCTTGCGGGCGCCGGGTTGGCCGTATTTTTTCCGTTCCACTTCACGGGCATCCCGGGTAAGGAATCCGGCTTTTTTCAGCAAAGGGCGGAACTCCTCGGCATTGACTTCCAACAACGCACGGGAAACTCCGTGGCGGATGGCTCCGGCCTGGCCCGTAATGCCGCCGCCGGTTACGGTGACGTACATATCGTAGTGGGAAAGGGTGTTGGTGGCATCCAGGGGCTGACGCACCAGATAATGTTGTGCCTGGTCCCCGAAATAGTCTTCCAGGGATTTTTTGTTGATTTGGATGTTTCCTTTGCCGGGGCGAAGGTAAACACGGGCGACCGACCTTTTGCGGCGGCCGGTTCCGTAGTATTGCGCCAATGCCATGAGAGCCTGTTTGATGGGTTGTGTGGTCTTAAAATTGGGAACAATAAAAAAAATTATTTGCTCCACCCGCCGGGCCCCCTTTTGAAAAAGGGGGAAAAAATTGAGGAGCCAGCCCTCGGTCTATCGGGACCCGTTTTTAGACAGGTGGGCGGCCTGGGGTTGCTGGGCCTGATGGGGATGATCCATCCCCTCATAAATTTTAAGTTTGGTGTGGAGGATTTCCCGGTTCAAAATGTTTTTGGGAAGCATCCGCTTGACCGCCTGCCGGAACAACTCGGTGGGTTTATCCTGCAACAGTTTTTCGGCATTGGTGGCCTTTACCCCTCCCGGAAACCCGGTATGGCGGTAATAGAATTTATCCTTCAGTTTGTTGCCGGTCAGTTTTACCTTGGCCGCGTTGACCACCACCACAAAATCCCCGGTACTCAGGTGGGGAGTAAAGTGAGGTTTGTGTTTTCCCCTTAACAGGGTTGCCACCTGTGAGGCCAACCGTCCCAGAGTCTGGCCTTCCGCATCCACCAAAAGCCATTGGGGGGGGTATTTTCCGCCGGGGAGCAATTCTTCTTTTCTAATGGAAACCGTTTTCATATTGTTTCAATAAGGGTGCGGGGGTGTGGCCCCTGTGTTTGAACGGTCTTGACAGACCCTCCAAGGAACGAATGACCGGGCTTTTTTCAAAACCCCAAGGAACGAACCATCTGACTTTTGCAAAACCAAAAGCCCTAACAAGAATCCCATATTCCCGGATGGTTGTCACTATCGGGAAATGAAAATTTCCGGTTTGGTAAAATATTCAGGTTGGAGGCCTGCTTTAGGATGACTTGTTGTTGTTTGCTTGCGGGGTATGGTAAAACCCGTAATAAACATGAACAATAATTTATTACCCAATTAATTGGAAAGGTCAAGGGGTTTTGCCGGGATTTCAGTCAACCCATCCAAGGTTTTGAGTGGGGCGGTCATGGGCCCGGACCATAGGCCCGGAAATTCCCCGGCAGCATTTGTAGTTGAATCTGCCTGAATCTCAACCTGAGACCTCTGCATAACTACTGATAATCTCCTGTTTTGATAAAAAAGCGGGGGTTTGGGGGCCGCAGGCCCCCAATCAGTTCAACCCCCTTACCATTGGGAAGGGGGCAGGGGGATGGGAAAAAACGAGTTGTGCAGAGGTCTCAACCTCTGAATCAATCTTTAATCTTGCCGGACAGGTGAACACACCCATGGGATGGATGAACAGCATTTTGGTTAGATCAGGATGGATAACCCTTTTGGTATTGATTTTGTTTAACTTCTCCATGGTTTGGGGGCAGGAGCCTTCCACCGGGGATTCCGATGGTTCTGCCAGGAAATGGGCCTCTGCTTTGATGGGCAACGATGTTGAGGACCGGCTGGTGACCCTGGATAAAATGCGGGCGGCGCCAAAAAGTGCAAGGCTGGCCTTGTATCAGGGTTTGCGGGAGGCCAAACCCGCCCAGCGGAAGCCGTTGATTTTGTTTATGGCCCGGTTTGGCGTGTTGGATGATTTGCCTTTTTTATGGTCCGAAAGGTTGAGGGAGGGGGATAATCAGGGCTATTCCCAGTCGGTGGCGGTCATGCATGCCATTTCAGGGGAAAAAAAGGGAAAAACCAATGATATAAAGGGCATGATTCAAAAAGTTTCCTTTGCCATCCAGAAAGGCTCCGTCCCTTATGAGGAGGACAAGGAGGGAAAATTTACTGTATCCAGCCAGGCATTTGATATTCTGCAAAATTTGGATATTTCCACCGGCACCATCAACCGGATATGGTTTTTGCGGGAAAATTACTTTGCATCTGCTGGGGAGATAGATGCCCAACTGAGAAAGACCCTTTCCCCCAGAGATTGGCGCAAGCACGGCCAGGAAATCATGGGAATGGTTGAAATGGTCCCCAAGCGCAAAAAGGTGGAAGGGACCGTGATCACTGAATTGAAAAACCCCACCTCCCGAAGACTGGCTATAAGGATTGCGTTGGATGTGTTTTGGGGCATTCTGGAAGCCGGGGGAGGCGACCGGGTGGTTGTGCTGGCCCCCAAGGAAACAAAGAAATTTGAACAACCGGTAAAAATTATTACCCGTGTAAAAAAGCCGCCCACTCTTTTGTATGTGCGGGCTTGGGAATTTGGCTCCGATACCACCATGGACAGCCGCAAACTTTTGTTTTCCACCTCTCAGTAGTCTTACGGCCATTCGCTTGGCCGATCCATCAGCCCACGCCTGACAAACAAGCATGCCTAAAAAAAAGGGGGAAAATCCATCCTCCGGCCAATCACTCCCTCCCTCACACCTGGCTCCCCCACCAAGGGGGTCCCTTTCCCCAGAGTCTGTTCCGGGCCGTGATCATCCCCCCAAACCCGGACCTGGGGCATCCAACCCCCCCAACCCAAAATCCGCGGCAAAGCCCCCCAGATCAGGCAAATCTGGTCCGGAACCCTTCAAAGCGGAGGCCAACCCATCGGTCAGGGTGGCGGCGGCCCAGGCGCTCATGGTTTTTTTGGCCGGAGGGGATTTTTCCGAAAACCCTCCTCCCCGGATCACCCATGAGGCGGACCGCCGCCTGTATGTCCATCTGGTTCGCACCACGATCCGACATCTGCGTTTATTGGATGAGATAGCCCGGCTGTTTTCCGGCAGGGGGCATCAGGAGCTGGACCGGCCCGTCAGGGCGTTGGTTTTGCTTGGGTTGGCCCAATTGCGGTTTCTGGATAAGGTGGCCGCCTATGCTGCCGTTAATGAAACCGTGGAGGCCGCCGGATTTTTAAGGGCGGGCCGGGCCAAAGGCTGGTTGAACGGAGTGTTGAGAAAAGCCGAAAGGGAATTGAAGCCCGGTCCCTTTTCTCCCGGCAGAGAGAAACCGGGGGATGAGGGAACGGGAGGGGAAGGAAAATGGTGGCCTCAGGAGGCCTCATTTTCTCTGGCCATCCGCACATCTCACCCTGATTGGCTGATTGCCCGCTGGGAAAAACAATTCGGCAGGGAGGCCGCGGAAGGGATCAGTCTGGCAAACAACCGATATGAGGGGGTGACCCTCCGTGTGGAAACCACCCGTGTCACTCCGGAGAATCTTGCCAGACAGCTTGAGGGCCAAGCCATCCATACCGAACCTCACCCCCTGTTGGAAGGGGCGTTGCGTTCCGGTCAGACCTTGGGGTTGCTGGCCTCCCGACCGTTTCAGGACGGGTTGTTTTATGTGCAGGATGTCTCTTCTCAGGTGTTGATGGGCTGGGTGGCCGGTTTGCTGAAGGGGAAAGTGTTGGATGCGTGTGCCGCCCCCGGGGGAAAGCTGACCCTGTTGGCGGGCCGGGGCGCAGCCGGGTTGGAACTGACCGGAATGGACCTCCATCCGGGACGGCTGGCCGATATTTGGGTAAATCAGAACCGGTTGGGGGTCCCACACACCCCATTGGCGGCGGGGGATGGTGCCCGACTGCCGGTATCCAGCGGCTGTCTGGATGGGGTGCTGCTGGATGTTCCTTGTTCCAGCACCGGGATGATCCGCAAGTACCCTGAACTGAAATGGCGCAAGGTGGAGGCTGATCTGGCCCGTTACAGCCTGCTCCAGGAAAAAATGGTTTTGGAGGCGGGCAGGGTGTTAAAACCGGGGGGGGTGATGGTGTATATGACCTGCTCTTTGGAAACCGAGGAAAACCAGGGGGTGGTCAACCGGTTTTTAACTGAAAACAAAGAATTCACCCGGATTTCTTTTCGGGAGGTTCCCCCGCCGCCGGGATTGAAAGCGGACCCTGCCGGGTTGATTACCGGAGAGGGGGATTTTCAGATGATTCCCGGCCAGGACCGGATGGGGTTATACGGAGCGTTGATAAAGAAAAATGAAGTTTGAAACCCCTTTGATCCAAGGCGTATTGCTTCGCCGGTACAAACGGTTTTTGGCGGATGTCCTCTTAAAGGATGGCCGGGAAATCCGCGCCCATACTCCCAACACGGGCAGCATGACCGGGTGTAGCGATCCGGGCAGTGAAGTTTGGGTATCCCTCAGTGACAACCCCAAGCGCAAGCTGGCTTACACCCTGGAATTGGTCCGGGCCGGGGACACTCTGGTGGGGGTTCATACAGGTCGGGCCAATGATTTGGCTCAGGAGGCGATTTTGACCGGGGGAGGGGAAAGCCCGTCGGCCCAAATCCCGGTTTTTCCGGAATTGGCCGGATACACCCGGTTGCGACGGGAGGTGGCCTATGGGACAGGGAGCAGGGTGGATATTCTGTTGGAAAAAGAAGGCCGCCCCCCCTGTTATGTGGAGGTGAAAAACGTGACCCTGGCTGCCGATGGGGCAGCCTTATTTCCGGATGCGGTCACCGAAAGGGGAACAAAGCACCTGGCTGAGCTGTCCTGCCAGACGGGGCTGGGCCACCGGGCGGTGATGTTGTTTGTGATCCAGCGGGAGGATTGTTCTCGGTTTTTACCGGCAGACCGTGTGGACCCGGTCTATGGAAAGGCCCTGCGCCGGGCGGTAGCGGAAGGGGTGGAGGTGATGGCTTGTCTGGCCCGGGTTTCCCCTGTTGAAATGATTCTACATCAGCAGGTGGAGGTTGTTTTGCCGCCCCTGTGACCCGAAGGACCGGAATGAGGAAATTGTGTTGAATTTTTTAGGAATTGAAGATATAAAGGTGCCAATTCCGCGTCAGTCGTTCCAAAAAACCGGCCTGAGCCCGCAGCCATAAGGGGGTACAGGTCAGGGCGCGGACTCAATCCTTAGGAGAATAAAATGTCCCGTTTCAATCTGTTGTTGGCCGCCATGATTCTGGCCGTGTCGCTGGTTGGCTTTTCCGGTTGCAAAAAAGCCGCTGAAAACGCTGGTGAACCCGCCGCCACCGAAGCTCCCGCCGCTGATGCGGCCGCTCCGGCTGCTGATGCTGCCGCCGCTCCGGCCGAAGGCATGTAATCCCTTCTCTCCACCGTTTGTTTTGGTGGAGATGCAAATAAAAAAGCCCGGATGGGTTTGTTCCCATCCGGGCTTTTTTTTTGTGAAATCAAAGGCGAATGGGTTTGGTCCGAGGATGATCCGGCGCAAAATAAATGGGGATTTTTTCTTTGCACCCACTGGGAAAAACGGATTTTACCGGTAAACCATGGGGGATTTGATGGAAAGTTGATCATCCTTCACGGCATAAACCATCCCGTGGCCCTGATGAATGGTGGACCGGTCCCTGAACCATATCTTTTCCGGAGCGGTGATGTTTCCCGTAGCGGGGTTGTATTCCATCAATTCGGTTTTGAATTCTGTGTCATTCCCTTTTTTCAACAACACATTCTTTTTAAGGGAGAGGGTCCCCTTATCCAAAACCGCTTTTTCCGCCTGACCCGTCAACCGCACCGGGGGTCCTGGTTCCGAAGGGGTTTGATTGATTTGGAAAAACACCTTGTTCAAATAGGTTTGGTTGCCGGTCTGGTTGTTCACGGCGGTATCGGCGGTTAATTCCATATCCAACTTGCCGTTGGAATGGCGCTGGATCACCACATGGGTCATCAAAACGGTGGGGGTCGGCTTGGAATCCGGCAGGGAGATATTGCTCATCAGGGTGTTTTGAACACTCAGCAAATACACGGTAAATAACCCCAATCCCAAAACTCCGGCCCAAAGGGTAAGTTTTTTTAGGGGAAGGCCCCGTCGCCGGTTATTAAAAGGGATCGGTTGGGGATTGTCTTGGGGCTTGGTAAAAATATCTTTCCAATTCATGGGCGGCCTCGCTGGGTCCGGTGGAATCATCCGGGTGAATGGGGTGGCGGGGTTGTTTTACCGCCGGGATCCCTTGCCAATCGGACAGCCAGGAGGTAGGGTTTTTATCTTACCCCCTGGAAACAGTCCACCATCGGTGTTGAAAATGAAACCCCCCGTGATGTCCCCGGTTGCTTTTTGGATGACCACTCTGTGGATGATTTTTCTGGATCAACTCCCAAAATGGGTTGTCCGAATCCATATCCCCTTATACCACACCACTCCCTGGGTTCCCAACCTGCTGGATTTGACCCATGTGGAAAACAAGGGGGTCAGTTACAGCTTTTTGGGGGACCTGGCCGATCCGGTGCGCCGTCCCCTGCTGGTGTTTTTTTCGGTGGCGGCGGTGGGTTTTATGGTTTGGTACTGGGTCCGCCACCAGAAAGAGATGGGGAAGGCCGCCACCTGGGGATTGATGCTTCTTCTATCCGGAGCCATCGGCAATCTGATGGACCGGGCGTGGTTTGGAACCGTAACCGACTTTTTTCATTTCCGGTTTTACCAAACCAGTTTTTTTGTGAACAACATCGCGGATATTCAAATCAGCATTGGAGTGATGCTGTTTGTGTGGGACAGCTTTGCCCGTTCCTCCTCAACGAAAACCCAACAACCTTAAACCCAGCCATGGGGTTCCCTAAGATTTTAAGGTTTGGCGATGACCAAAAACCGGCTGTTTTCACCCTCCCGGGCCAACAGCAGAATTTTTTTCCCCTTGGGGGTTTTTTTGACCTCTCGTTTAAAATCGGATACCGAACGGATGGGTTTGCGGTTGACCTCCATGATCAACACCCCCTGCCGGATTCCCACTTCAAAGGCGGGGCCTCCCGGGGCCACCTGAGTCACCAACAATCCGTTCAACCCGGAATACCCCAGGTTTTTGGCCTGCACCTGGTCCAGGGGAGCCACGGTCATCCCCAGGATGCCCGTTGTTTTTTCATTGTTTCCATTCGGTGCCTTGACGACCTCTTTGCCGGGTTGATTTCCCACCAGGGCCATCAGGGTCATGGTTTTTCCCTCCCGGATCAGTTCCACCGGGACCTTGGAGCCTGGCTTTAGCTCGGCCACCGCGTAGCGCAAACCATTGGAATTGGTCACCGGCTTGCTGTTAAAGGCGGTGATGATATCCCCATCCTGGATCCCGGATTTTTTGGCGGGGGAATCTGGGCCCACCTGTGCGATCAGAACCCCTGAATGGGGGTTTACTCCCAAGGCCTCCGCCAGATCAGGAGAAATATCCTGGATTACCACCCCCAGAAACCCCCGGGCCACAGAACCGGTTTCCATCAGGGATTTCATCACCGATGAGGCCATTTTGATGGGGATCGCGAATCCAATGCCCTGACTTCCGCCGCTGCGGGAGAATATAGCCGTGTTGATCCCCACCACCTCTCCCCGGAGGTTCACCAGGGGGCCGCCGCTGTTACCAGGATTGATGGAGGCGTCAGTCTGGATGAAATCCTCGTAATCGGTGACCCCCACCCCGGAGCGCCCTTTGGCGCTGACAATCCCGGCGGTGATGGTTTGCTCCAAGCCAAAGGGGTTTCCGATGGCAATGACACTCTCCCCAACCTCAATTTCATCCGAACTGCCCAGTTTGGCCGAGGGAAGATTTGTTCCCTTAATCCGGATCACCGCCACATCGGTGGATGGATCAGTGCCGATCAGGGTGGCTTTGAACTCCCGGCCGTCCTTCAGTTTCACCTTGATGACGTCGGCATCCCCGGCTACATGGTTGTTGGTCAGGATGATGCCGCTGGCATCCACAATCACCCCGCTGCCCAACCCCTGCTGTTTGAATTCCCTGGGATTCATCCGGGGCTGAAAAAAGCGGCGGAAAAATTCATCCTGGAACGGTTCTGGAAGAGCCGTCCCCTGGGTTTTTACATTTTTTTCCACACTGATATTGACCACGGAGGCGCTGATTTCCCTGACAATGGCCGCCCTGGCCTTGGAGGTCCGCATCATGGCCTCAATTTCTTTATCGTACTCCCCCCCAAACGCTCCCGATGGGAAGGACAAAGCAAAAACAGTCAGCCCAAGGAAAACCAGGGACAGAAAACCAGAACCCGGACGGATGAAACCGGGCTTGGGAAAAACAGAATGCAGGCGGCGGACAATCATGAATCCTCTTTTTGGGGTCTAAATGGGTGATCAGGGTAAACCCAATCTCCAGCGGTGATGGTCAACCTCTCCAACAGGTTGGAGTCGCGCCGGGCGGATGGGTTCATCTTTTCAATCTAACACCTCAAACCGCTGGGCCGCAATGCGGGGAGGGACGATGGGGTCTTTATGGAGAGGTTTCTGCAAGTGGTTTCTCATTGCCTTAGGGGAACCGGCTGTGCAACATGTTTGAAGGGGGCGCACAACCCCAGGATAGAGAAAAAAAACCTATTGCCCACAAGGATTGAAACCCAGTGAAAGAGGCTTTAAAGCGGTTGGAGCAAACCAGAGTGCTGGTGGTGGGGGACCTGATGCTGGACCGGTATTATTGGGGGGATGTGAGCCGGATTTCGCCGGAAGCCCCTGTTCCGGTGGTCAAGGTGGGGCGGGAGGAGGTGCGCCTGGGGGGCGCGGCCAATGTGGTGAACAATCTGACGGCCCTGGGGTGCAAGGTGGGGGTGTGCGGCCTGATCGGGGTGGATGATTCAGGCCGGGAGGTGAAACAGATGCTGACAGACAGGGGGGTGGATACCAGTCTGGTGTTTGCCGATTCATCCCGTCCCACCGGTGTAAAACTAAGGGTACTGGCCCATCACCAGCAGATGTTGCGTTGTGATTGGGAAAGGGTGGCCCCCCTGGGAGATGCCGAATTAAAGAAAATCCTGGCCGGGTTGGAGGGGGTCCTGGATTCCTATGACGGGGTGATTGTATCCGATTACGGCAAGGGGTTGATCACCCGGGAGTTGATGGCGGGGCTGGTAAAACTGGTTTCGGCCCGGGGCAAACTGGTGACGGTGGACCCCAAGGGGATGGATTACAGCAAATACAAAGGGGCGGCCTGCATGACCCCCAATGAACATGAAGCCTCCCTGGCCTCCCATATGCCGATTCTTTCTGAATCGGATGCCCTGAAGGCGGGAGAAAGGCTGATGAAGGATTGCGGTTTGGATATGGTGTGCATCACCCGGGGGGCCAAGGGGGTGATGGCCATCAAAGCCGCAGGAGGCCATCAGTTGTTGCCGGCCCAGGCCCGCGAAGTGTTTGACGTGACCGGGGCGGGGGATACCTTTATCAGTCTGTTCAGCGGCCTGTTGTTTGGCGGGGTGGATTTTTTTGATTGTGTCCGGTGGGCCAATCTGGCCGCGGGGATTGTGGTGGGCAAACTGGGGACAGCCACGGTTTCTTTGTCTGAAATTTTGAGTTATGAGGAATCCCCTTTCCGTCTATACACTCTCCAGGACATTGAGGAACTGGCCCGCTCTCTTCACCGGCAAAACAAAAAAATCGTGTTCACCAACGGTTGTTTTGATCTGCTCCATGCGGGCCATATCCAATACCTCCAGGAATCCAGAAAACAAGGGGATGTGCTGATTGTGGGGATCAATTCGGATGAATCCGTTCGTCGGTTGAAAGGGCCCGCCCGGCCGGTGATTCAGGAGGAGGACCGCGCCCATGTGTTGGGGGCTCTGGCGGCGGTGGATTATGTGGTGATTTTTGAGGAGGACACCCCGCTGGACCTGATTGGAAAAATACAGCCCGATGTGTTGACCAAAGGAGCCGATTACACCGTGGATACGGTGGTGGGGCATGATCTGGTGACCGGATGGGGGGGGGAAGTGCGGTTGATCAACCTGAAAGAAAACCGGTCCACCAGCGGGATCATCCAAAAAATATCCTCTGACCGGACATCGTGACTGGGCGGTGATTCCTGCGGCCGGTCCAACAAGCCGGAATTCCCTTTCCCGGCTTTCCTGCTCAAACCAGGTTTTCTTACGGGGATGGGGCGAGCCCTCCAATTTTTTTTAACCGATTGAAAACAAAGCAAAAACATCTTTCAATTTTTTTAGATTCGTGGTAAAAGCTTAATCTGAGGGATTCAACAAACGGTTCTTTCAAACAGAACCGTCCACAAAACCGGTTCTCAGGAGAAAATTCAGTGAAGGCATGTTGCGGATGGCTTATTGTGGCAGGTGTTGTGATTTTGTTCCCTTCAGGGGTGCTGGCTCAAAAAGCCAAGGTACAACCGGTCACCCCACCTGCGGAAACCTCATCCTTCAGTCTGGGAAGCGGCACTCCCCTCAATTCATCGGTGGGGTTTGAAATCGGCTACCGGACCCTGAACGGGTCTGATTCCCGGATCAAGGGGGGCAGTTCGGTTTTTAGGATCAACTTTCCCGGAGGAGAGTCCTCTCTGCTGTTTTTTGAATCGGAAAAACAAAACCTGAACTTCCTGGCCAAAGGAACAACGGTTCCGGTGTTGGGACAATCCCTGATGGAAACCGTGGGGTTGGCCATGATGTTTACCGGTTCCACCCGTTTTGAAATCGGGATCGGTCAGGCCCAAACGGTGTTTCCGGGGGCGGCCCCGGCATACGCCAGCTATGATACCGTGGCCAATCTTGGGTTTTTCTGGTCCTATGTAAATGGCAAAAGTTTTATAGATTTGGGATTTTTGTACCGGGTATTGGATTTGTCCAACCCATCGCTGGGCGGCGCCACAGAGCCGGTCAAAAGCCTGGGGGGCACCCTGTTGAATGTGGGGATTGGATATTTGTTTTAAGCGACAACCCTTCATGGTCTTTTCAATGGGTGGAACATTCAACGGAAACGGTTGAGTCAAAAAGGGGGCCTCTGGCCCCTTTTTTGTTTTGGGTGGCTTTGTCGCGTTACAAATGGTGAAAGTGGATGGAGATTTTGGGTGTTTCCCAACCCCCTGATGAAGGCCTGAAGCCTTCTGGGGCCGATGGGTTTCAGTGAACTCCCAACCCCAGCCAGATATTAAACAGCAGGTGGGCCGTGGCCGCCGTCCAGTAGTTTTTTCGCCAAAGCAGCACCCCTCCCAGAACCATCCCCCCCGCCCCGGCCAACCCGCTTTGCCCCAACCCCTGGGGCAGGTGCAATCCCGCAAAATACAAACTGCTCCAGATCAAAATGGCCGGTTTGGTCCGCCAGATGGGGGGCTTCAACCGGGGGGGATTCCCCTGGGGGAAGGCGGTTCCCACCCACCCCAATAAAAATATCACCCGAAAAATCCATTCTTCCAGGGCACCTCCTCCTCCAACGGCCGCAACCTCCCAGCCGGAAAGACCCGCCCCGGCAAATGAGGGAAAAGGTGGAGAAAACATTCCGCCGGGGAAGACCCACCGGGCGATTTCTGCCAGACCCAAAAACAGGCAAAACCCCCCCAACCCTTCCAGGATGCCTCTTGCCGGGCGGTTCAGGGTTTGCCGAAGGGGGGGCCAGGATGACCGGCCCATGGCCCGGCGGGTAACCCAGGCCATTCCACACCCGTAAAACAAAACAAAATGAAGCGCCTGTAAGGCTGGGCTGGACCTGCCCAGGGACCAAAACAGGCTGTTGATCAATGGGAACCACAACCATACCCACAGACCGGATTGGTTTGATGTAAACAAGAGGGTGCCGGACCGAAGCACAACACGGAGGGGGACAAAAGGGTTACGGGTATATCGGAGAGTCATGGGAGACAAAACGGGCACCGCCCCGGAAAGACCGGATGCGGTGCCTCATTTGTGTGCGGCAGGTTACAACAGATGGGTGGCTACATCCACCATCCGGTTGGAAAACCCCCACTCGTTGTCATACCAGGAAAGCACTTTAATCAGAGTGCCGCCGGTGACGGTTGTGAGAAGGCCATCCACCACCGATGAATGGGGGTTGCCTTTGTAATCCACTGAAACCAGGGGTTCCATGGAAAATCCAAGGATGCCCTTCAAAGGACCGTTGGCGGCCCCTTGCAGGGCGGAGTTGATTTCCTCCACAGTGGTGGGTTTTTCCACCACGGCGGTGATATCCACAATGGAAACGGTGGGAGTGGGCACCCGAACGGAAAGCCCATCCAGCCTGCCTTTCAGTTCCGGAATCACCAGACCGATGGCCTTGGCGGCTCCGGTGGAGGTGGGGATCATAGAAAGAGATGCGGCCCGGGAACGCCTTAAATCCGAATGAGGCATATCCAGGGTCCGTTGGTCATTGGTGTAGGAATGGATGGTGTTCATCAGCCCGTGCTTGATGCCGAAGGTCTGATGCAACACTTTGGCCACCGGGGCCAGACAATTGGTGGTGCAGGAAGCGTTGGAGATCATCTGGTGCTTGGTTTTGTCGTAGGCATCAAAATTCACCCCGTACACCACGGTGATATCCTCTCCTTTGGAAGGAGCGGAAAACAGCACTTTTTTGGCTCCGGCGGCCAGATATTTCTCGCCCCCTTCACGGGTCAGAAACCGCCCGGTGCATTCCATGGCGACATCCACATTTTTCCAGGCCAGTTTGGCCGGGTCCAGTTCTGCCGATACGGTCACCTTTTTCCCGTCAATGATCAGGGCGTTTTCCTCAAAATCAACCGTGCCGGGATAAATGCCATAGCTGGAATCATATTTCAGCAGGTGAGCCAAGGTCTTGGCATCGGTGATATCGTTGATGGCAACGATCTCAAAATCCTTCCTTCCGCGGGAGGCCCGCAACACATTCCGGCCAATCCGGCCGAACCCGTTAATTCCAACTTTTACCATGGTGGTTTTCTCCATATTCAGGCCGGTGATGTCGTTTGGCCGGGGTTGCTGTCAATGTTGATGGAATGATTCATGATACGGGGGATGGTTGTTGGCAGGAATTCCCCCAATCAATCCGCAGTAGCCTATC
>Ga0224495_10001114_pt1 | contig 19600 bp, 18 predicted proteins | sample SF_Jul11_sed_USG_FD_168128 | JGI IMG/M metagenome (GOLD analysis project Ga0224495, IMG submission 168128) | Sediment microbial communities from San Francisco Bay, California, United States - SF_Jul11_sed_USGS_4_1 | ecosystem: Environmental > Aquatic > Marine > Sediment | place: USA: California... | reverse complement strand
CACCTGGTTTAACATGACAGACTCGGACAGCGATACAATCTCTGATTATTACGATGACGAGGACAGCGACTTGCTCCCCAACTGGTTCGAAGTCGAGATGACCGGCACCGATCCGCAATATAATGACACAAACGATAACGGCGTATTTGACTGGGAAGAAGACCCTGATAATGACGACCTCATCAATCTAGATGAACTCCTGAATGACTGTGATCCACTTATTGCTGATACAGACTCTGATGGATTAACAGATGCAGAGGAGGTCTTTGACACCTTCACAGATCCCACAGACCCAGATGTAGATGATGATGGAATCCTAGATGGGCAGGATGATCAGGATAATGATGGTCTCACGAATATCGAAGAAATTCGCACTTACGATACAAACTGCACCAACTGGGACACAGATGGAGACTGCATCCGAGATGGACTCGAGATCGACCTCGGATTGAATGCCACTAATGCGGACTCAGATGGAGATACACTCTATGATGGCTGGTTTGATGAGAATGGAAACGGTATCTATGAACCACTCTTAGGGGAGATTGGTGAGGATGTCAATGTGAATGGTATCGTCGATCCCAACGAGACCTCACCCTTTGAGGCGGATACAGATCAGGATGGGCTTAATGACGCCGAGGAGTACTTCTACGGAACATCACCACTCATAGCAGATTGTGATGAGGACGGGTTGCTCGATTCTGAAGAGGTCGAAGACTACTTCACGGACCCGTGGAATCCTGACTCAGACTTTGATCTCCTTAGTGATTTCATAGAGGTCAATGTCACACTCACAAATCCTCTAAACAACATGACGTATGGAATATCGGACTATGACTATGATAGTGATGGGGACTCTCTTAGTAATGGTGACGAAGTAGACATCTATGATACTGATGCTGGCGACGCTGATACCGATAATGACGGAATTTATGATGGGCTGGAAGTCCTAACCTATGGGTCAAATCCATTATCGAATGATACTGACGGGGATCTTCTCGGAGACTTTGATGAGATTCTATACGGGACAAACATCACATTACGGGACACTGATGGAGATCAATTGGATGACTACGTTGAAATCGAGTATCTAGGCACAAATCCACTCCTTGCCTCTACTAATGGTAATGGAACGCTGGATGGACAACTCGACAACGATGGTGACGGTCTCAATAATGTCATCGAGATTTATGGCTACCACTCTAATGCGACGAATGTGGACTCTGACGGAGATGGTCTTTGGGATGGTTTTGAGGTGTTTACGAGTGGTTCGTCGCCCACAGACATCGATTCAGATAATGACGGTCTCAGTGACTTTGATGAATGGACAATATGGCACACCGACCTCAGTGGAACAGATTCGGATTCGGATGGGCTGGATGATTACACAGAGGTCTATGTGTCGATGACATCACCTACTGCTTGGGACTCAGATGGAGATCAGTTGAGCGATGGGGATGAATGGAATACCTACAACACAGATCCCAACAGTGCAGACACGGACAATGACTTGATCAATGACAAGAAAGAGATAGACTTGGGCACAGATCCCAGACTAAACGACACAGACGGAGATGGATTATCAGATTGGGATGAGTGGCAGGTCTATGACACCGACCCAACCCAAGCAGATGTAGATCAAGACGGATTAAATGACAAGGAAGAGATCGAGAACGGCACAGACTGGGAGAATTGGGACACAGATTTTGATACCATCAGTGATGGAGACGAGGTCAACATCTACGAAACAAATCCCTTAGACCCAGACACAGATCATGACAATCTTGCAGATGCTGATGAGCTATTCAATAGTCACACGCTGCCCGATACAAATGACACAGACGGTGATGGAATTCCAGATGACCTTGATGACCAGGATGGCGATGGTATCAGCAACTTCGACGAGATTTACCTCTATGAAACCAACTGTACTCTGATAGACACTGATGGAGACCTCTTATCAGACTACTATGAGATTTTCGTTAGCGAAACCTCACCAACAAAAATGGATACAGATGGAGACGGGCTCAGTGATCGGGACGAACTCTATTATTGGTCAAGTGATCCTCTCTCGCGAGACTCCGATGGTGATGGGCTTGAAGACTCAGAGGAAGCCCTGACATGGCACACTCTCTTGAACGACACAGATACTGATAATGATCTACTCTCAGACTATGATGAGATCAAGGTGTTTGAAACTGATCCACTCCAGTTTGATACAGACGGAGATACTCTTGGAGATGGTGCAGAACTGAACATCCACAACACATCACCCCTACGTGCAGATACTGATGGAGATGGTCTCTTCGATAATCAAGAGGTCAATGGGATCTATATGACCTTCAACATTAGTGGAGTAGTGGAGAGTCGGTGGGTGTATCCCAATCCACGTAAGACTGACACTGACATGGATGGTCTCACAGACTTCCAAGAGAGCAATAAGACCGGAACAGATCCCACACTATTCAGTACTCAGAGGAACACTGTTTCTGATGCGGATTGGGACATAGATGGGGATATGCTAACTAACTACCATGAGATAGTGCTGACCAAGACCAATCCACGACTCGCTGACAGTGATGGAGATGGCAAGATTGACGGTCTAGATGACGAAGACAGAGACCTCCTTACCAATTGGGAGGAATGTGTCCTGACTGAAACCGATCCGAGAAACCCTGACAGCAATGATGATGGTGTCTCGGACTATAATGATGATGAGGACCAAGACGGTCTCTCGAACGGTGAAGAGATTAATGACTACTTCACTGACCCACTCAAACAAGACACAGATCAGGATCGGCTCACCGACTTTGATGAAGTGGATCAGTATGGCACGTCACCAATTCTGAAAGATACAGACGGAGATTTACTTGATGACGGACAGGAGATTCTGGACTATAAGACCTCAGCCCTGCTCAATGACACAGACTCAGACTTCCTCACAGACTATGAGGAAGTTGTTCTTACGAACACCAATCCTCTGACGAACATGACACATACAGGTGTAATGGATGGTGAATGGGATTCAGATTCAGATGGACTGACTAATCTAGAAGAGCTGAGGATATACCATACCCTACCACTTGATCCAGATTTCGATAATGATGATTTGATAGATGGCCTTGAGATATCCTTGGGAACGGGAATTGATAATCCGGACACGGATTCAGATCTCCTTCTTGATGGTGCTGAATACTTACTGTATGGGACATCACCCTTGAGCGACGATACCGATGGAGACCTCATATCAGACTATGAAGAGATCATGGTATACCACACGAATGGAAATAGCACAGATACTGATGGAGACCAGCTATCCGACTATGAGGAGATTATTGTGTACGATACCGATCCGAACTCGGTAGACTCAGACCTCGACAATCTCTCAGACTACGATGAAGTCTTCACCTATGATTCCGATCCAAACTCGAGGGATGGAGACGAAGATGGCTTGAGTGATTATTTCGAAGTCTTCACGAGCTTCACTCACCCAATGAACAATGACACGGACGGTGAAGGTCTTGGAGATGGCGCAGAGTTAAACGTCTATGGAACTGACCCGCTCATGCCTGATACAGATTTAGATGGACTTTCAGACTTCCAGGAGGTCATGGTCTATGGTACGGATCCTTTGGTCGCAGACACAGATGGCGACGGAATTATGGATGGAGCAGACTTCATGCCCACCGTGCATTGGATCTGGTTGTTACTCTTCGCCATCGTGGGTGTGTTCGGAGCCGCTGTGGGCATCAAACGTGTGAGAGAGCGTTACTTTGTAGAGGAGTACGTGACCACCTCAGAACCTGCAAGCCTCGGTCTCGAACCAGGTATGGATGTGGCTGTGGAGTACAAGATACGCGGTGGAAAGGTCATCTTCGGTGTGGTAATTCGGAACGGCTCGAAGGTCCCCATGCAGAACGTGCAGGTAGTGCTGGGTGTTCCCGACCTGACTGACACCATCAAGAGTCAAGCAGTTGGTACAGTGGAGCCGGACACGGTCTCTGTTACCGAGATAGACTTCGAGCTCCAGCCAGGCGCTGAAGGCGAACTGGTGGGCATGGTCGAGTATGACAGTGTCGAGGGCGAGCACAGGATTGTGAACCTGAAGCCTGTCAAGATTGTGGCATAAGACTCATACAGTTGCAGGATTCAGGGACCAAATCCCAATGGAACTCATAGCTGCGGATGCAAGTGCTTTCGATAATTCCATGCAAGGGCAACAACCCATAGCAGGAATGTGATGATATCTATTCGCTGTATGAGTCCAGCATAATCGGTCAGAGCATTTGGTGTCAATACCGCACCTATTAACGCGACAGCAAAGGCCAGGAGTCCAACCGTGATTATCACACCTACAGCAAGCGTTAGCTTCTGAAATGATCTCGACTCATCATGTTCGCAAAACGCACGCCAGAAGACATAGCAACTGATAGGAAAGAGCGAGAAGATGATGAATCCAATGATGTTATGGACAATACCCTGCCAGGTCATCTCAAATAGTGGTGTGTGAATGGGGTCGGTGACAAAAAGGCCGGTGAGGAAGAAAAGAATTGCCATCAGCATCAGAATTCTCGGTCCATTCAATGACCTGTTTCTAGTACGATACTCTAGAGAGAGCCCATATGAGAAGAAGAAAAACAAGGCCGCAAAGATAAAGAAGTTCACGATCTGAATAATTCCGCGAGGACCAATTGATAGGTCGCTGATGTAAGTACTGATTGGATTATAGTCAGAACGAAGAAATCCTTCTACAGTAAAGATCGCAATGAAGAGAATCGGTCCAATGACACCAGCCCAGACCGCTAGTTGACGAATACCCATTGATGTCTGTCTTGTCAAAGCCAATTCCTCTAATTCAAGGAATTGCGATTCAGTTCCTCTTTTAAAGCAGGCTAAAGTTTGTGTACAATGCCATTGGTCATGATGTGAGCAGATATCGAACCTAAAGTCAGTCAGGATGGCGGTATCGTTACCACACGATAGAAAAATCAAAGATTCTTAAGCCGGATGTGCTTCAAGGAATGACTATGTCGCTCGAAATCTATAGTGTGGTATTCTGGATCTGCGCGATTATCACTATTGCGCTAAAGTCAAGCGAGTCACTCAAGACAAGGACCGGGCTCATCAAGATCATCAAGCCCATTCCAGCTCTTTCTGGAGCTGTCTTCATCATCCTCACACTGCCCTCTGCAAATCTCTTCTACCCACTCCTGGCGGTGGCTCTTGTTCTCTGTGCATTTGGCGACATCGGTATGGAGATAAACATCCTTCCAGGACTCGGTCTTTTCCTCTTCTCGCACATCTTCTATACAGTTAATTTCGTCTGGCAGAGTACCCTTCTTGGACTGCAGATGATTCCACTTGTTGTCTTTGCCATATGTCTTGCTGTCATGCTTGTCTACATTGTCCTCTACCAGAGATACCTTACGACGACCACGAAGGAAGTTGAACCTGCCTTGCTTAAGGCAGTGAATGTCTATGCACTCATGATCTCTCTGACACTGAGCACCTCTCTTCTCCTGTGGCTAACATCAGGAACATTACTCGGATTCATTCCTTTTGTAGGTGCGATATTCTTTGTATTCTCGGATTCCGTCATTGGTATCAGAGAGTTCCATCATGATATCAAGAATGGAGAAATCATCATCCTCACAACATACTATCTTGCCATTTTCCTGCTTTCACTCTGCGTGCTTGTCTATAGTTTCTAGGACCTCGTAGAGGAAAATGCTTCACAATATTCAAGAGCAATCAGAACCATTAGAAAATGATTGATTTCCTTCCAAGAGCGAAAAATAGAGTACTCAAGAAGGAAGAGAAGATGATTCGAATCATGAAGTATGGGGATAGCTATCATCCATTTCGTGCAATTGGTAGGTGGATGTTTCTTTTCTGTCTTCTTTTCATTGCTTTTGCACAGATTTCTGGAATCATCCCCGAAAGCTTCCAACCTTTTGCAGTCGTAGTAATATGTTCTATCATGATTTTTAGTGGAGTGCTTGGTCTTTGGGGCAGCCTCAAGTCCTTTGACAGGTCTGCGTACCCCGTATTCCTTGCTTTTGCGATTATCCTTACAATAGCGTTTAGCATTTGGATATTCACTCATCTCTCATGATTCCAAACACAATTTAGAAGTTACAAAGTTTGATAAGAGAGAGAATCATCATTCAATGAGGGGTAGTCATTGGAAACTGATGAGTTGCTGGAAGCATTGGATTCAAAGCTCGAACACATGAGCTCATCCAGAGAGATTGAGCCAGAACGAATCCGCCCCGTCACAATCATGACCCGCGAGAGAAGACAGCTTGGAGATTTAGAGAAAGATCTTCAAGAGGTGCTTGATACAGTAAAGTACGATGAGCGAATACCGCCTCTTCTCACACGACTTGCAGATATCCATCTTCGCGAGGCAAACTACAGCAGAGCTATTATCCTGTATGAGATGACCCTCGGACTTGACAGTGATCAAATTAAGGCCTGGATCAGCATGGGTCTTGCATACTATATGGTAGGTGATCCGAAGGATGCCATTAGTTGTTTCGGGAGTGCCCTAGCAATAGATTCAGAAAACGTAACAGCGCTTGTATACTTGGCCATGGCTCAGTTGAAAAAAGGGGAATTTGATGAGTGCAACAGAAATCTGGATACAGCACTACATATCAATGTCAACATGCCTCGAGCTCTCTTTGGGAAGGGAAAATACTTCAGAGCAAGAGGAGAACTAGAACTTGCGGTTACATGGTTAAAACGGTCAGTACAGGCAGATCAGGCTTTTCTACCAGCCTTGATGGAGCTTGGAAGTATCTATCTCATTCTCAAGCAATATGACAATGCTATTGGTGTCCTCACAAAGGCGCTCTCAATTGATAATGAACAACCATATGCGCTTGCCACAATGGGTGACATCTACTTCGAGAAGAATGACTTGGAGACTGCAATTTATTATTATGACAAGGCTGTGAGTATCAAATTCGATGATCCAGAATTGTGGATTAAGAAAGGCGATGTGCATAGAAATCGAAAGGCCTACCAGCAGGCATCACATGCGTACCAGAAAGCAATCAATGCAGATCCTGAACATGTTGAATCATGGGTGAGAAATGGTTCGGTCATGCTCTTGATGAACGATGAGAATACCGCCCTAGAATATCTCAACACAGCTCTTGCTCTTGCTCCGAACAATGCAGATGTGGCACATCAGCGAGGACTCATATACTACTCACTTGAGCGGTATGATGAAGCCCTTTCTGATTTCGATCTTGCATTCTCGGTGGATCCAGGAAATCCTACGCATCTATACTATCGAGCTCTCATGCTAGAGCTCTTAGATAGAAATCTAGAAGCAAAACGAACATGGGTCGTCGCTCAAAGGTTATTCGAAGAGATTGGAGATGCATCAAAAGCAGCAGAATGCAAGGCACGCATCAAACGAATTTCGTAACGCGCGTAGTTTGTCTATTTGAGTAACAATAATAAGTGCAAGCACCAACAACTTACTTTAAGTAGTTCGATATGTGACGTACAGTGCCCAAATAGTAACAATATGTGGTAAGAAACAATATGACTATTGAAAACGGGAGCCCCCTAAAGCGAGGGGGTAAGATTAACTGGAGAGAGTTTCTGGGCTCAACAACTTTTATTGAAGCGCGGAACCTCACTCATTTAGTGGGTTGCGAACGACTCTTTCTCAAATTCGAGGGAGGAAATCCTACTGGGACGCAAAAAGATAGGATCGCACTCGCAATTGTTGAAAACGCACGCTCTCAGGGAGCGAAGGCGGTATGTGCTGCATCATGTGGCAATTTTGGAGCGGCATTAGCTTGGGCTGCAAGGATTGTTGACATCCCAGCTCACATTTACATTCCTCATGGATATCATGTTCCAAAAGATCGAATGAAACGAATTGCAGATGCCAGAGCTGAGCTGCACTTTGAACCAGGTCAATATGAGGACCTTGTCGAATTGTCATCTAAAATTGCTGTAGAGAATGGCTGGTATAATGCTAATCCGGGAACTCCTGGAGTCAAGGAAATCTCTCTTGAAGCATACGGGGAGATTGCATTTGAAATCTATCGTGATATCCGAAGAGCACCAAACTTTGTGTTTTGTCCGGTTGGGAATGGTACAACACTTGCTGGAATATATCTAGGATTCAAGAAACTCTATGATACAGGAAAGATAGTTACAGTACCAAGGATGGTTGCAACGAGTACACGTCGTGGTAATCCCATTGTAAAATCATTCAAGATGAATAGTCGAATCATTAAGGACCTTGCTCGTGAGGAAATCAAGGAAACTAAATTCAATGAACCTCTCACCAATTGGCATGCATATGATGGTCAGGAGGCCTTAGATGCAATATACGAGTCTAATGGGTTTGCAGACTATGCTTCAGAGGCTAAGATGATGGAGTTCAATAGACATCTTAGACAGGAGGAAGGTCTTCATGTATTGCCAGCATCTGCTAGCACCCTAGCTGTCATGAATGACCTTGCAGACAACAAAGTAACTGTTAAGGGGACTTTCGTGGCCGTACTTACAGGAAGAGACTTCGAGTAGTGACTATCCTCCTTTTGTGGCTTTAATCAAGCATTAAATCAGAGGGTAAGTTGCATAGTGATATTCCCAATTTCATCATCTATGTCTACAATCTTGAATCCCAGATGTTCATAGAATGAGCTGAGAGGAATTCCTTTCTCGTTCTCATACTCTGTATCAAGTTGCATTCGCCGGTATCCCATTTTCTTTGCCCATTTGATGAGCACAGTCAAAATAATGCGACCAATACCTCGTCCCTTCTGCTTTACTGCAATTGTATCTAGATAGTAGGTCTCAACAGAAACTCCTCCAAGGGTGTAGCCCAAAAGCAGCCCCTCCGGATTACCATCGACGGTTATGAACATCATGAGCACATCTTCCTCTGATAAGCGCTCCATAATCTCTTCTTCACTATATGTAAGAGAGGGACGAAATGAACTCTGTTCAATCTCCCGATACCATGACAAATGCGTCTTTGACCAAGTTTCCGGAAAGACGAGCTCAACTCCATCACCAAGGATAGGTTTGAGATCATTTCTAATATCTTCCCAGATTGGGTCTTTTCTTGCGCGATTCACCTTTATCACCCACTCAGTGAATATCAAACCGGATGACGGAAAAGGGCCATCTATTTTTTCAGACCATATCTGTGTATTGCAGACTCGAGTAATCTACGGATGAGCTCATCATAGGTGTATCCTCCCTGCTTTGCCATGAACGGGAAGAATGAGATATCTTGCTCTTCAAGATCAAAGTCCATGCCCGGGAGGGGATTGATTTCAAGGAAAAAAATCCGCCCCTTCTTGTCCATCCTGAAATCAATTCGGCCGAAGTCTGGCACCTCAAGGTATTTGCAGACATCAAGTGTGATTTCTTCAATGCGCCCCTTAGTCTTTGCATCTATCTTTGCGGGGCAGACATAATGACTTAGGTCATCTAGTATTGTTTTAGCCCTCTGCCCAAGCACTCCACCAACCTCTGGAGGCATATTTGTGAAATCGATCTCAACAATGGGGAGAACTTCTGGAGGTCCTTCAGGAGTACCAAGAATGCCCACACTAAACTCTCTTCCCTCAATGAACTGCTCAATGAGGATTGATTGCACATATTCACTCAGCATATCCTTCAATTTAGCCTTGAGCTGGGTTATGTTGTGTACCACGTTGTCTTCATTAATGCCTACTGAAGATCCCTCCTCATTTGGTTTGAGTATAACAGGATATTCGAACTTGATAGAATCGACTTCTTCAAGGCTTGAAACAATGTTGAATTTAGGCGTCAGGATACCGTGGTAGGACAGCACTTTCTTTGTCCAACCTTTGTTAAGGCATACTGCTGTAGTGAGGACATTCGCCCCCACATAGGGGATTCCAAGCATTTCCATGATTGCTGGGACATGAGACTCTCTACTCTCTCCACGCACTCCCTCAGATCTGTTGAAGACCAAATCGGGTCTTTCTCGTTGGAGACTTTCTAGAACACCTTCATTGCCCTCAATAAAGAGGTACTCGTGTCCTGCGGCCTCGATACCGTGTTTGATCATCTCAATCGTATGAGGAGGATCATACTCGACCTCGAACTCAGACTCGTCCCTTCTTGTATTTAGAATCACTGCGACTCGCATATCTCACACAGCCTAGTAGTTTCATGTTTTACTTATATGCTTGATACTATGGTGAAGACTTTTAGAACTCAAAGGAAGCAATCTCTTCACGATAGATGGACATCACCTGATTCTTGAGTTCAGAGGGTACAGTAATTGGGTCATAGAGGGAGATGAATCGTTTGAATAGCTCGTCCTCTCTGGTCTGGGCCTCTCTGTATAGTTCGGACTTCTTGAAATCCTCAACAAGTCCACCTTTTGCATCTTTCTTTACTGCACAATAGAAGGCGAATAGCTGTTCATCTCGTGCCGTTGCGGTATTGGCATAGGTAAGCGCAGACTTGCCCCCGAACAGGGTGAAGTGTCGACGTTTATCACGCTCAAGCATGTTCAGACGAAATCCGACATTCTTTGGATCAATCCCACTTCCGGCACACAACAGGTACATCTTACCACAGATTGTGCAGTCATGGCACCAGTGATAGTCGCGTCCAGCTTCCGTCTCGGTGAAACAACTCATCTGATATTTAGCAATTTCAGGATATCTGTGTGCAAGGGTCCTCTGAACCATCATATCCATCAGTGGTTCGATAAGGCTCCCAGTCTTTACCGATTCGCTCGAGAACATCTCTGTTATTCGGCTGATGTGAACTGTCCATATGTGTGACTGATCGTAGCAGGGATAGATAAGCCATCCATCCTTTTCATTCACATAGGTCTCACCTGTGGTCTGTTCATTTCCGAAGAGAATGTACTTGCCCTGTAGGGCATATGCAAGAGGGATGAACTCAATCGCATACTCCGTTGATTGAAGACCCCATCCAAGCTCTGTGAAGGGAAGACCTAGATGCTTGTAATCCCTCAGTTTTCCTGTGTCATGTTTGAGGATGTGGAGGGATTTGCCAAACTCCTCTTTGAACTTCGCAGCTAAGGCAGTCTTGTGCTTCTCTTCATATGTCATGCTTTCTTCTACAAGATACGCAATCTCTGGTTCGAGACCTAGTTCATCAGCCACGGCATAGGTGAGCAAGCTGTCTTTACCAAAACTAAGTCCCACAATTGCGCGATAACCATCTTCAACAGATTCAGATGCGGGAAGCGTGAGCTCGGAATCATCATATAAAAACCGGACATCAAAAAATTCTCGAACCATTTCAGCGGTGTCCGTTCCGTCTACCTCAGCGCAGGAAGGAATGTCCCTAAGGAAATTCTCTACAAAATAGGGTTCTAAGAGAGGTTTCGCAGAATGATATCTGATGGTGTAGTCCTTGAAGACCAATGGCAGATGCATTGTTGCAGCAAGTGCAAGATTCTCTGTCAAGGCTATTCGAGTCTGCTCAGGAGTCTTCTTCCAGTAGCCTTTTGGATAGGTCACTGGATACACATTATTCTTGAATTGGACATTGAATCCATTCTCAGTCGATTGTGAATGTACCTCGAGCACGTAAAACACCACTCTTGGAAGAGGGAATACCATGCTTAACCTTAACCGTTCCGGTTCACAGAAAAAAAGAAGAGAGAGGGGGAAACCCCCTCATGCTATAGCCTATGTGAAGATTGCATCTATGCTGCCAATTGTTGTTTCTGCGACCAAAGTAATTGTCTGCAAAGCAGTATCATAGTCGGTGGTTTCGTAGTGGTTTGAAGTAATCTGGGTCCAACCGGTTGCGCTGATATCAATGCTACCGGTTGTTACAGCACACTCTACACTACCACCAATACCTGAAGGAAGATCAACATCAATTGTAATCGAACCAGTCGTAGTCTGGAGATCAAAGGTTGGGCTTCCAATTAGGATGACATCGTCCGTCATTCCTAGATCAATCGCACCAGTGGTGACTAAAATCGTCACATCACCAATGTGAGCTCCCTCAGTCAGTTCTAGAGCTACGCCACCAGTCGTGGTGTGAATGTCCAGAGTATAGTTGACTCCGCTGCCAAGAGTGATGTTAACAGCAGCTGCTGTATAATCCAATCCTATAGTATTGCTCAGAAAAGTCACTACTGGGGCTCCATCATCTTCAAGAGTTGTATTCTGAACTCTCATATTGATATCGTACAGCAAAGATGCGTTATCAACAAAGATCACATTGATGGCGCCAGTTTCGAGTGCCACATCCAAGGTGATAGTCCCATTTATAGTACCCACCTCTGCCTCAAAGGCAAAGTCAGTGGTTGGGGGATTGGGATTCCAGTTCCAGTTGGTGTTGCCATAATAGGATATTAGACCTACAGTAATTGCACCAACTACAATAACTGCAAATATACACACAATCATACCCGTATTTCTTTGATAGTTAGACATTATTACTTGCACCTGTTCTATGAGCTCTGAGAAAAGCGTGCCAGCTGTCTCGTAGCTCTCTATATTGCGAATCTTCTTCCAGAGCAAAGCGACGTATGATTCGCGATACATCGCCTCTTTCTGAGGATGAGAGTCTGTCTAGCTCAACCTCATTCACGATGAGATTGCGAGAACTGATCTCGTTCTCTCTATCGATTAGTGCCGTCAATCGGTCCACCGCCTCGCCAATCTGACGCTCTGGAATGTCTATACCATAGACTGAGAGGCTAGTAATTATGGACCTCAGGCGTTTTGTTGCATCATCCCCAGTCGCTTGTACCATCTCACTGATGCCCATTCGATACTCTCTTGCAGAGGCACGATAGTATCTTTGGACAATACCAGTCGTGGTTATTTCAGTCCGCTCTTCGAAGAGTAGACCTACTTCTTTCAGCTTCTGAATATGATGCAGTATCGTGCCAGGATTCTTTCCTGTCACCTCTGAAAGCTGTTTCACAGTCATTGCATCCTTGACGAGATAGTCAAAGACAATCTTCGCCCTAGTTGGCTCCATTAGAAGCTGAATCAGCTTCTTGTCTTCGATGATCTCCATGTCCTTGACTCTTGGTTTTGTCTTGGAGCCAGGCATTTTCTATAGACCTCCTATGAAGTTAGGCCCAGACGTGTCTTCCTGTGGATGTTCCTCATACTCATCATCAGCTGTCAAGATCATGTAGACTCGTGTAAGCCCGATTGTCAAGGCTGGCATGAAGATGAATATTAGGAACAATATTGCAGGAACTGCCATACTGCCTAGCAAGATAAGTGCTGGTTCAAATGAGCTCATTGTAAACGCAGTTACAATAAATGGGAGAATCAATGCACCTAAGATGAGCAGGTATGCCATCCACACACCGAACACTCGGTCGAAGTACGTGATACTCAACCGTATAGATTTCTTAGTAGCTCCAAAGACTGAATATCCATCGATTATGGCTGGAAAGAGCATCGAGAGAAGTCCTAGGCTCACCGCAAACCAGATCATTAGCACCGCACCAATAATAGGATTCATGGTGCTTGCTGTACCACTCGATATGAGTGCGAAGTTAAAGAAATCAATCCCGAAAACTGCAACTCCACCTAATATTACTAGAATCAGAGGACCAAGCACAACAAGGAAGAGTACGAGTCCGCCTCCTGCAAGTGAGAAGAACTTCTTCTTATACCAGGTAAAGACACCTTCTGCACTTGTTCCCTCGCTCTCAACAATTTCACGGCCCATACCAAAGAGAGCACCAATTGCTACAAAGAAGGGAGCAGCAAGAGGAAGTGCAATTGCAAGACCTCCAACAAGGATGTTTGCGAAGCCAGTACTAGGATCGGCAACAACGGATTCAAAGAAGAATATTAGTCCCTCAATGCCAACACCAAAGAATAGAGGAACAAAGATTAGAATTGCCACGAAGACGAGAAGAATTCCTGAGATGATGAGAACACCAAATAGTGCGAGGATGTAGGAGATCACATTCTTTAATGCAAATTTGAAGCTGACCTTCAAATCATCAAGAATTATTCGAACGCTCGCGTTTTTCATTTTTTATCACACCTAGAAAGTGGGGGAGAGAGTGCCTTCAGTTAATCCCAAAGACACTCTCAAGTTAAACACACCTATACGATAGGCATGTCGACAACACTCTGTGTTGCGATGTTACCACCAGTCAGTTCCTGATAGACCTTTACCCAGACTATCCTCACCATTGGTAGGAAGAGTAACAGCCAGAGGAAAGCTGAAACAACTGTCCACAGTGCAGCAGCAGCAATAGCTGGAACCAGAGCTATCGATATAGGTACGCTCACGAAAGGCATAGCGAGTCCAAGGACTACTATGGGACCGAAAGTAACTGCAAGCAATAGCACAATCGCGCTTAGAACTCCGAATATGCGATCAAAGTGGCTTCTTGCCAGAGTAAATGACTCCTTGAAGGCAGTCTGAACACCCTTGCCTCTCACAACAGCTGGAAATACCATAGAGGTCAGTCCAGCAGTGAAGAAGATCCACACGAATGTGAAAGCTGTCAGTAGAGCACCCACATACGGTCCGATATTGATGTTCATGGCGTAAGCGGCCAGTTCCCAGGCAAAAGCAGGCGGGAGGAGGACAATGATGGTCAACATAGCACCTGTAGCAAAGAAGGTAAGGAACTTGTGACGGAGATAGGAGAATGCTGCCTCAGCCTTGGTGTCACCCTTAGCCACAAGGTCATAGCTCATGCCATAGATAGATCCGCTCACAACCATGAAGAGGGAAATGATAGGAATTGCTATAACTCCGATCAGAGCAGCCACGCCAAGAGGATTAGCAGTTGCCCATTGAGTCAGGGCAGTCATAGTAGCCTCGTTAAAAGGCCATAATGCTAGAAGGACTACTGATAGTATCGGAAGAGCAATCAGAGCCGCTAGGATTGCAACGACGATGACCATACCTAGATTCGCAAGGAAGTAGCTCAAGGCACTTCCCCATGCGAGATGGAGGCTTGATTTCATGTCGCTCATGATTGTTTTGAAAGTTGTAGACATTGTATTCACCGTTTAATGGTTCATCAAACGTCTCGGCTTGTAACTTACCAAACGTTTGACACATGTCAAAATAGAACATAATTGCTTATAAAGCCTTTGATGAACGCCAAACATCAAACGTTTGGAAATATCAAACATTTCTGATCAATTCAAGTAGTTTTTCGTGTCGTATGTTACGGAAGAACTTGTGATACGTACAGGTGGTCGTAATGACACTCTCCACATGAGGATGCCTACGAATCTCCCGAGTTGTCTCATTCACTTCAGTTAGATTCTCTCCTGCTAAGAGGGCAAACAAAACTGGTTCTATAGCAGAAACGAAATTCTCCCACGAAGAAAGAGGGTACTTTTGTTTGAGCCATTCAATCATGGATTCATAGTTGGTCGAACGCTCATCCCAGCGAATTCTGGCAATGTAGGGAATGCTTGTATCTGCGCCTAGTTCGAGAAGTGCTCTGAACTGAACAGCACCACTCTCTTCGAGTTGTCCGAGTAGCCGGCGCACACGTCGCGAAGTAAGACCACTCTTTTCTGCAATTTCAACGATAGGGAGCCGTGGCTCCTCGATTAGGACTTTGAGTATTCGTAAATGCAATGGAGTCAGATTCATCCCTTGTCCTGATGGAATAATGGTCGGATGAATCTCTGCACTTAGGACACCTTTGATTCTCCTAAGATAAGAACTGATATCATGCATTTCTTGGGTGGTGTCATAATTGCCAACAAATGCATAGGTACCATTGGAATAGGCTGCTGATGCTATAATATTTTGATGGGACCCCATCTCGTCAATCATCTCCACTTCATCACGAGAACCATCTCCAGTAAGGAATCCAAAGAGCTGGCTGGAACCTGTCATGGCGATAGAGAGGGCCACAATATACTTGGAAATTTCTCCAGTTTCCTCAAGGTTCATGACCCGTCTTCGAATGGCATTTGCCGAAACACCATACCTACGAGAGAGTTCCTGATAGGTGATCCTGCAATTTTTTTCAAGAACTGCCATTAGCTTCTTATCCAGCTCGTCCATGATATCCGCAACCCAATCACGCATCTGTTGTAAATTGCTTTTGTCAGTCGAAAGGGCACGATTTATGCATTACCTTGTGCGTCATTGTTGCTGTTCAATAATTTCCACCTGTTTTGGTTGAATTAATGGGTAGAGGTTGAGTTAAATTGCGCTCTGCCTGGAAATGATGTACGATGCAGAACACGCGCTATGACCTACATATACATTCAGACTACTCTGATGGCAAATCAAGTGTCCATGAGATTGCTAGTCGAGCAAATACAATTAATCTTGAAACAGCAGTAGTAGCGGATCATTTCTGGCCTTCATTAGGTTCATGTCAAGGTGGAAAGAACATAATAGAAAACAGACGAAGGGATATTGAGACTGCGCGATTAGAGTTTCCATCCTTGGCGATTCTCGAGGGCGTTGAGGTTGACATTCAATCGGATGGTAGTCTTGCTCCAGTTGCAGGAGGGCTTGAGCAGTTCGATATCGTCATAGGATCCTTTCATTGGGTCTTAGATTCCTATCAATGGGTCTCTATACTCTCAAAGGTTGTGAAGAAAAAGCAATTCCATGTCCTAGGTCATTGGGATGGCTTCCTTTCTTCTTATCGAGAGGAAGATGGTGATTTGGCCGCTCAAGTATTAGCAGAAACAGGAATTGCAATAGAGCTTAATGAAAGATATATCCTTGAACATACACATTTCATAGAACGAGCTAAGGAGTATGATTGCATCTTCACCCTTGGCAGTGACTCTCATTCTGTGGAAACCATCGGACAGTTGGACTACGGTAAAAAGATAGCCTCAGACTTTGATCTAAATGTTGTTGAACCGAGTTATTTTCTGAATCGCTGTTAGAAAGGTGACTTGAGGGGGCATTGTCCATAGATTGATATCATCTGTCAATCGTGATAAAGATTCATTCGTGCTCTCAGAATCATCTGAGATACTAGTCGGAATCCTTTTCTCTCACCAATATCATCTTAGATCATTGGAGCGGACTCTTGATGACCGAGAAACTTGTGTTTCCCTCTGATGAGTGGATAGAGAAGTACGTTGAAGCCCTGAACAAGAATGCAAGGTATGAGGATGCGGCGAAGACATGGGAAGGAGACTTTGTCTTCCAGATTGATGCTGATGGAAATACAATCAAAGAGGATGTAAGATTCTACCTTGACCTATGGCATGGCAAGTGCAGGGCAGCAAGAATGGCAAACCCGAAAGATACTGCTGAGTTTATGTATGCAGGACCTCTCACTAACTGGAAATTGCTCTTTGATGGGAAGATTGATCCCATCAAGGGAATCATGGCGAGGAAGTTCAGATTAACCGGCGACATGGGTAAGGTCATGCGTTACACAAAGGCTGCACTAGAACTAGTGGCAACCACAAGAGAGATTCCAACCAAGTACTTGGACGAGTAGCCCATAAAGGACGAATCTCTGTAATTTGAAGGGAGGGCATTGAAGAAGGTAAGGAAACAGCGGAAGTATCCGGGACCACACTGTGCAGTCTGGGAGCTAACTCTTGCCTGCAATCTCAACTGTATTCACTGCGGCTCAAATGCAGGTAGAAAACGGGAAAACGAGCTTACCTTAGAGGAGTCACTGAAACTTTGCGAGGGTCTGAAGGACATAGGATGTTTGGGAGTTGCACTCATGGGCGGAGAGCCTTTCCTTCATCCTCATTGGTATACAATTGCCCAACGTGTTAATGATCTGGGCATGGCTCTCTCAATCATTACTAACGGGTGGCTAGGGAAGGATAAAGAGATTACAAAACAGCTGACCTATCTCTCACCAGATTGTGTCACAGTCAGCCTAGATGGAGGAGAGGCAGCAGTCCATGATATGATTAGAGGAGTGAAAGGTTCCTTTGAGAGAGCAACAGCAGCTCTTGATAACTATGCAGAACTGGGATTTCCGACCACTGCTATAACGACTGTTCACAAGTTAAATCTCCACCAACTGGTTAAGATACGAGAATTTCTTTTGGGAAAAGGCATTGCATGGCAGATTCAGATGGCTACGCCATTTGGCAGGCTGAAGCGAGAGCATGTATTGTCAACAGATGAATTCTACTCACTAGCCCTATTCATTGCAGCCACCAAAAAAAAGTATCAAAAAGAGATTCTTGTTGCTGGGGCTCATGACATGGGGTATTACTCCACCGTTCTTCCCGAATTACAAGTAAAAGGATGGTATGGCTGTCAAGCAGGAATAACGACATTGGGAATTCAAAGCAATGGAAATATCCTGGGCTGCCTTGCTCTGGGAGATGACTTCATTGAAGGAAGTATCAGGACCAGACCATTAAAAGAAATATGGAATGATGATGCTTCTTTCTCGTTCGCACGTCATACCAATCATAATGATACTAGTAGTCATTGTCGAAGCTGTACCTTCAGAAACCTCTGCAAGGGAGGATGCTCTTCAGTTTCATATACTATGGCAGGAGCACTACATCAAGATCCGTATTGCTTGCGCCATATTGAACATATGATGAAAGAATAGGATTTCGTAATTCGCAAAGGTTATTCATGGAAAAAGCAACATAATCACTGATGTTCGATATCGTGGTATTGAGGATTATGGCAAGTATTTCTTTTGGATACTGGAAGATAAAACTCGCCCTTCCACCTGAGATTCGATCCGAATTAGAGAACCTTCTGGGAATTTCTTATCTCACAAAGACGGATTTCAAAAAGATTGAGAACCTAGGTCTATCGATAGGTCTTGAAAGGAACGAGATTAGGTCCGCAACGAGCCCACCTATTGTGGGTACTGGCCATATGCCCATGACTCGGTCTACTCTTTTTAACACGGTAATATGCCGTCTTCTATGCATAATCATCTTAGTTGCGGCTGTTATTGCTACTTACTTTATCGTTGCGAATCAGGTTAGTGTATATACTCCAGGAGCAAAATATGGAAGTATTAGCCCGAACGACTTCAGTTAGAACAAAATCGGTGATGTTACAGGATTCATACTGCTTATACTATATTGAACGAAAAATGAAGTCTTAGAAATTCGCAGTTCGCAAAGGTTATTCGTGATTGATACAATATGGTTTCACATGTTTGATGACATGGTATTGAAGAGCTTGGAAAATATTACTTTTGGGTACTGGAGGGTAAAATCAAATCTCCCGTTAAGGATTCGATCTGGCATCGAACAGCTAATTGGAATTACCAAACCTAAAACAGAACATCTGGTAAAAATCGAGAACCTTGGATTAGCTATCGGTCTGGATAAAAACGAGATACGAGCCTCTATAGATCGACCCCTTGATGATACACTTTATACGCCTGCAGCTGGATCGTCCCTTCTAGATAGGATGATATGTCGTATTATATGCCTAGTCCTCCTCATAACAGCCTTCGCGGTCGTTATCTATGCAACTACAAATCCAACCTATGGTTTTGCTACACGCTATGGCAGCATAAGCCCAAAAGACTTCAAGTAGTACAAATGCCTTGTTTCATAGTACTTATCTGCATCAGATGAGGAGAGGTATTTGGGAGTGTATCATTCGTGTGGATGAATCCTACAATCATTTCTAGTTTTGTCTCAATAAGACG
>Ga0224495_10001112_pt1 | contig 19653 bp, 17 predicted proteins | sample SF_Jul11_sed_USG_FD_168128 | JGI IMG/M metagenome (GOLD analysis project Ga0224495, IMG submission 168128) | Sediment microbial communities from San Francisco Bay, California, United States - SF_Jul11_sed_USGS_4_1 | ecosystem: Environmental > Aquatic > Marine > Sediment | place: USA: California... | reverse complement strand
ACACTCTCAGGCGCAACTCAATGCAGTTGCTCGTAGACTGAATGAACGTCCGCGAAAGACGTTAAAATTCGAAACACCAGCTGAACGATTTAACGCATGTGTTGCATCGACCGGTTGAAATCGCAGCTGCGTCTGGACGAAACATCGCTTGCAGTCTGGGCTTTCAACCAACGCCAGACTGCAGTAGTCGAAGATTGCAGGAAGGATCCGCGGGTCAGTCCGCGCATGAGCGAACATTTCAACGTGAGTTCTGCGATCGCTGCACCGCTGTTGCTTGACGAACAGGTGATAGGTGTACTGATGGCTGTCACGCATGAAGGCCCACACCATTATTCTGCCCGGGATATTTCTCTCATCGAAGGACTGGCGCGCGAGGCGGCCTATGCGCTGAATGCCCAGCAACTGCTCGAAGCACGATCTCGTGCCGAGGCGGAGCGTCTTGAGCAGCAGGAATACTATGGCCTGTTGCTCAACTCTACCGCTGAGGGCATATTCGGCGTCGACACCAAGGGTATCTGTACCTTCGTCAATTCGGCCTGTCTGAAAATGTTGGGTTACCGGCGCCAGGAAGATTTGATCGGAAAAGCTGTTCATCCGCTGATACATCACACTTATCCGGACGGGAGGCCCTACCCTGCCGAGGAGTGCAAAGTGCGCCTGTCGACCCTCGAGGGAAAAGCCGCTCATGCCGACGATGAGTTTCACTGGCGTGCAGACGGCAGCAGTTTCCCGGTTGAGTTCTGGTCGCATCCGATCTACCGCAACGGCATTCTCGATGGCGCTGTGGTGACCTTCATCGATATCAGCGAGCGCAAAAGGGTCGAGACCGAGATAAACCGCCTTGCCTTTCACGATCCGCTCACACATCTGCCCAACCGGCGACTGCTCATCGATCGCCTTCAGCAGGCATTGGCTTCCAGTGTGCGGAGCGGGAGGAAAGGTGCCCTGCTGTTCATTGACCTGGACAATTTCAAGACCCTCAACGACTCGCTTGGCCATGATATCGGTGATCTGCTATTGCAGCAGGTTGCTCACCGGTTGGGGTCATGCGTGCGCGAGGGCGACACAGTGGCACGGCTGGGTGGTGACGAGTTCGTAATCATGCTGGAAGACCTGAACAAGGACAACCTGGAAGCTGCGGCCCAAACGGAGCACATTGTCGAGAAAGTTCTCGACAAGCTCAGCCAGCCTTACCAGCTTGCTTCGTACGAATACCAAGGTACTGCCAGCGTCGGGATTACCCTATACCTCGACCACCAGCAATCGTCAGATGAATTGATGAAGCAAGCAGACATCGCCATGTACCAGGCAAAAAAGGCCGGCCGCAACACCCTGCGTTTCTTCGATCCCAAAATGCAAGAGGCCATCAACGATCGCGTTGCCATTGAAGGCGAATTGCACAAAGCGATCGAGAACCGGAACTTCCAGCTCTATTACCAGATTCAGGTGGACCATACGCGCAGGCCAATAGGAGCAGAGGCATTGATACGCTGGCTGCACCCGGAGCGCGGTCTTGTGCCTCCTGCAGAGTTTATTGCGCTTGCGGAAGAAACTGGATTGATACTTCCCATCGGGCAATGGGTGCTCGAGACAGCCTGCGCCCAGCTCAAGCTATGGCAGCAGGAAGCGTTCACCCGTGAATTGACGCTTGCAGTGAACGTCAGTGCCAAGCAATTCCTTCAGGACGATTTCGTTGCATTAGTGCAAGCCGCCGTGCAACAGAATGGCATCAACCCGATGCAGCTCAAGCTTGAAATGACGGAAAGCATATTCCTTGAGAATATCGAGGAAACCATTGCCACCATGAACGTATTGAATGAGATCGGCGTCCAGTTTTCTTTGGACGACTTTGGCACAGGCTATTCTTCCTTGCAATACCTCAAGCGTCTGCCGCTTGATCAGCTCAAGATAGACCAATCGTTCGTAAGTGACATTTCGATGGGCAAGCGTGACAGGTCGATAGTTCGCACCATCGTAGCCATGGCTCAAAGCCTGGACTTGGATGTGATTGCCGAAGGGGTGGAGACCGCAGAACAACTGCAACTTCTTCTGGTAAATGGATGCAAACACTTCCAGGGATACTTGTTTAGCGAGCCAGTTCCGATTGATCGGTTCGAGGCGATATTGAGGCAAGGCTGATCGCTTTTATTGGGTCGGATAGCTAGGGATTCAGGATTTGGGAAGGGTGGCAAACGGTTGTTTCCCTTGCTCGGTGAATTTCCACCAAGGGATCTATTTTCCGCTGGTCAAAAATTGTGTGCAGCTCCGCTACCAGAACCGGGTTCCCCTGCTTGCGCAGCCACAGCATGTCGCGGCTCTTGCCGCATAGCGGCACGAACACCATGCTATTGGGGGCAGTGTGCAACTGTGGCCAGTACTGGATCAAATATTCCGCTCCGATCCGCACATGAGCGATTTTACCCCCAACCGGAGCACGGCAGCGGCGCAGGGCGGGCACGCTACGGTGCATTTTCTGGCCTGTAGATTTCACAGCAATAATCAGGTGCTGTTGGAAGCTGTATATTTCTGTGATAGCGTGCGCGTTCTTCAGGATATGAAAGGTAATGAATGAAATCAGCAACTCTTGCGTGCGTGGCCGGCGCGCTCATATATTTTGCTGCAGCCAGTGCATTTGCTGCCGACGATGAAGCAAAAGCATCCCTGGCCAAGCCATACGTAACGGTCAACGGCAGCATCCAGCCCAATGCCCGCGCCGAGCTCTTGCTGCGCGAGCAGATTGCCCGCGGATCACAGGACAGCCCGCAACTGCGTAATGGTGTGCGCGACATCCTGATCAGGCAGGCGTTGATGGAACAGGAAGCCCGCAAGGCCGGCCTCGATAAGGAAGTGCTGGTCCAGGCGCAGATCGACCTTGCCCGGCAGAACATCCTTGCGCTGGCCTGGCAGCAGAAAGTGCTCAACGAACTCAAGATCAAGGATGAAGACATCAAAGCCGAGTACGACAGCCAGGTCGCGCGTCTCGGTGACAAGGAATACCTGATCCGCCACCTGTTGGTCGCCGAGGAATCGACGGCAAAACTCTTGATCGAGAAGCTTCAGTCAGGTGCCAGGATCGCCGACCTCGCCAAGGAGTACTCGCGTGACGCCGGCACCAATGAGAAAGGCGGGCTGACCGACTGGACAGCACAGGGTAATCTTTTGCCGCCACTGGCCGCCGCCATCAAGACATTAACCAAGGGCAAGCTTGTGGCGCAACCCGTTAAAACCGACGCCGGCTGGCATGTCGTGCAACTGGAGGATGTGCGCCCGTTCAAGGCACCGTCCATGCAGGACCTGAAGCCGCAACTGACGCAGATCGTCGCGCGCCGTTTGCTGGATGCGCAAATCAAGGCGCTGCAGGACAAGGCTAAGGTTGAATAGTCAAAATAATCCCGGCGGCGACTTGCCCTGGCTGCGCGAATGGCTGTTGAACTCACGAACTAAGGCTGCAGTCCGCGGGGCGGTGACCGGTAATTTAATGGGAATTCATTTGGCGTGTGCGCAAACGCAATCGCCGTCCGGGCCGCACAGTCCCCTTTGGTAATCGGTCAGGCTCATGGTTGAGCGCACCGTTTCCCTGCTGCCATCGAACAATACCTCGAAGCGTGCCGCCACGTTCCATTCGTCGCAATAGCGCCACTCCCACACCAGTTCATCGCGCCTCTTGAAATAAGCGGTTCCAGAGGGATCCGACGGGCCCAGGATGCGCAGCACCTGGCTCTTGGTCATGCCGGGTTGTATACGCCTGAACGTCTTCATGTTCATGATGTTCTCGATCTTTTGCATGCTGCCATCCGCTCCGATATCCACCATGAAGGTATGCATGCCGCGGGGGTAGGCGAGCTGCCGTGTGCCGTCCGGCTCCTGCCATTGCATCGCCGGGGTTCCCATGGTGCGCAGCACATCCTCCAGCCGCGACTTGCCGGGCGCGAGGCCCCTGCCGTCATACGCAGCGCAGGCGACCAGCAGGAACGCAGTCAGTGTCGATATCAGGACTCTCATAGCATCATTCCCGTTCCGGCAACGTATCGTTGCTGCTAGGGCAACATACCGGATACGGCGGGTGCGCTACTCCATGGTGCCGAAGGAGAGGTCGCTGGAGTAGGGTGGCAGCGGCAAGCCGGCGATACGGCTGCCCTGGCTGACCGGCCCGCCGGGAAACAGCTCATAGAGTTTTCGGCGCCCCTGGCTAGCGCAAAACCTTTCTTCCAGTTCATGGAGCAATTCCCTGGCGCTGCCGGCCTGGCCGTGGTGGCGGTAACGTTCCCTCAGGCAGATGATGATTTCCCAGTGTTCGTCGGTGAGAGCGATGCCTTCAGCTTCTGCGAGATGCTGTGCCACCAAAGGCGACCAGTGATCCAGGCCGAACATATGCCCTTCCGGGTCTGATTCCAGCAGCCGTTCATCTTTGATTATCTTGTTGATGTCGAGCATGACGTGATCCTCCTGCTGACGATGCGGATGGAATGACGATGCATCCGGGATGAACATCCTAGGAGTGTCGGCCGGGGAAGTCAACAGGGCAGCGCCAGGCAAAAAGCCCGCGCTAGGGAAACTACTACTTCTTCCTGCAGGCAAATTCCCATAGCAGCTTGTTTGCGGGGCTGGTCCCGCTTGGCACCCAAATATCAATATCGGAATTGCTGCTTAACTCCTTGCCTTTGGCCATATTTTTTGAGTGCCAGGAGGAAGAAAGGATTCTCAACCGCCCTTCCTTGCAATCAAACTCGGACAGTGTCTTCATCGACATGTGCGGCTCGGAGCCTTCTGCGGCGGAGGTCTTGAAGTCGATCAGCCACCACATTTTTTTGCCATTGTCGGTCTTCTGAATTGTGGCGGGATCGGCATAAACGGTATAGTTATCGCGGCTGCCCAGCCCAACCCACTCGGCCATCGCGCTGTTGCTTGTGACGGCCAGTAGCATCATCAGAATAAGTTTGTGCATAGCAATCCCCAATAGAAGTATTTGATCATTATGTTTGGCATTTCAGAATTTTCCTAGCGGAATGTTAGCCTTGAATAAGAGGCATAGCCTTAATTTGAGACAGAAGTGCAGCATCACGCCTTATGCAACAATCCTAATCTGTTAGTATATTCAACATATCTTCAGCGATTAAGGACTAAAGTCATGAGGCTAGTATCAATCAAATATTCGGAATTCCCCGGCACACCATCTGAATGGTCAATTTCAGAATTTTCACTTACAAAGATTAACCTGCTGGTTGGAAAGAACGCGGCTGGTAAAACGCGTACTTTAAGGGTTATAAATGGGCTGGCGGCACTTATTTCTGGAAAGTTACAGCCAACTTTACTGTCTAGCTACTACTATGCTGTGTTCGAGGATGAAACGAATGATTCGACTTTCGTTTACGAGCTATCTGTTGAAAATAGAAAAGTATCAAAAGAATGCTTAACGGTTAACGGTAAAGTAAAAATAGACATTGTAAGAGGTTCAGCAAAGCAAACCTCTGAAAGTATGGTTTTTGAAAAAGAAGGAAAACCAGTAGAAGTTCAAATTCCAGAAGCTACCCTTGCAATCACGGTCAGGCGTGACAAAATTCAACACGGATATATCGAGCCAATACACGAGTGGGCTAAGTCTGTTCAACATTACACATTCGCAGAATATAACGGAAGACAGCTTTCTGTCGGATCTGATGAAGCCATTAGTAATGTAGATCCATTGCTGTCTTCTGGTGATATTACGGGGTTAGTAAAGTTTGCTCTAAAGAACATCGGTTTGCCTTTTAGAAAGGCAGTCATCGATGACATGAAAGATATTGGTTACGACATTTCCGACTTTGGTGTCATGCCGATTCCTATGGAAATACAATCAAAACTGGGGTCTCCTAAGCTCCCAGAGATTGTGTATATAAAAGAAAAAGGGATTGCCAAACCAATTCTTCAGAGTGATATATCTCATGGGATGTTTTGTGCATTTGTAATTCTTTCTCAGTTTAGAGTAAACCTATTGGCAAAAAAATTACCATGCATATTGCTGGATGATGTTGGAGAGGGATTGGATTTCGATAGATCTACAAAATTAATTTCAATTCTTATTAAAATAGCAGAAGAGGGGAGTTTCCAGCTTGTAATGACGACCAATGATCGGTTTGTCATGAATAAAGTACCCTTAAAATACTGGTGTGTGATTCAAAGAGAGCGAGGCATAATTACAACATTCAATTGGCAAAATTCACCTGAAGCATTTACTGAGTTCGAGGAATATGGCTCGAATAATTTTGATTTCTTCTCAAAGAAATATTTCCTAAAGAAAGCTTCGAAGAAAAATAAATGAAAAAAACGGTATTTGTTGTTGAAGGCCAAACGGAAAGAATATTTGTTGAGAAATTTATCGAGGAACTCGCTGGAGCATTGGCGTACAGCGTCACTTCGGTTGAGCATCATGGAGACTCTCTCGTCCATGTCCATAGTCGTGGCAATGCCCCTGAAGATAGGGCCGATTATGTAATTAATATAATTGATGTTGGCAACGATGATAAGGTTCGTTCGTACGTTGGCGATGAAAATATAGAATTGTTTATTAAGAAGGGCTTTCAGGGTGTTTATGGATTAAGGGATAAATACACTGGAAATGGAAAAGAAATTAGCCTTGCTTTGAATAGCGAGATAGACTTTGAATTAACCAAAAAGTGGGGGGTGAGTGTCGAAGTGGTTGTGGCTGTACAGGAAGTTGAAGCATGGTTCTTGTCCGTGCCAAGATTTTTTACCGCGTATAACAACAGTCTGATAATTCGAAGGCTAAACGAAATTCTCGGATACGACATTTCTACAATACCAGTAGAAGCGATCAGTCATCCGTCGGAAGAGATAAATAAGGTATTAAAAACTGTTGGAAAAAAATATAAAAAGAAGGAACGTGACGCTTTTAAGATTACTCATAATTTAGATTATGACGTACTGTATGCAGAAAGGTCAGCTGTAATCCCCGCATTGGGAAGACTTTGTGCGTTAATAGACTCTTCGCTGGTTTCACCTTAATAGTTTCTCAACTACATTAAGCCAGCTTTATCTGAGCTATAAGCTAGTCCACTCCCGTAACATATACACATGAAGTAGGGAATGTGTCCCTATATACCAGTATAGGCCGGCTGTCCCCGGCCCAATGGTGAGCTAATTTTGGAATTGGCCATCCTGGCCAATCAACGCGCCTGCATGCGCGTTGTCGTTCGCGGGCTCGCAGCAGTGCTGCTCGAATTCCCCGCTCACCCCGCGCCCGTGCCGGACGCGGATTCGATTCCCGTGCAATCACAACCCAACAAACAAAAACGACACCGCAAGGGTGTCGTTTTTGTTTGTTGGTGGGACGGCGACTACCGAATAATACGCCAAGAGCCTCATAAATACAGGTATTAGCTGTATTTATAACGTGCTGTTACCCCGATAGTTACCCCTCAAAAATATCTGCTGCCCAACTTGCGACAATCAATTTTCAGTTCTTGTTGTGCAGCTCAATCGAACCTTGGTTCGCAAGCACTCTACCATCGAGGCTTCACAAATAGCACAGGGAGCCGCTTGGGGCGGATGGGAGGCGTGGCAGGAGAGGCGGGGAACGAGCAACGCAGTGCGAGCCGCCTTAGCCTGACATGCTGGGTGGGCGGGGGCAATAAACAGAACGCGCAGCGACAACAGATAAACAGGCAAGATAAACTGGCGCAGCCGACCAAGCAGCAAAAGTCGGAGGGGCGACGAAACACCAGCCCCGTTTTGCTGCCCCTCGCTGGAGGTGATGGACGTTGATCTTGATCTTGTGGCGGCATTTACCCGAAGGGCGCAAGACATAACGGCCTCTTATGCGAACCCGAAGGGCGGAGTTTTTTACCGGCGCGTGCGCTTTGCATAAGACGCCATTATGTTGAATTCCGCCACACACAACAACCGGCGCAGCCGACAACGCCTTAACGGCACTGTGAGGGGGGCGCGGCACGTCCAGGCAACCACTACACCAGCAGCCTGCGAACGGCGAGCGCTTGATGGCGTAGCGGCTTTTGGCGAAGCCATGAAGTGCGACGGCGTGAAGCGGCTGCGGCAGAAGAGCGGACACACTTGGCTACGGAGCTAAAGCAGAGGGCAGATTCATCGCCTTCTGCGCGCTGTCCGATACCACTGCGCTAGCGAAGGCGCGGGGCTTGCGCTTTATCTTGCAAGCGCCGTGTCTGAGCGGTCAGACCAACTAAACCGGCATCCCCCCATTGTTTCGCACTTCTTGAGCGAATGCCTTCGCCAGTTCTTTATAGTCCATCGTCGGCTTGGCTTCCTGCGGCGTTGCTAGCCCTCGTATGATTTCACTCTGGCGCTGATACGCCACTTCGCCATAGTTCAGAAACGTCGTCATCACTTTGTCATGCCCGAGGTTCTGGCTCCATGCCTTGAATTCTTCCGGTGTTTTGCAAGTGATTTCGCCAAGCTGGACTAGCGTGTTTCTAAAGCTGTGCGGGTTAAAATAAGGCAGTCCGGCATTGGTGAATGCTTCTTTGAAAATGGTTCGTATCGGAGACGCATTGCTCCAATGACTACGCTCAAACCCGACAACTTCAAATTGTTTGGATGCACCATAAGCTATGCGCGTAGATGGAAAAACGGGATCGTCATTACCCCAGAGCAACACATCGCGCAGATAGTTCACCCAGCTTACGACAATCTCTAAAATCTCATCACCTACCGGGAAGAAGGTTGTGGTGAAGGTTTTGCTGAATTTGGTTTTTACGTCTCGCGCATCCTGATAGAAACTGCCCGAGAGCAAATCAATGTGTTTCAGTTTCGCAGTTGCAATGGCGCTATCCCGTGCGCCGGTAAGCAGGGTGAAAGCAACTAGCGCCCGGTTGCGCTGTTCCAGTACCGTGCTGGTTGGCATAGAGGCGATGACGTGCTTGATCTGCGCCATCGTGGGGGATCGTTGCTCCCGCTTGGCCGTGGCGATGCGTGTGTCTTTTTCGGACAAGTTGAAATACTCTGCATCCGAATACTTGATGCTGGACTTGTAGCCGGTTTCCCTCGATAACCACTGGAAGAATTGTTTGAGTTGGTTGAGGGTCGCGTTCAAGGTCGCCTTGCTCAACTTCTCCCCGGACAGTTTCGCCTTCTGTTCTGCGAGGTGCTTCTTGAACCCGACAGCCTGTTCAAAGTGAAAGGTCTTGAAGTCACGATGCTTGCCATAGACCTCAAACCGGTTGAGCGCCTTCGCCACCGCGTCCACGGTCGGCTCGCTATGCCGCATGGCTTCTTTCAAATACGCGAAGTATTTACGCTTGATTCTCTCGTTTTTGGCATTGTGTGTCGTCATGTTTTTTCTCCCTATCTCAAGTCACTATTCACGGTAGGCTGGTTGCTCTCAACTATGTGTTGCAGTGCTTGCGGTAGCGTGATGTCCATTTGGCTGCGAAACTGTTCCAGCTTGGAATAACTGATGCGCTGATTCATCATCAATTCACAGTCAGGGCAGATCGCCACCAAGTTGCCGACCGTGGCAGTGACAGGCTGATATTCGGCCATGTCTCCGGCTGGCTTTTTAGGTGCGCGGCATCGGATGCAGTAGATTTCACCGATCTTGCATGGCCGCTTGTTCTTTGCTCTTTTCGCCTGAAGGAAGGCAGCCAGCGTCTGTCCATAGAACAGCATCGGCTTTTTGTCATCAATCGTCGCCAGACCATTTTTATGCCAATTCCTCACCGTGTTTTTGTGAGTACCAAACAGGTCGGCAATTTCTTCCACGGAGTAGTTGCGATGGATTTTGACGCGGCAGTGGTTGGGGTGGCGCTTGCTCATAGTTATCAACCCCCGCTTGCTTTGGCATAAGCTTCCGCCGTGCAACTCTCGGCAGCTTCATACTCAGCAACAAAGGGATCAGTAACAACCCTTCTCTCTGACGGCTGGTTTTGACTTGGCTTTTCTGTACTTGGCTGTACTAAGGACTCGCCCCCACCTCGGCGGGGAAGTCGCGAGGTACTCGACGGGGTACTCGAAACACCAGTATCCACGGCCTTTTCCGGGCGATTGCGCTTGCCGTTTGTGATGGCTGAACCACGCTTCCCGCCGTGGCTTTGCTTGCTCTTACGGTCAGCCAAGTGCGCCCGATAATTCTCCAGCTCGGGGCTGACAATGAAGCCGTCCGCAACTTCAAAGAACGGCATCACGGCAGCAAGCGAACCGGCAACCTCGGCAACAGACAATCCCAAAACTTTCGCCAGGTCGCTATGGTTGTTTGGGAGCCGCACATTTACCCAGCACTCAAGGCGCATCGTGTAGAGCAAACCACGATCCTGTAGCATCATGGTGCGGAATGGTAGCTGTGCCAAGATAGTCGCCGCATACTCTTGGTAAGCCGGTGCGTCACGATTCTGGCTCATCGCAAACACCTTACGCGGCAGACTTGCGCGCCGCTTCCAGCTTCACCACCAGCGCACGGATTTCCACGTCAGTTTTTCCGGCAATGCGCGCCGCGTTGATCGCAGTCACTTCGCTGGAAGGCCAGCCCACCGCCCGCGCGCCAAGGCTGATGGGTTTTGTCCATAGCCCTTGCGAGATGCGAAGATAGACCGTCGAGCGGGAAAGGCCGGATTCAGATTTAACGGCGGGAAGCCGTAGGATGGTAGGCAGCATGTTTGTACCCCTTTGGGTGTTGTTGAACATGCTGCCATTGGGAACTGGCTAGGGGGCTGTCTCGCAACCTGCCTAGTTCATCGGGCTGAAAGCCGCGTCAATACTTGGTGCCGGGTTTCTTCGAGCTAGTCTGTTTCGTATTGGTTAGCAAATCTGCCCAAGGAGAATTTTTAGGGCTATCGTTTTCTGGAGGCGCATCGTCTTTGACTAGCTGCTTTATTCGGGTCTGTGAAATGCCTTCTTCCTCTGCAACAACCTGGAGGAATGCCTTGGTGCCCTTCGCCTTCTCCTCACGGACGCGCGCCTTGATTCTTTCGCGGCGTGCTTCCGGGGTTTCTGTTTCCGCATCCCCTGCCGGATTGTCCACCAAACGAATCAGCGCGGCCTTGTCCAGCGCGAGGGCATTTTCCTTGATGGTCAACACCTCCACGAGCGGGACAGTGTGACCGGCAAGCGCAAGCGTGAGGGTGTCACCGGCCAGCAGTGTGACCGGGCTATTATGTTTCTTCCCTTTGAGCGTGCCGACATTCCATTGCTTGCCGTCAGTCGCTAGGGATGCTGTCCTGGGCAACCCAAGCAACCGAGCCAGCGTAGCGGCAATCAATCCGCCCGTCGCCTGCCATTGCTCCATGCGGCGAAAATCAACATGCACCCGTCCCATGTCATCGTGCTTGTCGCAGGTAATAAATGCCCGACCGGGTCTATCTTCATGGGCTGGATAAACAGTCACAGGCATGATGCAATTTTCTTCGCACCCATCGCATTCAATGGTGCTCATCGGTTGCGCTGGCTGTATCAGGCCGCTTGTTACCAATACATCCAGTGCGCCAGCAGGCCAATCTTTCACTTCATCCCAGAAAAAGAAAGCGCCTTTTGCCGGGACGGCATAGCCTGCTCGTTCGAGCACAACTTGCAGAGGGGCGATGTGATTTACCACAATGCGCGATTACCTTGTACGCGGCTCAATGCCTGATGCAATGAGCATTTTGCGAACAGTGGCATCCTTACCGTCGTGCTTTAATGAACAGGAATTCGGCCAATTTATATCGAAACTTCGTGTGCTACTTCTTCCTGTTTTGGGGTCAGGCACATAAGTAACCACGATCCCAACTTGTGTAATAGTCATTTGTGAAAGTGGGATGGTTCTGCACAATTTATCGCGCAATTCATAGATGGCATTCTGGTTATGTGCTGGATTCGTCTCAAGGGTGATGCGCTCTTTAGTGCCATTGACCGCCAGCCTGAATTTCTTGATAGCAACACTCTGAATGCCTGAGTCGGGGGAAAACTTGAAGGGTGGATTATTGTCTTGCAGCGCGGCGAGGTCATAGACGCGATCATCTTCGACAAATTCGCCAAGCTCTAACCCAAGTATCGTATCTGCAAACAGCGCCCTGACTTCCCTTTTGGCATCTCTGCTGCCTTTCATGTAGAGGCTGATCTTTCCTTCATCCTGTGAATAGACAAAGATGATTTCAAAGGCGGGGTGGCGTGCTGAACGCTTGAGCGTCGCGCCCTCCCAGTCAATGCTGGCATGAGCATAATCTTCCGGGTAGGCAAAGAAATAATCCAGCTTCCCGCGTTTGTAAGGCTCCACCGTGCAATTCTTGCCGCGCCCTTCTTTATTGAAAAAATGATGGCTTAATTTCTTTTCAAGGTCTCGAATGTACGGATCATCTACCTGTGCAGGCGTATGGCTTACTGTTCGGCATTCATTCCACTGGCTGCTGCTAATTGCATCGGCACGGCAAAAAGCACTGGCGGCAGGCCAATACTTGGGGCGTTCGAGAAAAATCCAGAAAGATTTTTCGTGTAAATCATCAAGCTCGCCGAGTACATCGGCCAGGTTCTCACTGTGCCATTCGGCCTCATCCATGATCGCCTTTACGCCGCCCTCACAAGCCAGCGCGTCAATCTCTTTGAAGTCCCGCTCCATTTCTCCGCGTTGGGCATCGGGCAAGGATAACCACGCTTGGTAGATTGGCTCGATTTTCGTTTCGGATACCTCGCTAAAGTCATGCTCATTGAGCACACCCTGTTTATCGAAATACCTCTTCAGCATGGCATTCGGCGCATGACGGAAGAATGATCGGGGGGAATAGTGCCGTGCCATGTGTTCGCTCCTCGGGTAAGGTAGAATCTAGCGTTAGGATTATGCCGGACATTACGGTACATTACAGCACAAATGCCGCTTGAGCTCGCGGATGCAGAACAAGAAACGAAGGGGAAGCGTTTTATGACCAGCCAGCAAAAGATCGATCTCGCGGACGTTTTCGAGGTTCCGGGTGCAACGCCTAACTTCCGCACGGAACTTGCCGCACAGCTCGCCGAACTGGTTCCCGAAGCCGTTGCCGACGGCAAGCTGGATATTGAAAAACTGCGTGAATTGCTGGCCGAAGATGTTGCTGACGGTAATGAGCGATTCGGCCTGTTCTGGCCGGGCAAGAAGCGCGCCTTGCGCGCCGCACAAGCACCGACCACGGCGACACTGAAACCGGATTTCGCCAACTCCAAGGATTGGGACACGACGCAAAACGTGTTCATCGAGGGCGACAATCTGGAAGTGCTGAAAACACTACAACGGCACTACCACAATAAGATCAAGCTGATCTACATCGACCCGCCCTACAACACCGGCAAGGATTTTGTTTACCCGGACAACTTCAAGGAGGGATTGGACACCTACCTGGAGTGGACTCGGCAGGTGAACGAAGAAGGCAAGAAAGTTTCGACCAACAGCGAGACCGAAGGCCGCTACCACTCGAACTGGCTGAATATGATGTATCCGCGCCTGAAACTGGCGAGAAATCTGCTTACGGACGATGGCGTGCTCATGGTTCATATTGATGAAAACGAATACTCGAATTTAGAAAAGCTACTGAATGAAATTTTCGGCGAAGGAAATAACCTTGGAACCATTGTCTGGGATAAACGCAATCCGAAAGGCGAAGTTGCTGGAGTAGCGCAGCAACATGAACTCATCTCGCTGTTCTGTCGGAGAAAAGAAACGTTCGCTGCCGCAGCATATTTCTCCAAGAAGAAGGAAAACGCGGAAGCAATGCTTAACAAAGTGTCGGCGCTGGTCAAAAGCAAAGGCGGGGTCACTGATGAAGTTCGTACCCTCTATCAGCAATGGCTCAAAGAGCGGGAGCAACAACTAAGTGGCGGCGAAGCAGCTTACAGGTTCATAGACGAGAACGGGGACATATATCAACCTGTTTCTATGGCGGCTCCAGATAAGCCGGAAACACGCTCCCACAGACCACTGCTTCATCCTGTCACGCGAGCCCCTTGCCCAGTTCCAGCGAAAGGCTGGCGCTATCCGGATGGCACAATGGATGAGTTATTACGGAACGGAAAAATCGTATTCGGCAACGACGAAAATACACAACCTCGCAACAAGTATTTGTTACGAGAAAATATACGCGAAAGCGTTTCTTCACTCTTGTATTTCGGCGGCAGCGATGATGCACTTGGGCTGCCTTTTGAAAATCCAAAGCCTGTCGCAGTAGCCATCAAACTGATTGAATCCATCTGCAAACCCGATGAGGTTGTCATGGACTTCTTCGCAGGCAGCTCCACCACCGCACACGCAGTAATGGCCTTGAACGCCGAAGACGGTGGCAATCGCCGTTTCATCATGGTGCAACTACCCGAACCCACACCTGAAGACTCCGAAGCGCGCAAGGCAGGCTTCAAGACAATCGCCGACATTTCACGCCAGCGGATTGAACTGGCTGGCGAGAAAATCAAGGCCGATAGCCCCATGACCACACAGGAGCTAGACACCGGCTTCCGCGCCTACAAACTGGCCGACACGAATTTCAGCAAATGGCGCGTCGCCAGCGATGTGGCGGTTAACGAGCTAGAACAACATCTGCTCGATCTGCGCGACAGTGCCGATCACGACGCACAAGCCGACGACCTGCTAACCGAACTCTTGCTCAAGCTGGGCTATTCGCTGACTGAAACCATTCATAAGGAAACTATCGCCGGGCTGGAGGTGCGCAAGGTTGGCGACAACGATGTGCTGGCCTACTTTAATGAGCATGCCAAGCCCACTTTGGCGCAACTGCGGGCGCTGGTGGATGCCGCGCCAGCCAGAATCATCGTGCTGGAAGACGCCTTCCAGGGCGACGACGAATTGAAAACCAATCTTGCCCAGCACGCGAAAAGCCGTGGCATCGAGTTGTGGACGGCATGATGAGCAATGCAGGCTTTCAGTTCGATTCACACCAGCAATACCAGCTAGACGCCATCAGCGCAGTGGCCGACCTGTTCGACGGCCAGCCCAAGGATGCGGGCAAATTCGACATCATGCTGCGCGGCAAAGTGATCGCCAAAGAATCTGTGCAAGCGGAACTGGCGGTGGATACCGCGCAGGAAGTCGGCGCTATCGGCAACGAGCTGGTGCTGGACAACGCCACCGTTCTCGCCAATCTGCAAACGGTGCAAGACCGCAACGGGCTGGAAGTGCGCGATGCGCTGGCCGAGGATGCGCTCGATTTCGACATCGAGATGGAAACAGGGACGGGCAAAACCTATGTTTACCTGCGCACGGTTTTCGAGCTGGCGCAGCGTTATGGCTTCGGCAAATTTATCATCCTCGTGCCGAGTGTAGCCATCCGCGAAGGGGTGAATACCAGCATCCGCCTGATGCGCGAACATTTTCGCGGCCTGTATCCGTCGCACCCCTTCGATGCCAGCGTTTACAGCGGTGACCGGGCCGAGGAGGTGCAAGCCTTTGCCACCGCAACCAGCGTGCAGATCATGGTGATGACGATAGACGCGGTTCGCGGCGACAAGAACACGCGCATCATTCACCAGCAACGCGACAAGTTGAACGGCCTTCGCCCGATTGATTACTTGAAGGCCACGCGCCCGGTCGTCATCATGGATGAGCCGCAGAATATGGAATCGCTGCTGTCGCAATCGGCGGTGAGTGAACTCGCCCCGGTGTTTACTCTTCGTTATTCGGCCACGCACAAACGGCAGCGCAACCTCGTCTACCGGCTGGATCCGGTGGACGCGCACGATCTGGGGCTGGTCAAGCAGATTGTTGTGGCCGAAGTCGCGCAACAGGGCGCGGATGCCACGCCTTACATCAAATTGCTGGAAGTGAAGCACGCGAAGGCATGGACAGCAAAATTGGAGCTGGCCTGCCGCAAGGCCGACGGCTCGCTGGAACGCATACCCAAAGCGGTGAAGCCGTATCAGGAGTTATCTGAGGTCAGCGGCAACCCCGCGTATGAAGGCTGGCGCATCAATGAAATGCGCATTGCCGATGGTGTGGAGCCTGCCAGCATCGAACTCACCAACTACGGCGTGCTGACCGAGGGGGAGGCCATCGGCGGCGCGACCGGCGCGATCTACAAGGAGATGATCCGCGAAACCGTGCGCGAGCATTTGCGCAAGGAAGCCATGTTGCGCGGCAAGGGCATCAAGGTATTGAGCCTGTTCTTTGTGGACAAGGTGGCGAGCTTTCTCGGCGACGGCGTGAACAACGACGATGCCGACGGAGATTTTGTGCGGTGGTTCGATGAGGTATTCATCGAAGAGCGAAATAAAGACAAGCGTTACGTGGCGCTATTGCCGCAGGAGCCGCGAGAATTGAGGCGTGCCTATTTTTCGCAACTCAAGGCGAAAGGCAAAACGACCTTCGTTGATTCATCCGGCACGACGGCGAAGGATGACGACGCTTACGAACTCATCATGCAGGACAAGCAGCGTTTGCTGGATGCGGACGAGCCGGTGCGCTTCATCTTTAGCCATTCCGCCCTGCGCGAAGGCTGGGACAACCCGAACGTGTTCCAGATTTGCACTTTGCGCGAGATCGGCGCGGAAACCGAGCGAAGGCAAACGCTGGGGCGCGGTATGCGCCTGCCCGTGGCAAAAACCTCCAAGGGCTACGAGCGTGTGGCGGACAGGGGCATTGCCACGCTGACGGTGATCGCCAACGAATCGTATCAGGCGTTCGCACAAAGCCTGCAAAACGAATACAAGGCCGCCGGGGTTGCCATCGGCCAAGTCAGACCGAACGAATTTGCCAAGCTGCCGAAGCGGGATGCAGGCGGGGCGCTGACTGACGAGATTTGCGGCTACCAATGGTCGCTGGAAGTTTTCAAACATCTTGAAAGCCAGGGCTTCATCAAAGAGGGCAAGGCGACATCGAAATTCCTGCCGGACACGGAAGGTTTTTCCTTGAATCTGCCGGAGCAATTCCTGCCTTACGAGACGGACATCATCGCGCTGGTGCGCAACACCAGTATCGAGAAGTACGTCAAACCGAAGAGCAAGCGGCAGGCGCGCAAGTTCAACAAAGCACTTTATGCCACACCGGAATTCGAAGCGTTCTGGAATGCCATCAGCCAGAAGACGCTGTACCGGGTGCAGGTTGAGCGCGACATACTTATCGCAAATGCGGTGGCGGCCATCAAGCAAACGCCCAATATCCAGCCTTTGCGTATCGAGGTGACTCGCGCCGGGGTCAAAGTGCTGCGCGGCGGCACGCAAGGCCAGGAACTTGGCACGCGCACCGCAGAACTCAAGGGCAGCTACGACCTACCGGACATTATTGGCGAGTTGCAGCAAGCCACATCACTCACCCGAAAAACGCTGGCAGAAATTGTGGTCGGTAGTGGCAAGCTGGGCGAATTCATCGGCAACCCGAACGACTTCATCGCGATGGTGCAGCGCTGCGTGCAGGGCGAGTTGGCGAAAATCGTAGTGGAGGGCATTCAGTACGAAAAAATCGGAGGCTCCATTTACGAATTGCGTGAACTGCAAGCGGATGGCCTGGAAGAGAAAGAGCGATTCTGCGACCAGATGTATCGGGTGCGGAACCAGAGCAAGACCGATTTTGATTACGTTGTTTACGAGTCCGGCGTAGAATTCAAATTCGCCGAGCTACTCGACAGCCGCGAGGACGTTAAGCTGTTCATGAAGCTGCCGGGCAAGTTCAAAATCCCTACCCCGGTCGGCGACTACAACCCGGATTGGGCGATCATCAAGCAGGTGGATGGCGAAGACAGGATTTATATGATCCGGGAAACCAAGAGTACGCAGGATGACGATAAACTACGTCCGTCCGAACTCGCCAAAATTAAATCTGCGCGGAAGCATTTCACAGAAATTGGAGTCAGCTATGAGCGCTCGACACCGGCAGGGTGGAATCTCTGACGAACACCTCAAGCCACTTTGTTCTTTAGTGGAAATACCGTCGCCCCACGCTGTGCGGCGGCAAGCTGCTTGCCCACCACTGAAACAGTTTGACTCGATCATCGAAGCGCTCGCCACGCCGCTTGCTTGTCGTGCCTCAAATCTTCAAGCCACTTGCCCGCGTAGCGGAATGACTTCCGCCCCGGCCTTGAGCTTGTCCAGATAGTCCGCCCATTGCTGCATCATCTTCCGGCGTTCGGCGAGGTGCGCGGTGCGGTTATATGCGCGCCCGTTCGGATCTTTCACGGCATGGGCAAGCTGGTGTTCGATCAGGTCAGGGCGCACCCCCAGCACTTCATCAAGGATCGTTCGCGCCATCGCACGGAAGCCGTGCCCGCTCATTTCATCCTTGCTTATGCCCATACGCCGCATGGCCGCAAGAATGGCGTTATCGCTCATCGGTCGCCCGTTGCTGCGCGCCCCCGGAAACACATAGCGCCCAGCGCCGGTCAGGGCATGTAGCTCCCGCAGGATCGCCACTGCTTGCGTTGCCAGAGGGACAATGTGATCTGAATCGGTTTTTGTGACGTGGTAGCGCCATTCTGCCGCGTCAAGGTCAATATCTGCCCATTCGGCGTTGCGCAGTTCACCTGGCCGCACGAATACCAAGGGTGCAAGGCGTAGCGCGCAGGCAACTGTGAGCGTGCCTTGATAGCCGTCGAGTGTTCGCAGTAATTCCGCTGCCTGTATGGGTTCGGTCACGGCGGCAAAGTGTTCGCCCTTCACCGGGGGGAGTGCGCCGCGCAAGTCGCCGGATGGATCGCGTGTTGCGCGCCCGGTCGCAATCGCATAGCGGAATACTTGCCCGCAGTTGCCCAGCGCCCGGTGCGCAGTTTCCAACGCACCACGGTTTTCAATGCGGCGCATTGCGGCCAGCAATTCGGGGGCGGTCACGTCGGCAATCGGTCGCCCGCCAATCCACGGGAAAATGTCGCGCTCGAATCTGCGGATAATGCGGTCACCGTGATGTTCTGCCCAGTTGGGGGCATGTTTGGCATACCATTCCCGCGTGATTACTTCAAAGCTGTTCGCTGCACGATCCTGTTTTACTGCTTTCATAGCCTTGCGGTTTTCGCCGGGGTCTATGCTATCAGCCAGCAGCTTGCGCGCATCATCACGCCGCTGCCGGGCATCTTTCAGGCCAACGTCAGGATAAACCCCAAGGGACAGCAGTTTTTCCTTGTTGTCGAATTTGTAACGGAATCGCCACCACTTACCCCCGGATGGGGTAACAATCAGGAAGAGGCCGCGCTCATCAAACAGCTTGGCAGGCTTTGCGCCGGGTTTTGCGTTCTTTATTGCGGTATCAGTTAGCGGCATTTGGGGTAACTCCTTATTGAGTTTTGGGGTTACCCCTAAGAGTTACCCCTATTTAAAGCTGGATGCTGTAGGACGATGTTACCCCTTGCTGGACGATAAAGTCAAGAAAAAACCCGCACTTGGGCGGGTTTAAGGATGTTGCTGGACTTCTTGAAACACTCAATTGGTGGAGACGGCGGGAATTGAACCCGCGTCCGCAAGCCCTCTACAGGCAGTTCTACATACTTAGCCAGGCTGTTTAATTTGATCCCGTACACGCCAACCGGCGGGCTGGTAAAGGACGAGTCACCTTGATTTTAGCTCCGGACAAAGTGACCCTGACCGGCACGATTCTGTGTAATTTACCTCACTCATCTCAGCCTTGCGGCTTCGAGCCCCTCCACAGACAGCAGGGTGTGAGGTCTAGCAGACTAAGCTGCTAAAGCGTACGTTTCGTCGTTTGCGACTAGTTTTTTCCAGCTGATTTACGAGGGTGCGGGTCCTCGGTATGCCCTA
>Ga0224495_10001111_pt1 | contig 19664 bp, 21 predicted proteins | sample SF_Jul11_sed_USG_FD_168128 | JGI IMG/M metagenome (GOLD analysis project Ga0224495, IMG submission 168128) | Sediment microbial communities from San Francisco Bay, California, United States - SF_Jul11_sed_USGS_4_1 | ecosystem: Environmental > Aquatic > Marine > Sediment | place: USA: California... | reverse complement strand
ACCGCCGTCCTGGAGTATCTTTATCATTATCGGCGGAAGCGGCTCGGCCTTCAGCTCGATATTCTTAGTTGTATCTTTTATGATGCCGGTCGACATATCCAACTCGATCTCGTCTCCTGCGCTGATTCTGTCCGCATCAGGACAGACGATAAGCGGAAGACCTGTGTTTATCGAATTCCTGAAGAATATTCTTGCAAAGGACCGCGCGATGACCGCGGATATCTTTGCATGTTTGATTACGAGCGGCGCCTGCTCCCTGCTGCTCCCGAGCCCGAAGTTTTTCCCTGCGACTATGAAGTCCCCTGGTGATATCTTCGAGTAGAAATCTGGATCGAGATCCTCCATCACATGCTTTGCGAGCTCGTCCATATCTAGCGTCTTGAATTTGTACTTGCCTGAAATTATGTAATCTGTGTTGATCGAATCACCGAATTTGTGTGCTTTTCCGCGCATCTTCATGAGATCACCTCGCGCGGGTCGGATATTTTGCCCTTCAATGCAGACGCTGCGACAGTTGCTGGGGATGCAAGGTAGATGAGCGCCTTGCTGTTGCCCATCCTCCCCTTGAAGTTCCTGTTCGCCGTCGATATCACGTTCTCATCATCTGACGGGATGCCATTGTGAGTCCCGACACAGCATCCGCACCCGGGTGTGACGGCCACCGCGCCAGCCTTGACCAGGGTCTGGATAAAACCGAGTTTCATAGCGTCAAGATAAATATTCTTCGAAGCGGGAGCTACGATGAGCCTGACACCCTTCTTGATTTCTTTTCCCTTCAATATCTTCGCGGCCATCTTGAGATCTTCAAGCCGGCCGTTGGTGCAGGTACCTATGAATGCCTGATGGATATCGACATCGAGCAGATCAGTCACAGGCGCAACATTATCGACAGCATGAGGCTTGGCTATCATCGGCACGACTTCCGATGACTTTATCTTGATCTCCTGCTTGAACTTCGCGTCCAAATCAGAGTTCACTGGCATAGGTTGTCTGTTGCTGTGCGCCTTCACATATTCGAGGGTCTTCTCGTCGCACTCGAATATGCCCGCTTTGGCTCCGGCCTCTACGGCCATGTTCGCCATTGTCATTCTGGCGTCGACGCTCATTGATTTCACTGTTGAACCGACAAATTCTATCGCATCGTAAGTGCAGCCGTCGGCCGTAGTCTTACCAACTGTGAACAGCATGAGGTCTTTGGAGTAGACGCCTTTCTGCAATCTGCCCTTGTAGACGATTCTTATCGTATGCGGAACTCGAAACCAGAGCTTCCCTGTCAAAAGGACCGCGGCGAGATCGGTCGAACCTATCCCTGTAGAAAATGCATTGAGTGCGCCGTACGTTGTCGTGTGACTGTCGGCACCGACAACAAGATCGCCAGGGACGACGTGCCCTCGCTCGGGCATCAGCTGATGACATACGCCCTCGCCGATGTCGTATATGTTGCACCCGGTCTGCTTAGAGAATTCGCGCATCATTTTATGGAGAGCGGATACGCCCTCGAATGGACTTGGAGCACTGTGGTCGATCACGATCGAGACCTTGTCAGGATTCTTGATCTTTTCTCCCTTCATCTTCTGAAATGACTTTATTGCGAGAGGAGTGGTACCATCTTGACCCATCGCGTAATCGATGTTCGCTACTACGATGTCTCCGGCATTCGCATCGATACCCGAGTGAGCGCTCATTATCTTCTCAGAAATCGTCTTTCCCAACATACCACCATGCGTAAGATAGCTAAACAGCGGAGAGACTCAATCATTCAACCATCATAAACCTTATTGACACAAATGGACAAATCGATTGAAAATTAGAATACAAACAGTCAACTGTTCCATTTTATACTCAATTTATTAGAATTTCTATTTTAATAATAACAAAAATAGTCTATTTTTCTTTCTTTCTCACCTTAAGCGCACATAGATTCCCAAAAACAGTAAATAGATAGAGAATCGTAGGATTTTTCCTGCTGGAGTGTGAAAGATTGGAAATAACCTGGCTCGGCCATTCAGCTTTTATTGTGAAAGGAATGAACAGCATAGTGATCGACCCGTTCCTCACCGACAACCCTTCCGCCTCAACCACTCCTGACAAGGTATCATGTGATATCGTCTGCGTCACACACGGTCATGGCGATCATGTCGGAGACGCGGTTGCGATTGCGAAAAAGAACAATGCGAAAATATTGACCATGGTCGAGCTCGCCAGCCATTTCGAGAAGGCGGGTTGCGAAGCGATCGGATTCAACATCGGAGGGAGCGTCACTGTAGGAAATACGAAGGTGACTATGACGCAGGCGGTACATTCTTGCGGAGCCGATGCTCCGGGCCTTGAGGGAGGAGCAGGTGTTCCGGCGGGCTTTGTGATAGAAAGCGGCAAGACAGTCTACCACGCTGGAGACACTGCATTGTTCGGCGATATGGCACTCATAGGAATGTTGCACCCGCTCGATGTCGCTTTGCTGCCGATCGGCGGGTTTTACACAATGGACGCAGTTCAGGCGGCCAAGGCAGTAGAGATGCTCAAGCCTAAGATCGCTGTGCCGATGCACTACAACACGTGGCCACCGATCAAGGCAGACCCTGAGCAATTCAAATTGGAAGTGTCGAAGGTTTCAAAAGCTCAGGTCAGAATCCTCAAGCCGGGAGAATCGTTCTCCATCTAATTCCAATTGGTGACAAATGCCCCAAACACTGATACCTGACGAGGTACGGAAGAGATTCGGCCAGATGTTCTCCGACCGCCTGATCACCATGGTCGATGAGAGTGCCGGCAAGGTCAGAATCGTTGAGATGTGTACTGCCCAGGGACCTGTAGAATGGGACGCAGTCAATAGGTGGAGGGCGGGGGGAATAGTTGAGAGAATCGATGTCCATGGAAACACCCTGATAATGGATGCGATCATCGGCGAGAGAGAAGTGAATTTTGGACCCGTCTCCACGACGATGGGAGGACAGGCGTTGAAAGCCGTCAGAGTGAAGGACGGCCTGGTCGAGACATCTTGGGCAGGACTTGCTGGAGCGTCAATAGGAATAGGCGCATGTCTTCCGCAGGCCAGAGGAGTGATCAAGACGGAATATGAGAACCTGTCCGATGTCGGCGGATCCGCGGAGATACATGTCAAGATATTTACACCTGAGATGAGACACCTGATCATCGGAATCGATGATACCGACAGCAGTGAAAAGGGAGCCACATGGTCCCTTGGGCTCAGAATGGCCATGGCGATGCCGGATGCGACATTCCTTCAGCACAAGATAGTCCAGCTCAACCATCATGCGCCTCACAAGACGACCAACTGCACATCCGCCGCGGTCTCATTCGCGGTACTTCCTGCTAAGCTGACTAACGCCATTCGATTTGCGGCGGATTTCATCGAGGACAACACCTATTCCGACCAGACAAGCATCGCAATCTGGACCGGTATTGAAATCCCCGAGGAGACTCTGCGATTCGGCCTCAAGGCGAAAGAAATCATTCTGACGATTGAAGAGGCTCAGGAGGTTGCGTCAAAATCAGGGATCGAGCTCAGGCAGATAACAGGACCCAGAGGGATGATAGGCTCCCTGGCGGCGATAGGCTGCTTCGACCTTGGGCTGCTCAGTTCTGGGCTGATGGAGGATTTTACGGAGTACTCGAACAACGTCAGACCTGACCAGGCAAAGAAATGATGCTCAGATTATTGTTGCGATAGGTTTTTTTCCTTGTCGAGTATGGGCATTGCAGGTGAGCCAAATGGCCAACAGGCTGAAGGATGCAGTCATCGGCAAGCTGTACAGGATGTATGAGAAGAGGCTCACCAAGCAGGTCAGGAGAGGACCTATACCTAAACATGTCGCCGTCATAATGGACGGGAACAGGAGGTTCGCTGAGGAGATGGGACTGGGAACCTTTGAGGGCCATCAGGCGGGCAAGGACAAGCTGGAGGAGATGCTCAACTGGTGCATGGAGTTTGACATTAAGGTATTGACGGTCTTCGCATTTTCCACAGAGAATCTATTGAGGGACCAAGGCGAGGTAAATTACCTCATGGACATGTTCGAGGAAAACTTCAAGAACCTGGCGGAAGACCCAAGGGTTCACAAATACAAGATTAGAGTGAGAGGCATTGGACAGCGGCTGATGCTTCCCGAGAGAATCCAGAAGGCGATCGAGTACGCTGAGATCAAGACGAAAGAATATGACAGGTACTTCTTCAATCTTGCAATCGCGTACGGCGGGCGCGAGGAGATTCTGCACGCAATCAAGAAAATCGCAGAGAGGGTCAAGAAGGGGGAGATGAAGATCGATGATATTTCGGAGGACACTTTCTCGAGCATGCTCTATACCAAGGATCTCCCCGATCCGGACCTGATATTGAGGACGAGCGGCGAGGAGAGGATTTCCAACTTCCTCCTGTGGCAGCTCGCATACTCCGAGTTCTATTTCACTGATGTATATTGGCCCGGTCTCAGGAAGATTGATTTCCTAAGAGCAATCAGGAGCTATCAAGGAAGAATACGAAGATACGGCGCTTGACGACCTGAGTTGATTGTCAAAAAGCGAAAAGATTAAGTCGAAATCTTACAGAAACGCAACGCCGATGGCCGAATTCCGTTAATTTGAAGTACTAATTTGGCGATTGCCTGACCTGGTCTTAATATGACTCAAAATCCGATAGATAACTTTCCCTGCGACATCTATGAACGTTGGAAAGGCTTGGATCTCAAGCTGCTGCCGATCGACCAGACGGACATAAAGATCCTTTGCGAGCTTCTGACAAACGCCCGGATGAGCAACAGCGAGATAGCTCAGAAATTGAGCATAACTGAGGCCACCGTCAGAAGGAGGATCAAGAACCTGGTCGAGAAAGGCATCATCATGAAGTTCTCGATCCATATCAATTACAAGCTCATCGAAAACACAGTGAAGGCGTATATTCAGGTCAAGGTCGCGACTGACAGGCTCGATGAGGTCGTGAAAAAGATCGTCGACCACAACAGGGTTGTCGCAGTCTATCGTGTCACTGGCGAATACGATCTTCTTGTCGTTTCGCTGTTCGTCGGAATGGGCGAACTGCAGGAATTCATCGACACCTTCCTGAAGATGGACGGGGTCAAAGAGACACAGACTCAGATAGTCATGAGCGCTCTGAAAGGCGTTCCGTGGACAGGTATCTGAATTCTCACTGAGGCGGTTTCTGTTCCGGCAGTGTTTGTTGCTCCTGCGGCGGTTGCTGCTCCTGCATTGGCTGTAGCTCCTGAGGCGCTTGCGGTGGGATCGCGACTGGAATTTCTTGTGGAGGCGGAGCGATAGCCTGCTCCTGAAGCCTCTGCTTGACGAGAAGATAAGTTATCATTTGAATAGGAATCGCGATTGCGCATCCGATTATGCCGAGCACCATGAATATTTTGACTATATCTGCTGAGAGCCAATCGAATATTATATGCAACGGCTCAGGCAACGGATCTGAAAAATGCGTCATATCGAATGGGAAGGTTATCAGGAAAATGATTAGAGCTATTAAGGTAAGAGTAGTTCCAGCGGCTTCGATCGGTCTTGCGAAGTTCTTCCTACCTATTGCTGCTCTCAAGAATTGAGGTACGATCCCCCAAATTGCGACAAGGTAAAACAGAACTGCCTCACCTATGCCAAAACCTGAGGTGAAGAAACCAGAGTTTGTAGTGCTGTGCCAAATGAAGAACATAAGAACGACAATCACGATAAAAATGGCGACCACGCTTCCGACACGGTCGGGCAATTTCATCACATCGTTCCTTGTCTCTTTATCCACTTGTTTCTGCATCCAATCTAATTTGATAGGGACTTGTTGCAAAATCACTCCCCCTGTTGGAAATGAAAATACAATTATGAAATAAATAATCTGCCCAATCTTGATAAAAAAATCATAAAAATGCGCCCGAGCAGATCAAATGACCTGCTCTAGAACCTGCACAATATCTATTGTCTTCACTTTGCTGCCGATATTTTTCGCCCCAGCGTTGAGATTGACTTGGCAGAAGGGACAGGAAGTGATTATCAGCTCAGCTCCGACCTCCTCGGCCTCCTTGACCCTCTTCGCCGCGATGCTTTCGGCAGAGTAATTGAATGCTGATTTGTAGCCTCCTCCCGCGCCGCAGCAATGGGCCATCTCTTTGTTATAATCCATTTCGACTAATTCGATTCCTGGGATTGCCTTAATCACATTCCGCGGAGCTTCAAATACTCTGGCGTGTCTTCCAAGGTGACAGGGGTCATGATAAGTGACTTTCTTCTTGAATTCCTTTGTGAAGACCAGACGCTTCTCCTTGATCAGCTTCTCCAAGTATTCAGTCAAGTGATAGAGATTGTATGTCGGCTTGCCCACGATTTTCGGATAATCATTCTTGATGGTGTTATAGCAGCCTGCACACGCTGTTATGATCGCATTGACGCCTCTCGTCTCGATCTCCCTGCTGTTATGAGGTGCAAGCTCATTTCTGACAACATCCGTCTGACCAGTTCGGAGCAGTGGCGATCCACAGCACCATTCATCAGACCCGAGGATGTTGAATTTTACATCGGCCGCCTTTAGAATCTTCACGACGGCTTGTCCAAGGAATCCGACCCTGTAGCTTGCAGTGCATCCCGCGAAGAAGAGCACTTCTGGATCGGGTGAAAGAACAGATTTGTCCGTAAGCCAGGCATCTCTCTTGTCTATGGGCTCATCGTAAGGATTGCGAACCTTCTCTACTCTCTCACGAATCTTCCTATGCGCCTCCAAAGGCTCGTAGCCCATCGAGAGCATCCATTCTTTCAGTTCTTCCCAGAGGTGCGCGAGCTTGATGTTCACATGACACACTTCGTCACAGGCGCCACAAGATGTGCATTGATAGAGCCTGACCTTGTAATCGTCACCCGGTTTCGGATCTCTTCGGAGCACTACATCCATCGGGCCTCTGTTCGCCAGCTGTTTCAATGCGAAAAGCTTTCCGCGCGGATTGTTCGATTCCCAGCCTGTCTCCGCATAGATAGGGCACACCGCCCTGCAGTAACCGCACTGCAGGCATGCGTAAAGTTCCCTTTCCTCAGGGATTCTTATCATCAGTGCTCACCTCCGGGGAATCCGCCCGGAACCGGCCGGTCGTATTTATCCCTCGGGTACAGTCGCTTAATAAAAGCGAGCGCGTTCATCCCGAATCTGAACAGTCTTGGACCGACCCTTATTCCGTACCTTGTCTGAAACATGACGGTTTTTCCGCCGTTTATTCTTCCTTCTGGGTCGATGCTTTCTTTAATATATCTGAGCAACTCAACAGTGTTACGGTCACGCATCTTGTAGATGTTGTTAGCCATGAATAGGCCGAGGCCGACGCCCCTTCCGCCGTGTTTGTTGGCTACATCAAGGAATTTCTTGACGAAAGAAAGCGATGAGATTGCCTTGATCCATCTCCTTTCGTCGGTCAGATAGAAAGGCAGGAAGGCGACCGTGTTCCTGTCTATCAGATAGCCCATGACCGAGACATTCATCTTCATTTTTCGGACGAGCTTGATAGTCTCATTCGCGACGATGCCAGCCTTATCGACCGAGACAAGTGCCTCGCCGATTACAGCTCCAGTGCCGAGCTTCTTGCTCCTGAGCTCGTATGACCTCTCTTTCCATTCATGTTGCGCGATCTCATCGCTCTCCCGCTTTCCGCCGATGGATGTCATGAGCTGATCGAAGAATTTCAGCTCCTCTTCGACTTTTTCCTTTGGACCTTCGAAGATAATATTCAAAATCCCGCCTACTTCTGGAGCCTCCCGGCCCATCGCCCGTAGGAAACGAAAATAATTACCGTCAACGAAGGCGACATGATACGGCCTCAGTCTGCTCTCGGAAATCTTCGACATGGCTGCATAAACATGATCCATATTCGGAAAGGAATATGTCGTCGGGAAGAACACATCCGGCTTCGGATACACTTGCAGATCAATCGATGTGACTATGCCGAGCGAGCCTTCTGAGCCGACAAACAGGCTCGTAAGATCGAATTGCGATGGATGCTTGCTGTCCAGATTATGCGCCGTGTTGATGATTTGCCCTGACGGCAGCACAATTTGGAGATTCCTGACATTGTCCCTCGCGGCGCCGTATTTGTATCCGCCGACTCCGACTCCGCCTGTGCTAATCCATCCGCCTATTGTTGCTCCCGGAGCGGATGACGGGTAATATGGAACGAAGTAGCCCCGCCTGTTCAGCCACTCGTCGAGCCTCAGCCAAACGACTCCCGGTTGGACTCTGACGATGCCTCTCTCGACATCGAGCCCGATTATTCGGTCCATCGACGTCATATCGAGGAGTGCTCCGCCCTTGTTCGGGACCGCTCCTCCGAATCCCCAGCTGGCGCCTCCTCTCGGAGTGACCGGCATGTTCCAGCCATTCGCGATCCTGACGACCTCCGAAACCTCTTCGGCTTCCTTCGGATGTATCACAACATCAGGCATCATCTTGAGAGCGAGGGCGGCGACCTTTGGCATCGGCGCAAGGTCATGTGAGGTGACGAGCCGCTCGATCTTCTCATCGCTGATCCTTTCAGGCGTGACTGCGCTCATCAGGCTGCGCTTGGCAATCTCAGACTGGACCATCAGTACACCCCCATAGTGTGAGGGTTGAGAATCATCTGAGAGTCCAGATATCTCTTGATCCCTCTGACGAGTTCGATTCTTACCGGCGCTCTTGAATCTCCCAGGACAGGATTCCAGCTGGAATTGCCCCTCAGAGGGAGCCGCCTGTCCACAAGATATGAGCCGATCTTTCCAAGGGTCTCCTCCGATGGAGGTCCTTGAAGCATTGGAACAAGGATAGATGCATTTGGGTCCAAGTCAGACACGCAATATTGGAATTGCTTGTTCGCCTGTCTTGCAATCTTTGAAAGGTCATTGATTATTGTGCTCAGTTCCAGGGAATCGCAGGCACAAATTCCAATCAACCATGACGAGGGGCTTATCGATGTTGGGTCGATGAACTTAGGGACATCGCTGGACTTATCCTTCGCGACCCCGCCGGATTTTTTAGCTATCTCATCAAGTGATTTCTCAGCGGCGTCGATAATACTCTGATTGCCTTCGAGTTTCACAACGAGGTTGTCCTCATTGCTCAATGCATTTCCTGATGAGAGCATGCTCTCAAAGCCCGCGCTTCTGAGCTTGACGATTCGTGGGTATCCGGTCTTATGCATGGATATGCCGGCGCGAATTGCATCTTCTGGCTTCTTGAAAGAATACACTTTTTTGAGGAGAATGTCCGGTATCGGCCTGAGAGGCATCGCGAACTCATATGGGATGCCAAGTGAGAGGCCGGATGACATGTACATCTTTGTGAGATCGTATCCGCCGCCGTTTGCTGGAAAGTTGTCGTAGCCTGTTTGGAACATGCGGTCGGGTGAAATGACTTTTACATTTCTGAGAATACCATCGATGCCAGAATTGATTGCAGATAGTAAGCGAAGCGGCTCATGAGCCCAGTCACCCATAGTGAAATCGATGCATGCAATCGGCTCGATGTCTATAATCATCCCCTTGCTCTGAGCCTCTTGAACTATTGTAGAGTATTTCGTCCCTGGACCTGCGACAGCTAATTTTTTCGCGGGATCTATCAAACAATGGCTTATCGCGGAAAAGTCAATCTGGAGAGCCCCTTCAATTCTTGACAAATTATAAGTGCGAAGAACCGGTGAATCGACCGTGACCACTGGTTGCCTGCGGTCTCGGCAGCTCCTGAGAAGACTAATGATTTCATTCAGATTAGACACTTTCACAGATTGAGAACCAGTCGGCACCATGCTTGACAAGAAAACCGCCCCTTGCAAGTGATATGCTCCTTTGCAGTGATTCTGATTGTTTGATAAATAGATTTAGACAGGAACATGACGAAAAACAGCATTGTAATCATAAGGAATTGCTCGATAATTAAGAATTCCTGGGATTGAATAATATTGGACCTCTCAGAGAGGTGCATTTAGGTTAACGAAATTTGAGCTGTCAATCCCTGCGCTTTCAAACTCCCTGATATCGATGGATTTGACTTTGAGATGTCTGAGAATGCCCGAAAGCTTGCGTCCGCCATTGCCAATCTCGTAAGAGACTGCTTTGTGTAGGGGCTCGGTACGGTAGACAGAAAAAATTGGTTCTAAATATCCATTAATCAAGGGGATGCACGCATCGTGTCCTTCCAATCGTTCGATAAGGAATGTGAAAAATTCAGTTTTGAGGAAGGGCATGTCGCAAGGAATGAGGAGCGTGATATTCTCGTCTATGACTGAGAGGACGGTCTTCAGCCCGGACAATGGCCCTTCGAAGGCGTCTTCATCCTCGATTATTGAATATTCCTTCCCAACCAGCGGCTCGTAATATTTTCGTTGGCCAGGCGCAATGCTGATTATTATGCGGTCTGAAATAGGATCAACAATATCAATCGCTCTAATCATGAGGGGCTTTCCCTGATAACTGTATAGGCCCTTGTTGGAGCCGAACCTCTCGCTCTTGCCGCCGGATAAAATTATCGCGGCGACGGATGCTTTCGCCAATTCGGAATCACTCTTTTCTTGCTGAGATCTCGATGCTCTTGATATTCTCATCCACTTGCTTCAGCGAGCGCATCATGCCTGAGAGTGTCTCCCAGACCATTTTGTTCACGAATTCATTTGCGGCTATCTTTTTCCCGTTGACCAATATCTCCAATTTGACTTCTGCCATATCATCAACTCCTCCATGCTTATCCGATCTTGACATTGTTTTTTCGCATCCACAAGGATTGATGGTGGATTCTTGTTCTTCCTTTACCTTTCTAGTAATATATTCTAGGATAACCGACACATCATCCGAGCGGAACAAGGTTCCCGGAAGCTCCTCGATGTCCCCTACAGCGATTTTCTCGATAGGCTCGTTCTTGAAACCCTCTACAAATATCACGTCGGGGTCGCTCAAGGTCTGCATGAGAGAGATCGCGCTCCGAAGATCGTCGTGACCCGAGAGCCGGATGGTCGCCTCGCCATCGGCCACTCCTATGACAGGGTCGAAGCCTGCCTTTGCCAGCCTCCCGGTATCCTTCTTCGTATCGGGTTTGTAATGGCCGCCGAGATGCTTGACTGCGGCAACAGATATGCCTCTCTGACGAAGCTCTTTGATGATTTTCTCCAAGAAAAGCGTCTTTCCGCTGTCATGATGACCATATATTCCGATTATCAATCGAAACGTCCTCCCGAGCGACCTTAAACGGACCTCTGAGAGAAAAAAGCTGTCATCGCCTAAATAGTGCCGAGAATAGAGCCCTCGGAATGCTCCAGTAATAGCTCTTCCTGCTCCAGTCCAATTCTCTCTTGTCGCAGACCGTCGATTCGCTCAGCTTGATCAGTTCCTCCTTGAGATTGCCCAGCGACCGTCCGTAATCCTCAGATGTTCTTGCAGCATCGATTAGTGCCATCGCTTGCTTTGCCATTTCAATCCTGTTCCTGACCGACTCTGCTGCTTCCTGCGAAATGGCGCCGGCTTTGACCTTTGCCTCATTCATCCCGAGGCCTGCAGCATATGTCGCGTCAACGAGGCTGTCCCGATTGAGCCAATTAGTCTCGTAATTCAACACGTACTTCCAGCTGGGTTCGAGAAGCAAAGTGCGATGCTCCTCAAGGGTTCTCGCGAATATCTTGTATCCGGCTTTCTCGGGATTTTCGAAAGCCTCGCTTCCAGGATCAATGAATGGCGCAAGTGGGGATATGAAAGGCAGGAGGCGTTCTCCTGCGCGCATTTCTTTCATCAATTTCTCGGAATATTCGACAGTATTCATTACTGACTGCGAATCCTGTTTCGGAATCCCAATCATGAAGAACATATCTACTCTTCTGGCACCTGCCTTGAGCAGTCCGCTCACAGATCTCTCTAGATCTTCATTGGAGTAGCGCCTGCCTTGAGCTGCTCGGACATTCGGGTCGTGGCTGTCTGGGGATATCTGTGCGTCAAAGCTCTCGACAGATTGACCAATCTTTGTGACAACATCATTGCTCGGAGGAGTGAAAAATTCGAAAGCGATCTCGTTTTTCGGGCGCTCTTCTCTGATAAGCCTAAGCAATCTCTCATAATATGATTCTCCAGGCTGTTGTATGTCTCCCAGAAGGAATATTGCTCCGCGGAAGTAATCCTCGATCTGTCGAATATCTTCGATGATTTTTTCCGGGCTTCTGAAGGCTGGACGCATTCTCCCGAAATTCCTTCTGAATGAACCGCATGAGCCCATGCAGGTGACGCAGCTGTACGAGCAACCTCTTACAGTGCTCACAAGAAGCATCGGATTGCGTTTCCAGTCGAGATAGGGCATATATCCAACGAGATCGAGTGTTCCAATCACGCCCTTGACCATGAGACCATAATCAAACTCGACCGCGTCCAGATTCTCGATCACATGCGATATTCCGTTATTCTTTATCGATCCGTTATCCCTGTATGCAAGGTTCTTAACTTTACTGAGATCTGCACCGGACTCCAGCGCTTTCATATATTCCAGCATCGGGAGCTCGGTCGAATCTCCAAGGAAGACCGCATCTATGTCCGGATAGTTCTCCAATATTTCTTGAAAATAATATGTCGAGCTGAAGCCGCCCAACACCACCTTTGAATCAGGATGATGGTGCTTTATCATCTTTGCAATCTCTATACTCCCATGGGCATGCGGCAACCAGTGCAGGTCGATTCCGAACACTTTCGATTCGATTTTAGAGATTGCCCTGTCCGCATCGTATCTTCTGCTTGCAAGCATGTGGGTCGCGAGGTTCAGAATTCTGACTCGGTAGTTATTTTTCGCAAGAAGCGATGCGATCGTAGTGAATCCGATAGGATACATCTCGAAGACCGGTGTCGAAGGTATAAGGTCCGAGACCGGCCCGTAAAGGAGGTTCATCTTCCTGAAATCGTAGACGCTCGGGGCATGGACGAGAACTAGGTCGTATCTGGTCATTTTCGGTTCTCAGAGCATGCCGATATGTAAAAACATTACCATTACCGAGCGTCCTATTGCACTATTTTATTGCAAGGCTTAACATTCTGGCAATATACTGCAACGAATATGCGGAAATTCGACACTTTTCCGCCGAAAACTCATAAATAGATTGAGAGTATTTCAAGCCGAATGCTTTCGGATACCTATCTGCCGATCGCGCTGTTTGCTGTACTCGCTCTTGCCGTGCCAGCTCTCGTTTTTTGGCTCTCAAGATACTTCAGACCGATACAGGTCGATGAGTGTCAGAAGACGACTTACGAATGCGGCGAGGAACCGATAGGCGAGGCGCAGATACAGTTCCATTTCCAATACTACATGTTCGCAATAATTTTCGTGGCCTTCGATCTCGTTAGCATATTCATTATCCTTTGGACCCTGGTGTTCTCCGATATCGGCGAGATCGCAAAGGCGATGGTCGTGACCTTCCTCGCGATACTGATGCTCGGTGTCACATATGCCCTAAAGAAAGAGGAGACACTATGGATATAGACGGCAAGATAGGCGCTGTCATGCTCATGCGTTCCAAGGATTTCCTAGCATGGGTGGACGACTGGTTCGGGCGCGTCTTGAAGCGCGGACCGATCGGAAGGGGTCTCGATGTTCTTCTCACGGATTTCTGGACTTGGGCAAGGGTGAATTCGCTATACCCGTTGCACTTTGGCATAATGTGCTGCGCCCTCGAGATGGCAGCAGCATCGGCACCTAGATTCGACGCGCAGAGATTGGGCGTGATCTATCGATCGACCCCGAGGCAGTGCGACATACTGCTCGTGAACGGCCCTGTGAGCAAGAAGCTCAAGCCGGACCTCAGAAGATTATATGACCAGATGTCCGAGCCGAAATGGGTCGTGGCAATGGGAGAATGCGCGATAAGCGGGGGACCGTTCTGGCAGAGCTACAGCATAGTCGAGGGTGTCGACCAGTTCATACCGGTCGATATATACATCCCGGGCTGCCCGGTGAGACCCGAGGCGATGCTCGAGGGTTTCATGAAGCTCCAGGACAAGATAAGGAAAGAGAAGAAGGGCGCTCTCACCGAGGAGATGGTCTGAATGCAGAGCACACCATCGACCGATGCGCCTATTAGCAGGAAGGAAATGAGCCTGCTTGTCTCAGGATTCGAGAAAAGATTGGAAAGGGAGCTACCTGGGAAGATCGGCCCCGACCTGATGGAGATAAGCATCAAGAAGGAGGGGCTTCTCGCGGCAGTTGTGGAGCGGAATTCGATCTTGAAACTATGCAGGATCCTGCGCGACAATTACGGGTTCGACCACCTTTCGCTTGTGAGCGCCGTCGACATGAGGAGCAGGTTTGAGCTTGTCTACCATATCACTTCTTATCCGAATTACTGCATGATCGAAATCAAGGTCCCAGTGCCCAAGGACGATCCGAAGGTGCAGAGCGTCAGCAACCTCTGGGGTGGAGCCAATTGGCACGAACGAGAAGCTTATGATATGATGGGGATAGTCTTCGAGGGACACCCAGACCACAGGAGAATCCTCCTGCCTCAGGATTTCAAATACTTTCCGCTGAGGAAGGACTTCCGGATGGAGGAGGACTGAAAATGGCCGAGATGTGGATCAACATGGGACCGCAGCACCCCATGACCCATGGCCTTTGGAATCTCAGGGTGAAGGTGGACGGAGAGGTCATTGTCGATGCGATGCCGGAGATCGGGTATCTGCACAGAGGCATGGAGAAGATATTCGAGAACAAGACATACACGCAGATCGGCCCGATCACCGACCGGCTCTGCTACGGCTCATCGTTCACCTGGAATCACCTGTATTGCATGACCGTGGAGAACCTGATGGACCTCGAAATACCAGAGAGGGCGAAGTACATCAGAGTCGCCGCAATCGAAATCCAGAGGATAGCCTCTCACCTCATGTGGATTGCCGCCTTCGCCGCTGACCTCGGCCTTCTCACGGGGTTCCTCTGGGCGATGAGGGACAGGGAGATTTTCATCGATCTGCTTCAAGCGCTGAGCGGGTCGCGCCTGACTTACAACTATGCGCGGATCGGAGGGGTAACCGCAGATTTTCCACCAGATTTCGAAAGAGACTGCATAAGGGCCGTCGATTACTTCGAGAAAAAAATGCCGGAACACGAGTCGCTCTATGACAGCTCGAAAATTTTCCATATGAGGACGCGGGGCATCGGCGTGCTTTCAAGAGAGGATGCGATAAACCTCGGGGTCACGGGCCCGACGCTGAGGGCGAGCAATGCAAAGCTGGACGTGAGAAAAGACCGCCCGTATGAAGTATACGACGAGATCGATTTCGAAGTTCAATGTCATACCGATTGCGACTGTTGGGGAAGGTACAGAGTCCGCATGAACGAGATGAGGGAGAGCTGCAAGATCATAAGACAGGCTATAGCAAAGATGCCGAAAGGGCCGGTGCGGGTCAAGACGCCGCTTATCGGCCCGGCGAGGGACGCGATCGGCGTCGTCGAGGATCCCCGTGGCGAGGGGATAATGTATGTCATAGGAGACGGGACGGACAGGCCTTACAGACTGAAGGTGAGAAGCCCGCTGTTCGTTATACTGTCGGCTGCGAAGCCGATGCTTCTCGGGTACAAGGTCGCGGACGTCGTCGCGATCATGGGCAGCATAGACGTCTGCATGGGAGAGACGGACAAGTGATGTAGAATGAATCTCTGGGATGTATCGTATGCGATATCGAAGTTCCTGATGGACATAGTGAACTTCATATTCTCAGGGATACTGGGGCTAATACCGGACCCCGTCGGCTCGTTCTTTGAAGGGATCGGCTCATGGTCTGTGTCCGCTGGCGTCGTGAACTTCATCACAATGCTCCTGGAGGCTTTGATAATAATCATAGTCGCCCTGCTCAACGTGATCATTCTAATATGGATCGAGAGGAAGATTCTCGCGAGGATAATGGACAGCAGAGGACCGTTCTATGTCGGCCCTATCGGCTTCTTCCAGAACATCGCTGATGGCGCGAAGCTGTTCGTGAAGCAGATAATCATACCGAGGAAAGTTGATAAGTTCGGCTATCAGATCGCGCCGCTCATATTCGTCGGATCTTCTTTCCTCATACTGTCCGTGATACCGCTGAGCCCAGGGTTCGCGGTGACCGATTCGAACGGATTGACCATCCCTGGCGGAATACTTTTCGCATTTGCCGTGTTCGCAATCGCCCCGTTCTCGATACTCGTTGCTGGTTGGTCAGAGAACAACAAGTATACACTGATCGGCGGCATGAGGTCTGCCGCTCAGATGATGAGCTACGAGATACCGATGCTCCTCACCGTTGCATCGGTGTTCTTACTTGTCGGCAGCTTCGAATTCTCCGATGTCGTGAGCGCCCAGCAGAACATCTGGTTCGGGATACCGCTTTTCCTCGGGCTCATTGTATTCATAGCTTGCATGATCGCAGAGGTCGAGAGGATACCGTTCGACCTCCCCGAGGCCGAGGCGGAACTGGTCGAAGGTTGGACCACGGAATATTGCGGCATGCGTTTCGGTTTCTTCATGTTCACAGAATACATGAGAGGATACGCTGGATGCGGCATCGCCACCCTCCTTTTCCTTGGAGGCTGGCTCGGCCCGGATTTCATCCCGGACGAGATCTGGTTCCTCATCAAGGCGTACATCGTCTTCCTCGTCTTCATATTCATAAGAGGCGCGCTCCCGAGAATCAGGACGGATCAGATTCTAGACCTCGGCTGGAAGCGGCTGCTGCCTCTCGCCGTGTTGAACCTTCTGATCGCGGTGGCGATAAAGGCTGCGGGGTGGATCTGAAATGGACGAACAGACCTGTGACAAGAAACGAGAAAAGGTATCGTTCACAGGCCTTGTGATGAAGCCCATTTGGGCGACCATTGTCCAGACGGCAAGGGACAGCTTCGGCGGAAGGCCCAACACAGTCTTGTACCCCAGGGAGAGGCTGGTCCTTCCGGACAGATATCGCGGAAAGCATGTCCTGAGCTTCAAGAGATGCATCGGTTGCGGACAATGCGTAGAGATCTGCCCGAACGAATGCATGTGGATGAAAAGGATTGATGATCCCGTCCTCGGGAAGATCGAGAGGCCGGGAGTGGACTATTCGAGATGCCTGTTCTGCGGGTTGTGCGCGGAGATCTGCCCGACGGATGCACTCCTCATGACATCGGAGTACGAGCTGTCGACCTCCGAGAGGGATGGGATGAGATACGAACCCGAGGCGCTGAGGAATGACGAATATCCAGTCAAGGAGCCGAAGGAGTCGCTCCTGATACCGGTCCTGGGCCTCGACAAGTGCAAGGGCAAGGAGGCCTGCGTGAAGGTCTGCCCTGTCAAATGCATAAAGATGGTCGATATTGACAGGACTGGCAAGAGGAAACCCGAGATAGACCTTTCTATCTGCATACACTGCGGCAAGTGCGCTGAGGCCTGCCCTGAGAAAGCGTTCGGGATGCAACCGAAACTCGTCGTGATGTTCGAGCGGCCTCTTCCTCTTTTCAACCTCGACAAATGCACGGGCTGCGGAGCATGCTTCAGGGCGTGTCCCGCCGACGTCATCTACATGATGGAGATGCCAGGGACCGAGAAGAAGAAGGCGGACGGCACGATGACGAAGCCGAAGAAGCGCGCAGTGTTCGTCCTAGAGAAATGCATCGGCTGCGGGAGATGCGAGAGGGCCTGCAGGTTCGAGACGCTCGAGATGGTCCCGGAATCACAATACAAGAGTGCGAAGCCCTCGGTCGCCAAAGGACCAAAGAAAGGAGGGAAGAAGAAATGAGCTGGATCGAGGTAGTTTTCTGGTTCATCGCGATAATAACCCTTCTTAGTGTCATCGCAATGATAAGGGCGAAGGAAATCACGCATAGCGTGGTCTACATCGCAACGGCATTTCTCGGAATCGCGGCGATGTTCGTCCTGTTGAACGCGGAATTCTTGGCAATTGTGCAGATACTCGTGTATGTCGGCGCAATCGTCGTCCTGATCCTGTTCGCAATCATGCTTACCAAGAGAGAACTCCCAGGAGGTCGAAAGGAGTGAATTCGAAACCGTTCTCGGCCGCCCTGGTGGTTCTGTTGGCAATCCTCATGATATTGATGTTCCTGCAGGTCTCTTGGCCGGTCGCGGATCCTGATCCGAATACAAATGAGGACCTTGGGCTGAAGATGTTCGGTGATTCAGCCGATCCCGGGTTCAGCCCGGTCATCATAATGATAGCGATCCTGCTCATTGTTGCGCTGCTCGGCGCAGTGTTTCTAGCGAAGGAGGAGGAGCCGCGATGATACCAATGATAGATTGGCTCATCTTCGCGACACTTCTGCTCATAGTCGGCGCGTACGGCGTGCTGACTTCGAAAAACGGCATCGTCGTGCTAATGTCGATTGAGATAATGCTCAACGCCTCAAACGTCAGTCTTGTGACATTCGCGGCATACAGCAGCGAGCTGCACGGATTCAACGACACTATGGGGCAAGTGATTACACTGGCATCGATAACGGTGGCGGCTGCCGAGGTCGCGGTCGGGCTCGCGATACTGCTGGTGCTTTACAAGAGATACGGAACGATCGATGTGACGAAGATGAACTTCCTGAGGTGGTAGGCGATGATGATAGATGTCGCATGGCTGATTCCACTGTTCCCGCTGATAGCCTTCCTCATCATCTCGCTCGTCCCGAAGAAATGGTTGATCTACGAGGGAGGAGCGCCCTGGATAATCGGCATGTCGTGCGCATCTTTTGCGCTTTCGATTCTTGTAATAATAGACGTATTGAATGGTAACACTCTGACTGGATCCGCCTCTCCGAGAATAACCTGGCTGACCGTCGGGTCGGTCGAAGTCACCTTTGGCATTTGGGTCGACCAACTGACAGCCGTAATGTTGCTCGTCGTTTCGTTGGTCGGCACGCTCGTGGTCGTGTACTCGGTAGGTTACATGCATGCCGAAGGCGAGAGGAAGAGGCGGTACTACGCGGAGATCGCGCTGTTCATCGGAGTGATGTTCGGACTCGTCCTCGCGGACAACTACCTGCTCATGTTCATCTTCTGGGAGCTCGTGGGATTATGCTCATACCTTTTGATCGGTTTCTGGAAAGAGAAGGCCAGTGCTTCTAGCGCCGCGAAGAGAGCGTTCATCGTCACAAGGGTCGGGGACATCATGCTGATGTCCAGCCTGATACTGCTACTCCAATCGCTCGGCAGCTTGGATTTCCAAACCTTGTTCGAAGGGGGAAGCATGTCTGCGATGTCGCCCGAGATGGCGACTCTCAGCATGGTACTGTTGTTCGGTGGCGCGATCGGAAAGAGCGCACAATTCCCGCTGCACGAATGGCTGCCGGATGCGATGGAGGGCCCGACGACGGTCTCGGCGCTCATCCATGCCGCGACGATGGTCAAGGCGGGCGTATACCTCGTGGCGCGATCCTTCCCGATGCTCGTTCAGACTCCTGATTCGCTCGCGCTCATCGCAATAATCGGAGGTATAACGGCGCTGATAGCGGCAAGCAACGCGCTCGTGGCGAATGATATCAAACGAGTCCTCGCATACAGCACGATCAGTCAATTGGGCTACATGATGCTCGCGCTGGGCGCGGGCGGATTGATAATCGCCTCGTTCCTTCATAACGGCGGTCACGGGGATCTCGGTTCTGGATACTCATCCGGAATGTTCCATCTGATGAATCATGCATTCTTCAAGGCGCTGCTTTTCCT
>Ga0224495_10001110_pt1 | contig 19690 bp, 13 predicted proteins | sample SF_Jul11_sed_USG_FD_168128 | JGI IMG/M metagenome (GOLD analysis project Ga0224495, IMG submission 168128) | Sediment microbial communities from San Francisco Bay, California, United States - SF_Jul11_sed_USGS_4_1 | ecosystem: Environmental > Aquatic > Marine > Sediment | place: USA: California... | reverse complement strand
AATTCAGTAAAGGATCTAAAAAAAAAACAGTACAATTATATTAAAATCATAGATGAGAATCTACACCAGCTTTTTAATGCAATTATGCAAAAAACCAATAATCGAGAAAAAATTGTCTCTATTATTGGCAATATTAAAGGTATCATTCTTGATTTAAAGGTTTAACAAGAATTTGTATATTTATTACAATTGTAAATAAAATGGATACTACTACTAATAATAATAACAACAAAATTTTAAAATACAGTAATTACAAACCTTTATCGTTTATAATTCGTTTTTCAATTGTTCTTACAGTTTTTTTTATCATTGTCTCAGCGATCGTTGTTAATGAAAATTATAAAGGACATCATCGCTTATTGCTTGCTGAAAAAAATGAAGAATTGGATTTATTGGCCTCTTTGTTGGTGAATCCGGAGTTGATGCAGGAATCCGATTATTTTAAATATCTGGATATGTGGGTTAAAGGTCATTCAGAAATTTCAAAAGTTACTTTATCTAATGGCAATAAAACCATTTATTCGATAGAAAATAGTAATAAAATAACTTCCAATCTGATTTTAGAAAGAAAACTCCATTTTCCTATTAAAGGAGATATCGATTTAAATGTTGAGTTTAATACATCAAACCATGAAAATAATTTTAAAAATATGGGTTTTGAATTATTTGCAATGTCATTGATCATGGCAATTGTATTTGGATTGTTATTGTATTTATTGATTATTCGAAATGCGATCAATCCTTTACAAAAAGAATTTTTACAGGAATACAGTTTTAATGAAACCATTTTATCAAATTTACAGCTTGGCGTTGCTTTGATAGATAAAAACATGAATTTATTAAAGGCCAATAAGTTAATCAGGAAATTTTATTCCAATTTTTCTGAAGTTGAAATTAAAGAATGTTATAAATGCCAGAATCCTGAAATTGAAATTTCGTGTCAGGACTGCCCCGTGGTAAAAACCCTTAAAGACGGACAAACTCATGAAAAAATTCGATCTTTGCTGGTAAACGGCGAAATCATTTATCAACGGGTTTTGGCCTATCCCGTCTTTATAAATGAAAACGTAGTTCAGGCCATTGAAATAATCGAAGATATTACAGAACGGGTTTTAGATGAAGAAAAATTAAGGCGTACCAGCAGGGTTCAAAAAATACTTTCACAATGCATGCAAAACCTGATTCACTCTGAAAATGAAAATATTTTATTGCAAAATATTTGTCAGATCATTGTAGACAGCGGTTATTATAAACTTGCCTGGATAGGTGAATGTGATTTTGAAAAAAATATTATTAAACCCGTTGTTCATTCTGGTTTTGACGATGGTTTTTTATCCGACATTACCATTAAATATGAAAGAACAGGTCAATGCATTGATCCCGTTTGTGATGCCGTTGTAAATAATCATCCTGTACTAATTCAAGATATAGAAACAGATTTATATTCATCACAATGGAAAGAAGCAGCTTTAAAATCTGGATTTAGCTCTCTGCTTGCAATTCCTTTGCGTAATGAAAGTAAAGTCATTGGTACGTTAAATATATTTGCAGAAAAAAAATTCGCGATTGACGAAGAAGAAAAAAATCTTTTAATAAAGCTTGCAGATGAAATTTCATATGGAATGCATGTCTTTAGAACCAAGGATACTTCAAGGTTATTGATAGAAAGTAATATACATTTAAAACAAGATCGTGACGAAGCTACAATTGCCAATAGAAAAAAAAGTGATTTTCTTGCCATGATTACCCATGAGATTCGAACTCCCCTTACGGGAATACTCGGAATGACTGAACTTTTATTACGAAGCAATATTAATAATGAACAGGAAAAATTTTTAAACATAATAAAATCAACTGCGAATTTACAAATGAACATCATTAACGATATTCTTGATTTGTCTAAAATTGAAAAAGGAAAATTGATTCTTGAAAAAAGCAATTTTAATCTTCCGGGTTTAATCTATGAAGTAACCCAGTCTTTTGCATGGCAGATCCAAGAAAAAAATCTCAAAATGATCATTAAAAGTGAAAATGATATTCCTGATAATTATATTGGTGATTCTTTGAGGATAAAGCAAATATTTTACAACCTCATAGGTAATTCCATAAAGTTTACAGATAAAGGCGGTATCATGGTTTTAATTGAAAATCTCTACCATGATTCGCAGTTGTATAAATTAAAATTTACCATTGTTGATACGGGAATTGGAATTCCCGTTCACAAGCAATCAAAGATATTTGAAAGTTATACGCAAGTTGATTCTTCAATTACGAAAAAATATGGCGGAACAGGACTTGGAACAACCATCACCAAAAGACTGGTGGAACTTATGGGCGGCGAAATCGGATTGAAAAGCCCTGCGCGAGCAGTTGATGGAGAATTCATGGATTTAATTTTAAATAAAAATCCTGGGTCAGAATTCTGGTTTACCATTGAGCTGCCCGTTGCGGTTAATGAACTTAATGATGATAAGGAACATACCAGAAAGGTCCAAATGGAAAATAATATACGCATAAAACATTCAGGATTAAAAGCTCGAATACTGGTTGCTGAAGATAATGATGTAAATCAGACTCTTATCAAGATCATGCTGGAGAAAATGAACCATGACGCTGATATTGTTGCAAATGGGGTAGAAGCCATTAAAATGATCAATCAAAATACCTATGACATTGTTTTAATGGACATTGAAATGCCGGAACTAAACGGAATAGAAACCGTAAAATTGCTTAGAGAAAAGTACAACATAAAGCTTCCAGTCATTGCTCTTACTGCGAATATATATACAGAAGATAAAATAAAATATCTTGCCGCAGGTATGGATGATATAATTCAAAAACCATATAACCAGGATGAAATTATGAATATCATAGAAAAATGGGTTTTTTTAAAAAATGATGAAAAACAAACATCTTCAGATTTTATTATAACATAATTATTTCTCAAAATTTTAAAGTGATGATTTATTTACGAAAATGTAGTGTTTAACTACAGTGAAAGGCTTATAAAATGAGCATCCATATTTTAGCAACAAGCTAATTAAATAAACGGTTTCTTCTATATAAAATACATTTACATAATTAATTTTAAAAATGTTTCAGCCCTGGGAATATCTTCTGGTGTGTCTACGCCGACTGAATCGTGTTGTGTAATGTATATAAATATATTCATTCCGTTTTCAAGCATTCTCAGTTGTTCTAGTTTTTCAAGCGATTCAAGTGAACCGGTTTTGAGTTCTTTAATTACGCAAAGGGCATTTTTCGTATATCCATAAATGCCAAGATGTTTATATGATTGTTTCAGGTTGCCTTCATCAGCTCTATAAGGGATGGCTGATCGCGAAAAGTACAGCGCTTTATGATCAGAGTTAAAAACAACTTTAACCTGGTGTGGATTTATAAAGTTGCTCCACTGGGTAAATTGAATTGCAGCAGTTGCGATTTCACAATTTGCTTTATTTTGCAGGGTTTTAATGATTCCATCTATGGTATCAGGATGAATTCCGGGTTCGTCTCCTTGAATGTTAATGTAATGGTCAAATGTATTATAAATTTCAGAAACTTCTATAACACGATCAAGTCCAGTGCTATGTGTTTCTTTGGTCATCAAAGCTTTTCCACCAAATGATATAACTTGGTTAAGAATTTCTTTTGAGTCCGTAGCTACAATTAAGTCGTTAAGTAATTTTGATTTTTTAGCATTTTCGTAAACCCACTGTATCATGGGTTTATTTAAAATATATTTTAGTGGTTTTCCCGGAAATCTGGTTGAACCCATTCTTGCAGGAATTATTCCCAGAATATTTTTTGACATATTAAGCTGGTGAATCTTTAAATGTACTACCGAAATTTGTTATCATTTCTTCGTCGGTCATATCCAGTATTCCTCCGAATAAATCACCATTTATCAGTCTTTCATTTAAAGCAAGGGAATAACAATAAGTTTCAAGTATACATTGTTTCACGGGTTGACCGTTTAACCGTTTTGATCCTTCCAGGTCAGAGTCAAATTCAAGGGCTTCATCCATATTTTCAACTATAGCTTTATTTGTTTTCATGTCGGTAATCAGCGTTGCCAGAATTTTAGTGACGTTGTCCATATAAGATCGAACTAATCCACGTACATTTCTACCTTCAATATCCATTTTTGATCTTGCCTGATCTTTTCTTTTAGCTGCTTCAACATGATTTGCGCCAATATTTTGAGGTTTTTCATATATCTGATAATTTTTTCTTGCCTCGGCATAATTTTCAAAAGCTTGTATAATTGTTCTGGATTGATTAAATGCATCCGCAAGAATTTGTTTATAATCTTTTTTAGTTCCAGTGCTGTAATCTGCTGCCAATTTAATTTTTTTGGTTGTTAATACAAAAGATAATTCACGATCAAATTCAAGAAAAAAGAGATAGGCTAAAAATGCCCGGTCATTGTATTGAATATGAATAAATTTTTTATGCGAATCATGTTTTTGACGCAATACAGGTAATGGGTTTTGCCGCATCAGCTTTATTCCATACTGGTATTCTTTCGTTGTGGTTATTGCAGCTGCTTTTTCTGTATTTTTGTTTTCTTCCTTTTCTTCTGGAGTACCTTCTTCATCTACTGATCCTTCTTCCCCATCTACGTTATTGTCCGTTTCGTTTTCACTGTCGATATCGTGAAAGTTTACAGCAAGTGTAGTGCTTTCACCTTTTTTACGATTTCCAATTTTTTCATTTTGATCTATGCTTAAAGCTTTTTCTAAAGCTGAAGAGAAGGGAATATATTCAACTCCGTCCATTCGACAAATCAATAAGAATAATTTTGGAAAAGCCTTTAAAAAAACTTCATTGATATCTTTTAAAAATTTTTTCTTTTTTTGATCCATTAAATTATTGTTGTTCTGATCATTGGATTCTTTTAAATAGATATCTACTGCAATATTCAGCGCTTTTTTAATGGTTTCCTGGTAGGGATATATATAATACAGTTTTTTAAACAAGCTCCGTACTGGTTCCTCAATTATACTAAATGGTATCATTGAATTTGGATTGCTTTGGTGAAATTCAAGCAATCGATTAAAAAGCTTGGCATCAAAAAGTGAATGAAGTTTTTGTATTAATTCAATAAGTATCGGGTTTCGTTGATCCAATGAATTTGCAATTTTTTTTCCAATATCTCGATTTAATAAAAATAAATCATTACCAATTAAATTAAATTCAACGATGGCCTGTTTTACATCAAGACCAAGGTACTTAATAAAACTTGTTTTTATCGCATCTGACGAAAATGGGGTTATTCCATCAAAAAAGGTTTTTAGCTTTAATATAAAACGTGTCAATGAACCTGAGTTATTATTTTGTTTTTTTTCATCATTTTGTTGTGAATTTGAGCTTTCTTCATCGAATCCGCCATAACGCCCTCTGGATGAGGATGATGGCTTTCCGCCTAGTTTTTGCAGATTTTCCTGTTTTTTCTTTTCTTTTAATTCTTTTTCGGAAAGAACTTTACCACCTGCTGATTTAAACTTGTCGAGCATTGCCTTTCGCTCACTATTTTCAAGTTTGTCAGCGCCAATAGCATTTCGTGTTTCATCGAATTCAAATTTTGAGGCCATATTTACAATTTAAAATATCTTTACAAAGTGACAATCAAATATAAGGGCATTATCTAAAATAATGAACATTAACCCTTATATAAATACTATCGGAATAACAGGCATCATCGGCAGTGGAAAATCAACCGTTTCTGACTTATTGGAAAAAAAAGGCGCCTTTGTAATCAGAGCTGACAAGCTATCGGCCTCTGTACTTGATATTCACTATGAAAAATTTGAAATTGTTAAAAACAAAATATCTAAATTACTTGAAAATTCCGGAAAATCAAAAAATATACATGAAATATTTTCTGAAAACGGTGTTAATCGGAAATTACTGGGCGATGCCGTCTTTAGCGATGATAAAAACATAAAAGAGTTAAACCAAATCATTCATCCAGAAGTTAAGTATTTATTTAAGAAACAAATTTCAGAAATTGATGATCCTGATAAAATAATTATTTATGACGTTCCACTTTTATTTGAAACTGATCTTTACCTATACATGAAAAAAAATATTGTGGTATATGCGCCGGAAAAGGTTGCTATTCTACGCGCATCTAAACGAATGGGTTTAACAATAGAACAGGTAAAAAAAAGGTTGAAACATCAAATTTCCATTGAAAAAAAAATGAGTATGGCCGATTATGTAATAGATAATAGCGGAGACGAGAACAAGTTGATCATAGAAGTGGAAAAACTTTGGCTATTCTTACAGGAAATAAAATGAGCGATGAAAATATTAAAAAAGTATATGTAATTAATCTTGATAACAAAAGAGTGATATTGTTGACGGGATTATTTTTTTTCTTGTTCAGTATATCATTTCTAGCTGGATTTAAGTGGGATGAAAATAATGTACAAAATCTAAAAAATGTTCAGAATGTGGAAAATACCGCCATTTCAATGAATGGTGTAAAAGATATTGAAGAAAATCACCTTTTAGCATCTGGTAATGCGGGCCAAGAAAAAAATATTCTCGTATTGCCGGAAGAAGATAACAGGATTTTTAGTCAAAAAAAGAAAATTACCACAGATGATCCTTTTATTATTGAGCCTCCAGCGCATTCAACAGATAAAAAAGAACCTGTACAAAGTTCCGCAAAAAAAACAAGTGAAGAAGTTTCAAAAAAAGAAATGATAGCTTCTAAAACACTTGAAAAATATTATACCATACAAATTGCAGCCTTTACCCATGAAAAAGATGCTATATCTTACCAGGATCAAATAAAGAAAAAAAATATTGATTCCAGGATAGATAAAAGCAGTAAATACTATTATGTGCGATCTGGAAAATCAAAAGATAAAGCTCAACTGCAATCACTGCTTAAAAAAATAAATAATGTTTTGAACCTACAGGCTATTGTAGTACAAAAAAAGATCTCTTGAAATGAAACGAAATTTACTGACCCTTTTTGATTTGGAAAAATCAACATTTCATAATATACTAAAGCTGGCGCTGGAGTATAAGAAAAAGAAAAGTAATGATAATTTTTTAAAGGGTAAAAATATTGGTTTGATATTTGAGAAAAACTCGACCAGAACCAGGGTTTCATGTGAAGTTGCAATCAATCAGCTTGGCGGTAATTCCATCTATTTAAGTTCAAAAGATTTACAATTAAACCGTGGAGAATCTATCGAAGATACTGCAAGGGTTCTAAGCAGATACCTGGATGCGGTAATTATACGCGCGAAATCACACGTTACAATTGAAAAATTTGCCGCTTCTTCAGATATTCCTGTTATAAATGCTCTTTCTGACAAAGCTCATCCCTTGCAAATATTGGCTGATTTTTTAACTATCCAGGAAAATGGAATTGATTTAAATAACTGTAATTTATGTTTTCTAGGTGATGGACAAAATAATGTATGTCGTAGCCTTATGGCTGGATATACTTATATAAATGGTACTATGAATATTGGCACACATATAAATTATTTTCCAGATGAGGAATTTTTAAAACAGGTCAAAACTGCCGGAGGAAAGATAAATGTTTTTCCTGAAGCCGTTGAATCAGTTATTGGAGCAGATGTATTGTATACTGATGTTTGGGTATCGATGGGAAATGAAGATGAAACTATCCAGAGAAAAAAAGATCTCAAGGGTTTTCAAATTAATAAAGAAATATTGTCAAAAACAGGTAAGACTCCAATAGTTTTACATTGCCTGCCGGCTCAAAAAGGTGAGGAAATTACCAATGAGGTTTTTGAATCTTTAAACAGTAAAATATTTGATCAGGCAGAAAACCGTCTTTATTCAATGAAAGCTGTCTTAAAATATGTTTTTAATGGATAAATAAAATGTCTGATTTTGATGAATATTTTCAAACATCTGCCGATACAAGTACAATTCCTCACCGTTTTGATCAATTTTGGAAAGATTCGATTACCTATTTAAAACAATTTCCCCTTAATTTAAAAATATCCAGAAAAAAAAGTAAGTTATTTAATAAATATAATGAATTTGAACTTAGTTTTGATGGCGTAGATAAATATCCATTACGGGCAAGTTTATTTATTCCATTAAAAGCAAATGTAAAACCTCCTATGGTCATTCGATTTCCGGATTACATGAGTGAAGTAAAATTTTCACCAGAATTGTATGAGCAGGGTTATGCTCAAATGATTTTAGAGCTCAGGGGGCAGCGGGAAGCACTTGCCTTATTGGAGCAATCTGAGGAAAAACAAAAAGAAAGTTTTGGTTATTTTTCTGAAAACATGCTGGATCCGGAAAAGTATTATATGAGGAAATTATATCTTGATGCCATGCGATGTCTTGATGTAATTCGTTTAATTAAAGAAGTGGATAAAAATAAAATATCCATTTGGGGAACGGGAATCGGATCTGCGATGGCTGTATTTTTACAACACAATGCTGATCGTATTTCTTCGATTGTTTTAGATGAACCAACATTTGTATATCTTGAATTAACCCAGAACGTATCAAAAGCAGCGTATGCTGAAGAAATAAATGAATACATTAAAAAAAATAAATTAAACAGGAAAAAAATAAAAGAAAATCTTGCATATTTTGATGTTATTTATCTGGCAAGTAAAATCAATATACCTGTATTGATGTTTATTAACATTGAAAAAAGAAGCGTTGCACCCCAGGGTGGTTTTGCCATGTTTCATCGCATACCCGAAAATAAGGATATGGTTATTTTTACTGAAATTGAAGAGTCGTCCGTTAGTTCTTCATCAAAGGCAATTACAGAGACAATAAGATTTTTTAATGAAACATTAAAATGATTAATTCTCGTATAGGTAAAATAAATAGAAAAAAAATTATCAAAGAAATAATTAATTCAAAAGAATTTAATTATAGTATACGCAAGAAAAAAATTAATAATGTAAAGCTGGAATATTTTTTTGAACAATATATAAAATGCATTCCTAATGATTATCTAAAGTTTTTATCAATTTCAGATCTTGTTCATTTCGTTATAAGAAGATATGAATTTTTTATTTCTAAAAATAATTATGATGTATCGAATCGATCAATTAAAATTTTAGTAAATGAAATTCCTGAAGAAGAATGGATTATAAATGCTCATATAATTGAAATATTAATGGATGATATGCCTTTCATTAAAAATTCATTGATAGAACTTTTTCAACATATGGGATATTCGATTAGATATTTATTATCTGATTGTTATAGTTCAAATGATATATTTACAGATGACCAAACGACAGAGTCATCAGATGGCGAACTCCGTAAAAGTTTTTATGCTCTTTTTATTCTAGACAGAATTGAAGATTTTAAACCACAAAAAATACAAAATAAAATTACTGAATTATTAAAACATGTTAACTTTGTCACAAAAGATTTTAATGATATTATTTCTGTATTGAATATCGAGTATAAAAATAAAAAAATTCAACAATATTTTAAATGGCTATGCAGAAATAATTTTATTTTTTTAAGCTTGTCAACTGGAAAAAAACATTATGGTTTATTTAACGACTCAGATTATCGAAAAAAAATTGATGAATATTCTGTGCCTGAATGGGATGACAATGTTCATGTAATTAAAACAGATTTAATCAGTAATATAAATCGTAGTGAAAAGATATTAATTATTTCGTTTAATAATATTGTAATAACTGGAATTTTTACAAGAAAAGCTGATAATACTTCAACCGCTGCCATACCTTTATTATCGGATAAACTAAACAGTTTGATAAAAAGTAAAAGACAAATGTGGACTTCACTGGATATTCGGGATTTTACCTATGCTTTTGACTTATTACCTTTGATTCATAGATTTACATTGCCTGTCGAAGATTACGTTGTTTTCAGCGAAATCTTGTTTGATGCCAGACTTACAATTGAAAGTAAAATAAGAGTACGGTCATTTAAAAAAGGTGAATATTTTTTAGCTATTATCTGGCCGATCAATGATCTTGGCGAGGGGTTTCAGCAAAAAATAAAAAAGCATATTGAAAAATCAAATTTAATTATTCGCGATGAAGTTAGTCGAGTGTTATCTTCTGTTGTTTATTTTTTTTATGAATTAAAATCGGAATCCGTAATTTTGCACGAAAAACAATTTGAGCAGTTTGAGCAAAATCTTTTAAATGACCTTTTACTGTGGGAAAAAAAATTTGATGCAGAGGCTGAAAAGAGGTTTAAATTTGAAAAATATATAAGTTATAAAAAATTAATAAATTCAATCATTCAAACTAATTATAAAGAAAAGCATTCCCCAAAAGAAGCATTAATGGAGTTAGATAATATCTTCACAGCTTTTTCAAGAGAACGATTAATTAAAGGCGAACTAGATTTAAATAATACTAAAACATTCATAAAAGTATTTTCAAAGCATGATTACAATTTAAGTTATTTTATTCCAATTTTCAGTACGATGGATATTAATGTACATGAAATGGAAACGTATCAATTTAATATTGATAATGAATATTTGTTTTTATATAAATTTAATATTAAATTTCAAAATAATATTTTAGACGATATCGAAGTATTAAACAGAATTTGTGAAACAATTGATAGCATCATGGATCAAAAAGCCAGTTCTGAACCATTAAATTCTTTAATATTAACTGCAAAACTTTCCATATTTCAAATTGAATTACTTAAAGCCCTTGTTTCCTATTTGGTGCAAATTAAAAAAGGTTATTCAAGAGTATTGTTAAAAAAGGTATTGCAAAACAATCCAGGTTTATCAGAAATTATTGTTTCGATTTTTGAAATTAAACTTATCAATCAATTGCATCATGGTAAAGCTGCCGATATTTCTTTAAATGAAGTTATATATCGAAATATAAAAGACTTTCCCGCTGACATTTCAAAAATTAATGACTTTATAAAATTTAGAGAACAAAATATACAAGACTTTAAAATTAAAAATATTGTACAGGCAGAATTGTACAAAATGTTAACTATTATTATTCAAGGTATTGTTAGAACAAATTATTTTACAAATTCGGAAACAATCTCATTTAAAGTTAGATGTGATAAAATTGATTTTTTAATTCAACCCTCTCCACTATATGAGATTTGGGTTTATCATGCTCATTTTGAAGGAATACATCTTAGGGGCGGTTTAATTTCAAGAGGCGGAATTAGATGGTCGGAGCGTCAGGATGATTTTCGCGAGGAAGTATGGGGTCTCTGGAAAACCCAGGTATTAAAAAATACAATCATTGTACCGACCGGCGCAAAAGGGGGATTTGTTTTAAAATACATTTCAAATAGCACAGAAAATGCAGTTGCCATGTATAAAAAGTTTATACGTTCTTTGATTTTTTTAACAGATAATCGAATTCATAATAAAAATATAAGGAATAAAAATATACCAGTTTTTGATGAAGAGGACAGTTACCTTGTTGTGGCTGCAGATAAAGGAACTGCATCCTTTTCAGACTATGCCAATGAAATTGCAATTGAAACCGACTTTTGGCTGGGAGATGCATTTGCATCAGGAGGAAAAAATGGTTATTCTCACAAAGCGCTTGGAATTACCGCTCTGGGTGCATGGGAATCTGCCAGATGGCATTTGCGAAGACTTAATAAGTCTCCACATCAAGATGAAATCAGCGTCGTTGGTATAGGTGATATGTCGGGTGACGTTTTTGGTAATGCAATGATTTTTAGCAATAAGATCAAACTCATTGGCGCTTTTAATCATAAACATATTTTTATCGATCCTGATCCTGACTTGCAGTTATCGTTTAAAGAAAGAGTCAGACTTTTTAAAGAAAATGGAGACTGGTCAAAATATGATGCTGATAAAATTTCAAAAGGCGGAGGCGTATTTGAAAGAGATACCATTTCAATTAAAATCAATCAAAAGTTAAAAACAATTTTAGATACAACCGCAGATCAAGTAAGCGGCGAGGAAATGATTAAATTACTACTTAAATCGTCAGTTGATATGATATTTAATGGAGGTATCGGTACTTATATTAAAAGCAGCAATGAAACATCGATGGAAATCAATGACCTTGTAAATGATAATGTACGAGTTGATGCTTTAGAGGTTCGGGCGTCGATGATCATCGAAGGCGGAAATCTAGGTGTCAGTCATCAGGGAAGAATCGAGTATTCAAATCACGGGGGTCTGATAAATACAGATGCTATTGATAATTCAGGCGGTGTGGACTTATCGGATCATGAAGTAAATTTAAAAATATTATTTAAAATATTTATGGATCATGGTTTAATTAAAACTCTTGAAGAAAGAAATAAACGATTAAAAAAATTAGCTTTAGAGGAAGTTGAACTTGTTTTACAAAATAATTTTATTCAAAATTGGGCGTTGGTTTATTTACAAAATCTACCTTTAAATGAAATGGTATATTCACTTGAATTAATTGATATGCTTAAAAGTGAAAATTTATGGTCTAATAGCATTGAAAAATTACGAGATCTGCAAATTATATCGGATTGTATAGCTAACCGCAAATCCATTCCTAATCCTTTACTTGCCATATTGCAAAGTTTAAGTAAAATATATTTTTCTAAAATATTTACAGTAAATATAACTGATTATATTTATAATGACGAATTGGATAAATACTTTCCTGAGTCTTTAATCAAATTTAAATATTTATATTTAAAGCACCCCTTAAAGATAGATATTATTAAAACAAAAGTAGTAAATCGAGTAATTGATTTGATGGGGTTTCCTGGTTTGGTAAAATGTTTAAAATATCTAGACCTTCAGGTAAGTCAGGTGATTCATTACTATTTTACTTCAAGAAAAATTTTAAATATCGAATCTCTTAATATTACTCGGTATCTTCCTGATTTAAGTTTACGAAAATTTCCTGAATGTTCATTTGATCAAATGTTTGAAATTAAATTTAGAATTGAAAAAGCAATTTATCGCTATATGGAAATGGTGGTTTTATTTAAACATGATCTTGCCGGAGAGTTAAGTGATCAAATTCTTCCAGTAATAGAAGAGAAGTATTTACTAGATAAAAAAACTGGTTTAAATGAACATAAATTAAACAAAGATGAGTCTGTCGAATATATACAATTGATACATGTCGAGTTTCGTTTTGCAATTGAACATTTGGCTTCTAAAAAAATAAAACCGGATTACACTGCAATTTTTGATTTGTATTACAATCATGGCATTTTTCAATTAAAAAAAGAATTGTATCGAATAAAGCCCGAAAATCGTTGGCAAATACAATCTCAACTTGGGTTAAAAAAAGTATTTTGGTCGGGTTTAGTCAATTGTAACCCGAAATTACTTAGAGAATTGATCGATAAAATAAATTTAAACGCTGAAATAAATAAATTAAAAAGTGAAAATAATATCAATTTATCAACTTTAAGCGGTATAGTTGATTATTTATTTACATAGCGTTTTAAATTTACCGCACTAAAGATTGAGCCAAATTTCTACATATTTAAAAATAAACTGTTTTTAATACTTTAAAAATTATTGTAAATTAATTGTCTTTACATTTAATCAGCGCCAATGATGGGCTTTTTATAAGAATATAAATTATGTACACCGCCCTGTACCTGTGCCGCAAGAGACCTTTTTTCAAATCTCAATTTTTCGCTATAAAGTTCATTATGCAGGTCTTTAATATTTTTAATACCCATATCCTGAAAGGAATGTCGTACTCCTTGAATAAGGTAGGGAACAAAATCAAAAATTGTACCTTTATCCATAACAGTACCGCTTACGCCCTGAGCTACGCGTATTTTTTGATCGTCGGCAAAATATCGTTTTCCGCCGCCGGCATCCATGGCTTCAAGGGAGGCCATACCACGGTATCTTTTTAAACGAACACCATTGTCATAAAAATACTCTCCTGGGGCCTCTTGAGTGCCAGCCAGGAGACTTCCGACCATAACGGAGCTGGCTCCAATGGATAACGCTTTTGTAATATCGCCAATGTTGGTGATACCGCCATCGGCAATTACAGGTACATTATGCTTTTTAGCCAAAAGCGCTGTGTGGTACACTGCGCTTGCCTGAGCGCGGCCGCAGGCCATTGTGTCCTGCGTAATGCAGATGGAACCAGGTCCCATTCCAATACGCAATGAATCAGCGCCGGCATCAATTAAGGCCTGTGCCTGTGCGCTCGTAACGACATTTCCGGCCATGATATCGGTTTGGGGATATTTTTTTTTAATTTCTTTTATAAAAGCAATTTGATAAGACGAATATCCCTGAGCTGAGTCAATTACAAGGATATCGACTCCTTTCTCAACAAGAGCATCTACGCGATCTCTGTCGCCAGGATGGGTAGACACAGCGGCGCCAACAACAAGACGTTTGGTTTTGTCTTTACTGGAAAGTGGATATTCTTTGTTTTTAATCAGGTCGCTTCGGCACATTAAAGAAACCAGCAATCCGTCTCGATTTACAATCGGCAGCTTGCCTTTTTTGGAATCTTTTAAAATTTCATTGGCTCGTATCAGCGATACACCTTGTTCGCCGATGATTAAATTTGTGGTCATAACATCTTTAATTTTTCTGTTTCTATCTTTTTCAAAGTCAATATCGCGGTTTGTAACGATACCGACCAATTTGGTTTTCATAGTTCCGTCAACGGTGATGGGGATTCCAGAAAACCCATATCTTTCTTTAATACGAATTACGTCAGCAATTGTATTTTCAGGAGAAAGTAAAATTGGATCGTTGATAAAACCGTTTTCATAACGTTTTACCCGTTCAACTTCGCGTAATTGATCTTCAATGCTGTTATTACTGTGGATGATTCCTAAACCGCCGATTAAGGCAAGCCCGATGGCCATTTTATGTTCTGTAACCGTATCCATTGGACTTGAGATGATCGGAATTTTTATAGAAATATTACGGGAAATGTTTGATTCAAGATTTACATCATCTGGTATAAAGTCAATGTATCCAGGTAAAATTAGAAAATCTTTATAAGTCAATCCATCTTTGGATTGAAATAATTCAGTTCCAGATAGACCGTCTATTGATGTTATGTGTCCCATGTGATATGTCAAAAAGCAAAATCGGGGCGTCAAGCACTATGGCTTTATATTTTACGTATAAAATTCTACCCCTGATTGCTGGATTATTTTTTATTTTCTAAAATTGTCTTTATGTTTCCCATGCTGTCTTCAAAAGCTTTTTTAAGCATACTCTTCATCAATAATCCTGTCCATCTTTCGACAGGATACTTGTTTTCGCATAAAAAAACCCAGTTAAATTCGGTGCCATCGTTAACCTTTTTGAATGTCATTTGGTTTATCGCGCTTCCCTCGCGAGGTGATTTGGTAATCATGACAAGAGTCAATGATTTTCCTTCCTGGGTTGCGGTAATGATTAATTTACCATCGCCGGTTTTTTTCCCTTCCCATGACATTTCTGATCCGACTTTCATATCGGGACCTGTTATTTTTATTTTTTGATCTGGATCTATTTTAGACCAATGACTCCAGGAATTCCATTTATGAAAATCGGCCGTTAATTTATATACCGATTCAGGGCTTGAAGCAATAAAAATTGTTTTTGAGATAGTTGTTGAAACAGGGAGAAATGCAGCTCCTATGAGAAAAATTGCAACGACAGCTACAACGCCGATAAAAAGAATTTTTAAAGATTTCATTTATATTCCTTATAATTAAATTTTATATCAATATAACTATATTTTTAAAAAATTACTAAAAATCCTGGCTTATATATGAAAATTTATTATTTAAAAATTATATTTTGCTGCGTGTGCCGATAATTTCGCCAACATAAAACCATCCATGTTTATAAAAAAATATCAGTGTATTGACAATGCGCAGATTAAAAAATGGGAAAATACATACTTTTTAAAATAAATTCTCTTGTTTTACAATACTTAAATTTTAAAGACAAAACAGATTAGTACAATGTCAATGAATTTTCAAGACTGTTATCTCGCAATTATTAAACCGTCAGGCCACATTCGCTGGAAAATTTTTTATCTTCTATAACGATATGATCAATAAGCCAGATTTTTATATAATCAATAATATATGCAAGAGAGGGTAAATCTCCGTTTATATAATCAAGCTTGGCAATTTCCAGGTTGTTGCAAAACATATCATTTTCATACCGACGTCTTTCTAAATCAGAGTAGCCGTATTCACTCATGAGAATTTCTTCGCGCTCAAAATGATAAATAAAGTAATTGATCAGCCCGATAAAAACTGTCATTACAGCATTTTTATCCTTGGCCGCTTCATGAAGTATTATGAGCTGATTTATAGTACTTATAATCTCCTCATGCTGTCGGTCGATTTTATCAACTCCAATTTTATAATGGTCAATCCAGTCTATCATCATGTTATTTCCTTTTAGCTTTAAGCTGTTACATCATTCGCCAGGACGCTGGAAAATGCCCTGCCGTTATATGGAATTTTTAACATATTTTTAAGAGTTTGTCTTCCCAAGAAATTACCTGGGAAACATTTTTGCAAGAAAATATGAAAAGTTTAAATAAACACCTGCATTTATTGATGAGCAGGCATTACAAATTTAAATTACTGCGGTACAAGTCAGGGCTGATACCTATCTTTTTTTTAAATAAACGATAAAACGATGAAACAGAATTAAAGCCAGCCTCATAACCAATGCGGGTTATATTCAGGTTTGGTTGTTGCTGCATCAGTTCAATAGCCTTATTTATACGATAATCTGCCAAAAGGTCGTTAAAACGAATTCCTTTTTCTCTATTTAAATAGTATGAAACAACAGAGGGGTGGTGAAGAACTCTTTCAGAGAAGGTTCGCAAAGTCAGGTTTTCGTCAAGATAAATTTCATCTTGTTCCAGTGCTTTTGAAATCTGGGCTTCGAGATATCCCTTATCTATTCCATTAAGTGGGTTTTTGATCAATGTCTTTAAATATGAATCTGAAATATTTTTGGAACGCGTTGTGTAAGGCAGAAAAAAATGTGCGATTTGTAAAAAAATGGAAACAAGAAATCCCTTTGTTAAATAGCCAAGATTGATTAAATCAAAAATAAATGTGTGATCATGAAAAAATTCATAATAAATGCCAAGGAGAAAAAGAACGAGATCAAACGATCCAACGCTTATCATCATGTATGAAATCTGGCGCACAACCCCGCCTTTTTTAAAATCAATTCTGATTTGCCTCCAGTTTAGTCCCTGATACACATGATAAATAAAATAGCCAAGTATAAGCAGCATATAGCAATAAATCAGGGCGTTGAGAAGTTTGTCGCTGGTTTGCAGTATAGAAGTTTTTTTATAGTAACTGTGCAGAAATCCTTGCATAAAAACCGGATCATTTCTTAAAAAAAACAAACGGATTTCACCAAGAATAGCCGGCGTATAAAGCGCCAACCAGACACGGTTTGGTCTGAAATCATTGTGCAGCAGTGAAAGTATCATAAATGCCATGGCCGGCCAGCATAATGAATTTACGTCAAAAAATACCATGGCCAGTGAAGCATGCAGAATGAGTTGATGACTGTAAAACAAATAGTAATGAAAGGCATTATAACAATTTTCAATTAAGAAAATTAAAGCCCAAAAATGAAAGGCCTTCTTTTTATAGGTAAATAATACGGCTTGAACCACCGCATTGATAAAAAACAAAACTGCATAAAATCCGTAAATTGACGATAAATCCATTTTAAATAACCAGTTTTCAAATTACGTGGCTTGCTGTATTCGTGTTTTAAACCAACTATGAAATGTAAATTACATTTTAGTCGAATATTTAAAGCGGATTAAATATTTGAAATAAAAGTAAATCAACTTAGAGAGCGTCCCAAAACCAATCTTTGGATTTTGAAACGCACGCTTTTTGCGATGAAAGTCCGCAAAAAGCTACATTTTTGTGCGCTCAGCTCACAAAAATGCGGGTACATCCCTGTACCGCAAGAGCGCGCCCGAGTTTTGGGACGCGCTCTTACTCATTTTTTGCTTGAATATTTATTTTGATGAGAAGTAATAAAAAATAGAAGAATATCATTTTAATCGTTGCAGGGCGAAAAGATTTTAGATTTAAGGTATATAATGAACATCGACGTATATAAAAAAAAACGTGAAGATTTACTTCAACAAATTTCAACATATAAAACGCATTTATCAATATTGGATCAGGTTCAGGAAACCCATTATATTGTACCAGCCGATAACCAGCCGTTGATTGAGAAAGCGTTAAATCGCGGCTGTTCACAGTCTCTTGAATTGCTGGCACGATATGATATTTCCCTGGGAGAATTGGCCGACACTTTGGAATGCGACGATGGAGTCATTACTTCAATTGTTGAATCAAATTATCACGCAGATTTAATATTAATCGACGGCGAGGACGCAACATCTCTTGATGAAGAAAGTATTTTAACCGCCAGAAAAAATATTATTTTTAATTTCAATGAAAGAAAAAATTTTACATCCAGAGTTTATTTTCGTCCGAGCGGTTTAGAATTAAAATACTGTATTGACGACATTGTTTCTGCATTTTCAGGTGTTTTATTTGAAAAAGGTAAAAGATATCCGATTGATGGAATGGTGTACCCTAAAGTTGAAAATTCAAATGAAATTAATTTTATTTGTCAAATATTAGATGACGCTGAAATAAAAATTGGATTACCTGTAAACAGCATCAAGATTCAATTTCTCGTTGAAAGTGCACTGGCTGTTGAGTCGTTGTATGAGATTGCCCATTCATGTAAACATCGTCTTGGCGGAATTATTTTTGGCATGGCTGATTATGCCGCAGAAACTGGAATTTCTATACTTGATGAAAATCATCCTTTATTTCAATATGCGCGAATGAGAATTATAAATGTCAGTTCGGCTCTTGGGGTACCGTCTATTGATTGTATGAGTTTTAAATATCCTGTAGCAGATAAAAACCTTGGTAAAATAGACAATAAAAAGTTAATTTTAAGAAAAATGCGCGATGTACTTGATATTACCTTGAATTCTGTTCAACTGGGTATGAAAGGAAAGTGGGTTGGTCATCCGTTACAATTGTTAGCGGCAAAAATTGCATATGAAAAGCATTATTCTCAACAACGTCTTGATCAATATATTGAAAAACTAAAAATATATGCTGATTCAAACTCTGGCGCAAATATCATTCATAACGATATGGCGGATCGTGCGACAGATCGTAACGTACGTTCATTTTTAAGAAGGGCTGTTTTGAAAAAAAAGATCGATATCATTTTAGCCCTTAATTTAAATCTTATAGATGAAAATGAATATAAATTATTAAAAGATTTAAGCTAATGTATTTTCTCGTTTTAAGATATGATATAGATATTCGGGGCAGACGGGACATGCTCACAAAGCTTCGCGGTCCCGTATTCTAAATACTACTATTCTGTAAATGGATGATCGATATAGATTTTCGGGGCAGACGGGACTCGAACCCGCGACTTCCTGCGTGACAGGCAGGTGCTCTAACCAACTGAACTACTACCCCAATTGTTACAGTGGAGATAAAATAAATTTTATACAGTCGGTCAACAACAATTAATCATTTTTTATTACATCCCCTCCGGGCGTGAGTGAATTATATAGGGCATCATGCAGCTTTCCACATGGTATCCCATTGTCCCGACAGATAGGTTGTTCTAAGTTTTGCAATAGCATTCGCGCCCTCGGTAGTCCATTTCATTCCTGCTTTTTTT
>Ga0224495_10001109_pt1 | contig 19691 bp, 24 predicted proteins | sample SF_Jul11_sed_USG_FD_168128 | JGI IMG/M metagenome (GOLD analysis project Ga0224495, IMG submission 168128) | Sediment microbial communities from San Francisco Bay, California, United States - SF_Jul11_sed_USGS_4_1 | ecosystem: Environmental > Aquatic > Marine > Sediment | place: USA: California... | reverse complement strand
TCTGCCTCTTACCGATTATCCGAGATTGCGGCGCAGTTGGGTGGGCGGGTGCTCGGTGATGCCGGGGTGCGCATCAACCAGATAGCCTCGCTCGAAGCAGCACAGCCTGACGAGATCAGCTTTCTAACCAACAGCAAGTATCGTTCCCAGCTTGCGGTTACCAAGGCAGGCGCCGTTATCCTTGCCGAGCAGGATGCGGATTCGACCGGTTTGCCGCGCATCGTCGCGGAAAATCCTTACGCTTATTTTGCCAAAGTTTCAGCCTTGTTAAATCCATTGCCTGAAATCAGGCCGGGGATTCATCCCAGTGCGGTCATCGGTGCCGGCGCTAAAGTAGACGTTACTGCCAGTATCGGCGCTACCACCGTGATCGGTGAAGGGGCAAGGATTGGTGCTCACAGCGTGATTGGTGAAGGTTGCAGCATAGGAGCGAATGTCTCAATCGGATGCCGTGCCAGGCTGTATCCACGCGTGGTGGTATACCACGGATGTGTGATAGGCGATGACCTGATCGCCCATTCCGGCGCGGTGATAGGAGCTGATGGCTTTGGCATCGCGATGGATCAGGAACGCTGGATCAAGATTCCACAAATCGGGCGGGTCGTGATCGGCAATGATGTGGAAATAGGCGCAAACACCACCATCGATCGCGGCGCATTGGACGATACGGTGATCGAGGATGGCGTCAAGATGGACAATCAGATACAGGTGGCGCATAACGTCCGCATCGGTGCGCACACGGCTATCGCGGGATGCGTCGGCATTGCGGGCAGTACCAGCATCGGGCGCTACTGCAGGATCGGTGGCAGCGCCGGGATTCTGGGACATCTTAAGATTGCCGATCATGTGGAGATTGCGGCATTCACACTGATCGGAAAGTCCATCCGTGAAGCAGGTTCATATGCAGCTATTTTCCCGTTTTCAACGGCAGAAGACTGGCGCAAAAATACAGTTCATCTTCGCCACCTGGATGATCTCGTGAAGCGCGTCAAGTCACTGGAACAAGAGCTTGTAACTTTAAAATTGAATCCGGCCCCGCAAAGGCGGCAGTAACAAGGGAAAAACTTATGAACAACATAACAGAAACACCCATGTCCGGCTTGCAGATGGACATCCACGAAATTCTCGAACATCTTCCGCACCGTTATCCTTTCCTGCTGGTTGATCGCGTGTTGTCGATCGAGCCGAACAAGGAAATCACCGCATTGAAGAATGTCACCATCAATGAGCCATTCTTTCCGGGGCATTATCCGCATCATCCGGTGATGCCCGGCGTGTTGATCATCGAGGCAATGGCGCAAGTTGCCGCGCTGCTGACTTTCAAATCATCAGGCAGCAAGCCGGACGATAAATCGGTGTATTACTTTGCCGGCATCGATGCCGCGCGTTTCAAGCGGCCGGTAAGCCCCGGTGATCAATTGATCATCAGGGTGACACTGGTGCGCAGCATGCGCGGTGTTTCAAAATTCAGCGCGACAGCAGAAGTAGATGGTCAGCTCGCGGCTGAAGCTGAATTGATGTGCACGGTAAAGACAGTATAGAGATGCGCCACCCCACTTCTATCATTCATCCCAACGCAAAACTGGCCGGCGATGTCGAGGTGGGTGCATATTCCATAATCGGCGAACACGTCGAGGTCGGTGCGGGAACGGTGATCGGCCCGCATGTCGTGATCAATGGACATACCCGTATTGGCCGGAACAACCGCATCTTCCAGTTCTGTTCGCTGGGGGAGATCCCTCAGGACAAGAAATACGCGAACGAGCCTACCAGCCTCGAGATCGGCGACCACAACACCATACGTGAATTCTGCACCTTTAACCTGGGTACCGCGCAAGATACCGGCATAACAAGACTGGGCAATCACAACTGGATAATGGCTTACGTGCACTTGGCCCATGACTGTCAGGTGGGCGATCACACCATTTTCGCCAATAATGCGCAATTGGCAGGTCATGTGGTGGTTGGCGATTATGCGATCCTTGGAGGTTTCACCGTTGTTCACCAGTTCGTCAGGATAGGTGCGCATATCATCACCGGCATGGGCACGATTTTGCTGCAGGATGTGCCGCCATATGTGCTGGCGTCCGGCAATCCCTGCGCCCCCCATGGCATAAATTCCGAGGGTCTGAAACGGCGCGGGTATTCCAGCGCTACGATCATGGCGATCAAGCGTGCTTACAAGACATTGTATAAATCCGGATTGAGTCTGGATGATGCGAAAGCCGAGATCCGCGCGCAATTGGACGAACACGCCGAATTAAGTACGCTGGTCGATTTTCTCGAAGCCTCCGAACGCGGCATCATTCGTTAATCCAGAATTATTTTATGACACAAAATATTGTGATAGGTATTGTCGCGGGCGAAGCATCTGGCGACCTGCTGGGCAGCCATTTGATGGCTGCACTGAAAGAAGCTCTTTCCGAAGTGCGTTTTGTCGGCGTCGGTGGATCAAAGATGCAAGCGGAAGGACTGGAAGTATTGTTCCCTATGGAAAAGCTGGCGGTGCGCGGCTATGTGGAAGTGCTCCGGCATTACCGCGAAATCGTCGGTATCCGAAGTAGCCTGAAAAAATATTATTTGTCCAACCGGCCGGATATCTTCATAGCAGTTGACGCGCCGGATTTCAATCTGGACCTGGAACTCGTACTCAAGAAACGCGGCATACCCACCGTTCACTATGTTAGCCCCTCGATATGGGCATGGCGGGGAGAGCGCATCCACAAGATCAAGCGCGCGGTGTCGCACATGCTCGCCCTGTTTCCCCATGAAACAGAACTTTATCGACAGGCCGGGGTGCCGGTTGATTTTGTCGGACATCCGCTCGCAGATATGCTGCCGGAGCGACCTGATCGTGAAGAAATGCGAGAGACGATGCGTATACCTGCGAATTCCAGAGTCTTCGCATTTCTTCCGGGCAGCCGACAGAGCGAAGTCAGTCAGCTTGCCAACATCTATATCGAGACTGCCAAACTGATTCTGCAAAAACTGCCGGAAGCGCGCTTCTTGGTGCCGCTCATCAGCCGCGAAACACGGGGGATTTTCGAACAGTCAATATACGATTGCCATGCCCGGGAACTGCCTATAACCATGCTGTTCGGCCATGCGCATGATGCGATGACGGCCGCGGATGGGGTGTTGGTCGCTTCCGGAACGGCGACGCTTGAGGCGGCGCTTCTCAAGCGCCCGATGGTGATCACCTATCGGATGCCGGAGTTGTCATGGTGGTTGATGAAACGCAAAAGTTACCTGCCCTATTTCGGTTTGCCCAACATCTTGTGTGGCCGGTTCGTCGTGCCGGAGCTGATACAGCAAGATGCTACACCCGAGAACCTCGCCCAGGCTTTGCTGAATTTGCTAAGCGACAGGAAAGCATTGGCGGAAATCGATCAGACGTTTGATGGTTTGCATCGATCATTGCGGCAGAACACCGCCCAGAAGGCAGCCAGGGTGATACTGCAGTACCTGAAAAATGCATGATGCCATTCTTGTCTGCGGAGTGGATGAGGCTGGCCGGGGGCCGCTGGCCGGGCCGGTGAGTGCCGCTGCGGTGATACTCGATCCCGCTAGTCCTATTCCCGATTTGGCTGATTCTAAAAGGCTTTCCGAACGTCAACGAGACCGGTTGGCCGGGATCATTCGCGAACGAGCCCTGGCTTGGGCGGTGACCTATGCCGAAGTTGAAGAAATAGACCGGCTCAATATCCTGCAAGCCACACTGCTGGCAATGCAGCGTGCAGTGCTTGCCCTCAGTATGCGGCCGCACCAAGTGTTGGTGGACGGGTTGTACTGCCCTCAAACAGGAATCCCCAGCCAGGCGATCGTGAAGGGCGACAGCAAGGTCGCAGCGATTTCCGCCGCCTCGATCCTTGCGAAAACTGCGCGAGACGGACTGATGCGGGATTTGCACGAACAATATCCGCACTACGGTTTCGACAGCCACAAGGGCTACCCTACCGCAGCCCATTTGCTCGCATTGCGTGAATTCGGCGTATCGCTCGTACACCGCAAGAGCTTCAGGCCGGTACGCGAACTGTTGTGTTCTTCATGACTACGAGGCAAAGCTTGTAGGAAAAGCGCGAGGAACAATGATCATTGGTGATCGAAGCGCAGGAGTTTTTTCGGTATCGTACTGCCCACAACCAACAACTGAAGGGAACCAAATCATGGCGGTATTAAAACTGATACATCTGCTTGCTGTGCTGATCTGGGTTGGCGGAATGTTTTTTGCGTATGTGGCGCTGCGCCCTGCCGCCGTCGAAACGCTTGAACCGTCTCATCGTCTGTGTCTTTGGGATGCAGTATTCCGCCGATTTTTTCTTTGGGTTTGGATAACGGTGGGAGCGTTGCTGGCAAGCGGGTTGTATATGGTTTATCTTTATGGCGGCATGGAACATGTGGCTCTTTATGTGCATATTATGCTGGTGCTGGGCCTGCTAATGATGTTGATCTTCGGCTATGTATTCTTTGCACTGTATATACCACTCAGTTTGAATGTCGCAAACCAGCGCTGGAAGGAAGCAGGGGAGTTGCTGGGCAGGATACGCAAACTCATCGCCGTCAATCTGACACTTGGGCTGCTGATTGTGGTAGAGGTAATGACAGCCATGACGTAGGGGAGGATGGTACAGGTTGCCCGGATCCGAGTTTCCCGATTATACTTGCAGGTCGCCGCTTCGGGTCGGCCTGATATACTTCCAGTCCGTGCCCTGAACCCAGCCGGAATACTTGAGTGCAACCTTAAAACTTAGGAATTGAATCTATGGATGCTAGTAATGACATTGGCCTGCTAAAAGCGCGCCTGAACAACGATATCAACGACGTCGAGGCCGCCTTATCGCTTGGCAATCTGTATTACGACATGAACGATGCACCCCGCTCGATCGTTTATTACAGGCGCGTTCTAGATATAAACCCTGAATTGACCAATGCACGTACCGATCTTGGCGCGATGTATTGGCGCAACGAAGATATCGGTCTGGCCGAACAGGCTTTTCGCGACGCGATCGCCAGCGACTCCGGTTTTGCCCAGGCTTACGTGAATCTTGGTTTGTTGTTGCAGCTTGCCAGGGGAAAAGTGGCCGAAGCGCGCGCTGTCTGGCAACAACTGCTTGATATCAATCCTAACCATGCCTTGGCGGCAAAGGCGCGCGAGTTGTTGCAGCAAACTGAGTCATCGATTAACTAGACGAGTGGTCCAGCGTGTTGTTGTTTTCACCCAAATCAAGCTGCCTGACGTAATGGCATGTGTAGCCATGAGGGTGTTTGATCAGATACTGCTGATGATATTCCTCGGCACGGTAAAACCCCTCGAGCGGCTCCAGCGTGGTAACGGCTTTCGCCTGCCATGCACCTGAAGCGTCAACGATCCTGATCACGTCTTCTGCGGTCAGTCTCTGTTCTTCGTCGACATAAAAGATCGCCGAGCGGTATTGCGAGCCCATGTCGTTGCCTTGCCGGTTGACTGTGGTCGGGTCGTGCATGCGAAAAAATTCGAACAACAGATGCCGGTAGCTGAGTTGGTGCGGATCGAACAGGACCTTCAGCGATTCGGCATGGCCGCTATGCCCGGTTTTTACAATCTCATAGGTGGCGTTCGGAATCTCTCCGCCGCTATATCCGACTTCGGTTTCAATTACCCCGGGAATCTGTCGCACCAGTTCTTCCATGCCCCAGAAGCAGCCTCCGGCAAGGTAGGCTGCTTGATATGGTTTTGGATGAACTGGGGACACGATCATCCTCTTCTAAGTTTCTTCATCGCCTGTTGCGCCTCACGTTTGCCTTCGCGTTCCTTTTCTGTGGCACGCTTATCGTGCTGCTTCTTGCCTTTGGCGAGACCGATCTCGAGTTTGATACGCCCGTTCTTGTAATGCATGTCCAGTGGCATCAAGGTATACCCTGCGCGTTGCACCTTGCCGATGATTTTGTCTATCTCGGTTTTGTGCAGCAGCAACTTGCGGGTGCGCACCGGGTCTGGATGGACGTGTGTGGATGCGTTGAGCAGCGGGCTGATGTGCGATCCGAACAGATAAAGTTCGCCATCCTTGACCATCACGTAGGCTTCCTTGAGCTGCGCGCGGCCGGCGCGGATAGCCTTGACCTCCCAACCCTCCAGCATGATGCCAGCTTCATATTTATCCTCGATGAAGTATTCATGAAAGGCTTTTTTGTTTTGTACGATGCTCATTGATGCTCAACTTTAGGTGAGTTTTGCAGTGTGTTCGGTTATTCTATCAGTCTTTGCAATCGCGACCCCTTTTGTAAGTATCTTGGACAAGCAATGGCGTTAGTGGAAAAATCGGTACTGGTTCCATACAGCGCGGAACAGATGTTCGATCTGGTGGACAGGGTAGAGGATTACCCGCAGTTCCTTCCATGGTGCGGCGGATCCAGTGTCACCGTGCAGGACGAAACCACGGTACATGCCACGGTACATATCAATTATCACCATATCAAGCACAGCTTTACGACTGAAAACGTACGCACCCCGCCGCACCGGATCGACATTTCACTGCAATATGGTCCATTCAGGCACCTTGATGGTTGCTGGCAATTCATCCCTTTGAGCCCAACTGCCTGTAAAATAGAATTTCGCCTGCACTATGAGTTTTCCAGCAAGTTGCTTGAAACGCTGATAGGACCGGTGTTCCATTACATTGCCAACAGTTTCATGGATGCTTTTATCCATCGTGCAGAAAAGGTTTATTCGAAAGCATGAGCGACAATATTCACATCGAAGTGGTGTACGCACTTCCCGGCGAGCAGACACTGCTCAAGCTGCCGGTAGTACCGGATACGACCGTGGCGAATGCAGTTGAGGCCAGCGGCATATTGCAGAAACACCCAGAGATCGACCTGAAGGTTAACAAACTGGGAATATTCGGCAGGCTGACCAAGACTGATTCCGTGTTGCGTGACAAGGATCGCGTCGAGATCTATCGCCCTTTGATTGCGGACCCCAAGGAGGTGCGCCGCAAGCGCGCTGAGGAAGGTAAAGCCATGAAAAAGGGGGGTGGTGATGCCTGATACTTCTGACCATTGTTACGGGCAAGCCGGAGCGCCAGGAGGCGCGGAGCAAGCGACGAGACTTATCGTGGTTGGTAGGCAAGAAACGAGTGAGCGCACAACACCGCGATCCGGTGGCACTGTAGATTGCCAAAGGTGCCACAGTGCTTGATTACGACCTGCACTGCCACTCCAATATTTCAGATGGCACACTCACTCCGACCGAAGTTGTAGAGCGTGCGGCATTGCGCGGAGTGAAAGTGCTGGCTTTGACCGATCATGACGATATGGATGGTCTGGATGAAGCGCGCAGCGCCGCGAACCGGCATGACATGACCTTCATCAACGGTGTGGAGATTTCCGTGTCATGGCGCAGCCATACATTGCATGTCGTTGGTTTGGGCATATCCCCTGAATTTCCGCCGCTGGTTGAAGGTCTTCGCGGTGTGCGCAGCGGGCGCGGACTGCGCGCGCAGATGATGGCCGATGAATTGGCCAAAGCCGGTATCGGTGGAGTGCTGGAAGGGGCCTATCAATACGCAAGTAATCCGAAAATGATTAGTCGCACTCATTTTGCGCGATATCTGGTCGAAGCCGGACATTGCAAGGACGTCAGGAGCGTATTCAACCGATACTTGGTGAAGGGCAAGCCCGGCTATGTGCCGCATCAATGGTCGGCTTTGCCGGACGCGATCGGCTGGATACGCGGCAGCGGCGGAGTGGCCGTGCTGGCCCATCCCGGCCGTTACATGAGCGGGCGCGTTGGCATGGGCAAGAAGACCATGCGCGAACTGCTCGCCGAGTTCGTCGGTCACGGTGGCGTTGCGATTGAGGTGGTGACCGGCAGCCATACCCCGGAACAGTATGCTGAGTTTGCTCGTTATGCCGAAGAATTTGGCCTGATGTGTTCGTGCGGTTCGGACTTTCACGGTCCCGGAGAGAGCTACCGGGACATGGGGCGGCTGCCTGACTTTCCGTTGGGTTGCCGCCCTATATGGGAAAACTGGCAGCGGGTTCCTTTCTTGACGGCAGCCTGATGTCGCAGTTTTTTTCGATACATCCCGACAATCCCAACCAGCGCCTGATTCGTCAGGCTGCAGCAGTACTGCGTAAAGGCGGGGTAGTGGTGTATCCTACGGATTCCTGTTACGCGCTGGGCTGCCATCTTGATGACAGAGATGCCGTTGCGCGCATCCGTCAGATACGCAAGCTTGACGAGCACCATCACATGACACTGATGTGCCGCGACCTGTCAGAGATTTCCCGTTATGCAAGGGTGGATAACACTAAGTTCCGATTGCTGAAGGCTTGCACACCCGGCAGTTTCACCTTCATTCTGGAGGCTACCAAGGAAGTTCCGAGGCGCTTGCAGCACCCGAGGCGCAGCACGATCGGCATGCGCATCCCGGATCACCCGGTGGCGCTGGCCTTGCTGGGGGAATTGGGCGAGCCGCTGCTGAGTTCGACGCTTATTTTGCCGGAAGAAGAGGGGCCGGTGAACGATGCCGAGCACATCCGCGAACTGCTGGAGAAGAAAGTCGACTTGGTGATCGATGGCGGTGCGGTGGGATTTGAATTCACCACTGTGATAGATTTGACCGGAGATGCACCGGTGCTGTTGCGTCGCGGCAAGGGTGATCCTGCACCGTTTGGAATTGAAGACTAGTTCCCGAAAGATAGGGATATGAGCCTTTAGAAATTCATTTTGCGGGATGAAGCACAAGAAGCCGCACAGCGAATGACGAGGCATATCACATTGATAGACGAGAAATGAGCGAGCGCGCGACGCTGTGATTCGCCTGCAAAATGGATTTATAGAGGTTCATTGATGCAAATAGACCAACTGATACAGACCATTTCCCTTGCTGCGATCCCTGTGTTGTTCGCGATCACCCTGCATGAGGCGGCGCATGGCTACGTGGCGCGCCATTTTGGAGACATGACCGCCTATCAGCAGGGGCGTATCAGTTTGAATCCGCTGCGCCATATTGATCCGGTCGGTACCATACTGTTGCCGATAGCGACACTGATGCTGGGTGGGATACTGTTCGGTTGGGCCAAGCCGGTGCCGGTCAATTTCGCAGCGTTGCGCCGCCCCAAGCAGGATATGCTGTGGGTGGCGATCGCGGGACCGGCCTCGAATCTGGTCATGGCAATGGGTTGGGCATTGCTATTTAAGTTAGCCTGGTTAAATCCCGGGAATTATTTTGCAGAGCCTCTGATTGGAATGGCGCAGTATGGTATTCAAATTAACGTGATATTGATGGTTCTGAACCTGCTGCCTCTGCCGCCGCTGGATGGTGGTCGCGTGGCTGTAAGCATGTTGCCTCACCGCCAGGCTTACCAACTGGCCAAGGTCGAACCTTATGGAATGTTCATTCTGATTTTCCTGCTGATTACAAATATACTGGGGCTGATTTTATGGCCAATTGTAAGAATGGTGACTGAAGTAATTAAATTCATTTTTGGACTATAGATAGAAATTATGTTTGCTGAACGTGTGTTGTCAGGCATGCGGCCCACCGGAAGTCTGCATCTGGGCCACTATCACGGGGTGTTGAAGAACTGGGTGAAGATGCAGAACGAATACGAATGTCTGTTCTTCGTTGCAGACTGGCACGCCCTGACCACGCATTACGACACGCCGCATGTCATTGAACAAAGCGTATGGGATATGGTGGTGGATTGGCTTGCCGCAGGCGTCAATCCTGCACGTTCAACATTGTTCATCCAATCCAGGGTTCCGGAACACGCCGAATTGCATTTGCTGCTGTCGATGATCACCCCGCTGGGATGGTTGGAGCGCGTGCCGACCTACAAGGATCAACAGGAAAAGCTTTCCGAAAAAGACCTGAGCACTTACGGTTTCCTCGGCTATCCGCTGCTGCAGAGTGCGGACATCCTGATCTATCGCTCTACCCAGGTGCCGGTCGGTGATGACCAGGTGCCGCACATTGAATTCACCCGCGAGATCGCCCGTCGTTTCAACCATATTTACGGCCGCGAACCTGGATTCGAGGAAAAGGCCGAGGCTGCGGTAAGAAAGCTGGGTGGCAAAAAAGCCAAGTTATATTTCGAACTGCGTACCCGCTACCAGCAGCAGGGAGACAACAACGCTTTGGAGTCGGCAAGATCCCTGCTTGATGAGCAGCAGAGCCTGAGCCACGGAGACCGGGAGCGGCTGTTCGGTTATCTGGAAGGCAGCGGCAAGATGATCCTGTCGGAGCCGCGTGCGATGCTCACCGCCGCTTCGAAAATGCCGGGACTAGACGGACAGAAAATGTCCAAGTCCTATAACAATACCATTACGCTACGCGAAGAAGAGGCCAGCGTCAGCAAGAAGATCCGCACCATGCCAACAGACCCTGCGCGCATCCGCCGCAGCGACCCAGGTGACCCTGACAAGTGCCCTGTCTGGCCGCTGCATCAGGTATATTCCAGCGAAGACATGAAACAATGGGTGGCGAAAGGCTGCAAGAGCGCTGGTATAGGCTGCATCGAATGCAAGCAGCCGGTTATCGATGCAGTGCTGGAGGAGCAGCGCCCGATGCGCGAGCGTGCCCAGATGTATCTGGACGACCCGACGCTGGTGCGCAACATCATCGCCGATGGCTGCGAGAAGGCACGTAAGCTCGCCGCGGAAACCATGCGCGATGTGCGCGAGGCTATGGGACTGGATTACAGTTAGTCACAATGGAAGCCATACTAAATTCCGTCATCACCTGTCCGAACTGCGGCGTTGCCAAGGAGGAAGCGATGCCGACCGATGCATGCCAGTTTTTCTACGAATGTACCGGATGCCATGTCATCCTTCGTCCAAATCCAGGCGATTGCTGCGTGTTCTGTTCATTTGGTACCATACCGTGCCCGCCCATTCAACTTCAGCAGGATTGCTGCAAGCATTAACCATGAACCAGACTGATGTTCAATCTACCGCTCCGCTGGCACTGATCCACGGCGAACCGCTGCTGGTGATGCCGCAGGATCTGTACATACCGCCGGATGCGCTCGAGCTGGTGCTGGAGACCTTTCAGGGGCCGCTGGATCTGTTGCTGTACCTGATCCGCAAGCATAACCTCGATGTGCTGGATATCCCGATGGCGGAGCTGACCCGCCAATACATGGGCTACATCGAGATGATGCATCAGCATCGCCTGGAACTCGCTGCTGAGTACCTGCTGATGGCCGCGGTACTGATCGAGATCAAATCGCGAATGCTGTTGCCGCGTCCTCCCAGGGTCAGCGAAGAGGAGGGGGAAGACCCGCGCGCCGAACTGATGCGTCGTTTGCTCGAATACGAGCAAATGAAGCAGGCTGCGCACCGGCTCAACGAATTGCCTCAGGCCGGACGGGATTTCGAGGTTGTGCAAGTGTTGATCGAAAACACCGTGCAGGTGCGCTTGCCGGAAGTCAGCGTCGAGGATCTGCGCCAGGCGTGGTTGGGGCTGTTGGCGCGCGCCAAGTTGAATACCCACCACAAGGTGCGCCGTGAGCAGCTTTCGGTGCGCGAGCAGATGACGCACATCCTGCGCTGCCTGCAGGGCGGCGAATACGTGATTTTCGACCGGTTGTTCGATGTGGAGGGCGGTGTGGCGAAACTGGTGGTCACCTTCATCGCCGTACTTGAACTGGCCAAGGAATATCTGGTCGAGTTACAGCAAAACGAAACAATGGGGAATATATATGTCCGTGCAAGCAGAGCAGTTACCGCAGAGTGAAACATCCGTCATCGTGCTGACCTCGCCAGTCGAGGTTGATGAGCTGGCTTTGGAGCCTGTCGATACAACGCAGTTCAAGAGAGTGGTAGAAACCGCATTATTGACCAGCAGCGAACCGCTTTCGCTGGCAGAACTGAAAAAGCTCGGCGATGCTCCCTTGGATAATCGCCAGATGGAAGCGCTGCTCGAAGAACTAGCCCGGGACTGGCAGGAACGTGGCGTCGAATTGACCAGGGTAGCCAGCGGCTGGCGGTTCCGCGCCAAGCCCGAGATGCAGCGCTATCTGGACCGGCTCAACCCGCAGAAACCTCCGCGCTATTCGCGCGCGGTGCTGGAGACGCTCGCCATCATCGCTTATCACCAACCAGTCACGCGCGGCGACATCGAAGAAATACGCGGTGTTGCTGTCTCCTCGCAGATCCTAAAGACGTTGGAAACGCGCGGCTGGGTGGAGGTGGTCGGCACTCGCGACACACCCGGCAAACCCGAATTGTTCGCCACTACCAGCCAATTGCTTGACGACCTGAACCTGCGCGCCCTTCAGGAACTGCCTTCGCTGGATGAGATCGGCGTACTGCTGGAGCAGGAATCGACTGAGCCGGAAGCTCCGCAGATTCCGGTTGCGGCGACTGCGGCGGAGTAAAGTCTGTTCAGCATGAAGCTGATCCAGTCCCGGGATAATCCGCTCTACAAGGAACTCGTCAAACTCTCCGGTTCGGCCCGCCAGCGCGGCAAGGCCAACCAGACCCTGCTGGACGGCGCGCATCTGCTGACATCGTATCTGGACGCAGGCATGCAGCCGCGGCATGTCCTGATCAGCGCTGCCGCCTTGGGCGATACCGAGATCACCGCGTTGCTGGACCGTATGGACAGCGTGCCGGTTACGCAACTGGATGAAAAGCTGTTTGCCGGACTCAGCGATCTAAAAACTCCCACCGGCATAATCGCGCTGATCGAAGTACCTGTGCCGGACACGCCGGTTTCACAAAGCCGCTTCGCCCTGCTGCTGGAGGATATCCAGGATCCCGGCAATCTGGGTTCGATGCTGCGCTCGGCGGCGGCGGCCGGCTGTGACGCGGTGTTCCTGTCACCCGGTTGCGCGGATGCATGGTCGCCCAAGGTGTTGCGTGCCGCGATGGGCGGGCATTTTGGACTGAAAGTCCACGAGTTTCAGAATCTGCCGGATGTTGCAAAAGGTTTTTCAGGTTCGCTGCTGGCAGCCAGTCTTCAAGCCAAACATAGCCTGTACGACTGCGACCTGAGCGGCAACTTGGCTTTCCTGATCGGCAACGAGGGAGCGGGGCTGTCCGGCGAATTGCTGGAACTTGCAACGCAAAAAATCACCATCCCGATGCACGGTAAAGTCGAGTCGCTGAATGCCGCTGCTGCCACGGCAATCTGCTTGTTCGAGGCGGCGAGGAAGCGACTGGCGCAATAGTAGATTTTCGGCGCATACACCGAATTCGAGGCCTTGATCAGTTTACTCTCCAGGCTTGCAGGGCCATAGTCTTAGCGCTGGAATGCCAATAAATATTGACAGAATCCGTTAAACTCCTTGACCTGTAAGCTTATTTCGCTATAATGCGCCCCCCTGTGAGGCTGAAGTCCAGTCTTGCATACCTTGCTCCACCGCACCGAACTATATTTATATTTGGCGGGGGGCGTTAACCATAAGGAGATGTCATGCGACACTACGAAATCGTATTTATTGTGCATCCCGATCAAAGCGAGCAAGTGCCCGCGATGGTCGAGCGCTATCGCACACTGGTAACTTCAAAAGGTGGTTTTATCCACCGCCTGGAAGACTGGGGACGCCGCCAGTTGGCCTACCCGATCCAAAAGATCCACAAGGCACACTATGTGCTGATGAACATCGAATGCAATCAGGAAACACTTGACGAACTGGAACACGCGTTCCGTTTCAATGATGCGGTCTTGCGTCACCTGACCGTCAAAACCAAGGTTGCTGTAACCGAGCCGTCTGCAATGATGAAGGAAGAGAAATCACGCTCCATGCCGAGCGAAGGCGCCCCAGTTGCACCTGCCGCAGTTCAGGCAGAAGAAGGGACGGCGGCAGCGGTTTGATTGGTACAAACCCGGCATTGCATAACTAACGACATCATTTTGGAATAAGGAAATATCATGGCTCGTCCATCAGACAAAAAGAAAGATGACAAGAACAAGCGTTCTTCCCGCAACAATCTGTTCAAGCGCCGCAAGTTCTGCCGCTTCACCGTAGAGAAGATCGCCGAAGTTGATTACAAGGATATCAACATCCTGAAAGAATTCATTTCCGAGAACGGCAAGCTGATCCCGGCACGCATCACCGGCACCAAGACACGCTATCAGCGCCAACTGAGCACTGCTGTCAAGCGCGCGCGCTTCCTGGCATTGATGCCTTACACTGATTTGCACTAAGGGGGCCGGTCATGCAAATTATATTAATGGAAAAAGTTGCCAACGTCGGTCAACTGGGCGACGTAGTCAAGGTCAAGAACGGCTTTGCGCGTAATTACCTAATCCCGCAGGGCAAGGCAAAACGCGCAACCGATGCCAACATGGCTGAGTTCGAGGTTCGTCGTGCAGAGCTCGAGGCGGCTGACAAGGCCAAGCTTGCCGAAGCACAGACACGCGGAGAAAAGCTGGCCGGCCTGACCCTTCAGATAGTGCAAAAGGCCGGTGTGGATGGCAAGTTGTTCGGCTCCGTAACCAACGCCGACATCGTCACCGCTTTGGCGGCGCAAGGGTTTGAGGTTGAGAAATCGCAAATCCGCATGCCTGAAGGTCACCTCAAGCAGATCGGTGATCATCATGTTGGTGTGGGACTGCACACCGATGTCGTGGTCGACATTACCGTTTCTGTGCTCGGCGAACAATAATTCGATGTTAACCGGCGGTGTATGTCACTGTTTTTTGGTGGCTTAGCCATATAGCTACGCAAAGAAAAAGGACTGGCAACAGTCCTTTTTTGTTTTTAGGCTTTTGCCTGATAGCAGGGTAAAATACCTTAAGCATAAAGGCCTAATGATTTAACTCCATGCAAATTTTTTCCAACGCCGACGCACAGATCGACCAGATCAAATTGCCACCCCATTCTGTTGAGGCCGAACAATCGGTGCTGGGTGGTTTGTTGCTCGAGTCCAGCGCACTGGACAGGGTCGCCGACCTGATTACCGAAGAAGATTTTTACCGTCATGAGCATCGCCTGATATTCCGCCAGATCGTGCGCCTGAGCGAAATGGCAAAACCGGTGGATGTGATCACCGTGGCCGAGGCGCTGGAGATAGCCGGCGAGCTGGACAAGGTGGGTGGACTGACTTATCTCGGCAGCCTGGCGCAGAATGTGCCGTCGGCAGCCAATATACGCCGATATGGCGAAATCGTGCGCGAGCGATCCATCATGCGCAAGTTGGTTGAAGTCGGCTCCGATATCGCCAGCAGCGCTTACAATCCAACCGGGAGGGATGCCGCGCAATTGCTCGACGAGGCAGAAAGCAAAGTGTTCGAGATCGCCGAGGCGGGTTCGCACGGCAAGCAGGGTTTCGTTCCGATGCCGCCTTTGCTGACGCAGGTGGTGGAACGCATCGAGACCCTGTATGCACGCGATAACCCCGGCGATGTCACAGGGATCGCGACCGGCTTTACCGACATCGATCGGATGACTTCGGGTCTGCAGCCGGGCGAACTGATCATCGTTGCCGGTCGTCCGAGTATGGGGAAGACCGCTTTTTCGATCAATATCGCCGAGAACGTTGCGCTGGACAGCAAGCTTCCGGTGGCGATCTTCAGTATGGAAATGGGCGCCACCCAGTTGGCGTTGCGCATGCTCGGCTCTGTGGGCAAGCTCAACCAGCATGACCTGCGCACCGGGCGCTTGCAGGATGACGATTGGGGAAGGCTGACGCATGCTTTGGGCAGACTTCACGATGCGCCCATCCATATCGACGAAAGTGCCGCATTGTCGGCGATGGATCTGCGTGCACGCTCGCGCCGCCTGCATCGCCAGAACAGCGGTCTCGGGCTGATCGTGGTGGATTATCTGCAACTGATGAGTTCGAACGTGGGCAAGGCCAGCGAGAACCGCGCCACGGAGATCTCGGAAATCTCACGCTCGCTGAAGGCGCTGGCCAAGGAACTGCACGTGCCGGTGATCGCGCTGTCGCAGCTAAACCGCGGCCTTGAGCAACGCCCCAACAAACGCCCGGTTATGTCCGATCTGCGTGAATCCGGCGCAATCGAGCAGGATGCCGACCTGATCCTGTTCATCTATCGCGACGAAGTCTATAACAGTGATTCGCCAGACAAAGGCAAAGCCGAGATCATCATCGGCAAGCAACGCAACGGACCGATCGGCAAAGTCGAGCTGGCATTCCGAGGGGAGTACACACGCTTCGACAATCTGGCGTCGGGCAGTTATTGAGCACAAACAACTATTTCGCGCGATATTTGTTTGAAGCGCATCCGGCTTTCGGATACAATGCGCGCTCTTCAAAACAGGCGCGTAGCTCAGCTGGTTAGAGCACTTGGTCGACATCCAAGGGGTCGTTGGTTCGAGTCCAATCGTGCCTACCAAACAAGTCAATGGGTTAGATCAGAAACGGTCTAGCCCATTTTTCTTTTGATGGTGACTTTTGGGTGACTTTTACCATCAAGCTGCTCCCTACGGATCATTGCCAGGCTGCGATTGACCCGACTGCCTTCATTATTGATGCGGTTTAATGCCTCCACCAACTCATCAATCTGTACCACCGAATAATGAGCTGTCATACCTTGTCGGGCATGCCACAAAATGTCTGCAATCGTTTCCTCTCGCACTCCTGCTTCACGTAGTCGCATTCCCACCGTATGACGCAGATCGTGAATATGCAGATCTGGAATTCCTGCAATCCTTCGCGCTCGTTGCCATGCGGTATTGTTCATAGTCTCGACACGATGCCCCCGAAAGGGAAACACAAATTTGGGATGGTTTCCGCGTTGTGCTTCGATAATGCTTTGGGCCACCGTATTGCAGACCAGAACGCGACCACGTTTCCGACCCTTGACGTTCTCCCTTGGAATATCAAACACCGATACACCAAGTTCAGGAATGGCGATTTCCCATTCCCATTTCAGACCACACACCACTTCATCCCGTGCACCAGTGTTCAAATTGAACAGAACCATCTTTGCAAGATGATCCGGCAGTAACGGTATGATGCGCCGTTGTTCTGTCCAGGTGATGGGACGAGGTTCACGCTGAAAACCTATGAGCGGTAGGACAGAGATGAGGGGAGGGGTTTCTAGCCACGTTATCCCATCCTCATCGCGCCAACTGCGCGCAGCAAGGTTCAGAATCCTTCTAACCAGCTCCAGCCCCAAGTTAATGGTTTTATTCGCCAGCTTTTTGGCTTTCCGATCCTTTACATAGGATGCCAACGTTCCATCGTGTATCCGATCGAGCGTCAACTTACCTATAAAGGGCATCAACCTTTCCAGCAGATAGATGTCGAGATTGATCGACACTTTATCCTGATGGTCGAGCAGATATTTTGCGGCAGCTTCATCAAACGTCCGTTTGGGACGAATCCCGAACAAGTGCAATTGTCGAAGTTGTTCCAGTTGATAGATCAACCAGCTTTCGGCTTCTTTAAACGACTTGAAACGGTTGCGAAGTCGAGTGCCTTTGTATATCCGGTCGACACACCAGAGTCCCTGCTTGTCCTGGTTGATGCCAGTTTGAGCTTGGCCCATGTGATACCTCCTTTCTCCATAGGCCGCCCGTTCCGCTTTTTATACTCTTCCAAAACACGGTCTAGGTCAAATCGGTCGAAGATCAATGAAGTGCCTATGGGCGCACCTACAAGCAGAGGACGAAAATGTTTATCGAATGCGCGACGCTTGATACCGAGATATTGCGCCGCCTCTTGGCAGTTATAGCCACGTTTATCCATCACTAACCACCTTTCGACGCGCGGCGATACTCAGCAGCAGCCTTGTCTATGTCTGATTGTTCGCGTTTGTTATCAATCTGGTTCCAATCATCCTTTGAACGATTAAGGATAGTGTTGAATTCCTTTGCACGTAGACGGACTTTATCTCGAAGAAAAATTTCAGCGGACAGAACTTGAGCCCCGCTGCTATCTTTGAGGAAGCCAGTGAGCTCATATAAAAAGCGATCAATGCCTTCGCCATATTCCTCGATACCATTTTTCGCCATGAAAGAAGCAAGCGCACCGGCAGCGACTGAAAGAAGTCGCTTGGTCTCAGGCAAACGAGTAGCCTTGAATGACCTGGAAAGAACCCCTCCATCGGTTTCCCAATCAATCGAGGATAGATACCCCCAAAGAGGATGTAGAGGCCAGCGAGAGCGCGTCTGGTCGTCATGGTTAGGTAACGTCAGACGCAGCCACTCTGTTAAGGCATAACTCCATAAACCATTAAGGTTAGCCAAAGCAACGTCGAGGTCGCTAAGGCCAAGCTGCGCCAGCACTTCGCCACGAAACTGAAATTCTCCGCGCCAAACCGGTTCCTTGGGACTCCGGCCCGCTGCCTCCCATAAAGGAAGCAGATCAGTCCGCCCACTTTCAATTATTTCTAGCAGCTTGTTATACAAACGAAAGGACATGATGCCGCCATGACCAATTGACCAACCCGTGAACTTCTCATCAACCGCATAGGCAGCAACATTTTTACCACGTGTAACCCAAGCGTCTCTACCCCATGACTCCATATTTTCATTTGAAACAAAATCAGCAAAGAGGTCGATGCGGCTGACATGGGACAAACCCGTTAGCGTGCCTAGCTCGTGAAGGATTTCACGAAGATGTATCTCTGCATCCTTTGGAGTGAGGCTAGACAGATACCTGGAAGATAGCTTCACGTAAGCCATAGGAAGCTTCTTGGAAGCTCTGGATAGCTGAATGCGGAATGCACCATCCTCCAGCACATATGGGAACAGCGAGGAACCCTTATCCTTAACCTCAAAGATATGCCCTGCTATTGGGTATTGAGCAAGAGCTTGCTGATAGGCTTCGGGATGTTGAGCGAGTTTCTTCAGTTCGAGCAAGCGATCTTGAACGTCTGGATAAAGATCACCCTGATAGGATAGATACAGACTATCAACCCCAAACCTTAAAAGCTTGAAGTAATCATTATTGCTGTTATAGGGTACTGTGTTACTAGGCGGCGTACCCTTTTCATCCTCACCGAGTTCTTGCCCGGCCGGCACACGCTGCGCGTGTACACGGTCGGGCTCCCGAACGGCTACGGTATATTGTAAGGGCGATGTGCTATCAGAACCAACAAATGCATTAGCTGATGGTTTTTGCTGCATGAGAAATCTCCTAGACCATTGGCGGACATGCAAAATGCTTTCCGCAACGGTTAGGGATTTAATACTTCAATAGGCAAACAAGCTCCCACCCAAAAAACGAGTTTTTAGGTGGTTGCACTTTTCTTCATGTAGGTGTCAGCAAATTTACGTAAGGCTTTGGCATTGCCGCCGCCCCTGGCATTGCTGGCATATAGGCCAAATTCCTCGACGAATAGCTGATGGAGTTGGGAATCGTTCAGGCGGGAAGCCCCCGATTCGTGCAGAATTTCAAACACAAGGCGCATTTTCTGGAAGTTTGCTTGCTCACGTTTTGCCATTTTGCCGTTTATCGCTGCCTTGAGCTTGGCAAAGAAGCTGTTGTCTTGCATTAACGTGGCCTTGCTGATCCTGCAGGCCACAGAGATACAGCCAATAACCGTCGGATCAATACGAACAGCATCGAACAATGCCTTGTCATCGCCTGCACGAATGCGCTCAATTAGTTCGTTCAGAAAGCAGCCGTGATAGAGAACGCAACGCAGGGTGTAATGCATTGACAATGAACTGCTGTCGGTTTAGTACCAGTTGCAGTGATAGTTTTTGAATCATACGTCAGTGCATCATCGGGTGTAAATTCTGAACAGATGTTTTGATTACAGCTTCCGGTGCTGGCGGTT
>Ga0224495_10001108_pt1 | contig 19699 bp, 17 predicted proteins | sample SF_Jul11_sed_USG_FD_168128 | JGI IMG/M metagenome (GOLD analysis project Ga0224495, IMG submission 168128) | Sediment microbial communities from San Francisco Bay, California, United States - SF_Jul11_sed_USGS_4_1 | ecosystem: Environmental > Aquatic > Marine > Sediment | place: USA: California... | reverse complement strand
CTTTCGCCAAAGGCAATAAACGAGCTGGATCTGAAGGCGAATGGATTCGCCGTAGAATCAGAGATGATAACGTTTGCCGCCGATAAGGGCCTCAAAATCACTGAAGTGCCCATCTCAAATATATATACCAAAGATGGCTCGACTCTCCACCCCGTAAGACACGGCATAGACGTGCTCGGTCGGATAATAGTCATGATTTCTGAGAGGAGACCCTTGTTCATCTTTGGAATCGTCGGAGGTATCTTGTTGGTGATTGGCCTGATTTTCGGGTTCAGGGTGATCAACGTCGCCAACACAATAGGCCAGCTGGCCATAGGCAGCGCCGTCTTGACCGCTCTCTTCATAATCACTGGCATATTAAGCATCTTCACCGGCATAATCCTGAACGCCTTAAGCAGTCGAAAATAACCCGAGCATAAATCAGCCCGTCAAGAACAGATAACGTCCGCCTTGACTAATCTGAATCTTGACTCTAGACTATTCAGCAGCTTTCAAGAGTAATCAATGCTGGAGATACAGGTCTGCAAAATCAGGGGCAAATGCCCAGTATATAGGGTCGGTGACAAAATGGTGGTAGACGACCCAAGGATATTGTTGGATAAAACAGATGCGATTTGCACTCATGCGCTGTCAACCCTACTTCACTACGTTACCATACTGGAACACGATTGGTGTCCTGTGAAACTCGGACTAACCACATCCCGTGATCCGGACCGTGCTTACATGCAATGTGTAGACCCTGGGGAACCTTACACCGACGGCGGGACGGTAGTCTTTGAGTGTCGCAGAATCAAAGAAGGAACCAACAAATGAAGACCGCTGTTGTTTTGGGAACCCGCCCTGAAATAATCAAGATGTCGCCGGTAATAAGAGAGTTGGAGAGAAGGCAAGAGGATTACTTCATCCTGCACACCGGTCAGCATTATTCCTATAACCTGGACAGGGTTTTCTTTGAGCAGCTGAAGCTGCCACAATCCAAGTATAATCTGGAAGTTGGCTCAGGTTCCCATGCGGAACAGACAGGAAGGATACTCATAGGGGTGGAGAAGGTCCTCCTGGATGAGAATCCTGATATTGTTCTGGTAGAGGGCGATACCAATTCTGTGCTCGCTGGTGCTTTGGCAGCGACAAAACTCTGTGTAAAAGTCGGGCATGTCGAGGCGGGCATGAGAAGCTACGACAGAAGTATGCCTGAGGAGATTAACCGAATCTTGACTGATCATTGCTCCGATTACCTATTTGCGTCCACTGAGAAGGCGAAAAGAATCCTACTGGGTGAAGGAGTTCCCGAAAACAAGATATTTGTGACAGGCAGCACTATCGTCGACGCTCTCTTCCAGAATCTGGAAATAGCCAAGAGCAGCCCAGACTTCGAGCCTAGAACTTTGAACCTTGAACCTAAGAACTATTTGTTGGCAACACTTCACCGTCAAGAAAATGTTGATAACAAGCACAGGTTTGCTTCGATCTTGGAAGGGCTCGAGAGGGTAGTTGATGAATTCCGCCTCCCTATCATCTATCCTATCCATCCCCGTTCCCGAAAGATGATAGGGCGGTTTGGCCTCAAACCCAAGAACCTGAATCTAATTGAGCCCTTGAGTTTTCTAGGCTTCCTCCAACTCGAGAACAATGCTAGGCTCATCCTTACTGACTCCGGCGGTGTGCAGCAAGAGGCCTGTATTATGCGCGTTCCCTGTGTCACCCTAAGGGATAACACAGAGTGGGTGGAGACCTTGGAGGTAGGCTCGAACATCCTGGCCGGGTCCTCACCAGACAAGATAGTCGGCTGCACTCGACTCATGCTTGATAGTCAAAGTAACTGGACCAACCCATTTGGCAACGGCCAGGCAGGGCAAAGGATCGTTGTGGCCTTGCTGGAAGAACGAGCATCGGGCTTTGCATGCTAGTCAAATGACAACTCAATATGAATTGCGGCCACAAAGAGATTCTAGTATCGCAATCATAGGCTCGAGAGGGATCCCCGCAAAATATGGGGGATTCGAAACAGCCGTAGAGGCTGTGGCTCCTAGGCTGGTCGAGATGGGGTGGAACGTAGTCGTAAGCTGTGAGGGTTCAAGAGATCACAGCAAGCCAGATGTGTATAAGGGGGTACATCTATTCTACTTTCCTGTTCGTCCGTTTTTCCGGATAATCTATGAAGTCCTTTACGACGTGTATTCCTTGGTGAAGTCAAGCCTCGGGTGCCATTGCATTTACATGTTGGGGTATGGCGCAGGACTGTTCTTCTTCATCCCCAAAATCTTCCATAGGAAACTGGCTGTAAATGTTGACGGCCTTGAATGGAAAAGGGAGAAATTCAACAAACTGGAAAAATTCATTCTGCTAACCAGTGAAAGGGCAGCGGTAACATTTGCTGATGCAGTAGTAGCCGATTCCAAGGAAATCAAGAGGTATATCGAGGAGAGATACAAAAAGGAGGCAGTCTACATCACACATGGTGCGGATGCCCCCCACGTTGAGAAGTGGAACGAGCAGAAACTTAGTGGCCAAGACTCTCTCAAAGAAAATTCGGCATTACTACCAAACGGCTACTGGCTGGCAGTTGCCAGACTGGAACCTGAAAACAATATCCATGTCATTGTCCAGTCTTTCCTGAAGTCAAATTCAGACAAGAAACTGGTCATTATCGGCAGTTTTTCCGGCAAGAAGTATCAAAGGCACGTCTTCGAGATACTAGAGGACAAAAATGCTGGGGAAAGAGTTATTTTGACGGGAGCTATATATGACGTGAGTCTACTCAATATGCTGCGCCAAAATTGCTTTGCTTACATACACGGCCATTCAGTAGGCGGGACAAACCCAGCACTCCTGGAAGCTATGAGCATGAAGAATCTAGTCATTGCCCACGATAATGAATTCAACAGAGAGGTAGGAGGGCAAACCACATTATACTTCAAAGATGCCGGTGACCTGGCAGCCAAAATAGAGGAAATCGAAAATAACCCAAACCTATTCGCTCAATTGAAAGAAGCTGCATATTCGAGAGTCCTGTCTCATTATTCCTGGGAAGATATCGCTCAAGAATACGACAGATTGTTTCAAGGGCTCTGCCTCGGGAGAGCCGGACATGAGTAGTAATCCGTTGGTCTCAATAATCGTTCCAACCTACAATTCCGAGAGGACCCTGGGAAGGTGCCTGGATAGCATCAGGAACCAAACCTACAAAAACATTGAGTTGATAGTGGTTGACAACGGTTCAACTGATCGGACTGTCGAGATCGCTCATCACCATGGTGCCGAAGTCCATGTTCTGACCGGTGAAGAGAGATCCAAGCAGACAAACTACGGCGTGAAGATGGCACGGGGTAAATATGTGTACCAGGTGGGGTCTGACTTCGTTCTGGACCCAACCATCGTTGAGGAAGCCACTCGAAAATGTGAGGATGAGGGCTATGATGGCGTTTCCATGTTCTGTGCCTGTGACCCAACAATTAGCTTCTGGGCAAAAGTCAGAAAACTGGAAAAGGACTGCTACAAAGATGAGCTAATGTATACGGGAGCAAGGTTTTTGAGAAAAGACGTCTTTGAAGCTATCGGCGGATTCAGAGAAAATCTAGTCGCTGCCGAGGACTATGACCTGTATAACCGACTGAACAAAGCCGGCTACAGGATTGGCAAAATCAAATCACAAGAATTGCATATCGGTGAGCCAAAGAAACTCACGGACATTATAAGAAAGCAGTACTATTACGGTCTAACGATCAGGGCATTCCTGAGAGCCAATTCAACCGCGGGTGTTATCCAGCTAAGTCCCATTAGGTTGCCGTTGATAAGAAACTGGCGGAAATTTGCCAGGCATCCGTTGTTGACCGTCGGTTTCATTGTCTACTACGTCGTCCAGTATGCTTCTGCATTGGCAGGCCTCATCATGAGTTACGTCAGAAAGCGGGGCGGTGTCAAAAAATAGACCATAGCCATAAAGCAGGATGAGACAAACATCAGAACCGGCGGCCCATAAGGCAGGACAAAAGTCAATGCGAAAAATTGTGCTGATTGGATCTCATTTTCCTAACATTAGGATGGAGAAGGAGGCGAAAGCTCTAGCCAGCCATGCCTATACAGTCACTGTGATTGGCTGGGAGAGATGGGGAGCATATTCCCCTTTGGATGCAAACAACAGTTACGGAGTCAAGAAGTTTAGACTGACTGTTCCCCCAAATAGTCTCAAGGTAGCACTATGCTTGCCAATTTGGTGGCTATTCACAATGTGGCAACTGCTTGTTGAGCGATGGGACGTCGTCCACGCCGTAGATTTCGACACTTTTGTTCCCGCCTTGCTTATAGCCCAGATAAAAAGGAAACCGATAGTCTATGATATCGCCGACTTCTACGCCGACACGATTGGATTTCCCATACTACCCGGTTTGTCAAGGAAAATTGTCGCCAAGATAGACCGGACTCTGATGCGATTTGCGGTCGCCATAGTATTGCCCAATGAATCGATGATAGAACAAGTCGGGTTAGATACAACGAGGAAATCCGCTGTCATCATAAATAATACCCCTGACCCGGATATTTTGAGAGGCGTCGCCAGTGGAAAATTGGAGGACAAGCCCTTTGTCATTTTCTATGGTGGGGGAATCGGGCCGGGGAGAGGCATTACTGACATGTGTCTAGCTGTTAAAGATTTGCCGGATGTGCGGCTGGTCATTACAGGACCCTGTTCACCGGACTTCGAGGCAGAACTTAGAGAGACTTGTAAGAACATAACTAATGTCAAACTACACCTAAGCTTTGTGCCTTATAAAGAAGTCATCACAGAGACCGTAAGGGCACACGCGCTGTTTGCCATATATGACCCTGCCGATCACAACGTCAGATTCGCCAGTCCCAACAAATTGTTTGAGGCCATGATGTGCGGAAAGCCGATAATTGTCAGCGATGGCACCTACATGACCAACGTCGTGAAGAAGGAGAATTGTGGCCTTGTCGTGCCCTATGGAGACATCAATGAAATTAGAGAGGCAATACTCAAACTAGAGAACAGCCCGGAAATGGCTCAGGGTCTCGGCCGCAACGGGCGCAGAGCATATGAAAATCGCTATAGCTGGCGGATTATGGAAGGACGTCTGCTAGATATCTACCAGCACATATGTAACAGGCGAAAGATTGGAGCCATTTTGGGTTAGCAGGTCTCTCCCTACTTCGCTCCATTACGGATCAAATTTGCAGACTCTGATAAAGCGCTAGCAGCTTCTCTTCCTGTTTTTGCCAGTTGTATTTAGCTATTGCCGCTTTCAGCGCATTTCTGCCCAGCTTCTCCCTTAATTTGGGATCGTCTCGAAGTTTGATTATAGCTTCCTTCAAGGCTTGTTCACTATATTCCACCGCCAAGCCAACCTCTTCCTGCTCGGTTACTTCCCCGGAGTGGGTCCCCTTGGTGCAGATTATCGGTCTGCCACAGACCATGGCTTCAAACTGCTTGTTTCCTAGTCCCGTGATGTTGTTGAAATTCCCCAAGTTGAGCATCCAAAAAACGCAATCAGCTCTCTGGGTCATGGGTATAACCTGGTCAAAGGGCACTCTGCCCAGGAAACTAACGTTTGAAGTCCTGGAGCACTCCTCCTTGAGAGTTTGAACGTAGTCTGGAAAACCGATGCCGCCGATAAGGCATTGCACACCTGGTAATTCCTTTACCGCGTGAACAAGCATAAGAACGCCTCGGTCCTGGTATAAGCCCCCGATGTAAAGTACAGTGAACTTTTCGTTGTTGGGAGGCTGGTATTCCAGGCTTTGCAGCGGCTTACAGTTCATGATTACAGAGATTGGCTTGTCTGTAATACTTTCGAAGTATCTCTTTCTGGCTTCACTAACATTTATAATCCTGTCGACTTTTTTTACCAGCCGTTTCTCCTGCCACAAAAGGATCTTGGGTATCCAGCGCGGAAGATTTTCGGCTACCATATAGCCGTAAATCTCATGAGCATCATAGACCAGAGGCAAGCCAAGCTTGCTTTTGAGCCTGGTGCCGATAGCTAGAGTATCAAAATCATGGCAATGGATGACGTCAAGGCGTTTTTCTCTGTCTAATAGTAGAGCCTGGCGATAAGCCTGCCACTGCCACAGATAGAAGTTGAGGCGATTCCACAAGAGCCATACGATACCAGGTCTTGATGCCAGTGGGGTTCTTACTCGGACAATGTCAATGCCATCCCAATTCTGCCTAGCAGGGTGCTGCCTTTCCGTATCCCAGGCAATAACGGTAACTCTGTGGTCCGCTTGAACCAGCGATTTGGCTTCCGCATAGACTCGTGGGTCGCTGGTAAACGGATTAGTAACAAACATTACCACTTTCATGCTAGTCTTCACTTGTCAGTTTATCACATTCTTATTGCTTGCCACGCCACCTACTGGTGACTGAACTTCCGCCGCTTGGTCAAGTCGCAAGCGATGGTCCAGAGAATCTATGATTCGCTGCAGCATTGTTTATGAGAGGGATAAAAAGAAACTACCAGTGGCCTTCTCTTCTTGCCTTCAGTGCCCGTCATCGATTCTCTTTTGATTTCCCGTCCTCAGGCTGAGCAGTGTCCTGCTTATCCTCTGTAGAGGGCTTCTGTGCAACGAGACTCGCCTTTCTCCAGGGTATTCTGGTCTTTGTCAACCGCAGTTTGACATATCCGGGAGCGGCCTTGAATCCCTGTCTTACCTTCTGTGTTTCCTCAGGCTTGAAGAACCTGAAGGCAAAGAGCAAGAGTGGAAAGCCCAACAAGCATGCCAATTTAAGCAAACCGGTTATTATGGCCGAGTCATTCTTGATGAAAAGGCTTCCGGCATAGACCAAAGCGGCAGCGACGAATATCTTAGCAACACGACTCCACTCATACTTAATGGGATAGTAGCGCTGTGACACAAAATACGAGCCTATTGGTAGCAACAGGTAGGAGATGGCCGTAGCCACCGCCGCCCCCATCATGCCATAGCTGGGGATGAGTAAGTAGTCTAGACCCAGGTTCAAAACAGCTCCCACTCCAACAATAAGCGCTAGGTACTTCGTTTTCTTCTCCAGCATAATTCCGGGATTTAGAATGAAGTAGCATCCGTATAGAACATACGATACTGCAATCAAAGGTATGACTTTGTATGCTTCATAAAATGCCGGGGCCGCCATAATCTCCAGGGCCTGTTTAGACAGGACAGACAGCACGAGGGCCACCGCCGTCGCTACCAGTGCGAAGTAAGTTAGGACCGAGGAATAGATCTCCTTGGCATTTCTCTCCTTGGTCACAGACCAGAAAAAGGGGGCCCAGGCCAGGGTAAAAGGTCCGACAATGAGACCTTGAACTACCATACCGAATTTATATCCTAACGAGTAAAGTCCAAGCTCAGTCGGGGTGGACAGGAACTTAAGGAAGTACCTATCAGCCATGGTCATTATCCAGGCAGCGAGGCTTGCCAGCACGAGAGGTGAGCCGAAACCGAGCATCTGCTTCAGTTCGGCGATGGAGAAGCTGAGCTTTGCATTCTTAATTATGTCTCTCAACAGTATAGAATAAAGCAGGCATGCAGTTATCAGGCCTCCCTCGAGAATGCCCAACACGCCTCTGTGGAAAACTGCTACAAAAAGGATATTCAGCCCAGCAGTCACCAAGAATTGGATCACGACGAATATCGCATACTTCTTTGATTCTTCCCGAGCCCTAAGGACTGAGAATGAGACCGCTGCCCCGACGTTGAAAAATGACGTCAGAAAAATAAGCCGAAAGTGGAATGTATATTCAACAGAGCCAAAAAAAAGCCCTGCGAAGTCGCCTGCCAGAGCCATCAGTATTAAGAGGAGGATAAGAGAAGTACCGGTAACAGAAAGGAATGTGGTGGCTACAACTGTTTTTCTTTTCTCCTCGTCGTCGTAACTGAAATAGGACATGAATAATGCCGTTGTCAAACCCATGACCAAGATTATGCTCAGTATCGATAGCGTTGTTTGGAAGATCTCAAGACCGCCATAGTCGGCCGGGGTTAGATAGTGCGTATACATCGGTATAAGGAAGAAAGCTACCACTTGGCCGATTGCCACGCTGAGCCCGTAGATTATCGAATGCTTTGAGAGACGAAGAAGTTGTCTAAACACCGTCAAATCATCCTGTAGATTTTTCTATTGTTGCTATTACGTACTTCGATAGCCTTTCCTATTTTAGCGAATTCCTCGGGAAGCCATGGTGCACCAGGCAAATCAACATCGACAAGCATTGCTGTTCTCTGCACTGCTGATTTCAGATTCCAATTTTGAATGACAGCCATCCTAGGTTGGTAGATGATTGGTGGTTTTTGTCTGGCGACTAACACCGCACTTCAGATGTAGCTAGGGTCTTTCCGCAAAGTCAGAAGAGGCTCGCTCATTGCCTCAATCTTCTCCACATTGACGAATTTGGCTTCAGCCACCAGTCGCCAAAAATAATCCTTTGATGTCCTTTTATGTCGACGCCCATTTTCCACAGATTTCTTCATCCTTCAAACTTGCCTCATTACTGCCCGCGGTTCCAATTTTTTGACTAACGATAGGTGCCTCTAGCCTGTCGTATCAGTAGTACCATCACTGAAACGTTCCTTAATCCGCTTAGCAGGAACTCCACCTGCCACAGTGTTACTTTGAATCCGCCCTCTAACCTGCGAGAACGGCGTAATATAGGAATCCCGCTCGATAATGGTGCCTTCCAGGATAAGGCAGTTTACAGATATACCCACATTATCTCCGATTACTATGGGAGCCAGTGTATAGCAGGTCTGATTTTCCTGAGCTCGGGGTGTATAAAAAATGTCCTTATTTGAGGGATGTTTCGGGTCTCTATAATTATTTACGAACGAATAGAATTTCGTCCCGCCACCAATTGCCACATCCCTACCTATTTGCACACCACCGTGTGCTTGTATTATGCAATTAGGAGCGATATGGCAATTGTCTCCTATTGCTATCTCCCCGGTCCGGTATGTAAATTCAGGCAGCTCTTTAGTGTAGACGATTCTTTGACCGATGTGAGGCTTGCCGGCCATGAGTATACAGTATTTATCTATCCATGCGTTGTCTCCGATAGAAATAAATTCTGGATTGAACATCAAGACGCCTTCGCCAATAGTCACGTCCTTGCCCAAATGTCTAAGCCTCCTTTTGTAGTAGTGATACCTTAACCCGTGCCCGGTTGGTCCAGGCATATAAATGACCAAAAGTCTGATGAGGCTGAAGGCGAGCCGTAGGGGTAAACCTACTACGGCCTTGATTTTCATCATCACTCTTTTCATGGCTCTCACCGCTGATTTGTCGCCAGCATTGCCTTCTCGAACACGGAAAGAATTCTCTCATTTGTCCTGTTCTTGTCAAACAGGTCCTCAGCCCTCAGGCGAGCCTTGGCAGCTATCTGCTCTGTTGAGCCGGGCCTGGAGAGAACTTTTGTCACTACTCGCGCCAATTCTACAGGGTCGTTGGGTTTGACTAGGAATCCGGTTTCTCCGTCTCTTATTGCTTCGGGGACGCCGCCAACGTTTGCTGCAATGACGGGCTTGCCGCTTGCCATAGCCTCTTTTATGGTCATTCCCATGCACGCTCTATCGTCAGTTGCTGTGGCAAGCAACACGTCACAAGACGCGTAATAGTACGGTAGTTCCTGTGAGGGCACATCCACAGCCAGAGATACTTTCCCTTCAGATCGGTCTGCCACCTCCATCGCCTTTTGTGTCAGGTCACCTTTTGCTCCTGCCAGCACTATATTAACGTCGCTTCGCTCCCTCAGCAGCAGCGGTATCATTTCCAGTACTGTGCTCAAGCCGGTGTCCTCAATCAACCGCCCCACAAATAATACTACCTTGCTCTCGCCTTGAATATTGAATCTTTGCCGTATCTTGGCTTTATCCAGCGCCGGCGAGTAACTCTTCGTGTCAATCCCATACGGAATGACCCTTATCTTTGAATAATCAAGTCCTATCCTTTCCAAACTCCGAGCGCAATGCTGGCTCACTGACAATACCGAGTCGGCTCTGTTAACGACAAACTGGATTGCCTTCCTCCGTTTTAGATAGTAGTCTGGGGCACTATAAATCTCGCCGAAGATGGTAACCACCACTGGAATCTCATATTTACCCTTGACCAGGGTTGCTACAAAACCTCTAGTGAGGGAATGGTAGGCACTTATCAGTTCGATATCTTCATGGTTCTTCATAATCGAATCAAGCATGCAAGCCTGGTATGCCAAAGGCAACTTCTCCATTAACCCAAATCCGTATTCTCTGAGGCTGAACAATAGTTTGCCCCTTAGGATAGCCGCCATGTAGTCTTTGCGACTCATTTTATAGCGATAGATAGTGATGCTATTTCGCTTCTCCACCGTGCAAGCATCTCCGTCTGAAGCAACATAAACACGGTAACCCTTTTCAGCCAGATAATCTGCTAGATACTGTATATGAATAGATATGCCCCCAAAAGGCGGGGGATATGTCCCAAAGAGGAGAATACCACGTTTGCCTTTACGTTCAGTCATTTTGCATTCACCGCTATCCTCTCACAAACCTGTTCTATTTCTGATCTAGTGAGCTTCACTCCACTGGGTAAACTCAATCCCCTCCTTGAAATGCCCTCGGCAACCGGGAATTTCTCTCCAGCCTCGTACGGTGGCATAATATGGATCGGGTAAAAGACTGACCTCGTCTCCATGCCACCCTCAGCCAATCTTAGCATCAGCTCGTCCTTCTGCATCCCAAAACTGTCTTCAATCAAGATTGAGTACATCCAGTAAACGCTCTCTGCCCAGGGCATCTCTGGATGCAGCTTTACAAAGCCTCTTTCCGCCAAATCCTTCAACCCTTCAGCATACCACCCAGCAATTTCTCTTTTTTTCTCTATAAATTTGTCCAGCTTTTTCGACTGGGCAAGGCCAACTGCAGCCTGCATGTTCGTCATTCGATAGTTAAAGCCTACCATATCATGCCAATATCTTTTATTAGGGTCCATCCCGTGATCTCTTAATGTCCTCATCTTCTCAGCCAATTGGTCATCGTTCGTCAAACACAGTCCTCCTTCGCCGGTAGTGATTATCTTGTTCCCATAGAATGAGAAGCAACCTACGTGTCCGAAAGAGCCGACTGTTTTATCTTTGTATTTAGCTCCGTGAGCCTCAGCGGCGTCTTCAATCACATATAGATTGTGCTGTCGAGCGATATCCATAATGGCATCCATATCGCAGGGATGACCATACAGGTGGACGGGGATTATGGCTTTGGTTCTGGGGGTCATTGACTGCTGTATCTTTTGGTGGTCAATGCACCAGTAATCAGGATGGGAATCGATGAAAACAGGCTTTGCCCCAGTGTATGTAACCGCATTGGCGGTGGCAATGAAGCTGAGGGTAGGAACGATAACCTCATCACCTCGTCCGATTCCCAGTGCAACCAGCGCCAGGTGCAATGCCACCGTACCGTTGGCGGTCGCGACACCGTGTCTTACTCTACAGTACCGCGCGAACTCCTTCTCAAAATCGAGGATAAACCTGCCCTTTGAGCTTATCCACCCCGATTTCACCGCTTCGGTAACATTCGTTAGTTCTTCTTCTCCTAGCCAGGGCTCGGCGATTGGTATCATCTTCAAACCTTCAGACTCCTTGTCAAAATATTAGCTTCGCTGGGGTAATTGGGAGCGTCCCAAGGGAATCTTTCGCCCTGCTGCCATCGCCTCCAGCGATCTGTGTCCTCCTTAACCATTATCTCCACTAACTTGTGAAAATTTGTCTTTGGCTGCCAGTGCAACTCTCTTTTGGCCTTGGAGTAGTCCCCTTGAAGAAAATTGACGTCCAGGGGTCTTAAGTACCTCTTATCTACTTTAACATGCGCCTCCCAATCCAACCCAACACTATCGAATGCTTTCTTGACAAATTCCTTCACCGAGTGTGCTTCATTCGTGGCAACTACATAGTCGTCAGGCGCGTCTTGCTGAAGCATCAGCCACATTGACTCAACATATTCAGGAGCATAACCCCAATCTCTTTTGGCCTCCAAATTCCCAAGTACTAAGTCGTGTTCCACCCCTAACACTATCTTCGCCACGGCGTTCGAGATTTTCCTAGTCACAAACTCCAGACCTCGCAGGGGGGATTCATGGTTGAAGAGAATGCCGTTGCAGGCAAAGATTCCATAGCCATCCCTATAGATATTCGTTACCCAATAGCCGTAGAGCTTGGCCGCAGCATAAGGACTAACCGGTCGAAAAAGGGTATCTTCAGTCTGTGCATTAGCATTGCCCGAACCGTAAAGTTCGCTGGTGGAGGCCTGGTAGAATTTGATCTTGGGGTTTATTTCCCTGATTGCCTCCAGAATTCGAGTTACTCCCAAGCCGGTTATCTCACCTGCTCCGATTGGCTGTTCAAAAGACGCTCCAACAAAACTCTGCGCTGCCAGATGATATACCTCCTCAGGTTCGGACAACCTGATTGCTTCAGCTACGGACGCGGCATCTATTAGGTCTGCAGGGATCAACTTGAGCTTGTCAAAGATATCCAGATTCTGCAGCCGCCAGAAATTCGGCGTGGAAAGCCTTCTATAGGTACCGAATACCTGGTAGCCCTTGCTCAGAAGGAATCTGGCAAGGTAAGCCCCGTCTTGTCCAGTTATGCCCGTTATTAGTGCCTTTTTTTTCATAGCTCCATCCCTTTCACATTAAGCTTCATTATGATAACAGGTGGCAAAATCCCTGTGGATTGGGCTAGGTCTTCGTGGAACGTTTTCAAGAGCCTAGCACTCTATCACTCACGGGTTCATTCCTAAATTGCTATCTTTGTCCTCCCTTCCGTTAGCAAGTTCAAGAATAGTCCCATGTTCCTCTTTGTTGTCCACCTTACATAGGCTCTGGGATAATAAACATCCCTTTCATCGGCCTGTGTTGGCACAGGGTGTGTAAACTTCAGTGCCTTTTCCGCGAGCAACTCAGGAGGCATATCAACATGACCTCCCGTTAGAACTGTAACCGAAGCCTTGTTGCGGAGTGAGTTCGCCACCAAGCTGATGCTTTTCTCTCCTGCCGGACATACAAAAATACCATCAATTTCCACATCGCCTTTGCGAGCAAGAGCCAATTCCAAATTGTGAATACCAAATGAGGTAATTACTTGAGAGGTGATATCTTTCAAGATCCCTTGACCAAGGACAGCAGCTCTATCACCGAAAGTCAATCCACTTTCCCTGACTGCCTGAATGACAAAAGCTCCAATGCCAGCAAAGACAGCTACGCTATCCTCCAAGCCGTCTGGAACTCTTTCGGACAGGTATTCAGGCACCGTTACCTTGTCATTTGTGGGAATACCTATCCACACTACTCTGTCCCCTATGGCCACGTCCCTTGTTTGGACACCCCTTTCCTCGACAATTCCGATCCCGGTGTTTTTGAATATGGGCGCTTCCTCTACCCTAGTGAGGTCATATACTTTTCTGACAAGGATCTCGTTGTCCTTCAATACGGCTCCTCGCCAATCTCAACCGGCTTGCCCGTTTGAAGCGATTCAATAATCTTGTGGCCCAGGAAAGTAGCACGCAACCCATCCTCCGCCGTTACCAAAGGCTTGGTATCATTTTGAATTGCCCTGGCGAATTCCACCAATTCCATTTTGTGACCTTTGTCAACTTCTGGAAGTCTTATATCGGGCTGGTTTATTCCTTCGACTACCAATTCTTTGAAGTCGTTAACCACGATTGTGCGGTTGCCGGCGAATATCTCTAACCTCTCTTTAGGAAAATCAGGATTTCCCAGATCGCCATAAACTAGACAGGCAACAGACCCATCCTCAAATCTCATCGTCACAATGAAGTTGTCGTCCAAATCAGTTCCCTTGTGGGAGAGAGTACCTCCCTCAGCAAAAATCCTTATGGGGTTAGAGTCTAATAGCCAACAAAGGAGATCAATGAAGTGGCAGGCTTCTCCCAGGATCCAGCCACCACCCTGCACAGGGTCAAAAATCCAGCTGTTGGCCGCTGCAAAACCACTAACTACCCTGTAATTTACCATTATGGGGTAGTCTCTGTTTTTAATGAAGCTTTTTGCCTTGATTGACAACGGTGAAAAACGTCTGTTGAAACCGACAGTGAGTTTCATGCCTGTCTCTTTCACCTTTCTCACCACATCCTGGCATTCTTCTACGGTCAAGCCCAGCGGCTTCTCCACAAACACATGCTTTTTGTGTTCCAGTGCTTCGATAGCTATCCTGGAATGCGAGTTGTGACGAGTAGCAATAAGCACTAAATCTACTCTATCGTCCTCCAGGACCTCACTGTAATCAGTAGTGGCACATTCGAATCCAAAATCCCTTCTAGAAGATAATGCAGAAGCCCTACTTTTGGCGGCTACGTACCGTAGATTAAAATAATCAAGACTTTTGAGATTAGGTATATGCGTCCTTCGGGCAAAATCACCAGTGCCAATCACGCCTACGTTCAACGTTTCTACTCTTTGGCGTTCGGTGGGCAACGGTTGGCAGAAGATAACATCTCTTGTGCTTTGATACCCAAGTAAGACTCCTAGAGCTTCACCAGGCTTTTCGATAACCGTCTCATAGGCATCCGCCGCTTTCTCAAAAGGGAATACATGCGTGATAAGGCTTTTGACATCTATCTTCTTCTCCGATACTAGCTCTAGAAACTCCCCCATGTTCCTATTCTCAGTCCAGCGCACCTCCTCCACAGGGTAATCGAGGCCCTTGTCTTCATAATTTTCCTCATATCTTCCAGGACCATAGGAGCGCGAAATGAAGAAGTCTATTTCCTTCTGGTATAAAGGAGTTCGAGGCAGCTTTACAGGCACTGCTCCCACTAAGACTATCCTTCCTTTGTCTCTGCACATCTCCAGAGCCTGCAATAAAGGTTCGGACGATTTGCTTCCAGCGCAAACAATTACACCATCAGCCCCCATTCCTTGAGTATAACTCCTAACTATCTTTACTGAATCTTTTTTGCTTGAATTGATACTAACACTGCATCCCAGCTTCTCAGCCAATTGAAGCCGACTATCAATGACATCAGTCACAGCGATTGTACATCCAGCATTCTTCAAAATTTGGGCAGTGATCTGCCCAACAATACCCATGCCAATCACTACGAAGGTGTCTCCAAATTCAGGTCTGGCCCTCCTAACTCCGTGCATTGCAATAGAGCCCAAAGCTAGAAAAGAAGCTTCCTCAAAGCTCACACCTTCAGGGATTTTGACAAATAAGTTCTTGGGAACATACATTAATGTTGAGTGCGGTGAACCGGCACACGCTACACTATCTCCGATATTTACATTCCCTATTTGGGCGCCTTTCTCAATCACAATGCCAGCACCGCTGTATCCTATTCCTGCGGGAATAGCTGGGAACGGAGACGATGAAGGGCGCTTCAGAATTATGTCCCAAAATTTCCCCTCGGCTATCGTGCTTCTGACTTTTGGCAATAAATCCTCTGTTTGCAGGGCCTTTCTGATTAAGCTCTGTCTAGCACCGGCAATACTAGCGGTCTCGGTGCCCGGGCTGATGCAGGAAAACGAAGGCCGGCATAGTATACCAACTTCATTGCAGCCTGGATCAGGTAGTTCTGCCAGATTCACCTCTCCTTTTGGGCTAATTACAATCTGCTTCACTTTGCTCTCCTTGAGCCCTGAACGAAGAGTAACATTGTGACATCGCTCTCATCATCCATGCTTGCCCCCAGCGAATATAAGGGATTCTGACTTTCCGCCTAACCCCTTTTATATTCATAATCATATAAATGAACCACCCTTGTTTGGTTTGCATATACTCCTTTGTCCAGAGAAAGGCATTTTTAGCATATCCGAAGGCATCAGGAAATAGATCACTTAACGTAGACATACATAACACAGCCTCAGCACAGCTATGGACGTCTATTGGGTACGTTGAATCAGGCCTCAGTTTTGGTACTGATTTGTCGTCAAAGAGCCTATCCCTGTAGAATTGGTATCCTTTTGATAAGGCTTCAAGAACCCTTTTATCTCCAGTCCTCTTATGTATAGAGTAGAGGCTTCTCAGGACAAAACCGGTATGATAGTGGTCAATATCTTTCAAAGTGTTATCAGAGATATTATAAATGTCTTTTTCACTAAGTGCCCAATAATAAAATGAGCCATCTTCATTTTGGGCACCGAGTGAATAGTTTAGAGCTTTTATTCCATGCTGGTAAAACTCTTCATTGTTCAACTCCTTGCCCACTCTTATTAGAAATTCTGCAGCAAACAGATTAGCGTTGTGCACATGGAATCTATCTATTGGTGTATAGCTGAAGCAGATTTCATCAGCATTAACATGGTCTATATTGAGGCTGTTAATCAGGAAATTGCATATAGTCTCGCATGTACCAAGGTATTTCGCATCGCCGCTGAACTCGTAGAAATTCCAGAAGGCATCTCCACAAATTGAGGATACCACCGCACTGGGCGTCCCCTCGGGAATCAAGACAAAAGTCTGCCAATCGAAAGGATAACCCCAGCAGTCTCCAGCATAGCCCTGGCTTTTGTTTTCCTCCAACCACTTCAGGCATTCATAAGCTTTCTGAAGATAAGCCTCTTTTTTGAGATGCTCATACAGCTTCAGGTAGGCAGAAGAAAAAAGCCCCATTGCTTTGGCGTTTGTCTTCTTTTCAATTCTGAGTAGCCTTCTGGAAGCTTGAGGAAGAATCTCGATACTTAATAATAGACCTCCTCTTATTAGTCGGCAGGTTCGATTCTGATTTCGATTGCCACTTAGCTTTAAGACCCAAGGGTGTCCCTTAACATCATACGGGTCATATCCCGCCCAGCCATTACTTTCCACCCAATCATCAAGACGCTTAATAGATTCGAAAACCACCACACTTATTTCTGCCACTTTGGCCCCTCTCCAATTATGTCTATTATCCTTTCTGCTGTCATGCCATCCCAGAACTCAGGGCACTTCCCTTTCTTAGCGTTCCCATCAAGGATTTTGAAGGCCTCTTCTATTATCGTTTGAGTATCATTCCAAACCAAAACGTTAGTCCCTTGACTTATAGTTATAGGTCTTTCGGTGGTATTCCTTAGGGTGAGACAGGGAACGTCTAGTACGGTAGTTTCCTCCTGAATTCCGCCGGAATCGGTCATCACAAATTTGGCATTCATTTCAAGATTAAGGAAGTCGAGGTAGCCTAAAGGGTCAATGAGGAGAAACTCCTGATTGGCGATCGGTAGATGACTGAGTAAGTCAAATTCTCTTAGTCTTTTTTGAGTGCGAGGATGGGCAGGAAAAACTATACGAATTGTTCGAGAGATTTCACTTAAAGCTCTAATAATCCTGAGCAGGCTTTCTTTTTCATCCACATTGCTGGGACGATGCAGCGTTAGCAAGGCATAGCCCTTCTCAGCTAAGCTAAGCTGGTGGAGAATCACAGATTTTGCGGCCTCAGCTTTGTTGTGAAGTAGGCTATCTACCATCACATCTCCAACCAGGAAAATCTTGTCTTCGGGTATACCTTCCTTTCTGAGGTTTTCATCGGCATCAGGGGACGGAGTGAAAAGGTAATCGGAGACAGCATCGGTAAGCAGTCTGTTTATCTCCTCAGGCATGGCTCTATCATAAGAACGCAGTCCAGCCTCGACATGAGCCACAGGAATACAGAGTTTCACTGCCGCCAAGGCAGCGGCCAAGGTCGAATTGACGTCCCCCACCACTACGACTAAATCAGGCTTTTCCTTGAGAAGCACCTTCTCCAATTCGATCATTACTTTGGCAGTCTGCTCGGCATGGGTGCCCGAGCCGACGCCAAGATAGATATCAGGCTGAGGAAGCTCCAGGTCCTTGAAGAATATCTGAGACATCTCATAGTCGTAATGCTGGCCAGTGTGTACAAGCAAAGGTTCTATATGAGTTGAGCGCGGAGAGGCATTGTGCTTGTTTATAGCCCTAATGATAGGTGCGACCTTCATAAAGTTTGGCCTAGCCCCGACAACAAGAATTATCTTCATAATTGCGCTCTCAGGATTGGGGCCGTATCGATATCATGTCCACAAGCACAAATGGTCTATCGGTCTCCACGATCTTCTCTGCCTCGCGTCACTCTCCCAACCTGACTGTATTGTTGTCTTTTAGCCCCCTGGTGACTCCGCGCGTATCAAATACCAGTTCTGAACAGTCAACCACTTCACCTATATCATAACAGCTATGGGCAGTAGCTATGACGACACAGTCCATCGAGGCCACACGTTCCCTGCTAAGTTCCACCGATTTCATGTCGCCTGCAGCCACATGAATCTGAGCCACGTAAGGGTCATTGTAGCTCACATCAGCTCCCTTCTCATGAAGGAGCTGAATTATTTTCAATGCGGGGGACTCTCTGGTATCTTCAACGTCTTTCTTGTAAGCGACGCCAAGGACAAGTATTTTGGCTCCATTCAAGCTTTTGCCCTTGGTGTTCAAGAGTTCGAGAACGCGAGAAACGATGTGATAAGGCATGTGTTCGTTGATTTCGGCGGCAAGCTCGATGAACCTGGTATGGAAATCAAGCTCCCGGGCTTTGTTTGCCAGGTAGTAGGGGTCGAGGGGGATGCAGTGCCCGCCGATGCCGGGGCCGGGATAAAAGGGCATGTAGCCGAAAGGCTTGGTAGAAGCGGCGTCAATGACTTCCCAGACACTCAAACCCATCCTCTCACAAAGATGGGAAAGCTCATTGACCAGGGCGATGTTCACACTGCGGAAGACGTTCTCAAAAACTTTGGTCATCTCGGCGACTTCGGGAGACGAGACTGGGAGTACCGCGCCGGCAATCTGAGAATAAAGAAGCTGGGCCAGTTGAGTGGACTGGGGGTCCATGCCGCCCACAATCTTAGGAGTGTTGCCAACGCTATGCTCTTTGCTGCCCGGGTCGACGCGCTCCGGGGAATAGGCCAGATAGAAGTCAACGCCGCATCGAAGCCCCGATGACTCTAATTTGGGCAGTACCACCTGTTTGGTAGTGCCGGGGTAAGTGGTGCTTTCCAGGACCACAAGTTGTCCGGGACGGAGATACTTTGATATCGCCTCTGATTCGTGAATCACGTAAGAAAGGTCAGGGTCCTTCGTCAAGGTCAGTGGAGTGGGAACGCAGATGCAGATGGCATCCACCTCCTTAAGGCGGCTCTGGTCCGTGGTTGCCTCCAAGTGCTTCCCGGTCACTACCGAGGAGAGGCTGTCACTGGCGACGTCCGCGATATAGGACTTGCCCCTATTGACCGAATCCACGTTTCTTTGCCGAATGTCGAATCCCAGCACCTTGAAGCCCGCCATGGCAAAAGCGACAGCCAATGGAAGTCCTACATAGCCAAGTCCGACAATACCTATTACAGCCGACTTATCTCTAATTCTTTCTTCCAGTACCAACAAAGTCACCTCCCTTCCATACCTGGACAGCTCCAGCCTAGCGTAATACAACAGTTTGCAACATTTGAATTTCAGGCCTGCAAATGAGAGTCATAAATCCAGACTTGCCGGCAATGATTGCTGTGTTTCTACTAGGAACTCACCCGAGCCAAGATATTCAAGAATTCTCACAACTCCTTTTGCCGCTGCCGAAGTCATTCATCATGGCGTTCTCCCACAGTCCACAGAGCTTCATTTTATCTCACATACGTTTCCGGTTCGGGCAGATTCCACGGCGGCAAGTGCAACCTCAAGCGCATGTTTCCCTTCTTCTCCCGAGACCAGCGGTTTCTTGTTGTGCTGCACACAGTCAATAA
>Ga0224495_10001107_pt1 | contig 19702 bp, 16 predicted proteins | sample SF_Jul11_sed_USG_FD_168128 | JGI IMG/M metagenome (GOLD analysis project Ga0224495, IMG submission 168128) | Sediment microbial communities from San Francisco Bay, California, United States - SF_Jul11_sed_USGS_4_1 | ecosystem: Environmental > Aquatic > Marine > Sediment | place: USA: California... | reverse complement strand
ATTTCTCCGACGCTCGCGACACTGTTCCGATACGGCTCCGGAAATCGCAGGATGAGCTGAAACCGCCGCTCACCTTCATAGACCTGCGTCGCCGGCTTCCCACCGATCGCCGTGGTGATGATCTCCTGCACGTCGGCCACGTTGATGCCGAACCGGGCGATCTTCTGCCGGTCGATGTCAATGGTCAGATAGGGCTGTCCGGAAGTCTGTTCGACCTTGATGTCTTTGACACCCTTAATCTGCTGCAGCAAAGACGCGATCTCCTCCGCTTTGTGCCACAGAACGTCGAGGTCGTCGCCGAACAGCTTGATCGCACATTCGGTCCTGATGCCGGAGATTAGCTCATCCACCCGTTCCTGAATCGGCTGGCTCATGAGCACGGAAATACCAGGAATCTCAGCCAATTTTTTCCTAATGGCGTCGGTCAGTCCCGACTGCGTCCTGGCCGTCTTCCAGGTGCTTCGGTCGTGCAAGGTCACTACCGGATCGCTCTCGAATGGTTCTTCAGGCGTATAAGCGATTTCCGGCCGCCCGATTTTGCTCACGGCCATACGAACCTCTGGGAATTCCAACATCGCTGTATGGGTCTGCTTTTCCATCTCGATGGATTCCGGGAGCGACACGCTCGGCAGACGGACGATTTGAGGGGTGAGCGCACCTTCCTCCAATAGAGGGATGAACTCACGCCCGATGAAGGGCACGAGGGTCAAACTGGCAAGCACGATTGCCGTCGAACCGACCAGAACGACCTTGCGATGTTGTAGGGTCCATTCTAATACCGGCAAGTACCGGTGCTTCATCCACCGAGTCAGACGCGTTTCCTGCGGATGGTCTCCGCGCAGGAACAACGACGCAAGTACCGGTGCCAAGGTCAACGTCACCACAACCGAAGCAAGAAGCGCGATCACCAGTGTATAGGCCAACGGCGCGAACATTTTGCCTTCCATGCCATGCAGCGTCATAAGCGGGAGGAACACAACACTGATAACCAAGATCCCGAAGAGAATGGGACGTCCTACCTCTTTGGTGGCTCGCAACACCACCTCGATCGTGTCCTTCGCCTTCAGGCCGTTACTCTGCGCGAGATGGCGATAGACGTTTTCGACCACGACGACCGACCCATCTGCAATCTCGCCGATGGCGATGGCTAGGCCGCCCAGCGTCATCAAGTTGGCCGATAACCCGAACTGTTCCATCACGATGAACGTCACGAGAGGGGTGACGATCAACGTGACAGTCACGACGATGGCGCTGCGGACATGGCCCAGGAAGAAAAAGAAGACGAAGACCACCAGCACAATCCCTTCAATCAAGGCATCGCGTACCGTGTGAATGGCGGCATTCACCAACTCAATGCGGTCATAGAAAGGGATCAGGTTTGTACCGGCTGGAAGGATATTGTTCTGCTGGATATCATCCACCTTCGTCTTGACCGCCTCGACCACCTGACGGGCATTCCCTCCGCGAAGCATGAGCACGATGCCAGCGACGACTTCCCGCTCACCATTGAGCACCACCGCGCCATGACGGACGGCGTGGCCGATACGGACCTCGGCGACATCGCGCACGAATACCGGTGTACCGCCGACTTCCTTCACGATGATGGACTCGATATCATCGACACCCTTGATCAACCCAAGGCCACGAACGATTGACCGGTTGGCATGCCGTTCCAACACGTTGCCCCCAACATTAGCATTGTTCTTCACCACCGCCTCATGGATGTGGTTGAGCGTCAAGTCGTACTTGAGCAGCTTGGCCGGATCGACCAGGACTTGATACTGCTTCACGAACCCGCCCATTCCGTTCACATCGATCACCCCTGGCACACTCTTGAGCAGCGGACGCAACACCCAGTCTTGAATCGTCCGTTGTTCCGTCAACTCCGCCTCCGTAAGCTTGGGATCACCCTCCGCGGCATGCGGCCCATCCAGATAATATTGGTAAACCTCGCCCAAACCCGTGGCGATCGGCGCCATCACTGGCTCAATCCCTGCGGGTAATCGTTCTTTCGCCGCGATCATCCGTTCCAACACCAATTGGCGGGCAAGATAGACATCGACTTCGTCCTCAAACACCATCGTGATCTGGGAGAGCGCAAATTTAGACAACGACCGGATTTCCGCTAAACCAGGCAGGCCGGTCATCTGGATTTCGAGGGGATAGGTGATGAATCGTTCTACCTCCTCCGGCGAGAGGCCCGGCGCGTCGGTCAACACCTGCACCTGTATGTTTGTCACATCGGGGTAGGCATCGATCGGGATCGATTCAAAGGCAATCACTCCGACGACGGACAACAGACATGCCAAGCCGATGACCAATATCCGTTGCCGCAGTGAAAATTCCAGAAGCGAGGCAATCATGGCGTGGGCTCGATCTTATCCCGTTCCATTTGAGATTTGAGTGCGAAAGAGCCCTTGGTGACAACCTGCTCGCCAACCTTGACCCCCTCCAGTACCATGACGACGTCTCCCTCTTCATGCCCTAACTTCACGGGCCGCACCTCAAAGACACTAGGCTCCCGTAGAACAAACACCATCTTGCCGTCAGGCCCGTCTTGGACAGCCGCGAGGGGTACGCTCAACACATCCTCGCTGGAGGTCCCGTACACGCTGACAATGGCGAACATTTCCGGTTTCAACAGGCGATCCGGGTTCGGCACGGTCACCCGTAGGCTCATAGTACGAGTGGCCGGATTAAGCGTATCGCCGATGTAGGTGATCGTTCCCGAAAAAATGGCATGCGGATAAGCGGCCAGGATCACGTCGACTTTCCGGTCTTTTCGGATGTATTGCACGTCCTTCTCCGGTACGTTGCCGATCACCCACACATCAGTGAGATTCGCCACGGTAAACAGCTTCTGCTCGGTCTCAACCACTTCACCCTGCGTGAGGTTGCGTGTGATCACCCGTCCGGCGAACGGGGCGCGCAACGAAACGTCGGCCTTAATCGTATGGTCCCGATCCAGTCTGTCGATCTCGTTTTGAGGCACACCGAGCAGTTCCAGACGGTTTTGTGCTTCACGCACTTCGGCTCGCGCGGTCTTCATCGCGGCCTCACGGCGCAGGAGTTCGGCGAGACTGATGGCCTTGTTTTCGTACAGTTCTTTGGCTCGAAGATACGCCAACTGCGCCTCATGCACCCTCGCCCCAGCTTTCAGGTACTCTCCTTCCGCCACGCCTAGGTCCACACTGTGGAGCATCGCCAACAGCGCACCCTTCTTCACGTCCTGCCCAACATCGACATGGACCTTCACAACCCGACCACGGATCAGGGTCGTGACCTCGGCCAATTCGTTTTGGTTGGCTTGGACGGTTGCAGGAAACTGTCGGTGTAATAGAAGCTCCCCCTGCGCCACCGGCACAAGTTCCAGCTGCATGCGGGATACCTCTTCTGTTGTCAGACGCAACAGCCCTGATTGCGAGGAAAAGGAAGCTTTCTTAATCGTGGTGGTGTCGGCGGACCGGTTCTCGCAACCCAGCCCGACTACGATGATCAGACAGACCATTAAACTGCGAATCAACTCTTGGGTGAATGGTCTCTCGTTGTCCTGCTTCATACGACCGTCAGTCATGAATCATCACTGCTCTCAACCCCTCTTCGCCTTGCGTTTGGTCCTCCTGTCAACTCTCTCGCACGTGGCATGCCCCCTTATAGTCGTTGTTTTCTCCCGGCAAAGTCCGATATTCGTAGCCAATTGCCACGGTACAAGAATGTCGCTGTAGCAAAATGCGACAGACGACCCTCGTACTGTCCCACGTGACTTGAGGGTTGAAGAGAAACCGTTTTGGAAAGGAGTCAACCCGATATGACTGTCCAGCCTCAATTTCCAGATGAACAATCGCCAGGCGGTGAGTGGAAGCGCCAGCCGTATACGTTTCTCGAATGAGTCATGGTCGACGGTAACTCGAGCTATCTTGCCGCAGCTGGGCGTTGTCATCTCTACGTCTCATTATTCTTTGTAGGCAGGAATGTCTTGGCTAGGGTCTGGGCCAAGGTCTTATCAAGAAGATGTTCTTTCTCAAAATTTGTCTAGTCAACTGGACGACTATGGGGACATTCTCCACAATTCCCCGAACCGTGCGTCCCAGTACTGCTCAGACACACTTATTGTCGCAACGTTATGGCTAGCCTCCTTCTCGTGTTGCTCGCACAGGAGTTGCTATTCCCTCTCTCGTAGTCACTATCGTTACTAACCGAAAGGAGCGTTTTATGGACATGTTGTGGATGTTCATGGGAGTGATGGGAATACTCCTCATCGCCGGACTCGTCGTGTACAAAAAGAGTGCGTAACGCGCCATACGAGGAGCTCCAAGACTTCGTCAAGGAAAGAACCTCCAAATCTCTGAGGAGTGCCTTTCTGCGGAAGCTGAAGACTCTAACGTGAACGGTTCTTCCTCTGGCTGGTTGGTGGTGTTTTTCACCTATTCTTCGTCCCTCCGGTGAGTATGCTGCTTATCTTGCGGGGCAGAGTGGCAACGCCGATGGCTGTAAGCACATACTGCGCTGGAGGGGCTCCCTTTACCGAACAATGAGAGTCGAGCACGCGCTCTGATGGATCAGCTTTGTTGAGACACTTCCCTGGAGAAAACGAGCCACCGCACTCCGTCCTTTTGCTCCGGTCACGATCAGGTCAGGCTGCTCAAGGCTCATCACCCGCAAGATTTCTTCAGCCGCCGGTCCTACCCGTGGGATTTGTCTGACCAGATAGCCGGCTCGTTCGAGACTGGCAGCCTCACGCGCGAGTAATTTTTCTCCCGCTTCCTTCACGACCGTATACCGCAAGAAGGGCATGACATGAACCAACAGAATCACGATTGGTTCGGCCTCCGGATCAATTTTCACCTGTTTCAGCAAAAACTGAATGGCCCTACTGGATGATGCCGAGCCGTCTGTCGCCACCAACACTCGCCGAAGGGTTTGCGGTGGTTCCTTGATGATCAGGACGGGAGATGACGCGTGCAGCGCTATCGCCGTCGAGACACTCCCCAACATGAACCGATCGATCGCGTCCAAGCCGCGGCTGCCCACCACGATCAAGGCGGTACCCCCGGCATGCTTCAACAGTGCCTGTGCTATTTGCCCTTTCTCCACACGCACTGACCCATTCAACCCCAGGTCTTCCAACCGCTGCTTCGTTTCCGTTTCTACCCGCTTGGCCCGGGACTCCAAGAGATGAATGGCCTCGCCGACGTCCGGTTCATACCCGGTCACGGTTGGATGCGTGACGAACGGAGTCCGAGCAGAATTGAAATCTATGGTATGAATGGCCATCACCCGAGGTGCGACACGAAAGGGAATCCGCCCCAGCCATCCCAGCGCCCACTCCGAATATTTTGAGCCATCGACTCCGATCACGGCTTTCATCGGCATCCTCCTTATCCACTGTCATGAGGTGTTCTGGAACTTACAGGCGGTTTATGCACATGCCCGGTTCCAGACGCCAGACTCGGTTACGAACGCGGTCCGTGTTGGCCAACGAATGATCAAGCAATCATAATGCCATGATGACACGAAAGCGTGTGCGTTCCATATTCTTGTTTGGATAGAGGGTTCAGAAATTAGAGATTGGCGCACGACTCGACTTTTGGTACAGTGCGAGGCCGCACTGGCACTGTGGATTCATGGATTCCTAGGAGGATGACGGTAAGTATGCGAATACAGACTGGTTGTAGGCCGGCCCGGTCGATGGGGAGTATAGGTGGACTTGTCCTTGTCGGTGTATGTGTGCTGCTTGCCGGTTGTGCGGTGCAGACTGGCTCAACGCGCTCCGAGGTTCCGCACGTCGAGGAAAACTCCTCGGCAGTACTTATCGCAGATGCCTCCCCAACTTCGTCCTCCAGCCTTACAGCCGTTGGCGATCAATCTTCGGATGAGCCGTTTGATCCCTTTGCCGAACCGGGTGAGGAGACCGTTGAGGAATACGATCCCTGGGAGCCAATTAATGCAAAAGTGTTTGAATTCAACCGGCAGTTTGATCGCTGGCTACTGAAACCGGTGGCCAAGGGCTACAACGTTGTCGTCCCCGACCTCGTCCAGGTCGGCATCAGCAATTTCTTCTATAATATTCGCGTGACTCCACGTTTCATGAATAATCTTTTCCAGGGGAAATTTAAAGGAGCCGGTATAGAAGCTGGACGGTTTGTTGTGAACACGACCGCTGGGATCGGCGGATTTTTCGATGTGGCGCAATACCTCAGTCTCGTGACGCCAGAAGAAGATACCGGCCAAACACTTGGATTCTACGGGATCCAGCCAGGGCCCTATGTCGTGTTGCCGTTCCTGCAACCCTATACAGTTCGTGACCTCGTCGGGTATGTCGGCGATATTGCATTAAACCCTGTCTATTGGTTGATGTTCCCGATCATTGAGATCGACGCAATTCCTTCTGTGATCCCCCATTATAATCGGGTGACGACCTCCTTGATCCTGATCACCGCACGGGGAACCGAAATCGTGAATGATCGTTCACTGAACTTGGAAAAGTTTCAAGGGGTGGAGGAGTCGACTCTGGATCTCTATGCAGCGGTCCGTAACGCCTACCTTCAAAAGCGAGCCAAGGCAATTCGAGAATAGCGGATAAGAGCCTTCCTCTCTTCGGTGGTTTTCGTGTGACTTCTCTTGGTATGCCTCGCGAACACTCTCGTGCGAGTGCGTCGAAAGGAAAATCGCACACCAATTAGCTTGCGCTCAGCACACCCAATGCTCGCGCGGCAAAGGTGCATCGGGTGTTGAGCCACTACAAGATGTGGGGACAAGGTAAAACGATGCCTAGACGCTCTTCTTGTACACGATGATACCGCCGATGAAGATCACGAGCATCACGACCACAAAGATTAAGAAGGTACTATCCATAGCTACTCCTTTCGTCCGGACCAATCACACGATGAAGTAGTACACCACAGCACACTTCCCAAGTCTGAGACCGATAGACATCCTCCCTGAAACAAACTGTTAAGCCTGACACCACAGCGTCGGATGCCAAACGCTAACCCGGCCCCTGGACCTCTGGGAACCAATATCGGCCCCAAATTTAATCTGAAGAAGAGGTACTGTCAACTGGTTTAGACACAGGGTCTAGCATGAGTAGCTTGGAGCAAGGTGAGGGGGAGGGTGAACGTGAGGCTTACGCGATCTGCTGTCTCCAACAAGGGCTATTCGCTTTTCTCGGCATCAGGGAATGGAGAGCTACCTTGAATCGTCGGCAGAAACTATTCCGGCACCTTCCAGTTTGTTACCGTTCTGCTTATGCGAATGCCGTATGAACTGGTATCGTGCAGGATCGCCCGTCGCGTGCGAGCCGGTAAGGCCTCAGGCACTTGAACACCCACCAGGCCGCGCGGCATATGTTTGACAAACATGGTCACGAGATGCGCCGTGCTCCACGCAATTGGCGAGTAAGCGAGTTTTCTGCGCCGCAAGGCGAACAGTGAAGGGAACCGAGCATCCCAACGGATCAGGCAAGGACGCACCCGCTTGTACCCGTAGACTAACACCGCCACGGCAAAGCGAGCATTGTGCAGAATCCCTCCCTGGACCATTCTGATCATCGTATGAGGAGAAGCCGTCGCTGGGAATCGCACCGGGCTGAGACCGCGCGACCGAGTGAGTTTCCCTTGTCGATACCATCGCCGAAGTTGGTCGATGTCGGCCCCGCCGATTTTCGCGTCCACATTCTGAAGATGAAAGACGCGAGGCAAAGTCGTAACTTCGTCTTGGGCGGCAAGAACTACACCGACCAGCCCAATTGGCGGGGGAAACCTGAACCGTTCTCGCTCGCCGAATCGGGCACCGAAACCGAAACGGCCGTCACGATAGACACCAGGGCGCGACACCGCTTCTTCAAAGGAGGTCTCGGCCGACCACTGTGAGACAGGATTCTGAGACGCCGTTTCCTCAAAAAGTCGGACCTCTGCTTTGTCCAGCCGATCAAGTTCAGCTGCGGCCTGCGCAACGAATAGATTCGTCAATCCAGGCGCGACTCCGGCGTGGATGAGCGCCAATCGTCCTTTTTCTCGGAATTGTCTATCGAAGAAAAACTGCTCCGGTCGAAATGGGTGAGTCCTTAAATGTGACGCGGTATCGAGGTAATGGGCGCGCAATCGCAGAGCCGCACGCATGACGACCTTGTTCAAGACAGCCGGGCAGGCATTGATCAGGAGATGGCATCCTTGGGCTGCCTTGACGACACTGCGGAGGTTCCGGGCGTTGACGCGTTGGATGACAATATCGGAGTTTCCGCCCAGGAACTCTCGAGCACGGATAGGATCACGGTCACCGCAAGACACGTAATGGCCTTGCCGCTTAAGCAGCTTGACCACGAGCGAGCCGGTCGCCCCCACTCCCAGAACAAAGACCTTCATGGGTCGGGCACTCTACCATAACCTCCATCCTGGATTTCAGTGCACTCTCATGTTTATGAGGTATCACGCGAGCAGGTGAGGAGGCAGATGTGTTGCCGACAAGACTATACAGGCGTTCAACAAAAAATGACTGGTTTTCAAGAGGTTGGGAACCATGGCCGGCTTTCCAACAATTTCTATAGCAGGGCTGATCGCTGGTATGAACCGACGAAGATTGGTTCACATTCGCAGGATTGAGCTTCGCCAGCCCTGTTATGGTTAGCAGTGAGGACCAGTGCGGTGTAACGGTAGCAAGAGGCAAAACCTGGCACACCGAGAAAAAACAATGAGATTGCCCTCTTGGCAGACTGATTCTGACGGAGTCTCCTAAGACTGCTAGGCAGGGGTCTGAACGTGACCTTGTCTTGAAGATACGTGGGATGGGTCGGTTGTGACCGGGTAGGCCTGAACTGAGTATGTTCTATCTGGATCGAGCGTCACGCGAACCTTTCCTGTCTTGTTCAAGTAATCGATGGCCAAATATACCTGATTCCACGTCAGATCGGGACAAAGCCCAACAACTTCCTCCATCGAACAGCTGGCACCGAATTCCTCCAGCGCATGATAGACGCGGTCTATGATAGCTGAAACCCTCATAGATCCCTCTTCGGCACAGGAGCTTTTCTTTGTGTCAGTCATTTCATTCTCTAAACTAAGTCGGTACCGAACTATACGGAATCTTAACGAGTTCGTACGACTTCTGTGAACTAGGGAAGTTTCTAGAAAGAAGGAGGTATCTTACTAGTGATTAGGTGCGCTTCGCAATGACCTGAAGACCCATCCAGCCAGCTGCCTCCGGTCTAAACCTAGGTCGACACGCTCACGAGGCCTTCAGCGATAGCGTACTTAATAAGCTCGGCGGTGGAATGCAGATTAAGTTCACCCATGATCCGAAACTTGTGGAATTCCACGGTTTTCACGGAAATATTGAGAATGGCGGCGATCGTTTTGGTTCCCTTTCCCTCCGCGACAAGTTGGAGCACTTCTCGTTGTCGCTGAGTAAGGGACGTCACGAGCGGCTTACTTGGTTGCCCATCCGGGGATTGCAGTGTGGCCGCCAACACATCCTTCGTAATCAGCGGAGTCATGTAATGTTGACCTCGCATCACCGCCTGAATCGCTTGCTTCAGCTCCACCGCCGCTGAGCGCTTAATCAAATACCCTGCGGCTCCGGCCTTAAAGGCTTCAGTGGCATAGGTCGGTGTCGCATGCATGGTCAGAAAAATGAGCTTGCTTTCCGGCACCAACTTGGTCAACTGACGTGCCGCATCCAGCCCATTCAGCAATGGCATCGAGATATCGAGCAAGACGATGTCGGGACGGAGTTGCTGAGCCATGTCGACCAGCGTACGCCCATCTTCCACCATCCCAACGACCTCACCCTCGGCTTCGACCAGCTTCCGTAGCCCGGCCAGAACAATGGCGTGATCGTCTGCCATCAAAATACGCGGCCGCTTCATGTGACCTCCACCTCAAAGGGTACCCACGCACAGACCTTCGTCCCTTGGGACGGTCTCGACTGAATTCTGAACACCCCGTGCAATTGCCGCAATCGTTCCTCCATGCTACTCAACCCCAGACCTTGTTCATGGGCGCTCATTTCATCCACGTTAAACCCTTTCCCATTGTCTAGGACGGACAGCCCAAGCCCTTTGGAAGACCCACGAAGCCGGACGGTCGCCTGCGTAGCCTGCGCGTGTTTGACGATGTTCTGGACACTCTCCTGCATCACCCGGAAGAGACAGGTGGCGTGATCGAGAGACACAGCAGTCGGAACCCCGGCAATCTTGAGACGGATCGGCAGACCCGTGCGCCGAGCAACCTGCTGGACATGATCTTCGACAGCCGGGCGCAGTCCGGCATGCTCCAAGAGTGACGGATGAAGGCGGTAGGCGAGGCTGTGCACATCGTCCGAAACCTGTTCCAATCCTTGCCGCAACGTGATCAACGCTTGCGTCAGTTCAGCCGGGACGATCGAAGAATGGTTCTCGAACGACGCGACTTCCAGGACCAAGGCCGCCAGTCGCTGACTCACATCATCATGCAAATCCCGGGCGATTCGTCGTCGCTCGTGTTCTTGCGCCGTCAGGAGCTTCGAGGTCAGCTCCTCCAGCTGCACCTGCTGCCGATGAAGCGCCTCTTCCGCTTGCTTGCGTTCAGTGATGTCACGATTGGACTCCAGCGCGTACTCCTGGCCACCGTACATGACCCGCACATGCCGACTCTCGACGATCAACCGCCGGCCATCCTTGGCGATGTGGGTAATCTCACCGTACCACCGGCCCTCTTGCGCAAGGCGAGCTTCCATCTCTTTGGTTGTCGTCGAAGGGCTCGTGTTGAGCAGGGCGTGACTGCTGCGTCCAATCACCTCATCCGATCGCCATCCATAGAGTTCTTCCGCCCCGCGGTTCCAATACACGATGCCTCCACCGATCTTCCACACAAAAATGGCATCGTGGGATTGATTCAGCAAGTCCGCTTGCTGTCTTAGCAGCTCCTCTGCTTGTTGGCGTTCAGTGATATCGACGGCTACGCCACCCAACAGGGCAGGGGACCCTTTGTGATCAACGATGGGAAACTTGCTGACGAGGGCATGTCGCACTTTTCCATTCTGGATGAACGGCGCGACCGAGTGCATCGGCATCCGAGTCTCCCACACTTTCTTGTCACTTCTCTCGTACTGCTCGGCAATTTCTTCAGGCCACAATTCACGGGCGGTCTTCTCTTTCCAATCTAAACCTGCCAGTAGAGATTCGTGAAAGAGCCGATTGACGTACAGATATTTACCTTGACCGTCTTTGATCCACGCAAAGCCATGCAAATTATCCATAAAGGAAGCAAATTGACGCTCGCTGAGCTTCAGTGCCTCCTCGGCTTGTTTGCGTTTCGTAATGTCGATCATCGCTCCCAAGGTCCGCGTGGGACGACGATCTGTTCCCTCGTTGTCAAACAGCGTCCATGATCGCAAGCTCAACCAACGGATACTGCCGTCGGGCCGCACCACACGATGCTCCATCAGGTTCAGATCGTCACTGACTGAATTATTCGTCAGCTTCATCGCCGTCACAACCGCTTCTCGGTCATCCGGATGGATGAGCGCGAGATACCCTTCGACAGAAGCCGGCTCATCGGGACCGACTCCGTACATTTCTCTCATCACCGGCGACCAGTAGACGGTCCCGGCGCGGTAGTCATGATCAAAAATCCCAAAGTTCGCCAGGCGAATGACCTGATCTGATCGTTCCTCGCTCTCGTGAAGGGCGCGCTTCGCTTCCACACGGGCCGTCACGTCTTCAGTTGCAATCACGATACCGCCGACCGTATCCCCGCTGTACCACGGGCGAACATTCCAGGTGATCCACTGGATGCTGCCATCGGATCGGACGAAGCTGTCTTCATCTGCACTGAGTATTTCTCCCGTCAGACCTCGACGATGGACTTCCTTCCACCATGACGGAAAATCAGGAATCAGGTCATAGTGAGACCGACCCAAAATATCTCCGTAGAGCCCATAATCCTCCATCCAGCGCCGACTCGCCCCCAAATAACGCATGTCCCGGTCAAACATGGCGATCGCGGCAGGGGCGTGTTCGATGAACAAACGAAACCGTTCCTCGCCTTCGCGCAGTGCTTCATTCGCCCGTTTCTGGTCGGACACGTCGATCTGAAATCCGATGAGTTCGAGTGGCGCACCCGCCTCATCGCGAAGCAGGCGGACTTCATCGCGAAGCCAGCGATAGGCCCCATCCTTATGCAGGAACCGGTATTCGTGGATATGACGACCATATTCAAAGGTTCTCGAAAGACCCGCCAACACATACGCACGATCATCGGGATGGATATGACTCATCCAAAAGTCCGAGTGACTGGTGAAGTCTTTCGGGCTGTACCCGAGCTGTTCCACCACGTTCTCACTGACGAATGTGGCGGCATAATCCCCGTCCACCTTACAGGCGTAGAGCACCACCGGAGTGGACGTCAGCAGAAGTTGTTGCCTGGCTTGCACCGTCCTCAATGCCGTCGTGCGCTCGTCGACACGCTGTTCAAGCGTCTCGTTCAACCGGCGAAGCGCCTCCTCGGCCTGCTTGCGTTCTGTGATGTCATTGCCGATCGTGAGGATGCACGCCTTCCCTTTGAGGGTGATCATGTTCGTGGAGATGAGGAACTGTCGGTATTCTCCATTCCTCATCCGCATGGAGACTTCATGATTCCTGACCGCCCCTTCAGCACGAAGTCGATCGACGAGTCTTGCACGGTCGAGAGGGTCGGGCCAGATTCCCAACATCAACGTGGTCTTTCCGATGACTTCTTCTCGACGAAAACCAAAGATCTCGAGACACGCGTCATTGATCTCCAGACAGCGTCCGGTCTCAAGTTCCGTGATACCGATCGGGTGGGGACTCAGGCGAAAGGCTTCGGCGAAGAACTCGTCCTTTGCCGATTTGGCCGACTGTTCCTGCCGATCTCCTGGGTGAAGGACCGGTGAAAGTGGCCTTGCCCTTACCCAACGCTTTTTCTTGATGGCCTTGGGTTTCATGGCGAGAGAATTTAATTCTAGTCTTCTTACGTAGGTCCCGCAAGCCCTCAATTTTGGTCAGGGACGTCTACCTTCAGGCACATGTGAGAACGATCGGAGATCAGCATGCCTCGATGAAACTGTACGGCTCGGCTACCCCAATGGGTTTCCCTGAGACCATCAATATGGGCGGTTTACGGGCCTGAGAAAAGCGATGATGAGGTAAAGAGAGACCGGCTGCCTGACGGCCCATTTAGACATCCAGCCTTCAGAACATGGACGAGCCTGGTTGCTTGACTTTGAGAGGTTTATCGCGCGTCGAAGACTGTTGCAGCTCAGCCAATTGTTGCATGAGTACGCGTTCACGATCCGACATCTCGGTAGGCGTCCGCACCTCCACCACGACAAAGAGATCGCCCTTTCCTTTCTCTCCGACCTTGGGCATGCCTTTCCCATTCAGCCGAAGCGCTGTGCCGCTCTGAGTTCCAGGCGGAATCGCGACTTGCAGCGTCTCTCCTCCCAACCCCGTCACGCGCAACTTTCTGCCGAGCGCCGCATCAGGAAAGGTGATTGATTGAACCATATAGAGATCGTCGCCATGACGTTCGAGCGAGGGATGCCGCCGGATATGAGGACTGATGAGAAGATCGCCTGGAGGCCCGCCGTTGGCGTTCGCCTCGCCCTGGCCAGGCAACCGAATGAGCATGCCGTCGTCGATTCCAGGCGGAACCTTCACCTTCAACGCGTGTGGGAGAAATCGATAGCCGCTGCCCTGACAGAACGGACAGGGAGATTCAACGATCTGCCCCCGTCCCTGGCAACGCCCGCATGTGGTCAAGGTGACCAGTCGTACATCCTTCCTCATCTTCACGTCTTGCTTCTGTCCGCTTCCTCGACAATCGGGACAGGACAAGGGCTTCGTACCGGCCTTGGCCCCGCTACCTCCACAATCCGTACATTTTTCTGATCGTGTGAGATGGATCTCCCGCTCTCCGCCACGAGCAGCTTCTTCCAGCGTTAGCTCGACATCGTAGCGAAGATCCGCGCCTCTCGCCGCATCCGGTCCGGGCCTCATGCGCCGCCCAAAGAAATCCCCAAACATGCTCGACAGATCGCCGAACCGACCTCCAAAGAAATCCCCGAACTGGAAGTCCCGCATGAGGTCGTCTGCCGACCACCGTTCACTTACGCCGGCATGGCCGGTCGTATCGTATTCTTTTCGCTTGGTATCGTCGGACAGCACGGCATAGGCTTCCGCAAGTTCACGGAACTTTGCCGCCGCGTCGGGATCCTTGTTCTTGTCAGGATGGTATTGCAAGGCTAACTGCCGATAGGCATGCTTGATCTCATCGCGAGTCGCGGTTCGATTCACACCAAGCACTTCGTAATAATCCCTCTTCGTGTTGACCTCTGGCACTGGGATGGCTCCTCACCCTCTTAGAGAAGATACACGATCGTCATGCCGTAGCCTCGTGCTTCAATGTCATCTTCTCCTTAATCCATATGGACTCCAATGCGGAGGACCCCAGTAAGGCCCCCAGTACGGTCCCCAATAGGCACCGAAGTATGGATAAGGATGGAACCAGAAGGCCGGCAGCTTGGGAGGCCAAACCGTCAACGAGGCAATATCGATCGTCGGATAGGCATACTCGACCTCGTCTAACATCTGCGTCGTCGAACCGGTCACTTCGCCCACCACCGTGACTCGTGTCCCGGTAGGAATGGTCGCCGGATCGAGAAACTCTTTGTGGAACGCGAGGAAGCGCCCATGGGAATCTGTCAGTCGCCCTTGCGGCTCGTAGTCGCTCGCGAGTGGAAGTTGGAGAACCTCGATCTGCGTTCCGTTCTGTTTAAGCGGCTTGACTGAAAGCACGGTTCCTCCAACCACGACGAACTGACCTTTGTAGGAGAGCGGCGAGTCTTTTATTTGCTGAAATGACACATCTCGCTCGATTTTTTGCTGAAGATCGGGTGGTACAACCGGCACACCGCCGCATCCCACAACCCCTAGGATCGAGAGAACAGCCGCAATTATTTTTGTGACGCTCGTCGCACGTCGAAGATCCATGCAACCTTTGTTCAGCAAGAGGAATGCCTGACCAAAACGCGAGCGAGCTCGCGAGCGGAATCTCATGTGTCACCGGCAGAAGTTTGAGGGAAAGCCGCTCGTACCATGATGGATGGCCTGGACGGAAATTGGGGGAGATTGCCCCAATTTCAGACAACAGCTGCTGGGCGATGGAGCAACGTTCATCGACTAGTCGGATTTTCCTTTTCGCCAAAAAATCCAAACCAGCACACTCGCGACCACAAGCGTGACAATCGCTTCAAACAAGTACTCAGACATCGAGCCACGCACAAGGTGAGAAGCCCTTGGTTCCTTACACAATTCTAAGCGCTTGAGCTCGTACTAACGAGAGCGCTTCGAGAAGCTTGAGAGCAGGCCATCCAGATCTCGCACCTGAATGGCCTGGTCCGCGGGTTCTAAGACCATGAGGATGTCCTGCGTTGTGGCGTTGATGGAGGACACAATCACGTCTGCGGGTCCTCCGCCTTTGGCAATCCTGGGTATCGGCGGCTGACAGAGGCTCACACCGAATACCCCGATCACAACCGCGCACAACCCAATCATGAATCGAAGATTCATACGCTCCGACCTCACACGGTACTAATCGATCTTCACTGAGACGGATTTCTTCTTCGCTTCCTCCGTCTTCGGCATCCGGATTTCCAATACACCGTCCTTGAAGGAAGCCTTGATTTCGTCGCTCTTCACTTCACAAGGCAAACCCACGCTCCGCAAGAACGACCCGTATGACCGCTCACGGCGATAGTAATTGTCCTCTTTCACTTCTTTTTCGTCTTTTTTCTCGCCTTTAATGGTCAAGGTTTCCCCTGCGAGATTGACTTCGACATCTTCCTTCTTCATCCCGGGAAGTTCGGCCTTGACCACCACGGAGTCTTCTTCCTCATAGACATCGAGTGAGGGCATACGCACCGACAACGGACGGAGGGGTAACCAACGGTCCCGTCCGAACAGGTTGGGAAATGGACGCCGCCACATGTCGTCCATGAAACGCTCCATCCAATGCTCGATGTCCTCCACTCGCGACGCGATTTCACTCGGTTTCTTGGTGGCGACGGCTTTTTCTTCTGCTTTGGCCATGACACATCCTCCTTGCTGGGGGTTTGTTGTGGTTTCTATCCTCAGGCGGCGTGATGTCGCCCTTCCTCTCTTTATTATGGACGGATCTCCAACCGATTGATCGCCTTATCCACGCCGAAGACATACCAGGCATCGAACTCGGCCATTTCTTTCTGCGGCGCGGAGGGTACATCGCCTTCCAACGTCACCACGGATCGTTGCGCCATGACACGAATTCGTTCCTCGTTCACAAACGGATCTTTCTTCAAGACGATTCGAACCGCCTTTGCGATCTCCTCATCCGAATCCGGCTGACTCGGGACGACTTCCATCCCATTGATGACATCACGGCTCCCTGGAACCCACCAGGCCAACACCCCGGCCAACCGCTTCTGCGTGAGCCCGGTCACATGGTCGTCGAGCAACACGACCCCGTCGTTTACGGAAACCCTGATCGAGCCATGAGGCTCGTTGGTGACCTCTCGAACGGTTTCCAGTTGTCCCTTGCGGATTAGGCGGATCGTGCAATTCATGAGGGCGGTTTCCTGAAGCAACGCATCACGTACCGCATCCAAGATCGCTCCGTCTCCCATACGTGTTGCCGGGGTGACGCGGAGGCGGTCGATAATCCCGGTGACGCCCTGCACCGCGATCGCCAACTCCAGGCTGAGCTTTTTCGCGGCAACATGTTCAACCTCGCCTTCCAGGGTGAGGACCCCGTCGCTAAATTCCATCCCAATCGGACACTTGTGCAAGTTAATGCGCGGCTCCCGCTCGAAGGCGGCACGCACTTCTTTTAGAATCCGATCTCGTTCTGACACAGCGGTGGTCTTCATGTGGGTTACCGCTTACGCAGGTCTGCACTCTCCCTCACCAATGACGATGCTCAGCAATGACGATGCCACACACTTCACCATCGCAAAGTCCTTGATGGTTTAGGCTGAAGTAGGATCGCCAGTTGTACCGAGAAATTTCAGAATGGGGTTGAAGTGGGGACTAATTCCCCACACAAGTTCGTTCCCTTGCTGCAGAACGCCACGTTTGTGTTGACTGACTCCTAGAGGAATCGCCTGCTGATTGTGTTGCCTCACGGCACGCACGATGCACAAGAAATTAAGAGGCGTGGTGTGGACTGTGACTCTTCCTCTCTTAGACATTCGCAATCTGACCTTCACGGCGGGCGATCAGAGGATTCTCGATCGACTCGGTCTTACAATCGACCCGGGAGAAATCCATGCTCTCCTCGGAGCGAACGGCTCCGGCAAGACCACCCTTGCCTACCTGCTCATGGGTTGTGACGGCTATGTGCCGACGACGGGTACCGTGATGTTCAACGGTGCGGACCTTCTCTCACTTAAGACGCATGAACGAGCGAAGTTGGGCTTGACCCTCGCCTGGCAAGAACCGGCTCGGTTCGAAGGCCTCACGATCCGCGAGTACCTGACCTTGGGCCGTACCTCGCTCGATCCAGAGCCGGCGCTGCTCCAAGTCGGCCTGGACCCCGATCGCTACCTGAATCGGCGAGTTGATAAAGCCCTCAGTGGAGGCGAGCGTCATCGAGTGGAGCTCGCCTCCGTCCTGTCGATGAAGCCGACGCTGGCCATCCTTGATGAGCCCACCGCCGGCATCGACATGCTCTCGATCAGTCATATTATCAACGTCATCCGCGTGCTCAAGGATCACGGCGGGGCGGTCTTGCTTATCACTCATCAGGAAGAGGTCGCAGCGATTGCCGACTCGGCTTCCCAATTGTGCAACGGCCGGATCATTTTTTCCGGCGATCCCGCCCATGTCATCGAACACTTTCGCGGACGGACGTGCGTCCGATGCGATGGAGAGGTCTGCGGATATGTCCGAACTTGACGAACTCGCTCGTGTCTTGCCGATGGTCGGAGCGGAGCCGACAATCCTCGCTGATGAGCAGATCGCGCATGTCGTCGGACACGGCCATCGCATCCTGAGCCGACGGTCTGTACCAGGTCTCCAACTGGATGTGGAAGAAACTCCAGAGGCGCTCGTGGGGAAAATGACCATTCAAGCGGGCGTGACCATCGCGCAGCCCATCCACATGTGTTTCGGCCTGGCCCATCCGACGGGCAGTCAACGCATTCAGATCGACGTCTTTGTCGAAGAGAGGGCGACGGCACGCGTGCTCTCCCATTGCCTTTTCCCTGTCGCCACCGCCGCAGAACATCGCATGCAGGCCACGATTGCCGTCGGCCCCGGCGCGTCCTTAACCTACACGGAAGGCCACTACCACGGCCCTCACGGCGGCATGCTGGTGCTCCCTCATGCGACTGTGAAGATCGGGAAAGGCGCGAGGTACTTCTCCGACTTTTCGCTGCTATCCGGTTCGGTGGGCAATCTCGACATCGATTATCTTGTCGAAGTGGAAGAAGACGGCATCGCCGAACTCACCGCAAAGATCTTCGCTCACAGGACCGATCAGATCATGCTCAAGGAAGCCGTCATTCTTCGAGGGGAACGCTCACGGGGTCTGATCAAGACGCGCGTGGTGCTCGAAGACGAAGCCCGTGCAGAAATCACCGGCATCACTGAAGCCCATGCACGAGGAGCCCGCGGTCACGTCGATTGCATGGAAGTCGTGCAGGGCCGGGCACATGCCAGCGCGATCCCCATCGTGCGGGTGTTTCACCCGGAAGCAAAGGTCACCCACGAAGCGGCCATCGGCAGTGTGAATAAGAAAGAATTGGAAACGTTGATGGCGCGTGGGCTCACACCGGAGCAAGCGATAGAGATGATCGTGAGCGGGATTCTTCGGTGACAGGTCGTCTTACTCCACACCTTGATCCATCGCTCGACGCAGAACGCTCGCGCTGTGTCTGATCACGAACCGGTGCGCACATGGAATCGTGGTTCCAGCGCCTTTAGATTCTCCATGATGCCGGTATACTCCAATTCCGCCATGGGCAGCATGGCCGCGCCGAAGAACCCTTGGCGTCGCATGCCGATGGCTTTGTCGGAGACGGTGTCCCGCACTCGGTTCCAGAACGGATGGGCAAACGTGTCCGCCGGTTCGGTAAACCGTCCGTCGTGCATCGCGAAGGCGGCACAGGTGATCACCGGAGGGCCATCGAAGTAGCTGATGCCCGACTGAAGCGGGACCGGCATCAAGGGCATCTGGTGAGAGCCACGCATACCACCTGCCACATACGGACCGACGGCATAGGGCGCGATGACTTCACCCGTTGCCGGGAAGTCCTTCTGAACCCGCACCAGCATCACCGGGTCGTCCTTGCCGGTGTACTTCCCGGCAATGTTATGCAGCCGTGAGGTGGATGCCACCACGGCTTGTTCCCCGCTGGCGACGGACCACACCGATTCCACGACGTACCGTTCGGTGTCGCGCAGCAGCGCGGCGATTTCGTACAGTTCTTTCCGGGTATTGAGCTCGATGATCCGGTCACCTTCCGTATGATTCACATCCATGATGACGAAGCGAAAGCCTTGCGCCATGCTGGGTGCCAGGATCAAGCCCGGTGTATTCATGGGATCTGCAAAGGCCATATAAAGCGGGAGATTAAAGGCGCCGGGATCGGTCTTGTCGGCCGCGAAGAAGAGAAAGGGTTCATTCGGCCGCTCGTTGAATTCCATCTCCGCCACTGCCGGTCCCATCCC
>Ga0224495_10001106_pt1 | contig 19722 bp, 13 predicted proteins | sample SF_Jul11_sed_USG_FD_168128 | JGI IMG/M metagenome (GOLD analysis project Ga0224495, IMG submission 168128) | Sediment microbial communities from San Francisco Bay, California, United States - SF_Jul11_sed_USGS_4_1 | ecosystem: Environmental > Aquatic > Marine > Sediment | place: USA: California... | reverse complement strand
TTCGCGAATAACCAAGCGGACCCATGATTTCAACCGCTTTCTGGGTAATTCTGGTAACAGCCAGGCCAGCTTTGGCTTTAGCCATTGATGCCTCCAGGTTATTGGGTTGAAACTGGCTCATCATCCAGAGAGCCCGCAAAGTGAGGAGCTTGGCCGCCTTGTAGTTCGCTTCCATTTCCATTATGTCTCGTTCTAGTGCGGTGAGCTTCTGCCTGGGAACGCCATAGCGTATCTTTACGCCTTGCTTTTCGAGTGTCTCTTTGACGAGATCCAGGGCGGCACGTCCGACACCGATGGCCATGGCCGCTACCACGGGTCGTGTGGCATCAAATGTGGCCATTGCTCCTTTGAAGCCCTTGGTTTGGGTCTTATCTACCTTTTTGACCTCCGGGCTGCCAAGTATGTTCTCGAAGGGAATGCGGCAGTTCTCGAGAATAATGGTAGCCGTGTCGCTGGCTCTAATGCCCAGCTTTTTCTCTAGTTTTTCCACCCTCATTCCCGGAGTTCCAGCCGGCACCACAAAAGATTTCATACCGGCTCGTCCCGCCGATTTATCCACGGTCGCCCACACTACTACTAGGCCGCCGGGATTCTCAGCCGCACGTTTTCCCCAGGTAACGAAAATCTTCTCACCGTTCAATACCCACTCGTCACCGTCACGTGTGGCAGTAGCAGTGATAGCGGACGTATCCGAGCCGCAACCAGGCTCTGTCATGGCCATGGCACCCCATTTGGGATCTCCTTCATTGAACTGGCCCAGGAAACGTGACAACTGCTCTTTCGTGCCCGAGGCAAAGATGGCAGCACCCCCAAGTCCTGGCCCCGGAACACACAGGAAAAGGCCGGCGTCCCCCCAACATAGCTCTTCGATCCGGAGAGATGCGGTGACATCCAAGCCCAGAGCTAGTGTGCCCTTGTTTCTTTCCCCCCATGTCTTATCAACGAGCTCGCGCGGGTTTTCGTGTTCGTGCTCGTCGTAATGACGACTTATGGGCCGAAAGAGCTGTTCGGCAAACTCGTGGGCTACGTTTATTGCTTCTTTTTGTTCTTGGGTGGGTTCAAAATCTATCATTGGGCAATACCTCCTTCTATACTATAGCCATGCCGTCAAAGGTGGCAAATCCACGGCCATTCCTCAGCCAAAGCTCCACAGGGTGCTCGCGAACGTAACCATGCCCGCCCAGGATCTGTACAGCGCGGTCAGTTACCATCAAAACCATATCGTCAGCATATGCTTTTGCCAGTGCTGCTTCTTTGGTCGCCTCGTCCTTTCGATCCAACTTCCAGGCAGCTTCCCATGTCATTAGCCTAGTAGCATCGATTTCAATTGCCATCTCTGCCAGCATGAAGGCGACCGCCTGGCGGGAGCCAATGGGGTCTCCGAAAGCGACACGCTCCTTAGCATAGTCCCTCGAGTATTCCATGGCAGCTTTGGCTACCCCTACAGCCATTGCCGACAGTGCCACCCGTGAACAATTGATGATACGGCTGAAATCACATCCGCTTTCGCCGCCCAACCTGTTGTCCCTAGGAATGTGACAGTCTTTCAGGGTAATCTCGTATGTGGCTAGAGCTTTTATGCCCATGTTCTTCTCTCGCTCGCCAATCTCAAGCCCCTTTGTCCCTTTCTCAACAACAAAGGCCTGACTGGTGCCATTTTCTGCCGCATAGACAAGCAACGAGTCAGCTTCAGCCGCGAGCGGCACATAACATTTCTCGCCATTGAGAACATACTCGTTGCCGTCAGGTCGGGCAGCAGTTGATAGACAGCAAGGGTCAAAACCAAATCGTGGCTCGATGAGTGCGGCGGTCGCCGCCTTGTACGCCTCACCACAGAAAAGGGGCAAGTATCTCTTTCTGTGTGTCTCCGCACCCATCTCAAGAATGGGATAGGCAAACAGAGCCGGACAGAGAATGTGCATCGCTATTGAAAGGTCACCCCAGGCCAGTTCCTCTGCTATCAATGAACCTGTAATGGCAGAGCGCTCCCCGCCAGGCCCGCCGTAGGCCTCGGGTATGCTGCTAGATGTGAGTCCCATCTTCCAGACAGTGTCTATGACAGCCTCAGGAATCGTTCCGTTTTCATCACATTGCCGATATATTTTGCGCATCTCATCGTTGGCAAATTGCCTTGCCATGCTCACAATCATTTGCTGTTCTTCTGTTGGGCTGAACGAAATCATGTTACACTCCTTTCAATAGCCATGCGTTGCCTGCAACACAGCCGTTTTTGGAACCTTTGTGTTCCAACATCAGCACAATATCTGCTCAATAGTTTCCGCGACGCCGAATTATAATTGATGTGGCAGAAGATTTCTAGGGGTCTATGTTGGTGACAACCGCGTATCGGAGATTCGAGACCAGAGAGCAGCTCTAGCAAGGCGTCTGCGGTCGGATGGTCATTCGGAGCAAATTGAGGAAGCTGTCAGCCTCGTCGGGGACCTAATTCATTTCGACGCTTCAGAACGATGTCGCCAGAGGGTCTCTTACACCTGATTGACATTAAAGCTGACACCTTCTAAAATCAAGAAGGTAGGTAAGACGTACCACGGGAGTTCTGCAATCTTTGTGTGAATTGGATTTGTTGGGAGCCTTCAAGAAGTCGTAGGACTCATTGGAGTTAACTAGTAAGTGACTGGTGACGAACTCAGGCAAGCGTTTCTGAATTTCTTTGAAGGCAGGGGACACAAGGTTATCCCCAGTTCCTCTCTGGTGCCTCATAAAGACCCGACTTTGCTACTGACCAGCGCTGGCATGGTGCAAATGAAGCCATATTTTCTAGGATTAGAGACCCCACCCAGCCAGCGATTGGCTTCCTGCCAGAAATGCTTTCGGACCACTGACATAGATTCGGTGGGCGATAGCAAGCATCTCACATTCTTCGAAATGCTTGGCAATTTCAGTGTGGGTGACTATTTCAAGAGAGAGACTATTTCCTGGGCCTGGGAGTTTGCTACCAGGTATTTGAAGCTGCCGGAGGGGCGGCTCTGGGTAACCGTCTACTTGGATGATGAAGAGGCATTTGCCTATTGGCGGGGACTTGGGGTGCCCGCTGACAAGATATTGCGATTCGGTGATGAAGATAACTTTTGGGGTCCTGTCGGCGATTCTGGTCCCTGTGGACCGTGCAGCGAGATTCATTACGACCTTGGTGAAGAGTCTGGATGTGGTAAAGCTGAATGCAGGCCCAATTGCGACTGTGGTCGGTTCTCAGAGATATGGAACCTGGTATTCACCCAATACAATCAAGATCCAGACGGGCGACGCACCCCCTTGCCGAGACCAAACATTGATACAGGCATGGGACTGGAGAGGACTTTAGCTGCTATCCAGGGCAAGCCCTCCCCTTATGAAACAGATTTGTTTTTCCCTTTGATAGACCAGATTTGCCACCTATCCGGAAAAGAGTACGGTCGGGATGAGAATATCGACCGGGCCATCAGAATTGTGGCTGAACACTCACGTGGCATTGCCTTTCTCATCGCCGATGGTGTAATGCCCTCCAACGAAGGTCGAGGGTATGTCCTGCGACGCATAGTGAGGCGGGCATTGCTGTTCGGCAGGAAGTTAGGACTGAATAACCCTTTTCTTAATGAAATGACTGACGTAGCCGTTAGTACAATGACCCACATATATCCTGAGCTTGTTGCTAAGCACAACCGGATTACCAGGTTATCCAGAGCCGAGCAAGAGAAATTCATTGCTACTCTGGATACTGGCCTTAGCTTGGTGGAAAGGTTCATTGGCGAAGCTTCGGCTCGGGGAAGATCGGGGCTGACAAGCCAGGAAGTATTCAAGCTTTACGATACGTATGGTTTTCCACCGGAGCTGACCGCAGAGATTGCCCGAGAAAAAGGGCTCTCTACAGACCGGGAAGGTTTCTATGCCGAGATGGAGAAGCAACGGGAAAGAGCGAGGACAAGGGGAATTGTGGTGAAACCTAGTCCAGCGACAGCGGCGGCAGCAACACACGGACCAAGAATCGTTGTTGACAGGCCCAGCACCCGTTTTGTTGGTTATCGAAGATATCGCTCCAGGTCGAGGGTTCGTGATTTGAGAGCCAACGAAAACTCTGTGCGAACCGTGCCTGAAGGTAGCGAGGTTGACGTGATACTCGACAAGAGTCCTTTCTATGGTGAGATGGGTGGGCAAGTAGGCGATGCCGGTGAAATCAGCAGCCAGAAGGGAAAAGTAGCCATCGCAAACACTATTAGAATTCCTTCGGACGTGATGATACACAAAGGAAAGGTAGTTGAAGGGACCATATCTGTTGGCGATGAAGTTGAAGCCAAGGTTGATATCCGCCGCCGCCTGGATATCGCTCGCAATCACACTGCCACCCACCTCCTACAGGCTGCTTTAAGACAGATAGTGAGTACGGATATTGAGCAAAAAGGCTCACTGGTAGGGCCCGACAGGTTTAGATTTGACTTCTCCCACCTGCCTGCGATCTCGGAGGAAGAGCTCGAGAAAACTCAGAGACAGGTTAACGAATGGATACGCCAGAACTTGAAAGTGAGGGCAAAGACATTTCCGTATGCGGAGGCTGTCACTGCTGGCGCTATTGCTCTATTTGAAGAAAAGTATGGAGAAGAAGTTCGGATGTTGACAATCGGGGAGCCAGCGATAAGCAAGGAGCTGTGCGGCGGCACTCACGTAACGTCAACCGGGGAGCTTGGCATATTTCTTATAACCAGTGAAAGCAGCATCGGCACAGGACTGCATCGTATTGAAGCCATAACGGGAAGAGAAGCAGAGTCTGTAATTGAATCTCGGTCCGCTGCCTTGCAGCACATAGCCAAAGAAGTGGAAGGCTCGCTCGAAGAAGTCCCAGACAAGGTGAAACTATTGATCGGCGAGCTGGAAGCCGAGCGTAGGAAGGGACTTTCGCTAGAGAGGGAACTGTCGCGGAAAATAGTGGAGGATCTGCCTGCCCAAGCCGAGCAGGTGAGTGGCGTGACGGTTCTAGCTGCTAAGGTGCCAGCATTGACCATGCCTATCCTCAGGGAAATGGGCGATATATTGAAAGACAGGCTCAGGAGCGCTGTGGTTGTCTTGGCTACAGTTTACAGGGGTAGGGTCAGTTTTTTGGCTATGGTGACTCCTGACTTAGTGGCTAGGGGACTTCATGCTGGCGACATCATCAACCAGGTAGCCAAAATGACTGGCGGAGGCGGTGGTGGCAAGGCCGTTATGGCTCAAGCTGGTGGTAAGGATGCGAGTAAGATTGAGGAAGCTTTGAAGTCAGTTAAAGGTGTTATTGCCAGCCGAATCTCTTCGACCTGAGGGAAATAGGAAGATCAAGAGACGAGAGAAGAAATGACAAATGGAAAGGCTGGAAACCGGCTTTTGACTTCTTGAGGTGTGCTTTTGATTTTTGATGTCAAATCTTTGATTGGCTTGGTGATGGGGGTGAAATGCGTATCCTAGGGCTAGATGTTGGGGATATGAGAACGGGGGTGGCCATAAGCGATCCGCATGGGATTCTAGCTACTCCGCTGACTGTCCTTGCTAGTAGAGACGAGAGTGCCCTCATAGAGGAAATTCTCACGCTTGTGGGGCAGCACAACGTGGGGCGTGTTGTGGTTGGTTTGCCTCGCCGGCTAAGCGGTGACTTGGGTAAACAAGCTAATAAGGTGACAGCTTTCGCCGACAAGTTGGCGGGGCAGGCAAAGAAAGGCAGTCTTGACTATCTCGACGTACAGCTATGGGATGAACGACTTTCTACCAAAGCTGCCGAGCGTTTGAAGGCAAAAGGCCGTGGCCAGGGAGGTAATCTGCATTTCAGAGCGAAGAGAGGAGCCAGAAATCGCGACCGTGGTATCAAGGCCGAAGTGGATGCAATAGCGGCAGCCTTTATCCTCCAGGGTTTTCTGGATAGCCGGCATTCGGACAACGACGAGGAGTCCTAGGCGATGCCCAGATACATAGGCCTCATCGGTTATCCTCTTAGGCACTCTGTTTCCCCTTATTTCCAGCAGGCGGCTCTGGACTATTACCAACTTGATATTCGCTATGAGGCTTGGGAGACAACCCCAGCCGAGCTTCCAGACATAGTGAAGAATTTGAGAAAAGCTCAGAATATTGGAGCTAATGTGACTGTGCCCTACAAAGAGGCGGTCCTACCGCTGTTGGATGAAGTGGATGACCTGGCGAGTCAGATCGGTGCCGTCAACACTATAGTAAAAACGGGTGATAGACTTCTGGGCTTCAATACCGATGCCTATGGTTTCATGGAATCTTTAGACAAGGAAGGACACTTCAACCCTGAAGCGAAGAGGGTAGTCATGTTGGGTGCCGGCGGTGTGGCGAGGGCAGTGGGATTTGTCTTGGTGCAAAAGAAAGTAACTTCACTAGCCATTACCGACGGCATGTTTGAGCGGGCCAGTGGGTTGGCTGAAGATTTGGTGAGATATGTCAAACAGGCTACAGCTAAGCCGAACGATCCGGAGCCAAATATCAGCGCTTTTCAGTGGCAGGACCTGAGGTCAGCCAAGACTCTTGAAAAGTGCGCTTTGATAGTCCACTGCACCACCATAGGAATGAAGGACAGTCCCCAAGAAGGAAAGTCAGGTCTGAGCCTCGAGGTTATTCCCAAGAATGTCCTGGTTTACGATGTGGTATATAACCCCTTGATGACGCCCTTGCTGAAGCTGGCACGCGAAGCGGGAGCCAATATACTTGGTGGCCTGCCTATGTTAGTATATCAGGGAGCAGCTTCCTTCAAGCTATGGATAGGTAGAGAGGCGCCAGTCGACATAATGTTTGATAGAGCCAAGGAAATGTTGATAGGAGGACAATAGTGAAAAGAAAGGCAATCATTGTCGTTCTGTGTGTTTTGGCAGTAGTTGCTGCCATACTAATTCCGGTTCTGTTGCTTCCGAGCCAGACAATGGACAAGATTGTTGTGGTCCCGCTGACCGGGAGCATTACCACCGGGGATTCCGCGTCGTCCTCTGGCTCAACCATTACCCCCGGGCTGGTAAGGAACTACTTGGCAAAAGCGGAGAGTGACAAGGCAGTCAAGGTAATTGTCTTCCGGATCGACAGTTCTGGTGGTGAGATAGAGCCGTGCCAGGAAATCTTATTGGAGATAGAAAGGGCTAAAGAGACAAAAACGATTGTGGTAAGCATGGGAGGTATGGCTGCGTCAGGTGGCTACTATATTTCGACTCCGGCGGACAAGATTGTTGCTTTGCCAACCACGCAGACGGGGAGCATCGGGGTTATTTCTTCGGCAATGAACGTCAAGGGACTCCTGGAGAAGCTAGGTATTGAGATAGAAATCTTCAAGGGTGGCAAGTATAAGGACATGTACTGGGGATTGAGGGAATTGACGCCTGAAGAAGAGGAAATCATGCAGGAAATGGTTGACGAGTATTATGAGCAGTTTATTGATGTGGTGGCTGAACGCAGAGGACTGAGCGAAGAAGCAGTCAGAGAACTGGCTACGGGTCAGCTTTACAGTGGTGCCAAAGCCAAAGAGCTGGGTTTGGTCGATGAACTGGGTGACCTGGATACAGCTATAGATCTGGCGCTCCAACTGGCTGGCATCGAAACTGCGCTGGTGGAATACTACAAACGGCCCAGACTGACGCTATGGTCGCTGTTGGGACTTGTCGATGCCATAAAGGCCAGGATATCCGGCCTGAGTGCAGAAGATACGGTTCTACTGGAAATCCTAAACCATAACTATCCACAGCCCCTATTCCTGTATCAAAGCTAGTTAAATTCAGAAGATATTAATATTCTTGGGTACTCGGTTGAATCTGCAGTCGAGTATATCGAGTTACCCAAAGAACCCTGGGACTTTTTGGGGTTAATGCAATGGGACAATTTCGTTTTCTTACCGGCGGAGAATCCCATGGAAAGGGCTTGGTGGCCATAGCTGAAGGGATGGTAGCTGACCTTCGTCTGGAAGAACGCTACATCAATAGAGAACTTAAGCGCCGCCAGCGGGGGTATGGGCGGGGTCCCCGCATGAAGATTGAAGATGATAAGGTGGAAATCATAGCCGGCGTTCGCTATGGGTTGACCACAGGGAGCCCGATCGCACTGTTTATCACCAACCGGGATTGGCAAAACTGGCAGGAGCAGTTGAGCGTTTGGCCGGTGGATAAGGAGGCTGAGCCTGTGACCTGCCCCCGGCCGGGGCATGCCGACCTGGCCGGAGTGACCAAATACGGTCTGCGGGATATCAGGGCGATTATAGAGAGAGCCAGCGCTCGGGAGACAGCCGCCAGAGTAGCTGTTGGGGCTATAGCCCGAAGGTTGTTGGAGGAGTTGGGGATTGCCATTCACAGCTACACTGTGTCAATTGGGCAACATCGCTGGGAGCCAAAAGAAACAGGCCGTATAGACTGGCGAGAAGTCGAGGCCTCGCCGGTGCGCTGTGGTAGTGCCAGATTAAAAAAGGCCATGATGAGAGGCATCGATCAGGCCAAAGCCGACGGAGACACGTTGGGAGGCGTTTTTGAAGTGATTGCTATGGGTGTGCCTGTTGGACTGGGCAGCCACGTTAGCTGGGATCGCCGTCTCGATGGCAGGATTGCCAGGGCGATAATGAGCATCAATGCAGTGAAAGGCGTGGAAATCGGAGCAGGATTTGCTTTGACCGGGTTCAAAGGGTCACAAGCCCACGATGTCATCGAACCCACGGTGCATGGCGAGACGGAGACGCTCCCGTGGCGACATGCTACTAACCGGGCTGGCGGCATTGAAGGAGGTATGAGCAACGGCGAGGATATAATTGTCAGAGCAGCAGTCAAACCGATTGCCACGTTGGCCAGTCCGCTATCTTCCGTGGAGCTTCGCACTGGAAAGGCAGCGAAAGCTCATTACGAGCGCAGCGATATTTGTGTGGTCCCCGCCGCTGGAGTCGTTGGCGAAGCCATGTTGGCTATTGTCCTGGCTGACGCGTGCCTGGAGAAATTCGGCGGCGACAACTTGAGGGAGACCCTGGTAAATTGTCGTAATTATCTACGCGATATCCCCTGATTGGCCGACTATTTTGCCGAGGCAAATCTGGCAGGGGAATTCACCCTCACCATAATCCCCTCCCGTCAAGGAAGAGGGACTTTGACAGACGCTCCAAGGGAAACTGTTACTAGGAGCTTTCAAAAGAAGCCCTCTAAGGTTGACAGCCGTGGAGAAAGGGATTTCCCCGGCGCTCATCGCCGATAGTGGTGGGCGGCCCGTGGCCAGGATAGACAATAGTCTCGTCAGGTAAGACCATGAGCTTCTCGTGAATGCTCTTCATCAGACGTTCGTAGCTCATTCCTGGAAAATCGGTCCTGCCGATGCCAAGATTAAATAGAGTATCGCCGCTGAACACTACTCCATGCCCGGAAAGGCAGATTCCGCCGGAACTGTGTCCAGGAGTGTAGAGGACCTCAAAGTGCAAACCGGCCACATCTATATGGTCACCGTCTTTGAGCAACCTATCGGGTCGAGGAGGTGATTTGACCGGAGAGATGCCGAGCGATGTCAGCATACGTATCGGAGCGCTAAGCGATAACCCCCTCTCTGCCTCATGGATGGCGAACTGGGCACCGGTCTTTCGTTGGACTTCCCGAAGGGCGCCAACATGGTCGATATGGGCATGGGTTATCACGATTATGGATATGGATAATCCGGTTTGCTGCACGGTTCTCAAAATGGTGCCAGCTTCAGCACCGGGGTCAATGATTATGCCCTGTTTGGTCGCGGATGACCCAACGATATAGCAGTTGGCGGCAAAAGAGCCGACCGCCAACATCTTTATGATCATTGCTCTCCTCTGCAGCGGCTCCACAATGGAATTCCTGAAGTATACCATGAGGCTGGAGGCTGTAGATAGACAAGTGTGAACAGGGAGATTAGATTCTACAGGGGATGAAAGCAGGCAACGTAGTGGTCGCCGCTGATAGGCTTCAATTCCGGCTCAAGTTCACTGCACTCTTTAGTCGCCCGGGAACATCTGGGGTGAAAAGTACAGCCGGGGGGTGGGTTGGCTGGACTGGGTACCTCACCGGGAAGGACGATGCGGCCGACCCTTCTCTTCGGGTCAGGGACGGGCGTTGCCGCTATCAGGCACTGAGAGTAGGGGTGGCGCGGGGCGTGAAATATCTCCTCGGGCCTGCCCATCTCCACCACCCTGCCCACGTACATCACGGCGATGTAGTCGCACACACTCTCGGCAATCAGAAGCTCGTGAGTGATGTAGAGATATGTAAGGCCGAACTCTTTCTTGAGGTCTTTCAAAAGGTTGAGGATTTGCGCCTGGACGGAGACGTCCAGAGCGGAGGTCGGTTCGTCAAAGGCGATAAACTCCGGCTTGGTAGCCAGGGCACGGGCTATGGCGATGCGCTGGCGCTGACCGCCGCTGAACTGGTGGGGGTAGCGTTCCAGTTGGCCTGAACTCAATCCAACGGTGCCGACCAGATCCTCCACGGCCGTCTTAACTGCTGGGCCCGAAAGGACCTCGTGTATCCTCAACGGCTCACCGACTATATTCTTTATCTTCATGCGCGGATTCAGAGAGGTGAAGGGATCCTGGTGCACAAGCTGGGCACGGCGACGGAATGAGTGCAGTCTGCTGCCGGAGAAAAACGTCAGGTCATTCTGCTTGAGAAGAGAGGCCAGCTTGCTGTTGTTTTTTGCCTGCGACTCCAACACTTCTATCTCCTCCCTGATCTCATCGGGGATATCAAAGTATATATGGCCACTGGTTGGTTTCCAGAGGCGGACGACTGTCTTGGCCAGCGTTGTCTTGCCGCAGCCCGATTCTCCGACCAGTCCCAGCCATTGCCCTCGCCTAATCGCCAGACTGACGCCGTCGACGGCTCTGACCGCACCCACCGGTCTTCTGAAAACACCCCCCACTATTGGGAAATGTTTCTTCAATTTTCTGATATCAACTAAAGTGCTCATGAGTCAAAAAAGATGACAGGCCACCATATGGTCCTTGGAGACCTCCTTAAGCTTGGCTCTCTCCTGCTGACAAATCGGCATGGCGCTTGGGCAGCGGGGATGAAAGCGGCAGCCCGACGGCGGGTTCAACGCGTCAGCCAGTGCCCCGGGGATGGTCTGCAATGGCCTCCCGGGCATGGGAACTGCTTCCAGCAAAGCTTTAGTATAGGGATGCATAGGGTGAAGGAACATCTCCTCGACGGTCGCTACTTCGCAGAGCCGGCCGGCGTACATGACTGCCACCCTGTCACAGACTTCAGACGCCACCCCCAGGTTGTGGGTGATGAAAAGAACGGAAGCGCCCTTGTCCACCTTGATACGTCGGAATAGTTCCAGCATCTGTGCCTGAATGGTGACGTCAAGTGAAGTAGTGGGCTCATCGGCGATGAGAAGCTCTGGAGAGCAGGCTAGCGCCATGGCAATCACCGCCCGCTGTTTCATCCCCCCTGAGAGATTATGAGGGTACTGAGCAGCCACGCGGCCTGGGTCGGGGATCTCCACGTCTTTCAACATATTGACCGTGAGCAACCTGGCTTCGTCTCTTAGCCGCCAGAGAAGTCGCCTGAACACCGGGATATGGCTCAAGATGCGAGGTTCAAGGGGGTTGGGCCCCTCGGCTATCTTTCTGTAAATCCTGCTTTGCCAGCGCCAGAAAGGCCTTTTCAAGGTGGCGGCAGGGCCGCTTCCATTGCTGAGCAGGCTGTCTACTCGTTGTTTTGCCTGGCGGCCAAGCTCTTGGCGTCGGTGAAGCAAGAAGACTTCGGAGATCTGGTCACCTATGGTATAGACGGGGTTCAAGGCAGCTCCCGGCTCCTGGAAGACCATGGATATCTTGTTGCCGCGAATAGACCTCATCCTGTCCTCTCTGAGTTTCAATAGCTCAACTTCAGCCCGGGTACTCTTGTCAAAGAAAGAAACGCTCCCCGATTCTATTCTGCCGGGGTAGGGGATAAGGCGCAGGATTGCCAGGGCGGTCATGGTCTTTCCCGAACCGGTTTCGCCTACTATGCCCAGGGTCTCTCCCCGCCTGATGTCCAGGTCCAGGTCATTGATGGCGTGGACAACGCCCTCATAGGTGTAAAACCTGACGGTCAGGTCTCTTATTTTGATGAGGTCTTCCATCTAACGCCTCGCCAACCTCGGGTCAAAAATATCTCTGAAGGCATCGCCAAGAAGATTCCAGCCCAGCACAAAAAAGAGGATGAACAGGCCGGGGATCAGCACCGCGTACCAGAACTTCAAAGGGTCGCTTTGCGGTCCTACAATCCAGTTACGGGCGAATTCGGTCATCTGCCCCCAGTCGGCGTAGCCTGCAGGGGCGCCCAGGCCCAGGAAGCTCAGCGCTGCCGCTGACAGAACTACCGCCCCTACATCCAGTGAAGCCATTATAAGGGTTGGGTAGATGGCGTTGGGGAGCACGTGGCGGAGTATGATTCTCCTGCTGGAGGCGCCCAGGCCGCGAGCAGCCTCGACATAGTCCTCTTCACGGAGCGCAAGTATGTCGCCCCGGATAAGTCGCGCATACGAAGGCCACCAGACCGTGCAGAGAGCAATCATGACGCTCTTCAAGCTGGGCCCGATGGCAGCAACAATTGCCATAGCGAGAATGAGCCAGGGGAAAGCCATGAAGATATCGGTGATGCGCATGATAATCTCGTCGATAACGCCGCCGAAGTAACCGGCCAGGCTCCCCAGTATAATCCCTATGAGGACGGTGATGGCTATCACCACGAATGCGACCCGAAATGCAGAGCGGGTGCCCCAGATAACTCCATAGAAGATATCGTACTGCCCCTCGGTGGTGCCAAACGGGTGCTCCTCACTGGGAGGCTGCGGCTGGGAAAAGTAGCCGTCGCGGGGAATCCTATAGGGGTCCGAACGACCTGGCGGCGTTGGCGCAATAAGGGGGGCGATGATGGCGATGATGATGAAGATGCTGATGATGATAACCCCCGCCAGTGAAAGGGGGTTCCGTGCAAGCTGGCGTGCTCTGAGTTTCCAGTCGCTCACTGCACTCCTTGTCCTAGTCTCACTCGAGGGTCAACGCGGGTATAGAGGACGTCCACTATCAGGTTTATCGTCACAAACAGTGTGGCGGTGAAGATGGCGAAGCCCAGCACCGCTGGTATGTCCAGCTGAACCGCCGCCTGCCAGGCCCACCAGCCGATGCCCTTGAAGCTAAAGATGGTCTCGGTGATAACGGCACCGCTGGCCAAGCCGGCAAACAGATAACCCGATACGGTTATCACCGGAATGAGGGCATTGCGGCGGGCGTGCTTATTAACTACAACTCTTTCGGAAAGTCCTTTGGCCCTGGCGGTCAGGATGTATCCCTTGCCCAGAGACTCCAGCATGCTGGAGCGCATCAGCCTCATGATAAAGGCCACGTTGATTGTCGAAATGGTGATGACCGGCAGGATTAGATGTCTCAGGGCGTCCAGAAGGACTCTCCCGTTAAGATTGAGGATGGCGTCAATGGTGTTGATATGAGTGTAGCGTATAAACGCGGCCGAGTCGACGAAGAGATCCACCTGCGTACTTAGCCGGCCCGGTGGCAGCAGGCCTCTGAAATAGCCGTAGAAGATCATCAACAAGAGCAGCCCCAGCCAGAAGCTGGGCAGTGACCATCCCATGATGGCCATCACCCGTGTACCATGGTCAAGAGGTCTATCCTTATGGGCTGCGGCCTTGGTGCCGAGGAAGATGCCAATCAAAATGATGAGAGGCACCGTGAAAATGACAATCTCCAGCGTACCCGGCAGGAAATGGAAGATAGCCCGCGCCACAGGCATCCCGCCCGCCTCTGACCACCCCAGATTACCGTGGAATACCTGGCTTATCCAGGTGCCGTACTGCTGCCAGACCGGCCTATTCAGGCCATACCTCTCGATGATAGCAGGCAGCTCCATCATCTGCTGCGGGCTACTGACGTAAAGAGCAGCACGCTGCGCCGGCGAGAAGAGCATGGTGATGCCGAAGATAAACAAGGTCACCCCGAACAGGACCGGGATAAGAAGAAGCACCCGGCGGATAATATAGGCCCTCAGTTCCAAAGCACCCCTTTATACCATAGAGAGACCCCCGCTTGCAAGCGGGGGTCTCCAGGGTCATCTCTCATTGCGCCCATCAGGCGCTCTTCAAGACTAGCGCTTCCTCATGACTTGCTCATGTCCCAAAGGGGGCCGGGGTTGCCAGGGATTGTCGGGTTGAAGTAGAAGCCATGTATGTACTTGGTGAAGAAGCGTCTGCCCTTTGCCTGAGCGAGTACTACGCCCGCAGGATCGTTGTAGTACATTTCCTGCAGCTGGTAGTAGATGTTTGTACGCTCCGTGATGTTGGTCGAGAATCTGGCCGTCTCAATCAAGGCGTCCATAGTGGAATTCCCGTAGTGTTGGAAGTAAGAATAGTCGCCAAAACTGTGCATAAAAGGACTGGCAAAATTGTCGGCGTCGGGATAGTCACATATCCAACCTACGCAGAACATGGCCAGCTCAGAGGTCGGTTCATGCATAATCGTGTCCAGGAAAGTGCTCCACATCATCGGCTGCACGCTGACCTGGAAGTTCTCGCTGATCTCGAGCAGGTTCTCAGCCAGGATTTCGCAGGCGCCCTGACGAATCGTGTTGCCCGTGTTGTATACCACCGTGAATTTGAACCCGGTGTTAGAGAGGTTGCCATAGGTAGCACTGTGCTCGAAGTGGTACTTGGCTAGCGTCATGCAATGACTGTACTTCGAAGCAGCAGGGTTGTAACCGGCAACGCCCGCCACGATCGGTGAGCCCCTCTGCTCGGCCTCGCCCATATAGAGGTCGCTGATGAAGGTGTCCCAATCGAAGACATAGTTCATCGCTTTGCGTACGTCCAAATCTTTGAAGAAGTCCACTGGAATGCCGTTGCCGTCATATGCTCCACTGCCGATATAAGGGCTGCTTGCGCTGATATTGAAGTTGAAGAACAGACATTCGATCGCAAGGTCAGGCAAGTCCGCGTACTTGAGGAGGTCCGCGACATCTATGATCTCATTCATGTACTGCCGAGGCACATAGATGTGATCGGCCTCTCCGGCCAGAAGTGAGAGTTTTCGGCTGCTCCATTCCTGCACCCACTTAGTGATGACATGGTTAAAGGGCACGCTCGCGTTGCCTCCCCAGTAGTCCTCGTTCCTGTTCAGTGTGATCTGGCTGGTTTTGGCCCATGTGCCGACTTTCCACTTGCCGGTACCAGAAGCATGCTCGTAAAGGTAACTATCCTGCTTTTGTGGGTTGTTATAGAGCGTCCAGTTGCCTCCACTTTGAGGCCACTCGCCATTGGCGATGCACCAGTCTCTGTCAAGAATTGAGGCCCAGGTGTTGCACATTACCTGGAGGAAGATCACAGGTCCATAAGCAAAGTCGGGGAGCATGTTGAATACGACACAATCGCCATCAACCTCCACGGCGTTGTCGATCACTGCCCAGGTAACATCTGGCCTAATGGTGCCGTTTGAATAACGGGTGCGGCTATGCCCTAGGAATGGAACATTGAACATCCAGGTAGGCCCGCCGGCCCTGTCCATGACCAACGCCCGCTCGAAGGAATATTCCACATCTGCGGGGGTTAGAGTGTTGCCGCTGTGGAACTGCATGCCCTCACGGATGCACATTCGCACTTGTGTCTCATTCACGAAAGTCCAGTTGACAGCCACACGCCCCACAAATTGGTCGACACTATCTTCGTCATACCACACGAGCGGCTCATAGATATACTGTATCTGCTCACCGCTAGCGGTGTCGTAGGCCCAGTGAGGATCAAGAGTATCCATGTCCCCGATGGTCTCCTGCACGAAGTCACCAGGATTCAACAGGGGTATTTCCTCGCCCTCGCCCTCGCCCTCGCCACAGGCTGGCAATATGCTAAGGGAAAGACATAAGAGAGCAACCAGCATTACCCAGCCCATTTTTGGAAATCTTTTACTCATTCAAACCTCCTTTACTAAATTTTCTCTTGCTATGATTTAGTTCTCTATACTCTCGGCCGATAGGCATCACCTCCCTTGTTCTAATTAGTTTATCTTTAAGAATACACCAGTTATGTTAAGATCCTGTTAAGTTGGTCTATAAGTAGGCAATTTCTTCATCTCTTTTTTCGGGGCCTGCCCGCGCCTCTAGGGGAGCCTGTCAAACAGGGGGACAGACGCCCGGTAGGTCTCCAATACTGATTCACGACTGATTCACGAAGCTGGCCTCAACAACATAAACCTCACTCTTTCTTGGGCAGAGGCAGCAGCCGCGCCTGCGCGCAGCTACCTTGAACTTGTATCATAACGTGCTTCCGAGAATTTGTCAATAGGCGCTCATACCACTGCACAGATGATGCCCGCCAGAAGGCAGTTCTTGCTGTAATCTGGATTTTTCAATATACTGGCATGCATAACTGACGAAAATGGACAGCCGAAAAGGCAATCTCGTCATCACAGGGTTCTCAGGCACCGGCAAATCTCTGGTGGGCAGAGAGGTGGCCCGGAGGTTAAATTGGGATTTTCTGGATACGGATGACGAGATAGTTAAGCAAACAGGCAAGCCTATCGCCGAGATCTTTCGTGAGGACGGAGAGGGAAAGTTCCGGGAGATGGAACGTGAGATGATTAAGGAAGCTTGCCTGCGGGGACAAACCGTAATAGCTATTGGCGGTGGTGCCATAGTTGACCCGCAGAACTATGAATTGCTTGCCAAGAGTGCCATCATTATTTGCCTGGAAGCTAAACCTGAAACAATCTATGAGCGTCTATTCCGTGAGGCTTCTTCTAGTCCTGAGACCGAGGTGCGCCCGCTGTTGACTGTTGACGATCCTCTGGAACGCATCAGGCAACTCAAGGCCTCACGGCAACCTTATTACGCCAGAGCGGATTGGACGGTCCACACGGATGGCCTAGGCATCACTGAAGTAGCAGAGGAGGTAATAAGGGCTTGGAAACTGCTTAGTCGCTGCGCTCCTCGCAATGAGGGAGGGAGGCCTGGGAGTCGCAGCGAAAAAGATATCGCCTGCATCGTGGAGACAGCTACTCAGAGTTACCCTGTCTTCGTTGGCTATGGCTTGTTGGATAGACTGGGTGAGAAGATGAAACAAGGTCGTTTGTCTGGCGCGGCCATCATAATCAGTGACGAGAATGTTTTTCCTGTCTATGGCAGCAGAGTTGACGAAATCCTTGAGGACGCTGGCTTTGCTGTTCATTCTGTCGTAGTTCCGCCGGGCGAGGAAACGAAAAGCATAGACTGTGCCGTCAAGATTTATGATTTCCTTGTCGAGCATCGGGCAGAGCGAGACGATATCATCGTTGCCCTGGGGGGCGGCATGGTCGGTGACCTGGCAGGTTTTGTCGCTGCCACTTTCTTGCGGGGCATTCCCTGGGTGCAAGTGCCAACCAGCCTGATAGCCATGGTCGATGCCAGCATCGGAGGCAAGGTGGGAGTCAATCATCCCGAGGGGAAAAACCTTATCGGCGCCTTCTATCAACCTCGTTTGGTGCTGGCTGATCCCCAGACATTGACCAGTTTGCCTCAGGTTGAGCTGACCTCGGGCTGGGCTGAAGTCATCAAGCATGGCTTGATCCTAGACAAGGAGTATTTCTTGTTCCTGGAGAGCAATGCTAATAGATTGACAAAACTAGATCCGGGGCTGCTTACCCAGGCTATTGCCCGTAGCGCTGCCATCAAGGCTCGGGTCGTGAGCCAGGATGAAAAGGAACGAGAAGGGAAACGCACCATTTTGAATTATGGGCATACTATTGCTCACGGCCTAGAGACAGCCGCTCAGTATAAGCACTTTTTTCATGGCGAAGCGGTGGCTATTGGCATGATGGGCGCGGCTAAACTCAGCGAGCGGCTAGGTCTTTTGTCTTCAGGCGTAGTGGAACGCCAGGAGGCCTTATTACAGAAATTTGGCTTGCCCACATCGCTAGGAGCTGAAGCTGCCAGCCAAACGCGTGGCAAGAAGCGAGGCAATCTGAAGTTGAGCCCGGCTGAAATAATCAAAGCTATGGAACTGGACAAAAAAGTGAGAGGAAAGGCAATTCGCTGGGTGTTGCTGGAGGATATGGGCAAAGCAGTGATTCGCAGTGATGTAGCTCGGGAAGATGTGTTGGCAGTTCTTCGGCAGTTGGTGGAGCCGTGATTCTTTTCTTCGATTGAAAGCCCGCCTTTTATAAGCTATAATGACCAGCCTGGAATAGGAGACCATCTTTGCTCAAAAACCACAACTGCGGGGAACTGAGGGAAAAGCATGCCGGACAGAAAGTCACTTTGGCCGGCTGGGTGCACCGCCGCCGTGATCACGGCGGAAAGGTATTTATTGACCTCCGTGACCGGGAAGGCATCGTCCAGGTCGTGTTCAATCCCCAGATATCTCGAGAGGCATACGAAGTAGCTGGCTCGCTACGCAGTGAATATGTGGTTCAGGTCACCGGAGAAGTCGCCATCCGCCCCAAAGGGACGGAGAACCCTAAACTGGCTAGCGGAGATGTTGAAGTCATAGCCAAGGAGTCCGTCATCCTTAACCCGTCGAAAACGCCGCCATTCTATATAAGTGAAGATGAGGAAATTGAAGAATCGCTGTGCCTCAAGAATCGTTACCTGTACCTGAGAAGACCGAGGATGAAGGACAATCTTCTCTTGCGCCATAAGACGATCAAGTTCATACGAGATTTTCTGGGTGCCGATGGATTTGCCGAAATTGAGACACCCATCTTGATAAAGAGCACACCAGAGGGAGCCCGCGATTACCTTGTGCCCAGCCGTATCAATCCTGGCAAGTTCTATGCTCTGCCTCAATCCCCGCAGCAACTTAAACAGCTGCTCATGGTGGCTGGGTTTGACAAATACTTTCAGATAGCCCGTTGCTTCAGAGATGAGGACCTCCGAGCAGATCGGCAGCCTGAGTTCACCCAACTTGACCTGGAGATGAGCTTTGTTGAGGCGCCAGATATATTGCGACTTATGGAGGAACTTTTCACGTCACTTGCCAAGACCGTCAAACCTGATATGCGATTAGTGGAGCCTTTTCCACGCCTTTCCTATAAAGAAACGATGGAAAGATTTGGCACAGACAAGCCGGACATCAGGTTTGGCCTGGAGATCAAGGATATATCTGATATCGCCGCCAACACCGACTTCCAGGTTTTCCGCTCAGCCCTGGATAAGAATGGTAACGTGAAGGGAATTTGCGTCCCCGGTTGTGGACAATATACTCGACATCAACTTGATGAACTGATCGATCTGGCGAAGGGGTGTGGTGCCCAGGGTTTGGTAACGATGGCTTTTACTGGAGGGGCAGTGACTCTGGATGAGGTAAAATCGGCGGCTGCTAAATACCTGACTCCTGGCCAGTTGGAGAAGATAGCCGATAGATTTGGGGCAAAGCCTGGTGACCTTTTGCTGATGGTGGCCGACAAGACAGCCATAGTCAACAAGACACTGGATGAACTACGCCGCCAGATGGCACAGCGACTCAATCTAGCTGATGCTAACCTGCTGGCTTTTGCGTTCGTAGTTGATTTTCCTTTTTTGGAGTGGAACGAAGCTGAGAATCGTTGGGAACCCATGCACCATCCGTTTACCGCTCCGCGCTGGGAAGATGTGGTACTTCTTGATAAGGAACCGGCCAAGGTCCGAGGTCAGCATTATGATATAGTGTGCAATGGCTGCGAACTGGGCAGCGGCAGCATCAGAATCCATAATCGTCAACTTCAGGAAAGGGTATTCAGTCTCCTTGGTTACAGCAAGGAAGAAACAGGGAGCC
>Ga0224495_10001105_pt1 | contig 19732 bp, 17 predicted proteins | sample SF_Jul11_sed_USG_FD_168128 | JGI IMG/M metagenome (GOLD analysis project Ga0224495, IMG submission 168128) | Sediment microbial communities from San Francisco Bay, California, United States - SF_Jul11_sed_USGS_4_1 | ecosystem: Environmental > Aquatic > Marine > Sediment | place: USA: California... | reverse complement strand
TGTGTCCTGAAAGAGACCTATAGCCTCGATGTTGATCCCGCTCTCCGAGAGACATCCGCACAGGTCTCCCAAAGTGGACGGTCGATTTTCCAAAACCACAAAAATCTCTGTGATTCTTTCCATCTTCCCCCTATTTTCCTTTAAATTTTAAAATCCAGAGTTCCATTCAAACTGTCCTTGGCTCTTAATCTGTCCCTGAATAAGCTTTGAGATACTGGGCCCGGAAATAGGAAGCCGCCTCGCCCAGATCTTTTAAGCTCAGCTCCTGCTTGCGGAAGGAAAGCTCACCTCTGAAATCATCGACGGTGGCATACTGGTGTTCCGTCATCCAAGCTTCCAATCCATCCAGGAGATTTCTGGTTTCTTCAATCCCCTTTTGATAGAAGAGAGTGCAAACCTGAACCGCAGAAGCTCCGGCAAGAATCTGCTTTACGACATCTTCGGCATTCTGAATCCCTCCCGAAGCGGCAACATCGCACTCCACTCTTCCTGAGAGAAGAGCTACCCATCGCAGGCTCTGATAAAAATTCCCTTTTCCTTTCAAACTCCTCGTCTTGAGATTCCTGACATCGATATCCGGCACGAGGAACCAATTGAAAAGGACCAGCGCGTCACAGCTTTCTTCAGCAAGTCTTTGTCCAATATAAGGAACAGATGTGAGCTGTGTGGTGAGCTTTACAGATACGGGAATGGTCACCTCCTTTTTGACAGCCCTCAAGATCTCTAGGTGATATTCCTCATAATCTTTACTCGGTGCAGAAAGATCGATTGGAAGAATAGAAATGTTTAGCTCCAAACCATCTGCGCCCGCCTCCTGGAGCTGGCGTGCAAAACTGGGCCAGAGCTTGGGTGTTTGACAGTTAATGCTCGCTATGATTGGGATATTCACTTCCCTTTTAGCCTGCTCAATCATCTCTACAAGATCATGGGGAGCATATTCCAAAAGGCCGCCCCCTCTCATGTAATCCACGGCTTCTGGATAGACATTGATACCTTCCTCAGGAATATCTGCGCTGACCAAGAACTGCTCTTCAAAGATGGATTTCAACACCACTGCTCCTGCGCCGGCCTGCTCACAGCGCTTGATTTTAGAGGGGGAGTCGGTCAATCCAGAGCTCGCGACTATGATGGGATTGAGGAGTTTGAGCCCCATGTACGAGGTCTTTAAGTCGACCATATCAATCTCCTGCCTCGAATGTTTCCTTAGTGTACTCTAAAAGTTGTTCCATTTCAAAATATATTGAAAACCAGCATTTGTTGTCGTTTTCGAATTCAATCTAAACGGTATTTACTCAGATAGAATCGACAGCCTCTTTGTATCTTCGAATGACCTCAATTTCCTTGCTCCTGAGACTATAATTCTCAGGTGGGCTGCCTTTATATTCCTCCACAAACCATTGGATGGTCTTCTTCATCCACGAATCAAATGGTGTCGAGGAAAAATTCAATTCTTTACGGGTTTTCTGGACATCCAGAATAAGGGCCCTTCGGTTAAAGAGAGGGGAAAAGGATGTACCAAGACCAACCTTATTAAGGACTTTTGCAGGAATATCCACCAGCTCGGGAACTGCGTCTAAAATCTCGGCAGCCTTCAGGACAAAAGACCTAAGGGTCACCACTTCCTCCTGGGCCAGATTGTAGACTTCTCCGATGGACAGAGCATTCTGTAGATTGGACACCAAGGTCTCTACGATATCGCCTTGATAGATATGGGTAAATGCATTCATCCCGCTATCAGGCAGAATTTGGGGCTTTTTATCCATCAGTCGGAGAAAGTAGGAGTAAGCTCTGAGTGTATAATCCCTCTCTCCCATCACCATGGGGAGGCGGAACATGGTTGCCGGGAAACCTTGTTTTTTATGCGCGCTCCGGAGGACTTCTTCACATTTTCTCTTGTTGTACCCGTAAACCCACCAATCAGCATTATCCTTGGGTTTCGGATACAGAGGTCGGTCAAAATCGTCTTCCCGCAGAGGACAAGGATAATCTTGGGTGACAAGATAGACAGCCGCTGTGCTTATATGTATAAAATGATCGACACGATCCAGAAACGTCTGCACAGCCGTCTGGCTGTCCTCTTCCTTAAAGGCGATCATATCGATTACCACATCAAATTTGAGGTTTTTCAGCCGCTCGAAAAAAAATGTGTGGTCATTTCTATCCCCGCAGATGCGTCCCACTTGGTGTCCGAAATCATCGGGAGTCTGGCCACGGTTGAACAGAGTCACATCATGCCCGTTATGAAGCAGACGTTTTGTGATGTGATAGCCAAAAAACCGGGTTCCTCCGATGACCAGAATCTTCATGATACTTTACAAATCAAAGATTTTTCCAGGATTCAGTATATTGTTGGGATCAAAGAGCTTTTTGATACCTTTCATAAGATCTATCGTTTCATCTTCTAAAACATAGGAAAGATAGGGCTTTTTCACTATGCCTATTCCGTGTTCGCCTGATATCACTCCTCCTCGTTCCTTACAGTCTCTGTAGAGCTCTTCGCGCACCTTGCCAAACTTGGCCTTCCAATCTTCTTCGGGGAGGGGCACGATTTCTCCATCTTCATACTTTGCTTTCATGATATGGGTGTGCACATTGCCATCGGCCGCATGACCAAAAGTGGGAAGCCAGATCCCGTATTTCTCCGAGACCTCCTGGACTCTTCTCACATGCCTGGCTATCTCGGCTCTGGGGACAGCAATATCAAGGATTTCGAGGGTTTGGGCTTTTATGGCCTCGTAGATCTTACTTCGGATTTCAAGAACCTGCTGTTGTTTGCTCGGGCTGTCGGCCACAAATACATCGAGAGCCTGGTTCTCCATGCAAATCTCTGCCACCTGCTCAGACAGCTTGTCCATCTGGTCCTCACTTGTGGCATCGAGAATAATGAGAAGATAGGTGCTGCCCAATGTGATCGGCCATTGTTTGCGCAGGAATTTTTCGGTTATCTGAATGACTTCCTTGGGGATGAATTCCACGGCCATAGGTAAGATCTTTTGGCTAATCAACTCTGGAACCGTATCGATAGCCTGCTCCAGCTCATCATAGGGGATGATGAGAGAACGAGATGTCTGAGGTGAAGGCATGAGCTGTATGATGGCCTTTGTGATAATGCCCAGCGTTCCTTCTGATCCGATCAATAGATTCATCAGATTGTAACCAGTGCTGGATTTCATGAGTTTTCCACCCAGATGGATGACAGCTCCTGAAGGAAGGACAACCTCCAAACCTCGGATGTAGTTTCGGACCACACCATACTTGACTGCTCTGGCTCCTCCGGCATTTGTAGCGATGACACCCCCAATCATAGCCGTCTCATCACCAGGATGTGGAGGAAAAAAAAGGCCCGCTTCCTCCACACGGGCATAAAAATCCATCAGCATGACACCCGACTCCACCACTATCATCTGATTCGGCTTATCCACTTCAACAATCCGATTCATCCTCTCAAGAGAAAGAACAATGCCCTCGTATATGGGAACGCATCCCCCGCAGAGACCGGTAGCTCCTCCGCGCGGAGTCACGGGTATCCTTTCCCTGTTGGCAAGGCAAAGAATCTCTGAAACTTCCTCCGTACTTTCTGGTTTGACGACGATCTCTGGTTCCTTGGCGATATCGGAAAGGGAGAACTCATCGTGGCTGTAATCCAGCTTCTTTTCGGGATCGATGATCACATTTTTTTCCTCGATGATTTTCTGCAATTCCTGTACGATTTGATCCGAAATCTTTTTATACACCGTGCTTTACCTTTTCATCGAGTTATTTATCATACTTGTTCTTTGCTCATATTTCTATTCCAATATCTAATCCGAAGAGAACGCGTCTGAACTCATTCTGGGGCTGCATTTGTCTGTTTTTGTCTTCTGACTCGTCGCCTGCGGAAAGCTGCAACGATGAGAGGTGGAGTTATAATTGTTGTTATCAGAGACATCCCGAGCACGACTGCGTAGATTTCCTGGGTGATGGAATGAAGCGAGAGCCCGATCAAGGCCACGATGATTCCCACTTCTCCCCGGGGAATCATGCAGATCCCTGTCTGAATTCTCGTCCTCCAGTCCTCTTTCCAAGTGGCAAGTCCTGCTCCTATCATCTTGCTCAAGGCAGCAACAGCCGATATCAACAGGACCAAAAAAAGCAAACGGGGCTGTGCAAAGGTTCTCGGGTCGAGATGCGCACCCATCATCACAAAAAAGAAGGGCAAGAGGAATTCATTCACATATTTGACCTTATTCTCCAGGTCATAAACTCCGGCCATCTCATCAATCACAATCCCGGCCATAAAAGAACCGATGATGGCCGCCAGCCCGATCACATCGGCCAACTCTGCCAATCCCAGACAGAGAATCACGGAAAGTACAAACGGACCCTCGGGAATGTTCAGCTTTTCCACCCATTTGCGTGTTCTTTTAGCGACTTTAGGTCCCCACCAGGTGAGGAATCCCACAAAGGCCAGCGATTCCACAACCAGCAGGGAAAACTCCACGGCGTGGAATTCCTGACGGGCCAAGCCTTTTACGATGGCAAGCACGATCAAAGCGAGGATGTCATCCAACACAGCAGCACCCAAGACAATGTAAGCCACCTTATGCTTGATTAACCCCATATCCTGAAGGACCTTCACCGAAATCCCAACGCTGGTGGCTAAGATGGCTGTGGAAATGAACAGGCTCTCCACAAAATCATAGCCTATGACGAACACGGTCAGGAATCCGAGGATAAGGGGAAAAATCACACCTAACAATCCGACGAAAACGGCTGTCCGGCCAACGGCAAAAAGGTCTTTGACCCTAATCTCCAATCCTACATGAAACAAAAGGAAAATGACGCCGATCTCGGCAAAAGACATCAGCACATGATTTTCGGTGCTGATGATTCCCAGAACATAGTTTCCTAAAAGAACTCCGGCCAGAAGCTCCCCCACTATAGCAGGCATCCTGAGTCGGATGAACACTTCGCCCAGTATCTTTGCAGAAGCAAATATAATGAAAAAATAAAAAAGAAGATTGCCTGCTTCCACCTTTAGACGCCTTTTTTCTTATTATTAAACACCAAAGTTATAAGGTATATAAACAAAGTCATGCTTTCTGTCAAATATTTTGGAAGAAGGTTGAGTTATTTGTCTGAAAGCCTAAGCTGAGAAGCGAAGAACAGCATGATCTGGGGCTGGCCTTTATACTCCTCTAAAAAACCAAAGACTTCAATAATTTTCCCTCTAAAAGTCTTCAAATCAGAAAAAGAAGAGCGGTTTTCCTCTGGGATCAAAACAGTTAAACCATTTTTCTCAGGATAGAGAAAATAGAACTTTCCTCGACGTCTTATCTGAATACAGGCAAATCTCACACTTATCAGTTGTCCGATATGATTCCTGGAATCTTTTACCGATATGACAGGATAAGGACTCTTGCGCCAGAATCCTCTCCCCTGTTCCTGCGCAGTCCTTTGCGCTTGGACGAACCTTCCCTTCAGCGCATAAGAGAAGGCCCAGAAAATACGAGCAAATCCCTCCCTCAAGATAAACTCGTTGAACAGGCCGTCCTCTGTCCAAACATAGGCCAGGAGTCTTCCATACCTGTCTTCACGCTCTGACTCATAGGTGAGTTCGACAGTTTTCCGGTAGAGATAATAGAATGCGAACCTCTTGGCCAGCAGAGCCTGCAATTTTTTTTTATTTTGATTGTCATCGACTTCAGGAGTATCTATCCCGATCAGCCTGACTTTTCGTTCATGTCCCTTATCAAACCTGACCTTAATCGTATCGCCATCATACACAGCCACAACTGTTCCCTTCTCTTTGATCGATTCAGGATTTTCTTTCTTAACCCAAACGATGTTCGAGGCGAATAAACTGATGAATAAAACCGATACCAGTACTGCAAGGACACACCGCCGGACAGGCCTGCTTGCGTCACTCATTCCTCAATCCTCTATGTAAAGCAAAAGATGATAGAGTTTCTGTCTACACCTCAGGATCTTTTTTGGATTAGCCTTTTGACCGCCTGCTTAATGTGTGTGGCAGATATACCGTATTTGGTCAGCAACTCATCAGGCTCACCTGAGCGCGGCAGCTCATTTATGGCCAAATGGACCATCTCCGCACTCCCGTTGAGAAGCGACGCCACAGCATCTCCGAGTCCTCCGCTGCGGAAATGGTCTTCTACGACCACAGCCTTCCCTCCTGCCCTCTTGACTTCATCGATAATTCCTCTATCCAATGGTTGAACAGAGTAGGCATCGATAATTCGAATCGAAATATTCTCCTTTTTCAGCCCCTCATAAGCCTTAATGGCCTCATGAACCGTTATCCCCGCTGCAATCACAGTAACCATATCTTTCTGGCTTCTCTTCAAGACCTTGGAGCCTCCGATCGGGAAGGTCTCATCTTTTTTATAGAGGATAGGTGTGCCCGGACGTGTTGTCCGCAAATAGGTCATGCCTTTGTACCTGGCCATCGACTCCACACAGCTTTCAGTTGAATAGGCATCGCTCGGATAGAGAACAGCACAACCAGGAATCGGACGGAATATGGCCAAATCCTCAAGCCCCATCTGGGAGGGACCATCTGCTCCGATGCTGACTCCTACGTGGGACCCGACCAATTTCATGTTGGAGAAAGAATAAGCAGCCATCCTGATCTGGTCATGGGCTCGACACAGAAAGGCAGCAAATGTAGCAATAAAGGGGATGTATCCGCGGGCTGCCATCCCGATCCCGATTCCCACCATGTTCTGTTCGGCAATATATATCTCGAAGGACCTCAGCGGAAAAACTCCGAAGAAATCTTCAGCATAGGTCGAATTCTTGACATCTCCATCAATGACCACCACCCAATCATTGATTTTTCCCAGGCTGACCAGAGCATTCCCATAGGCCCGTCGTGTGGCTGTCTTCTTATCGTAAGTGTTCCTCCTGAATCGAAATTCCTTCTTCCACTGAGGCGTTTTCAGCTTGTTCGGCTTCTTGACATACTTCTTCGCATCTATCTCCGGCAGTGGTCCCAACTCTTCAAGAGCTCTGCGAAGTTCCTCCTCTTTCAAAGGCTTGCCATGCCAACCATTTCTATCTTCAAGAAAAGAGACACCTTTGCCTTTTATGGTTTTGGCCAGAATCGCTGTGGGCTTTTTGGACTCTCTGGCTTTTTGAAAAGCGGATAGAATCTGTGAAATCGAATGTCCATCGATTTTAACGGCGTTCCATCCAAAGGCTAAAAACTTTCTCTTGTAGGCATCGAGATCATGCCCATGCATGGTGGGATCGGATTGACCCAGTCTATTGATATCCAGGATAGCGCAGAGGTTATCGAGCCCGAGCAAGGCGCCTGTGTTGGCGGCTTCCCAGACGGCGCCCTCAGCACATTCCCCATCACCCATCATGACATAAACTCGCCTGGGACATTTACCAAGCTTCATGGCCAAGGCCAAGCCCACGCCAACAGAGAGCCCCTGTCCGAGTGAGCCGGTCGCTCCCTTGATCCACCTCATACGGGGAGTGGGATGCCCTTCCAGAGAGCTGGTTATTTTTCTTAGATTCATCAGGCTCCTCGGCGAAACAATTCCGGCCTCGGCGTAAGCAGCCCACAGGATTGGAGCTGCATGTCCTTTGGAGAGGACGAACTCATCATTGGACCAATCATAAGGATCGTGGATGTTGTATCTCATCTCATCGAAGAATAAACAGGCTGCTAGCTCTGCCATCGAAGAGCAGGTTGTCGGATGACCAGATCCAGCCTTCGTGGTCATCTTAAAAGCATGAATCCTCAACCTCTGGGCGATTTTTTCCAAATCCTTTTTTTTGTCCATACGGCTGAAGCCTCCTTTCTAGTTTTTGAATGAAGTCATATCATATGAGTATAGGATTGGAAGATTTGGAATGCGTTGGATGACCTTGCACAAAAGGACATTTTCCGTGCTTTCTTCAAGATTGCCTATTATATTATCTTCAATCCCGCATCACAACAATTATCCTGAATTATTCATAAAAAATGCCGATATCTTTTGTTATTTTATACTTCCTTGCCGCTGCAGCAATCTTGACTCGTGAATAATCCATGTCTTTTGTCACAGCGCCGGTTCCCCTTCCTCCGAAGCCCTTAGATTGCAATCATCATCGTCAGATGTCACAAAAAGGAAAAGGCTTCTTGCTGAAATAAACACGTTTATACTAAATTAACAGCCTCTCATACCAGAAGTGTCTCGCTTTGAGTTTAAAGCCAAAAGACCTATAAAGAGAAAGCGCAGGGGTATTCTCACTGTCAACGGTCAACTCAACGGATGTGGCCCCTCTTCTTTTCACATGCCTCAAGCCTGCGGCCAAGAGTTTCTTTCCCCAGCCTTTTCCTTGAAATTCAGGATCGATGCCAACCATATGAATGCGCCATTTCTTCTTCCCTGTTTGTCCTCCCTGTTTGATGACCAAATGCGGCCAAAAATATCCTATGATCTTGGCATCATCTCGAATCAAAAGAATGTCCTTCCATTTGCTGCCTGTTAGGCGGAGATAATATCTGATCTCCTCAGGAGAATTTGGACAAAAACCCCAGCTCCCTAAAAAGATCCGGTTCTGAGCCGTAGCCAACAAAGCTTCATCTCCAGCCCTGAAATGCTCTGCTTCCAAGGAGGCAACAGGACTTTCTTGATCAAAAGAGAAAGTGAAGAGTGTCTCTAGCTCCACAAAACATCGAGTTTCCTCGAAACCCAGCTCTAATAAAAAATCCCTTGTGTATTTGTCCTCTTCTGGAACACACACATGAGCCTTTTTTGCACCCACCTCCTGACCCCTCACACACGCATATTTCACCAATTCTCTCACTACTTTTTTACGCGGGAAAGCAGGATGCACAAACCAATCGATGATCACTCGAGCGATGCGTAGCTCTGCTGTGACATCCGTCAAGCCGGCTAACCTGTGGTTCCATTCGGCAAGGAAAAGGTCTTTTTCTGGGGAATAATTCGGACGGCCCAACTTATTTTTCAGAATCGGAGAGCCACCCGCCCACATCTCCCCCTTCATGTGGTAGGCATACCTGAAAAATCTCTGAAATTTTTCCCATTCTCTCGGTTCTAAATTCGCAACAGTCAACATTTTTTGGGGAATTGTATCAGAGAAAATTATATTATACAATTTTGGGCGAACTGATTTGACGAGGAACTCTTATGAAGGATAATAAAGCAGATATTCTGGTCATCACTCCACATCCAGATGATGCGGAATTCGGGGTATCAGGCACTGTGGCCAAACTCACACGCCAAGGAAAATCTGTCGCCTATGTTGTTGTTACCAACGGAGACAAAGGCACAGACGATATCAACGTTCTTCCTGAGGAACTTGCAAAAATCAGAGAAAAGGAACAGCTCGATGCGGCAAAGGTCTTAGGAGTCACAGATGTCATCTTTCTCCGTCATTCTGATCAGACTCTTGAGGACACTCCAGAATTCCGCAAAGAGATCGTCAGATACATCAGAATATACAGGCCAGAAGTTGTCGTAACCGCAGATCCCTATCGCCGGTACATGTGGCACAGAGATCACAGGATCGTGGGGCGTGTGGTCTTAGACGCCGTCTTTCCTTATGCCCGAGATGTGTGGGCCTATCTTGATCTGGTCAAAGAGGGCATCCATCCACACAAAGTCAAAGAGGTGTGGCTTTGGGCACCGGAAGATCGAGACATCAATTTTCGCTCGGACATAACCGAAACGTTCGACCTAAAAGTTAAAGCTTTAAGCTGTCATAAGAGCCAGATTAAGGAGCCTTTTAAGTCAGAGATGGAAAAGTGGCTTTGCAGACGGGCCAAGGACATGGCAGAGGGCGAGAAGTTCAAACTTGCTGAAGGCTTTCATCGGGTTGAAATATGGTGGTAGGACGCAGGCTCTTCTCGATAAGACGTGCGAGAATGTGGTAGGTTTCTTCAGCGGTTTTTTCCCAGGAAAATCTTTGAATGATGTCCTCCCGTATCGACTCTTGACTCCAGAGCTGATTTTTATGAGAGAAAAAGTGGAGTAAACACTGGGAGAGCGAGGCTGGATCATTTGGGCGAAAAGTGAAACCATTCTCTCCTTCCTTGACAATGGTTCTCATCTTGCCGACTTGGGAGACTATCACAGGAGTCCCGCAGGCTAGAGCCTCCACAGTCACAAGCCCAAAGGACTCATAGAGAGAAGGGACTATCAAGGCATCTGCGGCTGAGTAATAGTTTTTAAGTTGGGGCTGGTCGATTGACCCTAGAAATATCACGCTATCCGAGAGCCTTCCTTGATTGACTAAATCTATGATTTGTGTTGCTTCATCATTCGAGGCGAACTCCTTCTCTCTCTTTCCTCCTCCGATAACAAGAAGTTTAGTCCTCTCAAGAAGCTCCTGATTTATTTCCCCTATCATTTCCAAAGATCTTATCACCGTTATGAGCCCTTTGACAGGCTCTATCCTTCCCACGTAAAGGAGAACAAAATCGTCCTTCTTACAGCCTATCTTCTGCCGTATACTTTGAATTCGGACAGGATAAAAAAGCCTGCGGTTGACACCAGGATACACGACTTTCACTTTCGACGAAGATATGCCATATTCTGAAACCAGGTTTTTTTCTTCTTCTTTTGAGGGAGAGATCAAAACGTCCGAAATATGGGCTAAATGCTGCTCTGATTGAGCTCGGCACCTGTGCTCTTTTTGACCCAACGCTCTCCTCTTCATGAAACCCAGAGTGTGATAGGTGTGAACAAGCGGAAGTCCCAATTTTTGTTTGATATATCCACCTGCCAAACCAGAAAGCCAGTAATGGGAATGGACAACGTCACACTCTTCCTTATGTCGCATGAGAAAATCTAACAGATTTCCAGAGAACTCAGGGACGAATTCGTAAAGATCTTTCCGATCGATCGGATGCTGTGGGCCACCCTTCAATTGGATGACACGAATCTGAGGAGAGACATCTTTCGCCTCTATACATACCGGCGATTGGGCCCGCGTGAATATATCGATCGCCACATGAGGAAAATCCACTAGAGCCGACGTCAGCTCCTTCAAATACACGCTCATCCCGCCGCTGCCGTTTCCTCCTAACCGTGAATACGGGCAACTGTGTAAGCTAATCGTGCAAATCTTCACTCTTCTTTTGACTCCGACTCAAAGTTAAATTATATATTTTACTGTCTTTTGCTCCAAATGAATACTTATATTTCTCCCTTCCTCTCAGGAAGTCCGCTTCTTTCCTTTTTTCTCCTATAGCTTGTCTGATGGAGAGATGGAATAAGAAAAAACCAGGACTGTAAGAGGAAAACTCCCTGTGATAAGCCATATTGTAAAAATACAAGTTATCTGCATACACAAAATTCAATAGACCGGCGATCAATTCATCCCTGGAATAGAGAAGGTTCAACTCCACCCATTTCTCCAGAGAGAAAAGGTGCGTCAGACGCCTAAAAAAATCAGACATACCATCTTTCTGCCAAAATTCCTGCTTGGAAAAGCTACTCTCCCTGTGAAGAGCGATAAAACCTTGGATGGCAGTATTCAATTCCTGAGGATCTGTGATCCTTTGGATGCGGATTTGTCTCAAAGATTCCATCCTTCGCAGCTTGCGTCGCAGTTCGTGGCGTTTTTTCCTGCTGAGGCTTTGTGTGTATGTATCATATGAGACTGGAAGAGCTAGGACCGGAACCACGTCACTTTCGAGAATTTCACATGAGAAACTCCGCTTTGATGCGAAACGAGGCAAGGAGGACAGAGCAGCAGATCCAGCCGGGATGTTGATGAGCTCAATGCTTAAGATGTGAGAATAATACTGTTCGAAATGATCCAACATGATCTCGAAAAACTCGTCTGTTTTATCCTCAAGAGTGATAAAGTCACAATAGTCGGTGACTTCGTGGTTAGCGATGAAATACAGGTTTTTATCGCCGGCCATTAAAGGCGCAACGCCAATAATATTGTCTTGCTCATCCACAACCGTTAAAATTTCCAGTTCATATGCCCTCCCGAAGCACCGCCACCAGGATTCAAACCACTGGTGCGTGAGGAAGAGGCTGTTTTGTTCAGAGCGGAAAAGTAGCATATTCCATTGCTTCCTTAGCTGAACAAACTTTTCGAATTCTCTGATACACTCAACTTTCATGAGTAGCCTATTTTACAAAGGCTAGAACATGTAGGCGATCTTTAAGAACAGGGTGTGGCCCTGGGTCCCTTTTTCGCCAAATTCGCCGGTTCCCTTTTGGTAAGCCAATTGAATTGACCCAAACGGCGGCTGAAACCTGTAGACAAACAGGATTTGGATATTCTCCTTATCTATTGTGGAATTGATCTGGTAGAAAAGTTTTATGAACAGGTCATTTGTGAAATAATTCGTGGCGCGGATGACATGTATCCAAGTGGTTTCGTTCTCAGGGTCTGGATCAAAGGCTACTCGTGTCAACTCGTAAGAAATCGAAAGATCCTCAGTCAGTTTATAATTGACTTCCCCTTCGACAAGGTGAAAATCTCTATCAAAATTTCTCCCAAAGCTGTAGGCAATAGCCGCTGACTGCCATTCTCTCGTGTTATACCCGAGCTCAAACTCGCTCTGACGGTTCCGGAATTTTTTCTCGAAAAGTTTGAATTCTTCATGGTGTTCAGCAGTGAGAGAAAATTTATTCTTCAGGTCGAAGCTCATTTCCTGGTCTATCTTCCAACTGCGTAAAGTGCCATCCAGCCCCCAATAGATGTTGTAATTGGATCTATACTCGAGTCTTTCCAATCCCCACTTTCTCGGGAAGAATGTCTTTTCTATGGCCGAATCCAGCTCTCTCCGGTTATCATCCTGGATAAAACCCACTTTGTTGGCGTTATCCGCAAAATTTCTTCCAAGCTGTGTGTAGCGGAGATGGATGTGAAAGGTAGTGGAATCATAGCTTGGACGGAGAAAAAAGGCGATGTTGTCTGAGTTGTAATCGCCATAGCTTATGGCAAACTGGCCAGTAAAGCTGAACGTATCGGTGAAGTACAGAGCCGTATCAATACCGGTCGTGCCCCAGTTCTTTCCATTGACCAGCTTATTCGCGGCTAAAAATCCGATATTGGAGGATTTCATGACGTCTCTTTTCAGACGAAAGACCGTGAAATTGGCGCTATCCTCGCCTCTTTCCTCGTTTTTCTTTGTCTGGGCGGTCAATCCCTGAAATTCGTATCCTCCCGACTTCCCGTAGACTTTAGCTCCTCCATAAATGTCCGAGATCCTTTTCGAATAGAACAACTGGATACGCTGTTGGTAAATCTCACTACCCTCTAGAAAAAAGTTTCTCTTTTCAGGCAGGAAGAGCTCGAAACGGGTGAGATTGATCTCTTCCTGATCAGCCTCAACCGTGGCAAAATCGGGATTGATGGTTAAATTGCCCGAGACCATTTGAGAAAAAGCATATCTAGTATCCAAACCGGCTTCCACAACTGTGGATCTCTTCTCTTCCACCTTAGAGATGACGTGAGGGATGATCTGTGTCTTTTTCTCAGCTTTTTCCAGATCGAGTCCTTTCAACTCGCCAAATAATGAGACCTTATAGGGGGATTCCAAGGGTCCTGTCCAAAAGCTGAACTCCAATTTTCTGGGAATTCCACGCCCCAAACTCAATCCCCACGTTGTATTCGCTCCGGGTTCGTATTTGATACCGCTCAGCTCAATAGCAATCTCTGCTGTCCAGCCAAATTCGGTTCTCTCAGCAGCCGATTTGTATATACCATCCCACGTAGAATCAAATGTTCGACCATTTTCCGTGATCCGACCATCCCATTGGGTTCCAAGAAGATTTGTCGTCACATAATAGCAGCTCCTTCGGTCGTGAAAAGTATCGATAAGCACATACACAGAGTCATCCGACCGAATGTCATCATCTCTCTTGGTCATCCTGGCTGCGATTTTCTGAGGCTCTGAATCGTAACACCAAAAGCCAAAATAGACAGACCTGTCATTATACAGGATCTTGACTGTGGTTCTCTCGGATGCAGGTTTCCCCTTTTCAGGCTGCAATTGGATAAAATCCCCAGCTTCAGGACCACCATCCCAAACCGCCTCATCTAATCGTCCATCAACATGAATTGGATCTCTGATCTTTAACGCAGTCGTCTGCTTCGACTGCCACTGAGCAAAGAGGTGTACGAAAAGGAAAGGCAAGAACACAATGACGACTAATATCTTTCTCAATTTATTATCCAAAGAATCTGCAAATGTACCATAAACTGAATACCACAACAATGATTTTTTCCCACTGAATGATGGCTTCTATCGGCTGCTGAACCAACAACAGGTTGTCTAAACAATACGTTGGACGAGTGCTTTTGTGGCCCTTTGTTTCTTCCAGTCTCTGATATTCAAAACGATCGAAGCACAAAAAGCAACAACAAGAAAAATTAGGGCAAATATATCGACAAGAGCCCGGCTGACATCCAGCCCGGTAAATGTCTCGAACAAAAATTCAAGATAAGACGATTGCATATCATAAATGCCCAATTTCATCCTCACCTGCCAATGCCAATCTGTGCTCGGGCAATAGCCGTAGCCGTACCAGATTCCCAGAAAGAACCAGGAAAAAGCGGTCAACGATAAAAGGATCAAATTAGCCAGCCTTGTCTTTTTCCAGATCCAGCCAAAAATATTGAACAGGATTATGCAGGTGTGAAACACAAAGAAGAAGATATTCAGAAAGGCATACATCTTCCCTTCTTATATCAATATTCTATATGCCTGCGCAAGGTGTGCATCTTTTTTGTATTTTTTACGTATATATAGATGGGGGATGGGAAAGGAGATATGAAATCATGAAATTCAAAATAAAAATCGTCATCTTTCTGGTGGCCATCCTTGTTTCCACGGTTGGATTCAATCTGATCACCTGTGGCACTTGTATCATGGATATGTTGAATTCAGGCAAGGCGGCAAATTACCAGGTCATCGTGAAGGTCGTGTCCGTAGTACCAAATTTCCCCGCAATGCCTTAAAGTCAAGAAGAGTATTTAAATAGAAATCCCCGTTCAAGTCACGCCATCTGGCGGAAAGCTCTCATAAAAACCTTCCGCATCTTGATTCCCTGGATCTCGCCGGAAACGGCATCTAAAGCGATAAAATCATAACCTTTTCTTTTTTTAAAGTAGCCAATCCAGAATGGATAGAAAATTTTCCTGCCAACCGATATTTTCTCTGTTTCGGAAAAACTATGTGTCCTCAAACCATGTTCCAGGAGAAGCGTTTTGTATTCGCTCATGGCGATTCTTTCGGCTTCAGAAAGGGATAGACTAAAGTCGCAAACCTTGGGTTCCCGATTGTTCTCAACAGCCAAATCGTCAACGGCATAAAAAACAGAATGGCCCAAAAGTCCATCCACCGAGAGGGTCACCTTCTGCTCCAGAGAGTGCGTTTCATTTTTTTCCTTTGCTTCCTTCTTAACAACGATATCAAACAGGTAGAAAGGCAAATAAATGATCTCCGCTCTCTCTGGAGAAAGGGAGATTTTTTTAAACTTAAAAGAAGAGAACTTCTTTTTATTGGAAAAGATGTTTCTTGCTTCCTGTTCTGAAATTTTCGGAATGACAAACATAAAGCTTGGATCCTTGAAGCCATTCAGGATTTCTTTCCTTTGCGGTGCTTGTTGGCCCTTCCCTTGAGAAAAGAAAAAACTCCCGCGATCAACAATAACATCCCTGCAATTATGTTCGTCACGACTCCTCTGATAAGAGGAACGTTCTCGGTACCTTTGACAAAGATAGTGGCCAGCAAAATAACAATCCCAAAAAAGATCCAGAATGCTCCCATGATCTCTAAAGGCTCGAATTCCTTTTTTCCCTCTGGCTGCTGATTATTCGTATCCATCCTCTTCTCCTGTCCCCTCAAAACACAATGTAGAGAACAACCTGAATACACAATAATACCGTTGCCCAGATCCTCAAATCTCTCCAACGATTTTTATCCGGGGAATCCTTATAGATGTAACTGCGGGGACGATACCAGGCCCATATGACCATGCCAACAAAGAATAGGATGGCAAAAACCTTTCCCCAAAAAAGAGGAATGCTATTCAGCCATTCTGTCATGTCATTCCCCTCCTTCTGCTCTCTTTTTCAGGATATCCTGCAGCTTTTTATCTTTCATAACCAGTCCATAGACCAATCCTTCCAATTTCTCTACAGGATCGGGCTTGGTCACCAGACTGACGATTATGGTAATGAAGAGTGAGCCAAGAAATGACCACCAGGCTATATAAAGGAAACTCGATTTGGTAATAAAGAACAGAAAAGATGAAATAGTCACTCCTCCGAGAAGTCCGGACAAACCTCCCCATTGATTGGCCCGCTTCCAGTATATTCCGAGCAGTGTTATGGCAAATGTCGGCCCCTGGAAGATGGACAGCAGCGTCTGCATGGCCACATAGATGCCTGGGAATTCCTTGGTTACTGGGGCAAAAGCAATGGCCCAGATCACAAAGACCAGGGTGAGAATTCTCCCGACTTTGAGGTAATGTCTGTCAGAGGCATCCTTCTTGAAGAACCGCTGGTAGATATCTCTTGTCCAGAGGGTAGCCGCGGAGTTGAGGGTGGAATCCACGCTGGATATGAGGGCGGCCATGAAGGCGGCAAACACCAATCCGGCCAGGCCTGCAGGCAAGAGGTTTTTGATCAGCCAGGGAAAAGCCTTGTCCATATCCGGTCCAACCAATCCAGGATTGAGGGCCAGCGCTAAAAGGCCAGGCAGGACAACCAAGACAGGGATCATCATCTTCGGGAACGAAGCAAACAACATGCCGGCCTTGGCATCCCATTCACTGCGTGCCCCGAGCGTCCTCTGGATGATCGCTTGGTGGCAGCACCACCAAGCTGGAGATAAGACCAGAGCCAGGCCGAAGATCATGCCCAACCAGGGATAGGTGGGATTATTCAAAGGGAGGAAGAGCTTGAAATGATCTGTGTTTGTAGGCGTGATGGCATTCACAAGGCCAGACCATCCTCCCACAGTCCAGAGTCCAAGCACTGTGAGAGCAACCCCCCCGATGAACATCACCAGAAGCTGGACCACATCGGTCATGGCTACGGCGGCCAAGCCTCCAGTGATTGTATAGACACCCACGATCAGGGCTGTAATCAGGAGGCTGACTTCAACAGGAATCCCAAGGTATTCATTGAGCATCAGCCCGCTGGCCCAGAAGAACACACCCAACACACAGGCCAGAAAAGCCCCCCAGAGTAGAGCCTCGATGACGCGCACGGCAAGATTGTATCTTTTGCCTAAAAATTCAGGCACAGTGTAGACGCCGGCTTTCCAGTAATACGGGACAAAGAGAAGGGCTGAGAGAACCATGGCCGGGATAGCTCCGATCCACTCGTAATTGGCCTGGGCGATACCGAAGCGATAAGCCCCACCAGCGGCACCCATATAATCGTAGGCGCCGATGTTGGTTCCTATGATCGACATGCTGATGACCCACCAGGGGAGCATCCTGCCTGCAAGGAAATAATCCTCCTCGGTTTTGACATATTTTCGAAAATACACTCCAAAGATGGGAATAGCGATGAGATAGGCGATGACAATGACCAGATCAATCCCTCGTATGTCCATGAGAGACTCCTGTCATTTCATAATTCTAGGCTCTTTCTATGGCTTTTTTGACGCGATCCGGACTCATCGGGAGTTCAAACATCCGAACACCTACGGCATCATACACGGCGTTGGCAACAACAGAGCCCATGTTTGTGATGGCTGGCTCTCCACAGCCTTGAGGAGCCAAATCGGGATTATCGATCAGGACAGTCTCGATCTTCGGTACCCAAGAAAAACGGGGGAGTTCGTAGGTATCAAAATTAATATGGAGGACTTGACCACCTTTAAAATGGATTTCCTCGGACAATGTGTATCCCAATCCCATCGTGATACAGCCCTCCATTTGAATATGAGCTCCTTCTGGATTGATCACCTCACCCATATCCTGGGCACAGACCACCCGCTTTACCTGGATCTTTCCCGTCCTTTTATCCAGCTCAACCTCAGCCATGGTCGCCACATACGTATTCAGATAGTCCACACAGGACACTCCATATCCTCGGCCACTGATCGCTTTCTTGGATTTCCATTCGAATTTCTCTGCAGCAGCCTTGAGCACCCGCTGCATTCTCGGATTGTTGATGAGATTCCTCATCCTGAACTCATAAGGATCTATTCCAGCCCTTGCAGCCATGACATCGATGTGCGATTCACGAGCATATGTATTGGTGTTGCTCCCAGGCGCTCTCCAGGCTCCAACCCCGAAAGGATGGACACTCGACCCACCCCTCCCCCATCCCCCTCGCATGAGAACGCGGTGGTGAGGGATATCATAGAATACCTGAGAGGTCCTTTCTCCTGCATGGAAAATCGTATAATCCCAGAAAACGACCTTTCCTTGGCTATCAATCCCTGATTCTATCTTTATGACAGCAGCAGGTTGAAATGTGTCGTAGAAGAATTCCTCTTTACGGGTCCATGCTACTTGAACAGGTCTTCCTGCCAATTTTGCCAGTCTTGCCGCCTCCACCGCCTGCTGATTACGTGTCTTCCCGCCGAATCCACCGCCGACAAACGGTGTGATCACATGGACATTCTCGACCGGAAAACCCAACGCCTGGGCAACAGCATCCTTGTCTCCGAACGGTCTCTGTGTGGATACCCAGAGAGTCGCCTTATTACCCTCCACCTTGGCCAAGGCTGTGTGAGGCTCTATGGGGGCATGCGCCAAATACTTGTTCAGATAAGTCTCTTCAAATAAGACTGATGCCAGCGCCTTTCCCTTCTCCAAATCTCCTTTCTGGTCCACGATATTTCCTTCAGGAGCTTCCTTAACCAGATGCTCAAAGATGTTCTGGCTGTCGAGTTTCTCCTCAGGAACATCAAATTGAGCTTTGATTTTTTCTAATGCTTTCTCTGCACCATCTGGCGTGGGATGGAGAACCGCGATCAAATCACCATCTTGTACGACCTGTACGTCCTTCATACCTTTGGCTTCAGAGACATCCACACTCTGGAGTTTCGCTCTATGGGCAGGCGGTCTCAGAATCTTCGCGTATAGCATGTCGGGCAGACGGATATCACCCGCGAACTCTGCCTTCCCCGTTACTTTCTCCCATGCACCTAACCACTTAAAAGGCTCCCCGCAGATTTCATAATCAGACATAGGTTTTAAGGAAGGTTTTCCCTCGAGGCGCCGCTCTATCTTTTTTCCTTTGGTGAGAGATGCATAGGAGACCTTGTTATCGGGATTGTTTTTCTCAATCACAAATCCATCCTGAGCCTTCAGTCGACTTTGGGGAAGGCTGAGATGTTCGGCAGCAAGCTGGATCAGCACTTCCCTCGCCTCTGCCGCAGCTTGGCGCAATAAAGGGCCAAAATATTTGGTGCTCCTTGAGCCAAACGTTCCCATATCCCAAGGACAGAGGTCTGTATCCCCCATCACCATTTTCACCGATCCCAGAGGAACCTCGAGCTCCTCGGCCAGCATCTGCGCAAGAGAAGTGAAGATCCCCTGCCCCATCTCGATTTTTCCCGCAAAGCAGCTCACTTGCCCGTCTTCAGCAATGTGAAGGTAAGCGTTAAAATCCAAAGGTTCTTCTTGTCCAGACCCGCGCCGACGCTCTTGGAACGGGAAGATCTCTTCCATAGATACACAGACCAAAATCCCACCGCCTAAAACCTTCAGGAACTCGCGGCGGCTGACCGTTGCATGCGGGTCACTTCCTTCTCCCATCGTAGTCATCAAGGTCGGGG
>Ga0224495_10001104_pt1 | contig 19745 bp, 20 predicted proteins | sample SF_Jul11_sed_USG_FD_168128 | JGI IMG/M metagenome (GOLD analysis project Ga0224495, IMG submission 168128) | Sediment microbial communities from San Francisco Bay, California, United States - SF_Jul11_sed_USGS_4_1 | ecosystem: Environmental > Aquatic > Marine > Sediment | place: USA: California... | reverse complement strand
CCACACCAGCCCGGCGGGCAGAGCGGCCATCAGAGCCGCCTGGGACCCCATCAGCACAGCCACCACCGTTCCCCCCAGGCTCCACAACAAAAAGGCGTTGGGGGGATGGTCGCTGATATTGTAAATCTGCCCGATGAGAAATATGTTGGCGCCGAACAGAATCACCCCCAAAAGCAGCAACGCCTCCTTTAAAAACGGACGGGTCATGCGGCTGTCAGCCCACCCGGCCAGCAGGTAAGTCAGGGTCAGCCCCCCCATCAGGATGGCCAGTTTCACCGCCTTGGCCATCCATGCCCAGTTGTGGGCAAAATACAAAACCACCCCGCCGCCGAACAGCACCACCCCCATCACATAAAAGGCATAGGACACCCGGATGGTCATCCCGCCCCCCTGGGAGGCCGCGTGGGATTCAATGGTGCGGGCCTGGGATTCTTTCAACAGTCCCAGGGCCACCCAGCCCGGCATCTCTTTTTTTAACCGTCTTAGAAAAAGACCGTTGCTCATGGAAGTGTCACCATCAGGGGGTTGTGAAAAAAAGAGAACGCCTTTGGCTGGATTTACATCCGGTATTTGGCGGTCAATTTGACAATCCCGGCCTCATCGGCGGGGATTTCACCCGAGGGCAGATTGGGCTCCGGCTTGGGGCTGGAGCGGATGAAGCTGTCCGGCCAGCCCAGCATTCCAAACCGGTTTTTCTCCGGAACCGGGGTCAGTTTTGCCTGTTGCCCGGCAGTACTGATGTGGAAAGCGCGGTGAAACTCCGCCTGCCATTCCCCTTTGTTGGTCTTTACGCTGGCATGGCCGGTTAACATCAGGTTGTCCCCCTCAGCCTTCCAATTCCCCGCGATGCGGGTGGTTTCAAACCCCGGCCATTCGGCACCCAGCAGAAAAGTGCCGTCTTTGTTGAGGTAGAAAAAATGAAACAGGTGGGATTGTTCCCGGTTTTTCCAGGATTCTATTTTGTAGGTCCCGGAAAGCTCCAGGGGAGCGGTGGGATTCTGTCCCAGGGCCTGGCCGACCAAAACCGGGGAGGGGGAAAAAGAAAGTGGGGCCAGCACACCCAGCCCAAGGGCCAGACCCGGCAGCAGGATTAACCGGGAAATCCGGCGAAACGTTTGCATGAACATGAATGTCTTCAGGTTGAGGGTTTGATGGATTTCCCCCCCAAGGGGGGGCGGGGAAGAGGGATCCTGACCGGACACCTTTTGCCCGCAAGGGATTACCGGGGTTTGTTGCGGCTTAAGCGGGCTTCCGCTTTGGCGATCTGGGCCTTGCGCTCCCCCAGCCGGTTTTCCAAGCCCCTGGGCTTGGGTGCGGGGGGGGGCAGGGGGTCCAGCCCCACAATGTTGAACACGGACCCCACGGCTAAAAAATCCTTGCGCTGGATGTTTAGCTCCTGGGCCAGAAACCGCCCCAGGTTCTGGGGGCTGCCTTTGTAGTTGATCAACCATGCGTGTTGCAGGCGGGATTCATCGGTGGCTTTGGCCCCCGCCTGGGTCATCACCCGGTCCACAAACCCCCAACGGCCGGTCAACCATTCTCTGGAAAATTCCACTTTGTATTGCGGCATGGCGTGTTGTCCCACAATCGCATTGGAAAGCCGATGAATCACCCTTTGGGTTTCCGTCGGGGGGTCATCCTGTGGGCCTCAGGTGACCGTTGTCCGGTTCATACCGGGAGACCTCTGCATAACTGCCACAAGCTCCCGTTTTGATAAAAACGCGGGGGATTGGGGGCCGCAGGCCCCCAATCATATCAACCCCCTTCCCTTTGGGAAGGGGGCAGGGGGATGGGAAAAAACGAGTTGTGCAGAGGCCTCACCGGGTAACAGTGTACCCCAGGAAAGGCCGATGGGAAACCAAAAGGTGGGGGGCTTCACCCCCGGCCCTTGTATGGCCCCTGGGGGGGTGGACCCCCCGGCGATGGGCCGCCGTTTTTTCTTCTTCGGTGCTTGTCACCCGCTTCCGGGATGGGTAAAGGTAATAGGGGGAAAGAAATACTTGGCGGAGAAACCACACAGGTCTTTCCGCTTTTCCCGCATCCACCCCAGTCCAACCGAACCCAGGGTTCCCCCGGCACACCATGATCTTCCCTGAACGTCTCCCCCCCTTGCCCCCCAAACCGGGCGGCCTGATTGCCCGCCTTGGGCGGGCCGTTGCCCGGACGGCGGGAACACCCGTTTGGATTGCCGCAGCAGAGGTATTGGCGGTGTGGCTTGCGGCAGGCTGGATGGCTCCTGCGGCGGCCTCCCCGCCCCCAGGCTCTGCAAAAACCCATGGCTCTGCCATTCAAACTCACGGCATCGCCCTCAGGGCCCAATTAAAATACCCCGCCGGATTTACCCATTTTGATTACGCCAACCCCAATGCCCCCAATGGGGGAAGCATGACCCTGGGGGTGGAAGGCAGTTTTGACAAACTAAACCCGTATTCTCTTAAAGGACGATCCCCACTGATGTTGGGGGAATTGATGTTTGAAAGCCTGAGTGCCCCTTCGCTGGATGAGCCGTTTTCCCGTTATGGGCTACTGGCCAAAACCATCCGGGTGGCGGATAACGGACTGTCGGTCACCTATGAGATCAACCCGGCCGCCCGGTTTTCCGACGGCCACCCGGTGACTGCCCGGGATGTGGCGTTTTCGCTGCGGGTGTTGCGGGGGCCGGATGCCTCTCCCGTGTTTCGGTTTTACTATCAGGACATCCAGGCGGTCAAAATTCTGGGGCCGTTAACCGTACGCCTGGAATTTTCCAACCCCAACCCGGAACTGCCCCTGATCGCGGGGGATATTCCCATCCTGCCGGAACATATTTACGCCCAGGGGAATTTTCAGGGGGATTTCAACACCCATTCAGTGGGCAGCGGTCCCTACCTGGTGGCCGACTACCAGTTTGGCAAATTCATCCGCTACCGGAGGAACCCCCATTATTGGGGGGCCGGACTGGGCGTCAACCGGGGGCGGTACAACCTGGATGAAGTGGGGGTAAAATTTTACAAGGATTCCACCGTGCTGCTGGAGGGGCTGAAAGCGGGAGAATACGATTTTCTGTATGTAAACACCGCCAAACAATGGGCCCTGGATGTGGCGGGGGAAAAATGGGATAAAGGGTATATCGTCAAAAACCGTCTGCGCCACAGCAACAATGCCGGAATCCAGGGGTTCGGGTTCAACCTGCGCCGGTCTTTGTTTCAGGACCGGCGGGTGCGCAAGGCCCTGGCCCTGGCCCTGGATTTTGAATGGTCCAACCGCACTTTGTTTTACGGCCAGTACAGCGCACAGGATTCCTATTTTGACAATTCCGATCTGGCCGCCACCGGGCTGCCTTCCAAGGGGGAACTGGCGCTGCTTGCCCCGTGGAAAAAAGAGATTCCCCCGGAGGTGTTCACCACCCCGCCCCAGCCCTTGGGGACCGGGTTCGGCTCCATGCGGGAGCGGTTGAAAGAATCCAAACGGCTGCTGGAAGAAGCAGGCTGGAAGGTGGCCCACGGAGTGCTGACCCACACCCGAACGGGCCGTCCTTTTCGGTTTACGGTGTTGCTGGTTCAGCAGGGGTTTCAGCGGATTGTGGAGCCCTATCTGGTCAACCTCAAACGATTGGGCATTCAAACAGACCAAAAACTGGTGGATGAATCGGTTTACGAAAACCGGGCCAGAAACTTTGATTTTGACATGATGGTGGTCTCCTTCGGCCAAAGCATGTCCCCCGGCAACGAACAGCGGGATTACTTCCATTCCTCCTCGGCCCATGTGGCGGGCAGCCGCAATATGATGGGCATCCAAAACCCGGCGGTGGACGATCTGGTGGATAAGCTGATCCAGGCCAAAAACAGGGATGCGTTGGTCACCGCCACCCATGCCCTGGACCGGGTATTGTGGCACGAGCATTATCTGGTTCCCAACTGGTTTATTGATGTGCACCGGATCACCTGTTGGAACAAATTTTCCCACCCCGCCCGGCTGCCTTTGTATTACAATCCGTTTGATTACTTGAGTTATTGGTGGTTTGATGCCGCCAAAGCCCGTGAACTGAAAAGCGCCATGGCCCAAAACCTCCCTGTGAAGCACTGACCATGTGGATTTACCTTTCCAAACGGACCTTGTTGATGGTGCCCACCCTGTTCGGCATCATCCTGACCACTTTTGTGGTGCTGCAAACGGTCCCCGGAGGGCCGGTGGAGCGGATGATGGCCCAACTGAGAAGCCAGCAGCAGGGGGGGGAGGGAGGCGCCCAGGGGGTTCAATCGGGCCGCTCCAACGTGATGCGGGCGGAAATGGAGGCCGAGCAAATGGCCTATTTAAACCACCTGTACGGATTTGACCAACCGGTCCATGTGCAATTCTGGAACTGGCTGGCGCGGCTGGCCACATTTGATTTCGGCGATTCCTACTACCACCACCAAAAGGTGGTGGACCTGGTCAAGGAAAAACTTCCCGTATCCATCTCTCTGGGGGTGTGGAGCTTTTTTATCGTGTACCTGACCTGCATCCCCCTGGGGATATACAAAGCGGTGAGGGAGGGAACCGTGTTTGACGCCGCATCCAGCGTGTTCATCCTGGTGGCTTATTCCATCCCCGGCTTTGTGCTGGGCATTTTTCTGATTGTGCTGTTCGGGGGGGGGTCCTTTTGGTCGGTCTTTCCCTTAAGGGGGCTGACCTCCGACAACTTTGAGCAGCTTTCGGCTCTTGGAAAAATTTCGGATTACCTGTGGCATCTGGCGCTGCCCCTGTTGTGCTACCTGATCAACAGTTTTGCCGCTTTGACCCTGTTGACCAAAAACTCCTTTTTGGAGGAAATCCACAAGCAATATGTGGTGACGGCCCGGGCCAAGGGGCTGGCCGAAAACAAGGTGCTGTTCAAACATGTGATGCGCAACGCCATGATCCCCTTGGTGCTGGGGCTGCCGGGCAGCTTTCTGGCCATGTTTTTCACCGGAAGCCTGCTGATAGAAACCCTGTTCTCCCTGGACGGGCTGGGTCTGCTTTCCTACGAATCCATCATCAGCCGGGATTACCCGGTGGTGATGGCCACCCTGTTTTTGTTTTCCCTGATGGCCCTGGCCAGCAACCTGCTTTCGGACATGATGCTGGTGTGGGTGGACCCCCGCATCAGCTTTGAAGGATCGCCCAAATAAACGCCATGGATCAAAACACACCCACACCCCCTTCCCGGTTAAAGGGGCTGTTGACCCCCAGTGAGGAAACCCGCAAACAATGGAGGGCTTTCCGGGTGAACCGGCGGGCTTATATCAGCCTGCTGGTGTTGTGCGGTCTGGTGGTGCTGACCGGCGCCGCGGATTTTTTGGCCAACAGCCGCCCCATTGTGGTGCGCTATCAGGGACAGTTTTATTTTCCCCTGGTTAAAAACTACCCGGAAACCACCTTCGGGGGGGATTTTGACACCGAGGCCGACTACCGGGACCCCTACATGGTGCAAAAAATCACCGCGGGAGACAACTGGGCGGTTTACCCCCCCATTCCCTGGGATTACGAAACCATCAACTTCAACCTGCGGGAGCCAACCCCCAGCCCCCCTTCGGGCCAAAACTGGCTGGGCACCGATGACCGGGGGCGGGATGTGCTGGCCCGGTTGATTTACGGCTTCCGGTTGTCGGTGTTGTTTGGGTTGGCCCTGGCGTTTATCGGATCACTGATTGGCATCCTGGTGGGGGCGGCGCAGGGGTTTTTCGGGGGGTGGCTGGACCTGGCGGGTCAGCGGGGGATAGAAATCTGGTCATCCATCCCGGAATTGTACCTGTTGATTATTCTTTCAGCCGCGTTTGAACCCAGCATCACCCTGCTGGTCATTTTGCTTTCCCTGTTCGGCTGGATGGGCCTTTCGGCCTTTGTGCGGGCCGAGTTTTTACGGGGGCGCAATTTTGATTATGTCCGTTCGGCCAGGGCCATGGGGGTTTCCAACTGGCAAATCGTCATCCGCCATATCCTGCCCAACACCCTCACCCCGGTCATCACCTTTTTTCCCTTCCGGGTGACGGGCGCCATTGTCTCCCTGACCAGCCTGGATTTTTTAAATCTGGGGGTTCCCAGCCCCACCCCGTCTTTGGGCGAGCTGCTGCGCCAATCCAAAACCAATGTGGAAGCCTGGTGGATGAGCCTGACCACCTTTGGGGTGCTGGTGCTGATGATCGTGTTGATCACCTTTATCGGGGAGGGGTTGTTGAAGGCGTTTGACCCCCGAAGACGGTAGGCGCCTGGGTAGGAAACAATCGGGGGAGCGATTGCTGCGACAGACTTTAAGCCCCCAGCCGCTGTTTTTTCAGCAGGGCTTCGGCGCTCAACATAATTTCCTCAATTTCCTCGGTGATCTCCTCCTGACGCAGGCTGTTGAGACGCATCTGCCACTGTGCAATCTTTTTTTCCATTTGTTGCAAGGCGGCCTGCATCTGCTGCATCCGGCGGTGATTTTCCGCCATCATGGAGGTGTAAAACACCCCGTGCAGGGCGGCAAAAAGGTATTCGTCCACCAATCCGGCATGGAATTCCCCGGGGTCCATTTGCACCAGGGGGGGGATGGGGTGGCGGGGTTGGCTGCGTGAAAAATGGTCCACGGGGCGGAACAGCCGCACAAAATCTTCTGACCGGGATTCCCCGGAAGGGGGTTCATCCTTTTGGACCGCTTGGACGCCGGGGGCGTCAGCCCCGCTGGATGTTGGGGCAGGGTTTGGGAGGGGTTCATCCAGAAACTCTTCTCCCACCTGATGGTGGATCAACGTGACCGCCATGGGGTTGAACCCGTGGCGGTGGGCCAGTTGTTCCAGGGTTTCCACCAGTTTCAGCAGGGTGGCGGGCAGGTCCTCAATCACGCTGGGGCCGTCCAGGGCCGCCACCAGCCGGGGGTCCCCCTCCAGTCTTTGAACCAGGCGGCGCCCCACCACAATCAGCCGGGGTTCCGGCTGGGGGAGTTCCTCCAAACGGGCCTCCATGGCCAATTCTATTTTCTCGTTGAAATCCCCGCAAAAACCCCGTTCAGAGCCGATCAACAACAGGGGGGCATGGGGACCGGCAGGGGGCAGAAACCGGGGAAAATGGCTGTGGAAATCCTCCGCCACGGTTTCCAGGGTGTGGACCACCCGGTTCTGGGTTTCGGTGAACCGGCTGAGCTTGGCCAATTCCATGAGAGAAAGGTTTTTCATGGCCGAAAGGATGTTGTTGAGCTCTTTGAACTGGCCCAGCCGATGCTCCAGGGCCTTGCGGGCGCTCATGGGGTTTCAGGCTCCATCAAAGGCTTCAGCCATTCATGGACTGCCTTCACCCATTGTTCCCGGGGGGCCACCAGACTGACCGGGGTTTGGGTCAGGCCCGATTCCAGGCCGCTGATCCAGCGGGGTATTTCCTTGGCGGTCAGATCATCCAGCAGCCCTTCGTTGTAGGCCACCATCCAGGCCATCTGAAAGGTGATGGGTTTGGGGTCCAGTTGGTCCTGCTTTAACATTTCTCTCAGCACCCGCCCCCGTTGGATTTTGCGGGCCATGGAGGCTTCCAGCCGGGATCCGAACCGGGTGAACACCTCCAGTTCCAGGAACTGAAGGTAATCCAGCTTCATGCGGCCGGCTTCCTCCATAATCCGCGGGTCCTGGGCTTTGCCGCCGATGCGGGACACGCTTTTGCGGATATCCACCGCCGGCAGAAAGCCGCTGGCAAACAGCTTTTGGTCCAGGTACACCTGCCCGTCGGTAATGGAAATCAGGTTGGTGGGGATAAACGCGGAAATCTCCCCCTGCTTGGTTTCCACCAAAGGCAGGGCGGTCATGGTTCCCCCCCCGGCTGTTGGAGACAAACAGGTGGATCGTTCCAGCAACCGGGCATGCAGATAAAAAACATCCCCCGGATAGGCCTCCCGTCCCGGAGGGCGGCGCAGCAACAGCGAAAGCTCCCGGTAAGCCTGGGCGTGGGTGGTCAGGTCATCATAAATCACCAGGGTGTCCCGCCCCCGGTACATCCAGCTTTCGGCTATTTCACAACCGGAATAGGGGGCCAGATACTTCAGGCCGGGCAACGCGGTGGCCTCGGCCACCACCATCACGGTGTGAGCAATGGCACCGGTTTCCCGCAGGGTGTGCAGGGTATCCACCACACTGGACCGTTTCTGGCCGATCATCACCAGCACGCACAACACATCCTTGCCCGCCTGGTTGAGGATGATATCCAGGGACAGGGTGGATTTTCCAACCCCGTTGTCTCCCAAAATCAACTGCCGCTGCCCCTTGCCGATGGGCACCATGGTGTCCACCATTTTGTTGCCGGTGTACATGGGGGTGTGAACGTAATCCCGTGTGATGATGGGAGGGGCCGGGGCATCCAGCACCCACTTGGTTTTGCAGTCCGGGGGAGGTTCGCCGTCCAGGGGATTGCCCATGGGGTCTATCACCCGGCCCAGCAGGGCATCCCCCACCGGAATGGACAGCCGGTTTCCCGTCAGGTGCACCACCGTGCCCGCCGTCAAATGGGGGGTCTGGTGCAGCAAAATAGCCCCCACATGTTTTTCGCCCAGATGATACACCAAGGCCTTGCTGCCGTCTTCCAGCAGCAAAATCTCCTCCATGGCGGCGGAAGGCAGCCCTTCTATCCAGGCCACCCCATCCCCCACCGAGATCAGCCGTCCCTGCTCGGCCACCCGCAACCCTACCCGGTAATCATCAAACAGCCCAGCCTGACCGGCCAGAGGGGGACTAATTTTGGGGAAAATGTCGGTTTCCGGCATTGGTCTCCTCTTGGAAGAAACGCAGTTCATCATGCAGGTTGGCGTTCATCACCCAATGGGCCAGACTCACCCGGATGCCCGCCACCAGTTTTTTATCCTGGGTAAACCGGCAGGCCACTTTTCCTCCCGCCAATTTCTGCAAGGCGGTTTCCACCGCCTGACGCTGGGTTGGGTTCAACCCATAGGCCGAGGCCACCTCCACCGGTTCTTTTTCGGTTTGCAGCGCCTTGGCCAGATTTTCCTTATGGGCCGCATCCAGGCTGGCCATGTCCTCCAAGGCCACCTGGACCAGGGATTCCTCCAATTCGGCCCCCGCCACCCGCCCCAGCAGCCCTTTCATAAATTTTCCGGCCAGGGCCAGGGCGGCCGTATCTGCGGCCCCGGTGATTTCCCGCATTTTGCGTTCCATCCGGGCTTTGGCTTTTTCCTCCTCCTGGGCCAGCTGGGTCTTTAATTCCTTCAGGGCGCGGTCTTTTTCTTCCGCCATTTCATTCTTTAAGGACAACTGGGCCGCTTTTTTATCCTTTTGCCAGATTTCCAGCTTGTGGTTGTATTGCTCCTCCAAGGCCTCGGCCTTGGCCTGGATTTCCTGGGCGTCGGATAAGGTTTTTTCCACCATGGCTTTGCGGCGGTCTATCACAGCCATGACCGGCTTGTAGAAAAACCGCTTCAACAGCCAGACAAGCACCAGAAAATTGACGATTTCAAAGAAAAAGGTACTCAGTTCAAATTCCACGGCGTTTTTTTTTGGATGAGGGGGGTCCCCGGCCTTATCTGATGGCCGGACATCCCGCGTTTGCCTGCTTCACCATTTCAGCCTGCTTGGATTCTTTCCGTGTCAACCGTCGGCTTACTTTACAATGTATTGAAGCAACGGATTGCGGAACAACACAATCAACACAATGACCAGAACATAAATCGCCAGGGATTCAATCATGGCCAGCCCGATGAACAAGGTCCGGGTGATGGATTTTTCCGCTTCCGGCTGCCGGGCCAGGGATTCCAATGCCTGGGTGATGGCCCGCCCCATGGCCAAAGCGGGCAGCATGGTGCCAAAGGCGATGCCAAATACCGCGGCGACCGTAGAAAAAATCACAATGTTTTCCATCTTTGTCACTCCTTGTTTGTGGGTCTTTTTATCTGCTGGGCCTGGATGGCTCCGGCTATATAAATCATGGCCAAAACACCGAAGATGTAGGCCTGTACCAGGGCTTCAACAATATGCAGCAGAAGCAGGGGCACCGGCGCCAGAAAACTGGCCACCAGCAGGATCATCATGGCGGCCATTTCCAGGCTCATGATGTTGCCGAACAACCGCATGGCCAGGGCCAGGGTGCGGGTGAGTTCACTGATGATGTGAAACGGCAGCAAAATGGGGCTGGGGGTCATGTAATGGTGCAGGTAGGCCCGCAACCCGATGGTTTTGATGCCAAAATAATGGACCGCGGTAAACACCACGATGGACAGGGCCGCCGTAACCGAAAGGTGGGCGGTGGGGGAGTGGAGCCCCGGCACCAACCCCACCATGTTGGCCACCCCGATAAACAACCACAGGGTGGCCACCAGGGGCATCAACTCCCGCCCCCGGCCGGGCAAAACCCCCTCAACGGCATCCTCAATGGCCAGCAAAACCCCTTCCATCATGGATTGATACCGCCCCGGCAGAGAAACCGCCCGAAAGGCGGCCAGCCCCCCCAGAACCAGCAAAAACAACATGATGCCCCAGGTGGTGGTCACCTGGGGAGAGATGGCCACCCCAGCCACAATCCATTCAGTCGTTTCTTCCATGGTTCACTCCCGCATCATCAAACATACGTTGACCACCCCGGTGATGAGTCCCACGGCGATCAGGCTTAAGGTCCAGATGGAAGAATATCCATCGCTGCGACTATCCAGCCAGTTGCCCAGGTAGGCCCCCGTCACCAACGGCAAGGCAAACAAAAACCCCACCACCCCCAGGTAAGCTGTTTGGGCCAGCAGGGTGGGACGGTCTTTTTCGGCCTGGTTCATCCGTTTGACCTGGCTCTCCAACCGCTGTTTCAACTTATCCGGGTCCACTCTACGGCTCATACTCGGTTTTCCATAAGCGCCGGAACATTTCCTGTTCCAGCCGTTTTAAGCTTTCTTTGAATTCCCGTTTTTGTTCCAGTTCTTTTCTCAGCCGGGTTTCCAGTTCCACCGCCAGGGCCGACTTATCCCCCCCCATTAAAAAATGGGATGTGGACAGGGTTAGCCGGTTGTTTAAAAAATACAGCACCCCGCCGGGGAGGGCCAGATATTCCCATTCGTCCACCCCTTCCTCCTGATCCCGGGTAAACCGGGCCAGCCCAAAGCTCATCAGGGTCATCATCCGGGTATGATTGGCCAAAATGCCGAACTGCCCGGTGTGGTCCTCTCCCACAAAACTTCGCACCCCTTCCACCGCCAGGGTCTGGGTGGCATCCTGCAACACCAGGGTGAAAGTGCTCATCCGCGTATCCCCCGCATGGACCCCCGCATATAACAGGCGTCTTCCGGGATATCATCATAATCGCCTCTTAAAAACCCCTCACAGTCGGTCAGGGTTTCCTCCAGGGGGACCGAAACCCCCTTGATGCCCGAATGGCTGGCCGTCACATTGAACGGCTGGGTCAGATACCGCTGCAACCGCCGGGCACGCAGCACAATCTTGCGATCCTCAGGGGATAGCTCCTCTATGCCCAGCATGGTGATGATATCCTCCAGTTCCTGGTAGCGGGCCATATGGGAGCGCACCCCCTCGGCGGTTTCGTAATGGCGGTTGCCCAAAAAATGGCGGTCCATCAGGCGGCTGGTGGAATGAAGCGGGTCAATGGCCGGATATATCCCCTTGCTGGCCTGGTCCCGGGAAAGAATCACCTGGGTGTCCAGGTGGCTCATCAACGCCACCACCGCCGGGTCGGTCATATCGTCGGCCGGGACATAAATGGCCTGCACGGCGGTGATGGACCCCTTGGGGGTGGACACGATGCGTTCCTGAAGCTCCGCCACTTCGCTCATCAGGGTGGGCTGGTATCCCACCGTGGCCGGCATCCGCCCCAGCAACCCGGATATTTCGCTGCCCGCCTGCACAAACCGGAAGGCGTTGTCCATCAGCAGCAGCACCTCTCCCCCCCGGGTGTCCCGCAGGTATTCGGCGTAGGTCAGGGCGGTCATGGCCACCCGGAACCGGACCCCGGGGGATTCATCCATCTGACCGAACACCAGCAGGGATTTGTCCATCACCCCCGCATCCTGCATTTCGTGCCACAGTTCGTGGCCTTCCCGGATGCGCTCCCCCACCCCGGCAAACACCGATACCCCTTTGTGCAACGCCACAATGGCGTGCATGAATTCCATGATCAGCACGGTTTTGCCCACCCCGGCGCCGCCAAACAGCCCGGTTTTGCCCCCTTTGATAAACGGGCACAACAAATCCACCACCTTCATGCCGGTTTCCAAAATGCCGCTGGTGCCGATGGAATCCCGCAGGGGGATGGGCTTGGCCAGAATGTTGTGCTTAACCGCATCGTTTAAGGGCGGGCCGCCGTCCAAAGGATGGCCGAACACGTTGATCAGCCGCCCCAGACAATCGGGGCTGACGGGCACATTCAGCGCGGCGCCGGTATCATACACCGGCATCCCCCGGCGCAACCCGGCGGAAGGGTGCAGGGTGATGGCCCGGACGGTGTCCTGACTCAGGTGCTGAAACACCTCAAAGGTGTAGGTTTCATGGCCGGACGAGGTGAACAACGCCTGATGCAGGGGAGGCAGCGGATCACAATGAATATCCACCACCGGCCCCTGAACCTCGGCGACAGACCCCACCGGCGGCCCGGAGGGAACCGGGTGGGGGGTGGAATGGTCTTGGGCCGGTTCGGATGAGGTCTGGGATTGGGACTTCGTTTTTGGGCTGGATGATTTATTGGGCATAAAGGAATCCTTCCTTGGGTTACGGCCTCACTGTATGCCCCACAATTTGAAAAGTCCATATAGTTTCCAAAAAGGGGGGAGGTTTTGACCGGAGGTGTTGATAAACATCGTCCGCCTGCGTGGTCTGCAATTTGGCCTGGATAAAGAGTGGCGACTCCCTGAAACAAAGAGTTGTTTTCGGGTTGGGGTGTTCAGGGTCGGGGGGCCGTGATAGGGTGGATTCCTTGGAACAGCCAACGGTTGTTTTGTGCTTCCGGTTTTTTTACAAAATGAGAACCCCCTGCCATGTCCACCACCTCTTATGTGATTCCCCCTTTTTGCCCGGAATGTTTGTGCGTGGATGTGCAGGAGATGACCATGCACCTGCCGGACGGACGGGCGGAGCAGTATTTTCACTGTCCCAATTGCGATAACAAATGGCGCTACGAGGATGGCCGCCCGGAAGACCGGTGGCGGTGGGATAAAGACAAGTTGTGATTGCCAGCCCGTGCCTTTTGCGGGCAGAATTCAGGCTGACTGTTCCCTGATGTGTGGCATCAGCCCGTACTCCATCAACCCCAAACCCGGTTTATCATTATGGCCCTGCTGGAAGTGGAAAATCTGCGCACCCATTTTGCCACCGAGGAGGGCATTGCCCGGGCGGTGGACGGGGTCAGTTTTGCGGTGGAAGAAGGGGAAAGCCTGGCCCTGGTGGGGGAATCCGGCTGTGGAAAAAGTGTGACCGCGTTATCTTTGCTGGGGTTGCTGCCCCGGGAGCGCACCAACCACCCCACCGGCAAAATCCTGTTTGAAGGGCAGAATATGCTGACCCTGCCGGAGGCCCGCATGCGCCAGGTGCGGGGCAACCGGATATCCATGATTTTTCAGGAGCCGATGACCTCCCTGAACCCGGTGTTCACCATTGCCACCCAGTTGATGGAACCCCTGACCCTGCATCAGGGAATGACCGGGCAGACAGCCAAAGCCAAAGCACAGGACCTGCTGGCCCAGTTGGGGATGGCCGCCCCTGAACGGGTGATGGCCAGCTATCCCCATCAGCTTTCGGGGGGGATGCGCCAGCGGGTGATGATTGCCATGGCCATTGCCTGCCGCCCGCGGCTGATGATAGCCGATGAGCCGACCACCGCCCTGGATGTAACGGTCCAGGCCCAGATTCTCCACCTGATCCGCTCCCTGCAAAAAGAGGTGGGCATGGCGTTGATTCTCATCACCCACGACATGGGGATTGTAAACCAGATGAGCGACCGGGTGGCAGTGATGTATTCCGGAAAAATTGTGGAGCAGGCATCCCGGCGGCAGACCCTGGAGCAGCCTCTCCATCCGTACACCGTCAAACTGTTGGAATCCATCCCCAGGGGGGTGGGGCGCAACACCCGCCTGCGGGTGATCAAAGGCACTGTGGCTCCCGCCACTTTGTTTGTGGACCATTGCCGGTTTTCTCCCCGCTGCCCCCAGGCCCGTCAAGCCTGCCTGGAAATTGAACCCCCCCTGTTTGCCATTGAAGGGGAGGCTCACCCCCCAACCGGTCAGGCCGGACGGCAGGCGGCCTGTTTGTTGTTCCACCCCCAGACGCCCATCCCTTTTCTTCAGGAGCCGCCCCCCCCCTTGCCGGACCTGGCCGTGGCCCACCCCCAACAACCCCCCGCCGGAGAAGAGCCTCCCCTGCTGCGGGTGGAGGAGCTCACCACCGCGTTTCCCATTAAAAAAGGGTTTTTTCAACGGGAGGTGGGACGGGTGCTGGCGGTGGACGGGGTATCCCTGACCTTGCGGGAAGGCCGCACCCTGGGGCTGGTGGGGGAATCCGGTTGCGGAAAATCCACCCTGGCCTTCAGTCTGTTGCGGTTGGAAACCCAGGCCCGGGGAAAAGTGGTGTTTGACGGCCGGGAGATTCTCTCCCTGCCGGAAAAAGCCCTGCGCCCCACACGCAAAGCCATGCAGATTATTTTTCAGGACCCGTATTCATCCCTGAACCCCCGCATGTTGGTGGGAGAGATTGTTGGGGAAGGGTTGCGGGTCCATGAGCCTGCCATTTCATCCGGTGAATTCAAGCGCAGGGTGGCGGAGGCTTTGGAGGAGGTGGGGTTGCCCGCCGGGTCCGCGGGGAGGTATGCCCATCAGTTTTCCGGCGGCCAGCGTCAACGGGTGGCCCTGGCCAGGGCGCTGGTGCTGCGCCCCCGTCTGCTGGTGCTGGATGAACCCACCAGTGCCCTGGATGTATCGGTGCAGGCCCAGATTCTCAACCTGCTGGGGGATTTGCAACAACGCCACCAACTGGCTTATCTGTTTATCTCTCACGATTTGGGAGTGGTGGAACACCTGGCCCATGAGGTGGCCGTGATGTATCTGGGGCGGGTGGTGGAATACGGCCCCACCGAAAATGTGTTTGATTCCCCGGCCCACCCCTACACCCGCGGGCTTTTGGAGGCCCAGCCGGATATCACCAAGCGCCATGAAGGCCCCCCCCCGGTGCTGGGGGATGTCCCCTCCCCCATCAACCCCCCTGCCGGGTGCCATTTTCATCCCCGGTGTCTGCTGTTCGCCTCCGGCGGCCAGCCCGGACTGGGGGGACAATGCCCGGTGCAATACCCCCCCAGCCAAAACCTGACCCGGGACCACTGGGTGTGCTGCCATGGGGCCAACCCGGCGGAGGCCCCCAAAATGGTTAAAAACCCAAAAATCAGCGGTACCAAAGGACCATCCGCCAAAAATCAAGCCGCCAACAACCCAGCCGCCAAAGCTCCGGCACCCAAAAAATCCCCCCGCAATAAAAAGGCCTCCCGGTCATAGCCCCCGGTCGGCCGCCGGTCCACCTGACAGGCCCCTCTGGCTGAACAAGAGGAAAGACAGCTTTTGGCGGTGTTGGGGCAACCGCTTGAGTCCGAACCTTTGAATGAAGGCACGGTATTCGCGGTAAGTGCCCACGGCCTCACCATCCGCCTGGCCCAACCTCGGAAACGCGAAATGCATGGTATACTTACACCCTTACGCTGTCAGGATCCCCCTTGAGTGATGGGACAAACGGCGTTGGCCGACGCACCGATGTTCTGAGGTTATTCCCCCCAGTGGTTCATGCCCTCAATGGTAAGCGTTGAGGGATCGGATTGCGGCCCAATGGTCGGAATCGCGATCCATCCCAGCAACCCAAAAGGGGTTTTGACCAGATAATTGAGGGAGTCCATGGGCTTCGCGGGGTCAAAAAGCACCACTTCAATATCCGCTCCTTCCGGAAGCCGTGCCACCTCTTCCTTTCCATCCTGTGCAGAATAAAGCGTCACCGGCTTCAGTACCTTCGTCTTGAACCCAACCGAATAATAAGGTTGGCGCACCTCGGCAAGGCCCGTGGCGGATACCCGGTATTTTCTGCGATGGGTATAGGTGGAATTAAGCCGGGTGGCCACAAATACCGATCCATTGCCGGGCACGGACAGTGCCGTACCTTCCAGGCCACCCAGGTGCTTGAGGGAACCGCTGGTGGTATAAAAATGAAACTCGGGGCAACACTCGCTTGGATCAAACAGCAGATAACTGGGAGACTTGTCGGACGTATTCAAGAGAGTTTCCAGTAAAAGCACTGCGGACGCATCATCATCGGGAGATAAAAACACCCGCAGCGGATGGTTTTTATCCAATGCGGTGAGTTTCTTATCCACAACCTTTGACCCCTTGCTGTTGTAGGCGACCACCCAGCCATCGCGGTCAAGAAAGGACAGCGTGGAAAACCCGATTTTAACGCTTGCACTGGATTGATCCTGAGAAAATGCCATGTCGGTCCCCGCAGGTATCTTGGCCGGTGGTTCTGCATATACCACCGGTAGCGCGTAACCCAGAAAAATAAACCCCCAAAACAGGGGTGGGATGTATCGGTTCATCATGATGAGACCTCTGAATTCCCCTCCTGAATTCCAGGGTTTCTTCCCACCGACCTCAATTTCAGTTGGATGGAAATGGTTCCCTCTCCAGGGGGCTGTTTTTCCCCTTTAGGGGGGTTGTTCCGGTTGAAAACCCGGAATTTGGGTGCAATTTCACTCGATTTGGCGGCCACCAGTATAGCCATTTCTTTTAAAAAGAAAAACCATCCCCAACGAAAAAGCGTAGCTGGCGCTGACTAAGTCAAAAAAATCGGCTTAACTTTCTTCTCCGGTTTCTTGTCCGATCCTGGTGCTTTTCCTGAATGGTGTCGGTTAATAAGCGTTAGCCCATAACATCCCTTCCAAAAGAGAATGTCAACCAGCTTGGCCGATATCTCGGACCTGCTTTTCCAAGTCCTTGTCCATTGCCTTGATCTGCCTTCGCCACAGGGTGATCAGGTGTTGAATGGACTTTCGGAGGGTTGCATCCCAGGTAATGGAAAGACGGTTGTTTTCCATGGGGATCATCTCCACCAACAGGGGTTCTCCGGGCGACAAACGCCTGTGGGTTCAAGGCTGGTTCATCGGGAGACGAGGGAAAGCCCGGAAGCCGGTCCACCTGACAGGCCCCTCTAGCTGAACAGGATGAAAGACAGCTTCTGGCGGTATTCGGGCAGCAGGGGGGAATCCGGCGGAAGCAGGTCAAACACCTTCAGCATTCCCTGACGGCCCCCGTCCTGGGCAAACTTCCGATCTTTTTTCAAAATGTCCAAAAAACCGTCCAGGGCGGGTTGAAAATCCCCGGCCAAAGCCTGGCGGCAGGCGGTTTGAAACGCCCCCCCCAAAGGATGGTCCAGGGGGGCTTCGGCCTGTTGGCCCAAATACACCTTGGCCTTCAATCCGTTTAGATTGCGTTTGTTTTCCGGTTTTTCCTCAATGGAATCCGCCATTTTTTGGGCTTCCTCCCACTGGCCGCTTTCGGCCATCAAATGGGCCAGCCCCAGGATGGCCGACGGATTGGCCGGGTCTTGGGCCAAAATCCCCTGGTAATGTTTCAGGGCGGCCTCTTTATCCCCCGGAGGCAAAGCCGCCAAAGCCTGGTCCGCCTCATCGCCCCCCCCCGCAGCGGGCAGGTTGGCATCCAAAAACGCGCGTATCTGAGGCTCCGGCAGTGCCCCCATAAAATGGTCCTTCAATTGGCCCGCCACCACCAGCTTCACCGCCGGAATGGACTGCACCTGAAACGCCTGGGCCAGGCCCGGATTGTGGTCCACATCCACCTTGGCCACCACAAACCGCCCCTTGTATTCGGCGGCCAGCTTGTCCAGCAACGGCCCCAACACCTTACAGGGGCCGCACCATTCGGCCCATAAATCCACCAACACCGGCACCGTTTGGGACCGGCGGATGACCGTTTCTTCAAAATTGTGGTCGGTGGCGTCGTACACCAGAGGTAGCGTGTTTTCCATAAGTCGGGTTGCTTTCTTTTTGATTGGGATATTGGTGGGCCAAAGGGTGTGAATCAGGCGGTTTAAAGAGTTTGATGAATCACCTTTTCATGCCCTTCGTAATTCCAAGGTTTTTAAAGGATGCGGAGGGGATATGGTATGGAAGTGATTCCTTCATAGAGTCTAAGACAGTGTGGATTGTGTGAACACCCTCCTCCACCTGGTTTGCTTCATCCCGAGACAGCACGGTCACCTCAAGCCGTCTTAATAGCTGGATAAAGGCCGCTCCAGTGGACAAAACCAAATGCACATTGGATGGAACCTGATGGAACAGTCTGGAGGGACAGCCTTCATCCACGACCACCAGGATTAAAATGGCCGACTGCTTGGAGCCACCCGCAACCGACAGAGACTCCGCAGCGGCCAAAACAGACTCATTCTGACGCTGGACCCGCACCAGCACCGGTTTTGCCCCCTTCGGCGTGGGAACAACCGCATCAATCCCTTTGTTGCGATGAACGGGAACCGTGCGAATTTCCTGAAGCAGCCTGATGGAATCCGCATCTGCCTGATGATAGGCCCCCCGACCCCGCCGCAACAATTCCGAGGATGTCCTCACGGGATCAGCCAACCTGCCCAAAGCCAGCGCCGTGGCTTCCGGTTGGTTGTCTATCCCTATATAGCGCCGACCTAAAAGTGTGGCCGCCACCAGTGTGGTTCCACTTCCGCAGAAAGGATCAAGCACCACATCCCCTGGGGACGTAACCAGTTCAATCACCCGTTCAAGCAACAAAACCGGCTTCTGTGTTGGATATCCAACCCGTTCGCGGGCCTTTGGATTCAACAGCGGAATATCCCAGACATCGCTGATGGGAACCCCCCGCCTGCCTCCATCCAGGACCGCCTCCCCGGCCTCATCCCGCTCATAGACAGATTTTCCGTGCGCGTCCCGTTGTCGACGCTGAAGAATCTGGTCTACGTTGGTTGTCGGGGAATACCCCTCAAATATCTGGTGATATTGATAGGCCTCGGTCCTGCTGTAAAAAAAAATGGTCTGGTGTGAGGGAAGCGGCGCACGTTTTGAGTTGGACCAACGCCGATAAAACCAGACAATCTCTCCACGAAACATATCCTCACCGAAGACATCATCCAACAAACAGCGGATATGGTGGGAAGCGCTTGTGTCACAATGAAAAAAGATGGACCCGGTTGAACCAATCTTTTCCCTGCATTTTGCAACTCTGTCTTTTAGAAACGTCAGGTAATCACTCTGAGACTCCCAGATGTCCCTGAATGAGTATTCTGTTGTCCGATCACGGGTCTTTAATTTGTGATCTTTTTGCGTGAAAAACGGAGGGTCCAGGTAAACCAGATCCACCGATGAATCGGGCACTGAATCCAGCTTTGTCATACAATCACCAGTCAGGACGACATCAATCATAGCCACCGGTTCTTTCATCGGCCAACTCCTGAAGAATCCCCAACAGGTCCACTTTTGTCCGGTCTTTGACATATCGCCATGCACCTTCTGCATAATGATACTCACCGGATACACTTTTGTAGATGGATTGCAGGGTATTCTGGATTCGGATGGCCTGCTCACGATTGGGGTAATAGAACATGATCCTGACCGGGCGGTATCCCGCGTCTTTGACCGCCTGGACGCGGGTGTGTTCCTTGGTGATATGGTCGCCGTCCGTCGTGGCGTCCCGCCATTTTATCTCAAGGGCGTCATTGCCCACAAGGCAGTCAATTTCAAATGTTTTCGGTCGTTGCCCGCGCGTGTTCGGAATTTTTACGGAG